>Ga0111539_10013684_pt1 | contig 10136 bp, 4 predicted proteins | sample RhiMethybrSRZTD1_FD_79667 | JGI IMG/M metagenome (GOLD analysis project Ga0111539, IMG submission 79667) | Populus rhizosphere microbial communities from Tennessee, USA - Rhizosphere MetaG P. TD hybrid SRZTD1 (version 2) (version 2) | ecosystem: Host-associated > Plants > Roots > Rhizosphere >... | reverse complement strand
CGTCACCAGCACGCGGTTCGACTTGCCCGAGCCGTTCGTGTTCGTCCGCGTCCAGACGATCGGCATCGGCGGATCGTTGATGCCCTGCTCCTGCTTGTCGCTGCTGCGCACTTTTCGGGACTCCGCAGGCGGCGAGGCGGGGTCCAGCGACTGGAGGACGAGCCCGCGCACGAGAATCGTCGCGTCTGGCGGCGGATACGCTTCGTACACGTCCGTGTCACCGTAGAGATCCGCGACGCCGCGCAGGATCGGATTCGATCGTTCGGCCGGCTCGATGACGCCACGCGTGGCCTCGACCTTGTGGCGGCCCCAGTGCGTGAGCCACGTTTCACCGAGCACGCGTTTCCCAAAGCCTCCGGCGTTGTTGTAGTTCCAGGATTCCCACGGGCTGCCCTTCGGGAATCCGTTGAAGGCGTGCGTGCTCGTGCGCAGCGCGACGATCGGCACGCCGGCCGCGAGCCGCGTCGCGAAACGCGTCATCGCCTCGTCCGGCCAGTTGCGGAAACGGAGCGACATCACGATCGCGTCAGCCGTCTCCAGCGCCTCGCTGCCGGGAATCGACGACGTGTTCTTCGGGTTGATCGTCCCGTCGGGATCGAGGGCAAAGAGCACGGTCGTCTTGAAGCCGTGCCGGCGGCTGAGGATCTTCGCGAGCATCGGCAGCGCTTCCTCGCTGCGATACTCTTCGTCGCCGCTCAAGAAGACGATGTGCCGGCCACGACCGGGGCCGTTTCCAGCTGGATAGGTCACGCTGGTCGGCGCAGTTTGCGCCGGCAGCAGCATCAACACGCCGAGACCGAGAATCAGCGGTGCGCTCGCATGCATAGCAGGCTCCCCGAAGGGGAGCATACTACCGGCCGCGTCTTACTTGTTCCCTAATGGAACGACGAGACCGACCGCCACGCGCGCACCCTTATAGACCTGTCCGAACGTCATGTAGAGCGGAAAATCGAGACGCGCGCGAACCGCGAACCGGGGCGTCACGCCGAGATCCACGCCACCGCCAGGTGTGACGACGGCGTAGTGATTGATCTTGCCCGTACCGTCGCCGTTGTCCTGCGCGCCGCCCATCATGAGCACCGCGAAGGGACGGCAGCGCTTGTCGCGCAGACCCGATCCGAATCGCACGCCGCCCGAGTACGCGTAGATGTTCTGCGTGAACGTGGACGCCTTGTGATAGTCGCCACCGAGCTGCGCGACGATGCTGATGAGGCGGTTGGCGCGCGCCGAAGCTCCGACGAACCACCCGGTCTCGTAGTGCGTGGTCACGCCGGCATTCCGCACCCAGTTACCGAGATCGACGCCGCCTTCCACGTCGGCCGCCGCCTCACCTGTCGCGGCGGCGCTCGCCGCCGGCCTCGCCGGCGCCGCCGGCGTCTGCGCCCACACGGGCGCTGCAGAAACCAGGAACACGACCGCGCCGGCAACGGCTACGGTCAGACCGCGATTGCTCACGCTTCCCTCCATCCAAGAATTCAACAAGGTACGGCCAAACGGGGCACGCAGATCACGACGCTCTTCTACGTGATCTACGTGCCCCCTTCGTGCCCTACGTGGCTCTTACCAGTTCACCCTGAACACGAGCTGGCCGATGCGGCCGCCCGGATCGTAGGTGTTGTTGATGTCCGAGTACGCGGTCGTCACGCGGTAGTTGTCCGGGTTGTTGAGATTGCCGGCCGTCGGAAACACCGAGTTGAAATCGATCGCGTTGAAGACGTTGAGGATGTCGATCTCGACGTCGAAGCTCGCGCGCTGCGCGAACGGCAGCCGCTTCTTCGCGCTGAAATCGAACCGGCTGAACACCGGCGCCTTGAGCAGCTGCTGGCGCACGCCGCAGTCGCCCGCGAAAATGCGCGTGCAGCCCGCATCGCTCGCCGGCGCCAGGTACGGCTTCGACGGATCCGGGCCGCCGCACGTGGCCGCGTTCGAGCCCGTGCAGAGCGGATGCCCCGTCGGGCTCGTGGCGTCCACCGCGAACGCCTTGACGGTGTTCGTGATGAGGCCTGCGGCAGGACGTACACCTGCTGGTCCGCGGGGTTCACGTAGTACTTGAACTGCTTCTGCAGGTCCGACAGCGACAGGTTCACGAGCTTGATGTCGCCGATGTCGAACAGGCGCCCGGTCTCCACGCGGCCGGTCAGGTTCACCTGCCAGTCGCCGAGGAAGCCGTTCGTGACCGCGTTGGCATCCGACAGGAAGCGACGGCCGCGGCCAATCGGCAGCTCGTAGCTCGACGTCATCTTGAACGCGTGCGGAATCGTGTTCAGGCTGCGCGTGATGGCCCGCGGCCGGAACAGCGTGTCGAGCGTCGTCCCCAGCTGCACCTGATATGCGTAGTTCGCGCTCAGCGTCAGACCGCGCGACAAGCGGCGGTTCGCCAGGATCTGGAGCGAGTGATACCGGTTGCCGCCCTCCGCCGTCCGCAGGTTGTTCGTGGCGACGTCAGGGTTGAGCACCCAGAAGTTCGCCGGCAGGCCGTTCGCGACACCGTTTGCGCGGAACGTCGCGTTGCCGAACAGACCGTTCGTGGCGCCCGTTGACGCGAACGTGAAGATGTTCGGCGTCAGCAGCGAGAGCGAGCCCAGCGTCGCGGTGTTGGTCCACTGCGTACCGGCGTACGCCGCCGGATCGGTCGCGCGATTCAGGCCGCCCTGCCCCGCCGCCGCATAGCTCGCGAGGAAGATCGGCAGAGGCGCGGTGCCCGGCGCACCCGTGTAGGCGAACGTCGCACCGCGGCCGGCCGCGATGTTGGCCGCCAGGTTGTGCTGGGCCTTCTGGAACTCATCGATGAAGCTCGAGCTCGGACCGAACGATGTGTTGAAGATGTCCTGCTCGTTGTAGTCGATGTTCCCGGGAATCGCGTTCGTCCGGTTGCCGACGTAGCGGATCTCGATGGCCGTGTCGCGCCCCAGCGATCGCTGGAAGCCGATCGTCCACGAGTCGGTGAACGACGACTGGTAATTCGGATCGAATGCCGCGATGCCGGTGTTGAACACGATCGCCTGCGGGTAGCTGACGCCGGTTGGGATGCATCCGAGCGTCACCCCTGGCGGGCACGTTCCCGGAGGGCCGAACCGGTTTTCCTGCCGGAGCAGCAGCGGCCAGCCGTTGCCACCGTAGGCCGCCGCATCGCCTGGCAACACCAGGTTGTTGTTGCCGACGTTTCGGTTCGAGTTCACCGTGAGGCCGGGGCCGTTGCGCAGCGTGCCCAGGAAGTCGCTCATGCCGCCCTGGTTGAACGCGCGGCCGTACGCCGCGCGCAGCGTCGCCGTCGCGGGATCGCCCAGGATCGAGCGCAGGAACCCACCGTCAACGCTCGGCTGCCACGCCACGCCGACGCTCGGCGCGATGTTGTTCCGGTCCACGCTGTAGCCGTGCTGACCGGCGGTGTACTGCTTGTAGGTCGGTGCGGCCGACGTCAGCGCGATGCCGGGCTTCCCGAACTGGCAGCCGATCGTCGCCAGCGGCGCGTTCGACGCCGCGTCGCCGCGGCCGGCGCGGCCGCAGAGATCGTCGATGTCGTTGCGCGCATAGAGGGCGTCCTTCGGCTGCACCGGGTACTGCAGCTCGTAGCGCACACCCGCGTTCACCGTGAAGTTCGGACGCAGCCGCCACTGATCCTGGACGAAGAGGCCCAGCTCACGCTGGAAGATCTTCTCGAGCGGATCGCCGCGGTACACGTACGTGCCATCGGGCTGCAGGATCGAGTTGCCGTTCACGCCGCTGACACGGCCCGTGAGCATCGCGTACAAGTTGCGTGCGCTCGTCAGCTCGTTGTTCGTGGCGCCAGGGAAATTGGCCGTCGTAAAGAGGTTGCCGCTGTTCGGCACGCCGGCAATCGCCACCGCCGCCGGGTCGTTGTTCGTGTCGAGACCGAGCGCCACCGCCTGCACGATGGAGTGCGACGCGTCCCATTCCGACACCTTCGTGAACGTGCCGCCCATCGAGAAGCTGTGCGTCCCCTGCAGCCACGTCAGCGTGTCGTGCAGGTTGTAGTTCGACCCGTTGCGTGACGTCGCGTTGGCGGTCACGTTGAAGTTCGACGGCGTGTTGCCGCCGACCGCCAGCCAGGCGAAGTTCTTGCCGCCCACATACAGGTCCGGCGTGACGTTCGACGAGAAGTACACGGGCGACCACACCGTGCCCCACCCGCCCTCGTTCACCATGTTCTTGGAGAGCGTCGTCCGCAGCGTCGCCGTCCCGGTGTAGCGGAACGAGTACTGCGTGCTGTCCACCGCGAAACCGGGGAAGCTCGAGAACCCGTTGTTCACGATGTCCGGATCGGAGTTGGCCTTCTGGAACACGGACGTCGCCGTCAACCGGTTGTTCGTGCCGAGGTTGAGATCCGCGCGGCCGCCCGGCAGGTGCTCGGCGCGGAAGAGCCGCGGCTGCCACGAGTAGGAGAACGTATTCAGATCCGCGTTCTGCTGAACCGATCCTTCCTGCCCCACGGCCGTGTTCATCATCTGGAACATCTGGGCCACGGTCGGATCGAGCGACGCGAGCTGTCCGTTGCGCAACGCCACGTCGAGCACGTTCACCGAGCTCGCGCAGCCGCCCGTCGAGCAGCCATAGCGGAAGTTGCCGAGCTGCGCCTGCGGCGACAGCACCGTGCGCGTGGTCGAGGCGCGCACCGGCAGGCGGAACTCCTCGTAGTTGAAGAAGTAGAACGCCTTGCCGCGGCCATCGTACAGCCCGGGAATCACGATGGGACCGCCCTGCCGGAAGCCGAACTGGTTCCAGTTCACCGTGTTCTTCGGCAGGTTGCGGACCTTATTGAAATACGAATTCGAGTTGAGCGCGGTGTCGCGCAAGTACTCATAGGCGCTGCCGCTCACCTGGTTCGTTCCCGCACGGGTGACGAACTTCATCTGGACGGCGCCCTGCCCGGACGAGTCGGCCATGGCCGTGCCTTCCGACACGGTCACCTGTTCAACCAGGTCCGTCTGCGGGCGAATGTTCGCGTAGAACCCGTCAGTGGACTTCACCGACTGGTCCTGCACGTTCACGCCGTCGATGACGATGGCAATCGCGCTCTGCGGCAGGCCCATGACGGTGGAGCTGCGCTGCTGGTGATTGCCGCTCGGCGTGTTCACGCCGGGCAGGAACGCCATGAAGTTCATCGCGTTCTTCGTGACGAGCGGCAGCTTGATGATCTGATCGGCGCTGATCGTCGCCGACACCGTCGTCGAGGTCGTGTCGATCAACTCGGTGTGCGCCACGACGTTGACCGTTTCGGTCATCGCGCCAAGGTCGAGCTTCACGGTGATGCTGGACGTGTTGCCGGGCGTGAGGCCGATCTTGTCGACCTTCACCGTCTTGAAACCGGACAGGGAGACCGTGGCTTCGTACGTGCCCGCGTCGAGCGCCGGCACCGAGAACGTCCCGGAGCCGTTGGAAACGGTGGTGTTCGTGACGCCGGTCGCCACGTTCTTGACCACGATCGTCGCGCCAGGCACCATCCCGCCGTCGGTGTCCTGCACGATGCCGCTGAGCGTCGCTTTGGTGCTGCTGCCCTGGGCGAATGCCAGGGTGTGCGCTACGCACACAAGCGCGAACGACAGGGCGAGTCCTCGCAGACCGCCTTTCATGCTTCCTCCTGTAGATTGCTTGCTGGCCGCGCGTCGGGGTCGTCAGGGGGAGAACGAATGAATGCAGGGCCCCCGGCCGTGCGACAACATCGCTACGCTACGCCGCTGCGACGGTACGAGTCAATTCATGTCGTCACAGCATTCGTCACGGACAAAACGCAGACAATCCCTCGTTACGCGCGTTTGGCCAGCGCCAGCAGCGAAAGGCCGAACCTCGGCGGGTGCTTCTCCTCGTACTTGAGGAGCGGCATGATGAGCTTGAACGCCGCCAGCTGCTCTTTCGGCAGCACCTTGCGCCGTAGGACGCGCGAGCTGAGCCACCAGCCGAACACGGCGAGGCGGTTGACGAACCGCAGCGTCTCGACTTCGAACCCCGACTTCTGCAGCAGCGCCCGCAGCGGCTCCAGCTCGTATCTGCGGAAGTGATGGAGGTGCACGTCGAGCGTGCCGTACAGCGCGGGCAGTGACGGGACGAGCAGCACGAGGTGGCCACCCGGCGGCAACACGGCCGCAAAGTCCTTCAACGTGGACTCGTGATCCTCGATGTGCTCGAGCACGTTCAGGCAGACGATCGTGTCCACCTGCTCGCGCCGCAGATCCTGGCGGTCGGCCTCCGTCAGCGGAAAACTGAACGAGGCCACCCGCACGCTGCGGCTCGCGCCGAACTTCCGCTTCAGCTCCTCGACGTAATGCGGCTCGACGTCCGACGCGACGACGCGCTCGCGATCGATGAAGTAGCGCGTCTGATTGCCGACGCCCGCACCCACCTCGAGAATGCGCTTGCCGAGGTACGGGTCGAACCGATCGTGCAGCCAGCGGTTGTATTCCTGGAGCTTCGCCATCCGGCGCAGCGTGAGCGCACCGACGTCGTCGGTCGGCGCCGCCTCCCAGCGCGAGTAGCGGATCATCGTCCACACCGCTTGAAACGCGTCCTTCAGGCCGATCTTCTTGCCCTCGGCGTACGTGCGGCCGTTGTACGAAATCGGGACTTCGTAGATGCGCACGCCGAGCCGGCTCACCTTGCACGTGATCTCGGGCTCGATGCCGAACCTCTGCGATTTGAGGTCGAGCCGCTGCGCGATGTCGCGCTTCATCGCCTTGTAACAGGTCTCCATGTCGGTGAGGTTGAGATCCGTCACCATGTTGGAGAACAGCGTCAACAGCTTGTTGCCCACCGAGTGCCAGAAGTACAGCACGCGATGCCCGCGCGCCGTGCCCAGAAACCGCGAACCGTAGACGACGTCGGCTTTGCCGTCGAGGATCGGCTGCAGCAGGACCGGGTACTCCGAAGGGTCGTACTCCATGTCGGCGTCCTGAATCAGGACGACGTCACCAGTCGCTTCCTGGAGCCCGCGCCACACTGCCGCGCCCTTGCCGCAGTTCTTCGGTTGCAGCAGCACGCGCACGCCGCCCTGCCCGTCCAGCTCCTTGAGGATGTCGCGCGTCCCATCGGTCGACCCGTCGTCGACGATGAGGATTTCCATCTCGACTCCGGGCAGATGGACGGCCTGAACAGCCTTAACGATGTCGCGGATCGTCCGGCGTTCGTTGTACGCCGGCATGATGATCGAGAGCGTCATTTTTCCAGGGAAGATCCTATAACGAGGTAACGGAGGCGTGCTCAAAACCGACGTGGAGGCAGCGGAGGCGGGCTCAGACCAAGGTGGAGGTAACGGAGGGTCGCTCAAAGCTGAGGTAACGGAGGGTCGCTTACGACCGCAGACCCATGGCGGATGGCCAATTGGCCGACGAAGAAGAGATGGAGAGAGATGGAAAGGACAGATGGCAAGTCTCAGGTTCCGTACCTTTGACCTTTGACCTCTGACCTGTGACCTCTGACCTGTCGTTATCTGCCGTAGGCCCGCAGCTCGGCGATGGACCAGTACCAGGTGGGATCGGCGATGAGCGCCGTCAACAGGAGACGGGAGGCCGTGACTGGTTGCGGAAACTCGACCGTGAGGGGCATCCGTCTGGGATCCTTGAGCCCGGCCATCACGGCCTGACCGTCCATGGCGCCTTCCCACACGACCGTGCGGGCGCCGGCGGGCTCGATCGATTCGATCCTGAGCTGGCGCGGGTAGTTCATGTTGTAGCTGGCGAGATCCATCTCGAGGCGGGTGATCAGCACGTCGCGGCCGAACGCCATTTCAAGGTGGTCTCCGGGCAGCTGCGGGCCTGCCGTCTGCCACTGCGTGTCGAGCCGGCCGTCGAACATGCGCGGCACCAGCGGCTGGTTGTTGCTGGCGGTCACGGAGACGATCGGCAGCGGATCCTGCGCCGTGGCGGTGGGCACGGACGGAAGAATCGCGGGCAGCCGGTACACGAGGCCGACCGGCGTGCGATACAAGCGCTGCGCGCCCGGAATCTGACTCAAGTACTTGACGAAGTACTCCTCCTGCTGACTCGACCGATCGATCAGCACGCCCAGCGGACCGTAGTGTTGCAGCGCCGCGAGCACGGTGGGATTGGCCAGGTCCGTCCCGACCATGAGCGGGCCGTAGTGCGCAGGCTGATAGCCGCTGAAGCCGTTGACCACAGGATGGCCATGGTGAGTGGCGCGGAGCATCGCCGCCGTTTCGGTGTACAGGTTCGCCATCGGCAGCTCGAGCACGGCAGCGGTCGGCTCGAGCCCGCCGAGATCCACCATCGGCTCGACGCGTGCCACGAGCATCTTCGGCACCCAGCTCTCGAGCGCGATCAGGAACGCGATGCCGGCGACGAGCGGTCCGGACGATCCGCGCGGGGTGAGACGACGCCACCCCAACGCGCCGGCCAGCGCGACGCACAGCATGAACAACATGCCGAACCGCGCGGGCACGCGCAGCCCGTGGCCTCCTGGCAGCGCCATGAGCCACGAGTACGGCGCGCTCTCGAAAAACCGGTAGCCGAACACCCGGCCGACGGGCCCGAGCGCGAGCAGGATCATCAGGACCGCGCCGATGCCGTAGAACACGAGCGGCGAGCGGCGACGCCAGAGATCCGCCCAGCGGCGATCGAGCAGTACGGCCGCGATGATCAGCCAGATGGCCAGGGTGATCGGCCGGTGGGGCCGCGTCATCGACAGCACCACGCCGCCGAGGTCGACACGCCATCCGCCGCTCAGCCACGAGAGGGTCGCAGCAGCGAGCACGGTCGCGCCGATCACGAACACGACGCGCTGCGATTTTCGTGCAGCACCGCGGGGCATGAGACGCCAGGCCGCGATCGCGCCCGCCAGGGCGAGCAGCGCGATCACGGCGCCGGGGTACAGCTCGCCTTCCGGCCGCGGCGACACCGACCAGTGCGCGGGCAGCCATGCGTTCCTGGAGACCGCCAGCACGGCGCTGAGGTCGGCGCTGAACTGCTGGACCTCGCCGGAGTCGCGCGAAAACCCGTACAGATTCTGGTAGTGCGTGTAGCCGATCAAGATTGGCAGAATCGGGAGCGACGCGATGGCCGCCGTGCCGCCAATCAGGATCCAGTCACGCGTACGCCGCACGAACCAGAGCATCCACATCCCGAACAGCACGGCAAAGTACACAAGGTAGTAGCCGGTCGTGAGTCCATTGAGCAGCCAGCTCACGCCAAACAGCAGGAGATCGCGGGCGCGGCGTTCACTCAGGTACCGGTGAAGGCCGAGCAGCGCAAGCGGCATCCAGCACGACACCAGCAGGTGCAGGTGCGGCATCTGTGAGACGCGATAGGGGCTGAATCCGAATGCCAGACCCGCGAGCAGCGCGGCGTCGTGCCGGCCCGTCAGATGGCGCGCCAGCGCGTGCGCGGCCAGTGCCGCGGACGGGAACGACAGAATGTAGATGATGTTGTAGGTCGTGACGGCGCTCGCGCCCATCCACTGGAGGGGCGACGAGAACGGCGCGATGCCGAGAAACGTTTCCGAGAGCGCGAGCACGCCGGGCGTCGGGTAGAACATGGGCGCGTTCCACCAGCGCTCGGTGAGCGGCCAGGCATGCGCGTTCCACCACAGGATCCAGGTGTTCAGGCCCGGATCGCCGACGTCGTGCGGCAGGGTCGTGCTCATCGCGCCGAGCAGCGGATACGCATACACGCCAGTCAGCGCGACGTAGGTCGCGGCCACGAGGACCCAGGTGCGGCGTTCCATCACTTGAGGACGAGCACCGGACGAGGCGCCGGCGGCACACACACCGGCTGACGGAGCGGCACTTCGCGGACTTGCAACGGCGTGTGCGGGCTGGCGGCGGGCAACAGATCGATCAGACGAGTTTCTCCCGCAGTGATGTACGTCAGGATGGGCGGTTCGTCGAGGCGCGCGAGCGCCTGTTGCCCGGGAAAGTGTTCCTTGAACAACTGCACTTCCCAATCGTCGAGTAGCGCGTACGGATGCACGCCATGCTCAGCGAGAAACGCGATCCCGCGATCGAGCCAGTCTGGCTCCATCCAGTTGAATGCCACGCTCACGCGGCCGCCGTAGTAGCGGACCGCGCCGCCCATCTGGAGCGAGAAAATCACGGCCGTCGGTTCGGTCATCTTCGCGACGAGCTGCGTCGTCGTCACATAGCGGGACTCGCCCTGCCACAGCTCGAAACT
>Ga0111539_10013683_pt1 | contig 10136 bp, 6 predicted proteins | sample RhiMethybrSRZTD1_FD_79667 | JGI IMG/M metagenome (GOLD analysis project Ga0111539, IMG submission 79667) | Populus rhizosphere microbial communities from Tennessee, USA - Rhizosphere MetaG P. TD hybrid SRZTD1 (version 2) (version 2) | ecosystem: Host-associated > Plants > Roots > Rhizosphere >... | reverse complement strand
GAGAGCGGCGCATAACTTTGTGCAGTGAAAAACCGCCGTGGCGCTTCGAAGGTCTTCGTCTCACCGAGATTCGTGACCGTCGCCATGCCGCCGGCGACTTTCACCGCGGCATCCACGTTAACGAAGCGGTATGACTTTCCCTTGACGGTGAATTCAACCGGCGTCAGCTCGGAGGTGGCGCGCAACGTCGAGGTGATTTGAAGGCGGCCGCCGCGTTCGGTCAGATCGAGATCGGCGGTGAACGTCACCCCGTCAGGGTCCGGCCAGATTGAGTACCTCTCGCTGCCGACCGGACGATCGATCAGCGACACGAGCAGGGTTCCATATTCCGCGGGCGGCGCTTGCGCGGCAACAGCGAGGCTGCCGAGCAGGACGCACGCGGCGAGGCGGGTCCGCCTCCGCTCGCACAGAATCAGGCGAGCTACGGCGAGACCTCGCCGCAGCGGCCTGCGGCCGCGAAGACGGGCGGTCATCGGCGGCGAAGGTAGCTCCATGTATCGGGCGGCGTCAAACCCTGAATTGTCAGCGTACCGACGGCGCGCGTGGACAGATCGACCGTGCGAATCGCGTGATGGTTCGTGTCGGCAACATAGAGCGTGTTGCCCGCAATCGACAGGCCGCCCGGCTCGTGGAATCCAGCGGCAAACGTCGAAACTTTCCTGGACGACGGCTCGAGCATCTTGATTTTGTGGTTATACGTATCAGCGATGAAGACGCGGCCGTCCTTCGCCGCGATGCCGAGCGGGTGCTGCACGCGCACGCCGTCGCCCTTTCCATCCGTGTCGCCAAACTCGAACAGGTCACCGCCCGCAATCGTCGTCACGGTGTTGATCGGCGGCAGCTGCACCGCACGGATGCAATTGGATTCGGCGTCGGCGACATAGAGCGTGTCGCCATCGACGGCAAGGCCTGACGGTTGCGCGAACGCGGCTTCATTGATCGCGCCGTCGCGCCTCGCCTCTTCGCCGGTGCCGGCATACGGAAAGGCCTGATCGTTGAGCAGATCGATCACCCACAGCTGGTGCGTTCCCGCCATCGCGACGATCAGGATGCCGGTCCTGAGCGCGAGATCCCACGGTGAGTTCAGCTTGGTGTCGATCGCCGCGGTGTGAACCGCGCGCGCATCGAAATCGACGACACGCACCTGGTTGTTCTCGGTATCGGCGACGTAGAGCTGATTCGAATCGAGCACAAGGCCTTGTGGCCGATTGAATCGCGCCTGCGAAAAGATGCCGTCGTTGTCGCCCTGCAGGCCGGAACCGATCACCTCGATCAGCTTGCCGTCGAGCGACGACACGACGATGCGATTGTGATTCGAATCGGCGATGAAGAGACGGTTGCTCTTTTCGTCGGCGAGGACCTTGCCGGGATACAGCAGCGGCTGATCGGTGTGCTTCAGCCGCTCGAGCTGCAGAGGCAACGGCGATCGGTTGATCTCGCCTCTTTCATCGAACACCCGCACCACCGTCCGAATCGCGTTGATAAAGCCTTCGAGGTTGCCTTCGCCCATCGCCGTGCCCACGAGATTGCCGGCCGGATCGATGATGACGCGCGTCGGCCAGGCCTGCGCCCCGTAGCGCCGCCAGATTTCGAGGTTCGCGTCGTTGGCCACCGGATGCTCGATCTCGTAGCGAACGAGAATCCGCTTCAGGTTGTCGGTGATCTTCTCGTTCGCAAACTTTGCCGAGTGGATGCCGATGACGACGAGCTCGTCGGGAAAGCGCTGCTCGAGCGTTTTGAGATCGCGGAGCACGTGCATGCAGTTGACGCAGCCGTAGGTCCAGAAGTCGAGAATCACGACCTTGCCGCGCAACTGCTCGATCGTCACGGGCGATGCGACGTTGAGCCAGTCCACCGCGCCGGCGAGGCTCGGCGCCTGGATCGGTCCCTGTTGCTCCTGTTCGGCGGCGTCGCTCATCGTCCGGCCGCCCGCGTCCACGCCTTGAGTTGATCGGCGCGCTCCATCGGCTCCTCGGGATTGAGCCAGCGATCGACCGCCCACTTCACCCGCCACGTCCAGTTCACGTCGTCCACCACCGCCGGCGTGTTGATGCGATCGGTCCAGCCGAACACGTCCTGCAAGGGAATCAAGGTGAGGTACGAGCCGGACGACAGCAACAACTGCAGGACGGCCGATCGCTTTTCTTCAGTGTCCCCTTCGTCCGTGGCTGCCAACGGCTCGATGTCGTGCGTGCCCGTTGTCGCGACCGAACGCTCCGGAAAAGTTGTTGGATCGATGAGCGGATGTCCCTCCTGATCCCAGTGCCGCTCCCATCGCAACACCTTGAGGCCCGGAAGATCGAGACGCGCCATCGACTCGCGCACAAATGGCGGAATCGAGCCGAGATCTTCGGCGATCACCTCCGGAGCAGAGGCGGCGCCGGACAGGATGCCGATCAGCGCTTCGCCGAGCTCGATCTGCGCCGGCTCGGCGGCCGGCTCGAAGAAGGCGGCCTGCGACTTGTCGATCGGCCGCACGTAAGTTCGATACAGGCCGACGAGGTGGTCGATGCGAAAGCCGTCGTAGAGATCGCCGTAGCGGCGCGCGCGCGATCGCATCCACGTGAATCCGCCCGACGCCATCACGTCAGGCCGCCACGGCGGCAGGCCCCAGTCCTGCCCCGTCTCGCTGAACGCGTCCGGCGGCACGCCGATCGTCGCGTCGAACCGGAACTCGTGTTGTCTCGCCCACACGTCCGGACTGTCCGCGGAGTTCATGAACGGCAGGTCGCCAAACACGCGCACCGGCCACGACAATCGTTTGGCCTCCGCCCATTGCTCGGCGGCAAGCCACTGCAAGTACGAGCGATACCTGATTTCGAGCTCGAGCGAGTGGCGGGCTTCGTACACGGCGGCGGTCTCGGCGCGCTTCAGCGGCTCGGGCCACTCGGTCCACGCGCGCTCGTCGTGCATCGCGTGAAGCGATCGAAACAACGTGTATTCGCCGAGCCACCACGCTTCGGCGGCGACGAACGCATCGAACCGCGCCGCGCGCGGCGAGCCGCGCGACACTTCGAGCTTGAGGAAACGATCGAAGCCGCGGCGCAGCCACTTCTCCTTCAACCGCCTGATCGACGCGTATTCGATGCGCGTCGACTGCCGCAGGCGCTTCAGCTCGGCCTGCTCGGCGCCGTCGAGGGCGAGCTCGGCGCCGATGCCGGCGAAGTCCGGCACGTTCGCCATAGTCAGGTAAATCGGATCGAGCGCCATCGCCGTCATCGCCGAATACGGTGACGACTCGATCGGCGGCATCTCGTTGATCGGCAGGATCTGCACGATCGACTGGCCCGCTTCCTGGAGCCAGCGCGCGAACATCGGCAGATCGGCGAATTCGCCGATGCCCCAGCTGTTTGACGATGCAATCGCAAACAGCGGCACGCTGATGCCGCTTTGCCGGCGCCTCACGAGGCCGCTCCGGTGGCCCGCGCCAGCACGCGCGCGATTGCGCGATCGAACATCGCCGGATCGACGAGCAGGCTCACGATCACAAACGCCTCGCGCGCGAAGTCGAAGAAGTATCCGGGATGAATCAGCACATCGTCCTTGTCGAGCAGTTCGAGCACCAGCGCTTCTTCACCGCGAAGCTGCGGCACCTGGATCACTGCCGACCATCCGCCTTCAACGGGCAGAACGGCGGCCGACGGATGAGCGGACGCGGCCTTGCGCAGCGATTCGAGATTACGGCGCACGCGCGCCAGGATCTGCGCGCGGATGGCGGCGCCCTGCTCGATCAGCTCGGCGGCGGCAATCTGGACCGGCGTCGAGACCGAGAGATAGGTGTCGGCGATGATTTCATACGCCGCCAGCGCCTCATCGACCTTCGACGAAGGCCCGCCGATTCCAATCCAACCGAGCTTCAGCTGCGGAAGACCGGCCGACTTCGAGAGGCCGCCAAGGCCGAACGTCAGCACGTCCGCCCCTGCGAGCACGGTGGTCGCCGCGGGTGCGGGATCGAGCGGATAGTCGGCGAACACTTCATCGCCGATGATCGCCCAACCGCGAGCCGCGGCGAGGCTCGCTATCGCGTCGAGATCGTCGCGATGCAGGAACGATCCGGTTGGGTTGTTCGGCGACACGATCAGGATCGCGCGCACGCGATCGGTCGCGGCTGCCGTGATCGAATCGACGTCGATGCGCCACGAGCCGTGATACTCGAGGGCGTACGGAATCGCCGTGACGGACTCGAGCTGCGTGAGGTGCTCGAAGAGCGGGTAACTCGGCTGCGGCACCAGCACCGCGTCGCCGGCATCGCAGAGCAGCTTGAACAGCAGCGCGTAGGCTTCGCTCGTGCTCGACGTGAGCGCCACGCGATCGGCGGAGATGACGATGCCGCGGCGGCGGAAGTCGGAGGCGACCGCGGCGCGGGCGGACCAGAGGCCAAGCGGCAGCGGATCGTATTCGAGCGCGCGTCGATTCGACAGCGCGTCGAGCAGCTCCTTCGGATAAGTGAAGCCGGCGGCCGTTGGATTGGTCCCGGTCAGATCAAGAATCGCCGCACCGCTCTTGCGCTTCGCATCGAGCGCGCGCGAGACCGCATTCGGCGCGAGGCTCTTGGGAAGTCGCGACGAGATCATTCAGCGGCTTACCAGCTCAACGCGCTCGATGACGTCGCCTTCGAGGGTGCCATCGACCACGTCCATGCCGGTGACCACCGTGCCGAACACGGTATAGATGTGATCGAGCCGCGGCGAGTCGATGAGATTCACGAAGATCTGCGCGTCGCCGGTGTCGCGGCCGCGCGTCGAAATGCCGACGGTGCCGCGCAGATGGAGGCCGGGCTCGTCGCGCATGTAGAAGTGCTCGCCCATGTATTCGTTGGCGCCGGGGCTGCCGCCCTGGATGACGAAGTTCGGCGCGATGCGGTGGAAGGTCAGGCCGTTGTAGTAGCCCTCGCCGGCGCGGCGCGCAATGCGAATCGCGGTGAGCGGCGCGGCGTCGACGTCGAGGCCGATGTCGAAATGCCCGCGGCCCGCCATGTGAAAGCGAAGAGATTTTCCTCGCAGCGCATTGACCATCGCCATCGTCACTCCCGGCGGCGTCAGCGGCTGCGGTGCGACGGTGCGAGGTTTACCGGTCCACGCGGTCAGGATCGCCGCGGCCTTCTGCGCGATCGCTGGATCGAAATCCCTGACGTAGCCTTCGAGGAATTGTGCCTGTGACGGATCGCCGTAGGCCTGCAGGCGATTGAGGATCGCCATGCGCGGATCGCGCGACGTGTCCTTCGACTCTGTCGTGATGCGGCCGAGCGCGGTGATCAGCGGGGTCGTGGCCTTCGGCGCGTTCGACTTGTCCTCGAGCCCGCGGACGGCAGTGAGGATCAGCTGATAGTCGGGACGGCTCAGCGACGCAATCGCAGCGTCGATCGCTTCAGGCCGCCTCGCATCGATCAGTGACGACAGCGCGGCTTCGCGGACGTTGTCATTCGGATCCGTCATCAACGTGTTCAGATCGGCGATCGACGAGAGGATGTTCGCCGCCCTCGCCGCATACATGCGTACCTGCCAGGTCGGATGCGTGACGAACTTCGGCAGGGCCGCGCGCGCCGCTTCCGGTTGCACACGGGCCAGCGCCTCGAGCGCGTGCGCGGGCGCGTGCCAGGTGCGTGGCGTCGCGCTCAACGTGGCAACGATGGCGGTGAGCTCGGCGGCCGGCGAGTCGGCGGCCGGACAGGGTGCGCGAAGCTGGTCGATCGCCTGCAGCATCACGTGCGGATTCGCATCCTTCAGCGCGGCACGGATCGGCGCGCAGGATGTGTTCTGGAAGTGACGGCCCCACGCGCGCAGGGCTTCCAGGCGAACGCGCGGTTCCTTGTCGGCCAGCGCGATCTTGATCACGCGCTCGCGCTCGTCGAGCCTGGCATCCGAAAACGCCGCGACGGCCGCGAAGCGGCGAACCTCCGCATCGCTGTCGTTCAACCCCCGCTCGATCACCGACGTCGTCGCCTGGTTGCCGGTCCCGAGCGCCGCCATCGCGAGGCGGCGCGTGAGCGCCGATCGCGGATCGGTGGCGGTGCGTTGCGCGGTCGCCGCCCAGCGAAGCAGATCCCACGTGCGCTCGCCGAGCGGCGGCAGCTTCTTCGCGCGAACCGTGCGCGCGAGCGTTTCGAATCCGCGCGCCGAGCCGATCAGCGCCGCCGTCTCGACATCGTTCAACGAATCCGGCGCCGGCAATCCCGTGAGCAGCACCGCTTCGGTGGCCTGCACCTGCTCCGCCGTGTCGTACGGCAAGCGGCCGAGCGCCGCCGCGATCTCGCCCCACGATTCCCACGTGTTCAAGCTCGCGTCCATCGCCGCGCGCGCGAGCAACAATTTCTGCACTTCAACGACGGCCGCGGGCGTGCGGGCCATTTGCGCCAGCGCGTTGGCGGCTTCGGCGCGAATGCCGACGCCGTCGTTCAACGCCGGCGCGATCAGCGAAATCATCTCCGGACGTTCGAGCCGCCCGATCGCGCGGATCGCCGTGCGTCGTCCGTTGCCCTTCAGGCCTTCGAGCAGCGGCGCGAGTCCCGCTTCGGTGGTTGGCCGCGCGTCCTCCGCCTGCAGCATCCGATCCTGCAGCGACTGCGCGGATACAGCTGTCGCAAGACAGAACATTGCGATCGGCAGAAATTGAAACGTTTTGGCCATTATCGGGGTCAGTCCCGGTTACAACTCCGAATACTCGAGCATTTGACGGGTGAAGTCGCAAGGATACGAGATCTTGACGTCCGTGATCGTGCCGTCGCCATTCTTTACCGGCTCCAGCTTCGGCATCACGAATCCCGTGTAGGAGGGCAGGTTCAGGTGCTCGACGCGGGCCACGACCTCGTCGCGCATCTCGGGGTCGAAATGCACGCCGTAGGTTTCGAACAGCTCCCTGGCCGCCGTGTAATCACCTTCCGACTTGATGCGCTGGACTTCGGCCAGCAACCGGGCGACCCCGTTGCGGAACGCGTCGGTGTCGATCACCACGAAGTACGTCTTCTCGTTGCGCGTCCGGACGTCGATGGCACGCGTATTCGCGAGCAGCCAGTGCACGATCGCCTGGCGGTTGCGCATGTGGTCCTCTTCGAGCTGCGCGCCGATGCGCACCCGGCGCAGCTGCACCAGGGCGTTGCGCGCGTAGGCTTCGTACTCCGTCTGGACCACGGCCTGCTGCTCGTCGGTCGACACGAGCCCAATCGTCGACAGGTACGGATCGGCGACGAAGTACAACGCCACGAGATCCGCGCGCGTCTCCTCGAGCGCCGAGTACTGCTCCTTCAGCAGATCCTGCGGCGTCACGGTGATGTGATCGGCCATCCGGCCCGATCCGTGCCCGAGCACTTCATGGATTTCCGTCGTCAGCTCGCCGGCAAAGGCGCCCCACGTCTTGGCGCGCTCGACTTCCGCATCGTCCCACGCGAATTCCTGGCGGAAGCTGTCGGGCATCGAGCGCTCGTAGGCGTCGAGCACGTTCGAGAGCGACACCGACTTACTGCCGTACTTCTCGCGGATGCGCTGATCGTTCGGCAGGTTGACGCCGATCGGGGTGATCGGCCCCGAGTCGCCGGACTCGAAAACCACTTCGATCGCCTGCGCCGACACGCCCTGGACCGTCGGCTTGCGGTATTTGGGATCGATCGGCAGGTGATCCTCGAACCATTGCGCGTGCGTGGCGAGCGCGCGGATCTTGTCGGTCTTCTCGTGGTTCGCGTAGTAGACCACCCCTTCCCACGCGCCCTTCATGCCGCGCGCGTCCATGTAGACCTCGATGAAGCCGTTCATCGTGTCCACGTCGGAATCGCGGTTCTGCACCCAGGCAATGTCGAAGGCTTCGCGATCGCTGTCGAGGCCGGTCTCGTAAAACTTGATCAGCGCCGTCAGCGCCTTCGCGAACGGCTCCGGCGCGAACGTCGCCGCGTCGCGAAGGTGACCGATGATCTTCTGGATTTCCCTGTCGTAGAGGCCGCCGGCCTTGTAGACCTCTTCGACGAGCTTGCCGTCGCGCTTGACGAGGCGCGAATTGAGCTGGTTCTTTTCCTCGAAGCCCTCGAGGTCGGCCATCGTCACGCCGTCGTAGAGGTTGTTCGCGCTCGAGGCGAGAAAGTCCTGGCCATCGCCCGGCGTCTTGCACGTGACCATCGGCTCGAAGTCGGGATCGAAGAACATGCGCGCGTACTTCTCGACGCGCTTCTGGATCGTCTCCCCGTCATCGAGATCGAAGCAGGCGCCATTCTTCGCGGCGATTTCCATCGCTTCGATCACGCGCTTGCGATCGAGATCGAGCAGGAACTTTCGCGCGGTCAGGTTGTTGTACGGCCCGGTGTTCAGCCAGAACAGCTTCGTGTAGCGCGTGAGCTCGCGCAGCGTGTCGGCGGGCACGCCGTCGGAGTGCCGCAGGATCTGTTCGAGCAGGCGCCGGATGCCGAGATTGTGGCGATGACGCTGGTCGTAGTAAATGTCGCGCCCGGCGAGCGCCGCCTGATACAGATGCCAGACGAGCGTCTTCTCCTTGAGCGTCAGTTTGTCGAAACCATCGGCGTACAACTGAACGACGGCGGCGTCGTCGATCTGCTCGAGCAGGTAGCGCCGGTTGGCTACAGCGGCAGGTCGACTTTCTGGCCCTGCCAGGGGATCTCTACATTCCATCCGAGCTCTTTCGTTATGCGCGCCCGCAGCGCGTCCTGTGCAACGACTTCCCCGTGGACGAGATACGTCGCCTTCGGCGCGCGAGGGAACGTGCGCAGCCAGCGGATGATTTCGCCGGCATCCGCGTGCGCCGACATCGCGTCAATCTTCTCTATTCTGGCGTGGACGGGCACGTGTTGTCCGAACATCTTCACATGCTGTGCACCGTCGACCAGCTGCCGGCCGCGCGTGCCCGCGGCCTGGAATCCAACGAACAGCACGGTGTTCCGGGGGTCGGGCAACCCCGCAAACAGGTGGTGCACGACTCTTCCGCCGGTGGCCATTCCGCTCGACGCGATGATCACCGCCGGCGCATCGCGCTCGACAAGCGCCTTGGACTCGAGGCCGGAGTTGACCGACGTGAATCGCGGCAACTTGCGCCTCATGCTGACGATTTCCTTGTCGAGCTCGTCCGTCCGCGCATCGTAGAACGCAATACCCTTGAGTGCCATTGGACTATCGACGTAGATGGGCACCTTGTCGAGACGTCCCTCGTCCTCGAGCCTGAACAGCCAGTAGAGCAATTCCTCGACGCGTCCGATCGCGAACGCCGGCACGATCACCTTGCCTCTGCGTGCAAATGTTTCCTTGATGATGCGCGCCAGCGTCTCGCCGTTGTCTTCCTCGGGATGAATGCGATCACCGTAGGTCGACTCGACCAGCAGCACATCTGCTTCCACGCCGGGTGATGGATCGGGAAGAATCGGCCGCGAGTAGCGGCCAAGGTCGCCGCCGAACAAGATGCGGCCGCCGCTCTTGTCTTTTCTTGTCACGAGCACGTACGACGAGCCGAGCAGGTGGCCCGCGTTGATGAACTCGATCTCGATGCCCTTCACGACCTCGAACTTCTTCTTGAAGCCGACGACCTTGAAACGCGACAGCGCCTCGGCGGCATCTTCTTCCGTGTAGAGCGGCAACGCCGGGTGATGCTTGCTGAAGCCGCGCTTGTTGGCGAACTTGGCGTCTTCTTCCTGCAAGTGCGCGGCGTCGGGCAGCACGAGGCCGCACAGGTCTTTCGTGCCGCCCGTGCAATACACCGCACCGTTGAACCCCTGCCCGACGAGCCGCGGCAGCCATCCACAGTGATCGATATGCGCGTGCGTGAGGACGACCGCGTCGATCGTTTCGGGAGGGATCGGCAGCGGCGACCAGTTGCGGAGACGGAGCTCCTTCAATCCCTGAAAGAGGCCGCAATCGAACAGGATCCGCTGACCGTCAACTTCGAGGAGGTGCTTGGAGCCGGTGACCGTGCGCGCCGCTCCGAGGAAAGTCAGCGAAGGCATCCGCCTATGATAGGCGGCTATCAATCACAACGAGGACATTACCGACATGAGCGCCTTGCCCAGCACCTTCGCAAGAGCAGCAAGCACCGGCAACAGGTCGCCGCGTTCCATCACCGCGGCGGCGGTGACCGGATCGCTGATCATCAACCACAGTGCGAGCGCAGCGATGGGAGCCAGTGTCACCGACACGATGCTCAACGCGCTG
>Ga0111539_10013682_pt1 | contig 10137 bp, 11 predicted proteins | sample RhiMethybrSRZTD1_FD_79667 | JGI IMG/M metagenome (GOLD analysis project Ga0111539, IMG submission 79667) | Populus rhizosphere microbial communities from Tennessee, USA - Rhizosphere MetaG P. TD hybrid SRZTD1 (version 2) (version 2) | ecosystem: Host-associated > Plants > Roots > Rhizosphere >... | reverse complement strand
CGCGCCCTCGATCCGGATCTGCCGATCTACAACGTCAGGACGATGTCACAGCGGGTGGGCGAGTCGCTGGCCCGGCGCCGTTTCTCGATGCTGCTGCTGACGCTGTTTGCCGCGCTCGCCCTCGGCCTGGCGACGATCGGCATCTACGGCGTGATCTCGTACCTGGTCGCGCAGGGCACCCGCGAGCTGGGCATCCGGCTGGCGCTCGGGGCCACGCCGCGCGCGGTGCTGTTGATGATCGTCCAGCACGGCATGGCGGTGGCGCTTGCCGGCGTCGCCATCGGGCTGGCCGGCGCCTTCGGGCTGACGCGGTTCATGAGCAGCCAGTTGTTCGGGATAGCCGCGGTCGATCCACCGACCTTCGCCGCCGTGTCGCTGCTGCTCACCGGTGTCGCCGCCGCCGCCAGCTACATTCCGGCGCGCCGGGCCGCCGCGATCGACCCGATCGTCTCGCTTCGCAGCGAATAAGGGGTGGCAGCGCGACTCCACGTTGCGCCGCCGCGGCATTCAAGGTAATAGTTACGCCGGTTCCGATGGCCGGCCACCCGATCCTCATCGTCGACGACGACGAAACCAGCCTGCGGATTGCGCGCTTCGCGCTGGAAGCCGAAGGCTTCGTCGTCTACCAGGCGACCGACGCGCTGTCGACGCTCGAGACGCTGAAGACCGTGAACCCCGCGGTGATCGTCATGGACATTCATCTGCCGGGGATGGACGGATGGGAGCTGACGCGGCGGCTCAAGGCCAACCTCGCGACCTGCCACATTCCGATTGTCGCGATCACCGCCTACGCGGCGGACAGCGACAGGCAGAACGCCGCCGAGGCGGGCTTCGCCGCCTACGTCGACAAGCTGTCAACGACCGACGATTTGCCCGGAATCATCCGCAGACACCTGCAGATCGAGAATTAGATCGCGCGGGGCAACGAGTGATCGATTGCGCGCGAAGACCGCCCAGTTGGGATCGCTGAAGAGCGGCGTCCAGCCGGCGCGAGCCAGGTTGGCGCTCACCGCCGATTCGGCCGGGACGTAGGCGCAGCCGACATCGTATCGGGCGAAGAGTCGCTCGAAGATGCCGCTCGCTTCGACCACCTTCTGCTCGTTGATCAGGCTGGGCGGATACGGATCCTGCCGTCCGTCGAGGAACACCTTCCGGCCCGGCGCGAACCAGATCAGATAGCCCCCCTCGTCGTAGCGGTTGTAGAGGTTGCCCTCGCAGCGGTCGAGCGCGGCGAGCGACGCCGCCGGCAGCGGCGACCAGTTGAATCGCGGGAGCCGGGCACGATACGCGCCGGCGACGGTGACCGCCGCGAGGATCGCCGCTGCCGCGGCGACCGCGGCGTTGAGGCGAGGACGCTCCGGCGTCGAGGCCGCGCGAGCGGCGGGGAAGTCGGGCAGCAGCGCCGCGATTGCCGGCAGCGCGAGCATCAGGAACGGCGGCACGTTGCGCACCGCGGTCAGCGCCAGCGGCGCCAGAGCCAGCGCGCAGGCGCACTGCGTGATGCGTCCCTCACGCCGCGCCGCTTCACCACGCAGCAGCAGGCGTCCTCTCGCACACACGAGGACAATCAGCGCGGCGACGGTGACCCAGAACGGCGCCTCCGCGAGGCTGCCCAGGGCGGGCGGCGCCCATTCATCGATGCCGAGCTGACGAATCCGGCCGAGCGACTGCGGCATGTCGAGCCAGAAATGCCAGCCGAGCGGCGTCAACGCCGTCGCGACGAGGCACGCGGCCGAAGCGGCGGCGAGGCGGAGCATCGCCTTCCGGTCTTCGAAGAGCGCCGCGGCCAGCGCCGCTCCCAGGAGCAGCACGCCGAGCAGCACCGCGCCGTGGAGGTTGGCCCAGGTCCAGAAGAGCAGCGGCAGCCAGACGTAGCGACGCCGGCGCAGCATGGCGGCGGTCGCGACCAGCAGCAGCAGGGAGAGCACCTGTGCGCGCAAGCTCCACGTTGTCGTCGCGGTGGCGAGGGCGAACCCCATCATCAGGAACCGCGTCTGCGCCGAACCGCGCGTCTCGATCCAGACGATCGCCCAGGCCGCGGTGACGGCGGTTGCCGCGGCCAGCGTCAGCAGCGGCAGGCCGCCGATCGCATAGATGGCGTAGAAGAGGAGCTGCGACAGCCATTCGTGGTTCGGCCACGCGGCGCCGTAGACGGTATGGGAATAGGTGTCGGTGAGAAGCACCTGGCGAGTCTGCCAGATGTCCCGGCCGGCGCGCAGCAGCCACCAGGTGTCGTGCTGCGCCGGCATCAGGCACGCGGCGGCGGCGATGGCGACGAACAGCAGCGTGGTGCGGAGTCGATCGAACGTGAACCGCTCGATCATCGCCGCTGCGGGACTTCCGGTTCCTCCGCATCCTCGGTGATTTCATCGAGCTTCGCCAGCAGGGCGGCGAAGCCGCACTGCGCGGGATCGAAGAAGCCCCATTCGTCCTGAATCGGTTTCGCCTTGCGCGATCGGCGGACAGCCGCCGGCGCCGGCGCGGGCGCAGGCGCCTCGGTGGGCGTGGGCTGCCGCACCGGTGCTTCGGCCCGCTTCGGCTTCGACTTTTCCGCCGGCTGATCGACGCGGCGGCTCTCGATGTCCTTGCGCAGCGATGCGACCAGCTCGCTCCACTCCGGGCGGTCGCGCTTCGGCGCTGGCGCAGGCGCGGCGGCGACGCGCGGCGCCGGCGCAGCAGCCGGCGCGGCAGCGGCTGGCAGAGGCACGGAGCGCGGCTTCGCGCTCACCTTTTCGACCTGCTCTTCATGGTCGACGAAGAACACAGGATCGATCGCGGGCTCCGGTTCGGCGCGCAATTTCCTGCGGGCGACGGGTGCGGGCCGCAGCTCGATTTCCGGTTCGTCGACGACGGAGGGCATCGTATAGATGCCAATCGACTCGCCGTCGAACAGCTCCTCCGAGTCGGTGCCGGCACCGTCCTCGGTCTCGAGCTCCTCGAGCTCACCCGAGAGATCGATGTCGTCTTCCTCTTCCGCCTCCGGCGTCGCGACGCCGCGGGCGTCCCCTGGCTGCGCGTCGAAATGGCCGCTGTTCACGTGGGCGACGAGCTCGTCGTGCAGGAGCGCGCTGTAATCCTGATGCGCGTCCGCAGGAGCGTCGGCCGACGCGTACACGCTCTCGTTGTACTGCGGTTCTTCCTGCGTGGCCGGCTCTGATGCGACCGTGTCGTTCGGCTGCGAATCGGCATGCTTGCTCTGCGGCTGCGCGCTGCCAAAGGAATAGGTCGGCGTGTAGACGGGAACGGGCGCATCCGACGGCGTGTAGATTTCCGCGTCCGCGCGCGTGTACATCTCGTCGCTGCGCGGCGAGAACGCATCGCCGCGCCTGGCCGACGGCGTGTCCATCTCCGCATAAGCCGGCGGCGTCGCGGCCTGCGCGTCAAACGCAGGCATCTCGGTCCGGCTGTGGGCGGCAGCGGGCATTTCCGGCTGCGAGTAGGCGGGCTCGTCGATCTCGGTGAACGCCGCGAGATCCGGCGGCACATCGGCAATGCGTTCGGCAGGCGCGGCCGCGGCCGCAGGGGCCTCGATCTTTTCCCGCGCCGCCCGCCGGCGAGCGGCTGCTTCCTGTTCCACCAGCTGCGCGCGCTCGGCGGCGCTTTCCTTGAGATAGGCGACGATCTGCTCGGCGAAGAGCGCGGGATCGCAGCCATCGGGGGCCTCCGACGCGTTGCCCTTGCGCCACCGCGAGAAGAGGCCGCCGCCCTTGGCTTCCGATGCGCTCTGCGCGGCCAGGACCGGGATGGTCAGGGTGCGGACGTGCGCCGCCGCGGCGATCACCCGCAGTGCCGCGGCGAGCGCGGCATCGTCGGTCGGCGACAGGAGCGCAGGTACCAACACCAGGTCCGGCACACGGTTGCCGATCGCTTCGAGCGCGTGCTCGGTCGTGTCGGCGAGGATCAGCTCCGCCCCGACGCTGTGGCGGACGACCGAGGTCAGCGTGTCACGCTGCCGCCGATCCGGCTCGATCGCGAGAATGATGGCCATCGTGGGTTCGTCGCCTATGACCGCAGCATCAGCCCGAAGAGGATGGCCGCGGCCATCGCAAACGTCACCAGCTCGGTGTGAGCGCGGGTCCGCTCGCGCACGATGGCCGCCACGCTCCGCGTTTGACTGTTCACGCTCTGCACCACGCTCGACACCTCCGCCGCCGGTTGCTTCAGCACCCGACGAGAGACGTCGTCCGGGACAGGGTCGAAGATGACGACGATCGCCACCACCAGCAGCGCCACCGCCCCCGCCGACACGAGCCATTCACCTATCTGGCGTCTCATAACCTCTGGTAAGGCAATTACCGTTCCGTACGCGACCGATTTCTGTGAGCGGGAGAAGTGCCCCTGAATACAGCCTTTTAGGCCCGGTTTTGCGAAGTGCCCTGCCGGCCCGCTTCCCGGCCGCGCCCCGGGCAGGACCAAATCCGCGCGAGCGCTTACGAATGTGCTGGATCGCGTTCGGTGCGCCACCCGCGCCTGGCGGCCTGGATCGGCGTCGTGCCGCAGCCGCTAACCCCGCCTGCATCAGCAACTTTCGGGTGGTCGCGAGGGCGCTACGGAAGAGCGTGGCACACCCGTTGCCTTTTCAGGTTGCGTCGCGCGGTCATCGCAAAGAGGCGGGACCGTATTTCACACACACGATAGAGCGCGTTGAAGATGCGCTCGGAGGAATGGACATGATTCTCAAGCTCTACACCCGCTTCCAGACCCTGACGGCCAGCGAAGAGGGCCAGGACCTGCTCGAGTACGCGCTGCTCGTGGCGCTGATCGCGCTGGTCTGCGTCGGCGCGGTCACGCTCGCCGGCAAGAACGTCAACTCGATCTTCGGCAACGTCGCGACCCAGCTCGGCACCGCCGCCGGCTCGTAAGGACTCGCAGGCAAGTCGAAACGGGTTTCTGGTACGAGGGGCGGAGGCGACTCCGCCCCTCAATTTTTCAGGAAGGGACGAGGCTCATGACAAAACTGATGATGGCGATCGATCGCCTCGTTCTTCGAGACGATGCTCAGGACCTCCTGGAATACGCGCTCCTCATGGGGCTGATCGCGATTGTCGCGATCGTCGGGGTTACCCAGGTCGGTCAAACCATTCAAACCGTCTTCTGGAGCGGCATTGGCCAAGCCGTCTGACCTGGTCGTGATCGCGACGCTCGTCGCCGGCGTCGGCATCGCCGCGGCGATCGATCTGCGTACCCGGCGGGTGCCGAACGTCCTGAACGCGGCGCTCGCCGCGCTCGGGCTCGCGTTCGCGGCGTCGGGCGTCAGCGCGCTCAGCGTCTGGATGTCGCTGGCCGGCCTCGGGCTCGGCCTGGCGCTGATGCTGCCGGGGCATCTGTTCGGCGCCACCGGCGCAGGCGACGTGAAGTTGTTTGCCGCCATCGGCACGCTGGTCGGGCCAGCGCATATCGTGCCCGCTTTCATTTTTACGGCGCTCGCCGGCGGTGTCATGGCGATCGCGTTTGCCGCGAGCCGCGGCCGCCTGCAGCGGACGCTCGGCCGCACCGCGGCGCTGGTCGCCAGCGGCGGGTCGACGTTCGCGGACGTCAAGGCGCCGGTCGAGAACAACCGGTTTCCCTACGCGCCGGCGATCGCCGTCGGCTGCGTGATCGCGGCTTTTGGATTGTGAGGTCCCTGTGAACATCATGAGCAACAGCGAACGAACAGGAGAGCGCGGCTTGCTGCGCCGCCTGCGCCGGACCGTCGCCTGCGAGCGGGGGACCGCGATCCTCGAGACCGCGATGACGCTGCCGCTGCTGCTGCTGGTCACGATCGGGATCTTCGAGTTCGGCCGCGCATTCCAGACCTGGCAGGTCATGACCAACGCCGCGCGCGAAGGCGCCCGGCTGGCGACGCTGCCGAACTATGTCGCCGGCACCGCCGAGGCACGGGCGAAGGCGTATCTCGCGTCGGGGCAGCTGCCGAACGCGGCCAGTGCCACCGTCACCGTCGACCCGGCCGTGAGCGTCAACATCGGCGCGACTACCGCGATGGCATCGGTGGTCACGGTCAACTACCCGTTCCAGTTCATGGTGCTGCAGCCGGTCGCACGCCTGGTGGTGCGCGGCGCGACGATGGGCGGGCCGATCACGCTCTCGGCGTCAGCGCAGATGCGCAACGAATCGCAGTAAAGGCAGGAAAAGGACATATGGCTCGGATCCGCGTGTTCATGGTTTTTGTGCTGGCGATCACCGCCGGGGGCGCGCTCGCCTTCGGCACCTACAACTACTTGCAGAATGCGCCGGCGACGCGCACGGTATCGATTCCGACGCGGCCGGTCGTGGTCGCCGCGGCCGACCTCGACGTCGGCGCCGAGCTGCGGCGCGAGGACGTCCGGATCATCGACTGGCCGGCGAACGGCGTGCCGGCCAACGCGATCGGCGATCCGAAAGAGGTCATCGGCCGCGGCATCGTGCTGCCGGTGATTCAGAACGAACCGATTCTGCCCAACAAGCTGGCCTCGACCGACGCGGGCAGCGGCCTGCCGCCGGCGATTCCGCCGGGGCTGCGCGCCGTGTCGGTGCGCGTCAACGAAGTGATCGGCGTGGCCGGCTACGTGCTGCCCGGCACCCGCGTCGACGTCGTCGCGACCGTGAGCCCCACCGGTTCGAACCAGGACATGACCTCGAAGGTGGTGCTGACCAACGTGCAGGTGCTCGCGGCCGGCACGAAGATCGAGCGCGACGGCTCCGACCGCAACAAGCCGATGCCGGTGAGCGTCGTGACGCTCCTCGTCAACCCCGAGGAAGCGGAACGGCTCACCCTGGCGAGCACCGAAGGCAAGATTCAGCTGGCGCTGCGCAACCCGCTCGACACGACGATGCCGCTGACCCAGGGCATCCGGCCGGCCGCGCTGCTCGGCTACGGCGCGCCGATCCGCACGGGCGTCGCCCGCGCGCGCACCGCGTCGTCGGGTTCGGGAACGAAGTCGGCCGGGGCCGTCAACGTGGCGCTGCCGCCGATGCCGATCATCCCCGAAGCCACGACCATTGAAATCATCCGCGGAGATAAACGGGCCCACGAAGTCGTGCGGCAGGAGCAGTAGTCCAATGCGCAACACTCACCGGATCGTTCGCCTCTGTTTCCTCATTCTCATTGCCGTGGCGGCGCCCGGCGGCATCCTGTTCGCCGACGAAACGCCGTCGGTGAAGCTGCTGGTCGGCCGCTCGGCGGTCATCGACGTCGGCAAGCCGATCTCGCGGGTCTCGCTGACCAGCGCGGACATCGCCGACGCGATGGTCACCGCCGGCGACCAGCTGCTCGTCAACGGCAAGATGCCGGGCACCATCACGATGTTCGTCTGGGAGCGCGCCGGCGCGCTGCGCCAGTACGAGATCGTCGTGCAGCGCGACCTGGCCCGCCTCAACGAGCAGATGACGCAGCTGTTCCCGGGCGAGACCATCGAAGCGATCAGCAACGGCAAGGCGGTCGTGCTCGCGGGCATCGTCAGCAACCAGACCGCGGCCGACAAGGCGGTGAGCGTCGCCGCCGGCTACGTCGAGAAGCCCGGCGACGTCGTCAACCTGCTGAAGCTGCAGGAGACGCAGGCGAGCAACCAGGTGCTGTTGAAGGTGCGCTTCGCCGAAGTGAGCCGCAGCGCCCTGACCGAGCTCGGCGCCTCGTTCTTCACCAGCCCGACCGGCATCAAGAACACCATCGCCCGCACGACCACCCAGCAGTTCCCCGCACCCGGCTTCGAGGCGCTGCAGTGGACCAAGGCGAACGGCGATTTCGGCAGCGACGTGACCAGCGCCGAAGGCAAGTTCACGTTCAGCGATTTCCTGAACCTGTTCCTCTTCAACCAGAAGTACGACCTCGGCACGCTGGTCAAGGCGCTCTCGACGAGGGGCATGTTCCAGAGCCTGGCCGAACCGAACCTGGTGGCCGAGAGCGGCAAGGAAGCCAGCTTCCTCGCCGGCGGCGAGGTGCCGATTCCGGTGGCGCAGGGCACGGGCGGCAACGTCGCGATCAGCGTGACCTACAAGGAATTCGGCGTCCGCCTCAACTTCACGCCGACCGTGATCGGCAACCGCGTGCACCTCAAGGTGAAGCCCGAAGTGAGCACGCTCGACTACGCGAACGGCGTCGTGCTCCAGGGCTTCCGCGTTCCCGGGCTGTCGACGCGCCGGACCGAGACCGAGCTCGAGCTGACGGACGGGCAGACCTTCGCGATCGCCGGGCTGATGAACAACTCGATGAACTCGACGCTGTCGAAGATTCCGGGCATCGGCGACATCCCGATCCTCGGGCTGCTCTTCAAGAGCAAGGCGGCACAGAAGAACCAGACCGAGCTGGTCGTGATGATCACGCCGCACATCCTCCAGCGCAACTCGCCGGGAGTGACGCCGAACCTGCCGCGGATGCCCGAGACGTTCATGCCGCCGGTGGCGCCGAACCGTTCGAAGGAGATGCCGCCGCCCGCGTTCGGCCGTCAGGGCGCGGCCGCGGCGGGCCAGGTGTACGTGGCGCCCGCTGACGAGCCGGCCGCCGACAAGAACCCGACGTCCGCGGCAGATGCCGTGCGCGGCCTGACGCCGTCGCGCCCGATCGCCCACGTTCCGGCGACGAAGAAGCCGGCGGGCAATGCCCCGCAGGCGAGCGCCGCGCCGGCCGCCGAGGCCCCGAAGGCGGCGAAGTCGAGCAAGCAGGAAGAGCAGGCACGCGAGGCCGCGGCCAGGGCGGCGGCGAAGCAGCAGGAGATCGACCGCCGCAACGCGAAGATCGAACAGGAGCGCCAGGCGAAGCACGCGAAGGAGCAGGCCATCCGCGACGCGGAGGCCGCGCGCGTGGCTGCCGAGGAAGGCAAGCGGCAGGCGGAGCTCGAGCGGAAGCGCCAGAAGGCGCTCGACGAAGCCGCCGCGCTCGCAAAGGCCGCCGAAGCGCGCTATCAGGCGGAACTCGCGAAAAAACAAAGGTAGGCAGTCATGCGAAACCGGCTCCAGCACGTAGCACGTGACGAGCGCGGGATGTCGCTGGTGTTTGTCACCGTCAGCTTCATGGCGGTGCTGACCGCGACGACGCTCGCCATCGACGTCGGCATGTTCATGAACGCACGCTCGCAGGCGCAGAACTCGGCGGACGCCGGCGCGCTGGCCGGCGCCGTCGCGCTGGCCTACAACAGCTTCACCGATCGCACCACCACCGGGCCGGCGGTCCAGGGCGCCATCAACACGGCGAAGGCGAACCTCGTCGCCGGCGGCGTGGTGTCGGTGGAACCTGCGGACGTCACGTTTCCGAACGCCCCGAGCGGACAGCCGATTCGCGTCGCGGTTCAGGTGTTCAGGACCGTCGAGCGCAACAACTCGGTGCCGACGCTGCTGGGGAGCATCTTCGGCGTCGACCGCGTGAATATCCTGGCGACGGCGACCGCCGAGGCGTCGCCGGCCAACTCGATGTCCTGCGTCAAGCCGTTCATGATTCCGGATAAATGGCGGGAAACCGGCGGCACCTGGTCGCCGAACTCGACCTTCGATGCCTACGACAAAAAAGGGAATCCGATTCCGAACCCGGACTACTACAGCGCGGCTGAAAACAGTGACTACACGGGCTACACGGTCGCGAACGACGTCGGGACGCAGTTGGTGTTGAGGGCGGGCGTGGGCGACCAGCCCGAGTCGAGCTTTTACTACTCGTGGAAGATGCCGGGCGACACCGGCGGCGACTTCTACCGCGAGAACATCTCGCACTGCAACCAGTCGCGCATGACCTACGACCCGAACCATCCGACGCTCATGATTCAGGAGCCGGGCGCCATGGCCGGCCCGACACTTCAAGGCATCCAGGACTTGATTGATCAGGATCCGGACGCCAGGTGGGAGCCGAAGCCGGGCTGCAACTGCGTGAAGAGCCATTTCGCGCAGAGCCCGCGCGTGTTTCCGATCCCGCTGTTCGACCCGAAGTTTTACGCCGACGGCAAGGCCAACGGCCGCGTCGCCGACTTCAGGCTCGCGAACTTCCTCGGGTTCTTCGCGGATCACATCGACAACAACGGCAAGATCTACGGAATCATCACGGCGATCGGCGGCACGGTCAGCGATACGGCCGGGCCCGCGCCGATCGGTATGTTTGCCAAAGCAATTCGGTTGGTGCAGTAGTTATGGCGCAACTCGTCAGTCTGATTGTTTCCCAGGACGCGACCTTCTCGAAGG
>Ga0111539_10013679_pt1 | contig 10137 bp, 7 predicted proteins | sample RhiMethybrSRZTD1_FD_79667 | JGI IMG/M metagenome (GOLD analysis project Ga0111539, IMG submission 79667) | Populus rhizosphere microbial communities from Tennessee, USA - Rhizosphere MetaG P. TD hybrid SRZTD1 (version 2) (version 2) | ecosystem: Host-associated > Plants > Roots > Rhizosphere >... | reverse complement strand
GAAGGTGTACATGCTGCCGAAGCACCTCGACGAGCAGGTGGCGCGGCTGCACCTCGATCATCTGGGCGTGAAGTTGACCAGGCTGACCAAGGACCAGGCCGACTACATCGGCGTCCCGGTCGATGGACCGTACAAACCGGACCACTATCGCTACTAGTTGTTAGTGCCGGTCCCTGGCGACTGGCGACTGGCTCGTCTTGCTTCAGCCCGCGGGTGTCGAAAGGCGCCGCGGGCTTTTCTTTTTCTGTTACCGTTTGCCTATGAAGACTCTCGCGCGGCCCACGCTCGCGGTTCTGATCGCTGTCCTCGTCGCCACCGCGCTGGTGCGCGCGCAGCAGGGAACACTCAGCGCCGCCGACAAGCAGCGCCGCCTCGACCTCGAGAGCGAGCTGCAGTCGCTCGCCGTCGTCGAGCGCAAGATCATGCTGCCGATGCCCGACGGCGTGCGGCTGGCCACCGACGTCTACCGGCCGAAGGACGCGGCGAAGGTGCCGACGATCTGGGTGCGGACGCCGTACAACTTCAACTTCTGGGACGTGCACAACGGCGTGCCGGCGGACATGACCGCGGCGCTGACGGCAGTGAAGAAGGGCTATGCCTACGTCGTGCAGAACGAGCGCGGCCACTTCTTTTCCGAGGGCAACTACGACATCCTCGGCTCGAAGACCGACGGCTTCAACACCATCGACTGGCTGACGAAGCAGGCATGGTCGAACGGCAAAGTCGGCACGACCGGCTGCTCGTCGACCGCCGAATACCAGATGGGCGTGGCGGCGCTCGGCCATCCCGGCTACGCGGCGATGAACGTGCAGGGATTCGGCGCCGGCGTCGGACGGGTCGGTCCGTATTACGAGCAGGGCAACTGGTACCGCGGCGGCGCGGTGCAGATGCTGTTCATCGCCTGGCTGTACGGCGAGCAGAACCAGGTGCGGCCGATGTTTCCGCCGAACACCCCGCGCGAAGATCTGATCCGCATCTCGAAGGTGTTCGACCTCGCCGAGCACGCGCCGCCGGTCGACTGGTCGAAGGCGCTCTGGCACCTGCCAACGCAGGACATCATGAAGAGCGTCGACGGCCCGCGCGGGATCTTCGCCGACGCGATGCCGGTCGAGACCGGCGGCCGGATGATGCAGCGGACGCCGAACGATCCGGCCTGGTACCGCGGCGGCCTCTATCACGACGATCAGAAGCTGGACGTGCCCGGGCTGTGGTTCATGTCGTGGTACGACGTATCGGTCGGCCCGAACCTCGCGCTCTACAACCACGTCCGCAACAGCGCGTCGGCGGGAGTCCGCGATCAGCAGTGGGCAGTGATTGCGCCGGTCGCGCACTGCTCGTTCACCCGCGCCACCGCCGACACCATCGTCGGCGAGCGCAGCATGGGCGACGCGCGCCTCGACTACAACGACATCGTCTACGGCTTCTTCGACCGCTTCCTGAAGGGTGACGCGAAGACGCGCCTCGACACGCTGCCGAAGGTCACCTACTACACGATGGGCTCCAACAAGTGGCAGACGTCCGACACCTGGCCGCCTGCCGGCGCTCAGGCGATGACCTTCTATCTCGCGAGCGGCGGCAAGGCGAACACGCTCTACGGCGACGGCACGCTCGCCGCCGCTGCGCCCGACACCGACAAGCCCGATGCGTTCAGCTACGACCCGATGAACCCGGTCCTTTCCTACGGCGGCAACGTCTGCTGCACCGGCACCGCGGTGCAGGCCGGCGCGTTCGACCAGCGGCGGATGGAAGCGCGCGACGACATCCTCGTCTACACCTCCGAACCGTTCAGGGAAGGGACTGAAGTCAGCGGTCCGATCACCCCGACGCTGTACGTCTCCTCCGATGCAAAGGACACCGATTTCACCGTCAAGGTGCTCGACGTCTACCCGGACGGTCGCGCCTACAACCTCGACGAGTCGATTCAGCGGATGCGCTATCGCGAGGGGTACGACAAGCCGCTGGCGTGGATGGAATCCGGAAAGATCTACAAGGCGACGATGCAGCCGTTGACGACGAGCAACTTCTTCGCGCCCGGACACCGTCTCCGGATCGAGGTGTCGAGCAGCAACTTCCCGCGGTTCGATCGCAACCTCAACACCGGCGGCAACAACTACGACGAGTCGAAGGGCGTCGTCGCGCACAACACCGTCCACCATTCGAAGCAGTACCCGTCGCAGATCACGGTGACCGTCGTGAAGCGGCCGTCGCCGGTGACGGCCGGGTCGGTTCGGCAGCCTCGATAGCTGAGCTGGATCGGCCCGCCGCCAGCCGGACGGAACTGTCAGTTCCGTGTACTCGAAGTACACAGACCCAACACACAAGCAGGCTGCGCTGGATGGCTGAAACCGCTAATTCCTTCAGTGAGTGCGGCTTGAAATAATTAATAGCAGAAAGGTACGGCGGTTGCTTCAACGCGGCCGGTGCCCAACACATCGGCGTCTGTCGCGTCGATCGTCGCGCTCGCGGCCGTCATTTCCATCGGATCGTCAACGTCCGCGCAAATCACGCTGCTTCAACCGGCGCCCCCGCAGGTTTCACCTGGCTGGCTCGTCAAGCTCGACCCTGTACTGCGCGAGAAGGCAGGCCTTTTCACTGGCCGCTCGCGCGTGGTGATCCGCGTCGCCGACGGCGCGGCGCTGTCCCTCGCGACCGCGCTGGTCCAGTCGGCCGGCGGCACCATCGGCCGCCGCCTGCCCATCATCAACGGCTTCGCCGCCACCGTGCCTCATGCGGTGTTGTCGGTGGTCGCGGCCAGCCCGCTCGTCCAGCACCTTTCATTCGATCGCGTCGCCGCCGGCGCGATGGAGCGCACCGGCGCCACCGTCGGCGCCGCCGCGATCCGGCAGGAAACCGGCTACGACGGTGCGGGCATCGGCGTGGCGATCATCGACTCCGGCATCACCTCGTGGCACGACGATCTGGCCGAACCGGGCGCCGGCGTCGAGCGGGTCGACCGCTTTGTCGACTTCGTCAATGGCGGCGCTGCCGCGTACGACGACTACGGTCACGGATCGCATGTCGCCGGCATCGTTGCCGGCAACGGCGCCGATTCGAGCGGCGCGCGTTCGGGAATCGCGCCGGCGGCGCGGCTCGTTGCCCTCAAAGTCCTCGATCGTTCGGGCGCCGGCCGCATCAGCGACGTGATCGCCGCCCTCGACTACGTGGTGCTCCACAGGCAGGAACTGAACATTCGCGTGGTGAACCTGTCGGTGGCGGCGGCGGTGCACGAATCGTACAACCTGGATCCCTTGACGATTGCCGCCCGGGCCGCGGTCCAGTCGGGCATCGTCGTGGTGGCCGCCGCCGGCAACAACGGCCGCAATCCGCAGGGGAACATCCAGTACGGCGGCATCACCGCGCCGGGCAACGCGCCATGGGTTCTGACCGTTGGCGCGTCGAGCCACATGGGCACGATCGATCGCGCCGACGACACGATCGCGGCGTTCAGCTCCCGCGGGCCAACGGCGATCGATCGAGCGGCCAAGCCCGACCTGGTCGCGCCAGGTGTCGGCATCGAGTCGCTCAGCGATCCGGCGAGCGCGCTCTATACGACCAAGGCTGCCTATCTACTCAGCGGCACGACCGCAACCTCCTACCTGCCCTATCTCAGCCTGAGCGGCACCAGCATGGCCGCGCCTGTGGTCGCCGGCACCGTCGCCCTGATGCTGCAGGCCAATCCGGCGCTGACGCCAAACGCGGTCAAGGCGATCCTCGAGTACACGGCGGAAGCCAAACCCGGCTACAGCAAGTTGACGCAGGGCGCAGGGTTCCTGAACGCCCGCGGCGCGGTCGAGGTTGCGCGCTCGCTCGCGTCGGAATCGGGCGGCGATTTTCCGGACTCGTCTTCGTGGAGCCGGCATTTCATCTGGGGGAACCGCGTGGCCGCGGGCGGGCGCCTGGCTGCTGACGCAAGCGCATGGGCGACCGGCATCCTGTGGGGTGCGACGCGCACCGCCCTCGAACAACCGGTCACGTGGGGCGTATGGAGCGCGAGCGATGCCGGCGACACGGTCGTGTGGGGCACCGGCAGCGACGGCGACACCGTGGTCTGGGGCACGAGCGACGGCGATACCGTCGTCTGGGGCACGGCCGACAGCGGTGACACCGTCGTCTGGGGGACCAGCGATGCCGGCGACACGGTGGTCTGGGGAACGAGCGGCGGCGATACGGTCGTGTGGGGGACCAGCGACGGCGACACCGTGGTGTGGGGCACGAGCTGCAGCGATCCCAGCTGCGATCCGGTGATCTGGCCTCATCAATGACCCGGCGGCACGATGATCTCCGCTGGGGCCGGCAGCCGCTCGCTGCGCGGCTCTATGTCGCCGCCGTCGGTGTCGCCGGCGCGTCGGCGTTCGTCTACTTCTTTCCGCGCGCGTTTCCCCGCCCGGTACTCTTCGCCGCCCTGCTCGTCTGCGCCGGCCTGACCTCGCTGTGGAAGGTCAACCTGCCGATCGCGCTCATCAGCGGCTCGACGCTGTCGGTCTCGTACGCCGCCAACCTGACCACGCTGCTGCTGCTCGGGCCCGAGCACGCGATGGTGGTCGCCGTTGCCGGCGTGTGGGCGCAGTGCAGCTACCACGTCAAGCGCAGTTACCCGTTCTATCGAACCTTGTTCAGCGTGGCGGCCGAAGCGTTGACGATGGCGGCAACCGGCCTGGTTTACGCACGGCTGGGCGGCGCCGGCGTCGGGCCCGAGGTCTCGGCGCTGCTGAAGCCGGTGGTGGGCGCGATCACGACCTATTTCATCTGTAACACCGGCCTCGTCGCCGGCGCGATCGCCTTGTCGACCGGCCGATCAATCTTCCGCGTCTGGCACGACGACTTCCTCTGGAGCGGCGCGAGCTTCATCGTCGCCGGCAGCGCCGGCGCGATGGCGGCAGTGGTGATCGATCGCGGCGAACTGTGGAAGGCGGTGCTGATGCTGGCGCCGATCTATCTGACCTACTCGACCTACCGGCTCTTCGTCGGCCGGCTCGAGGATCAGCAGCGCCACGTCGCCGAAACCGAGCGGCTGCATCGGGAAGCGGTCAAGGCGCTGTCACAGGCGCACGACGCGGAAGTGGCGCTGGCGGCGGAGAAAGAGCGCCTGGCGATGACGCTCGCCGAGATCATGCGGCTCGAACAGCTGCGCAACCAGCTGCTCGATCGCGAGCAGGCGGCGCGCGCGAGCGCCGAACACGCCAACCGCCTCAAGGATCAGTTCCTCGCCATCGTCTCGCACGAATTGCGGACGCCGCTCAACGCGGTGCTGGGATGGGCCGACATGCTGCGCCGAGGCGCGGTCGGCGAGGAGAAGCGGGCGCGGGCAATCGAGGCGATTTACGAAGGCGCCAGGCGGCAGTCGCAGCTGATCGACGACCTGATCGACACGGCGCGGATCATGTCCGGCAAGCTCGGCCTCCATCGTTCGGCCGTCGATCCGCAGGTGATCATCCGCGCCGCGATCGAGCTGGTGCAGCCGTCGTGCGACGCCAAGCAGATCACCCTCTCGATCGACGCCGACGCGTCGATCACGTCGCTGCATGCCGACGGCGCGCGGCTGCAGCAGATCGCCTGGAACCTGCTCAGCAACGCGATCAAGTTCACCCCGGAACGCGGGCTGGTGCAGCTGCGGTTTCATCGTGCCGGCGACGGCGTCGAACTGGCCGTGACCGACAGCGGGCCGGGCATCGCCGCGGATTTTCTACCGTCGGTGTTCGAGCCGTTCCGGCAGGCGGACGCGTCGACGACACGGACGCACGGCGGCCTCGGCCTCGGCCTGGCGATCGTCAAGCAGCTGGTCGAGGCGCACGGCGGCACGGTGCGCGCCGAGAGCGACGTCGGACACGGCGCCGTGTTCACAGTCCGGCTGCCGGTCACCGCCGTCGGTCCCGACGCCGGCGGGAGCGTTGCGGCGCCGCCGCCAGCGGCGGACGCTCCCCGGCTTCCGCTGGCGACGCTCGAAGGGCTTCGCGTGCTGGTGGTCGACGACGATGCCGAGAACCGGGAGGTGGTCGCAGCGACGCTCGAAAGCCACGACGCCACGGTGCTGACGGCGGCTTCGGCGACGCAGGCGCTCGAGCTGCTCGAAGAGCAAGAGGTCCACGTCCTGCTCACCGACATCGGCATGCCGCACGAAGACGGCTACACGTTGATCCGCCGGCTGAGAGCGTCGTCGAACGCCGAGATCGCCGCCATCCCCGCAATCGCGCTGACCGCGCTCGCGCGCCCCGACGATCGGCATCACGCGCTGGTCGCCGGCTTCCAGCTCCACCTCGCCAAGCCGATTGAACCCGAGACGCTGGTCGGCGCGGTCGCGACGCTGGCGCGGGCGCACCTCGCCGGATCGATCCCCGCCCGCCCCTCCACGCTCGGCTGATCGCTTCAGATCACCGCGGCCGCCGGCTGCGCGCCGCCATGAATTCGGCCGGAGCCGACTGCTAGATACCCGCGAAGCGCGCCCAGCCGACGACGGCCAGCGTCGCGCCGAGAATCATCAGCACGAGGCGAATCAGTTCCGCCTGACGATCGACGCCGGGGAGCGTGGCCATGGCGTACCTCACTGTTCGGTTTTCGAGGCGTTGCCGCCGGTGATCTGCTGCTGCTGCAGCGCCGCCGCGCCCATCAGGCCACCCATGCCCATTGACTCGACGGCGCTGCTCGGAATCAGCATCAGCGCGCCCTTCTCCTTCAATCCCTCGTACAGCATGTTCATCGCCCGCAGGTGGAGCGCCGTCGGGTTGTTCTGATACGCCTTGGCCGCCTCCTCGAACGAATGGGCGATCTCCTGCTCGGCCTGCCCGAGGATGATGCGTGCCGCCTTCTCGCGCGCCGCCTGCGCCTCGCGCGACATCGCGTCCTGCAGCGCGCTGGGGATGACGACGTCGCGCATCTCCACCGACGAGACCGTGATGCCCCACGGGTTCGAGCGGACGTCGATCAGCGACTGCAGCTCGCTCTCGATCCGCTCGCGGCCGCGCAGCAGATCGGTGAGCGCGGTGCGGCCGATGATGTCGCGCAGCGCCGTCTGCGCCGCCCAGCTCACCGCCTGCTCGTAGTCCTGCACCTCCAGCGCCGCCCGCTGCGCGTCGTGGACCATCCAGAACAGCACCGCGTCGACATTCACCGGCACGGTATCGGAGGTCAGCGTCTGCTCCGCCGCGAAGGTGGTGGTGATGGTGCGCTGATCGATCCAGGAATCGACGCGATCGATGAACGGGACCACCCAGAACAGCCCCGGCCCCTGCAGCCCGATGAAGCGCCCGAGCCGCAGCACCACCGCACGCTCCCACTGCTGCGCCACCTTCGGCGCCTGTGCCAGGACGACGCCCAGCGCCGCCAGCAGGATCGCCGGCGCGGGTGTATCCGTCGCCCTCGATGCCGCCGCGCCGGCGGCGACGAACACGGCACAGATCACGACGGCGACGATGTTGACGCGTGCAGAAGAGGGCTGAGATCCCGACGCTCCACCGCGTCGAACGAACCCGGGGGCCATGGCTGCTCCTTTCACCGCTACTTCCGTTTGTCGAGCTCGTGGACGACCTCGTCGCGAGTGAAGCCGGCGGCGGCGGCATCGGCCAGCACGCGGGTGACGAACGCGCGCAGCCGCTTGACGTGCTCGGTCGCCGAGCGCGCCGCGCCCGGCGCGGCGTTGACGAACGAGCCGACGCCGCGGCGCGTCTCGAGCACGCCGTCGCGTTCGAGCTCGGCGTAGACGCGCGCGACGGTGTTGGCGTTGACCTGCAGCTCGACCGCGAGCTGGCGCACCGTCGGCAGCTGGTCGCCGGGGCGGAGCCGGCCGGTGACGATAGCGGCACGCAGGCCGCGATCGAGCTGGGCGTAGATCGGGGTGCGATCGCGGGCGTCAATCGAAACCAGGGGGCCGGGCGTCACGTGACCTATTGTACTAGTTCATTAATACAAGTCAAGCAAAAGAAAAGGCCCCGCCAGGAGCAGGGCCTTCGACTGACCTACTTCGAGATCATCTTCAGGCTGCTGCCGTTGATCGTGCGCTTGCCGTCCTTGCTGGCGACATCGCCGGTGATCTCGACCGTGTGCAGGACGTGCGGGACGATCTTCGCGTTCATGTTGGCGGCGAGATCGCCGGTGATTAGATAGACCGTGCCGTCGGCGGTGACGAGCGCCATCGGCGCGCCCTTCTTCGCGCATTCCTCGGCGCAGGCCCGGTCCTCGCCGGCGATCGGATCCTTGCCGGGGTTGGCGGCCTTTTCTTTCAGGTAGCAGGTCTGGTCGACAATCTGACCCTTGACCGTCTCGACCTTCGCGAACGCCGGCGCGCCGAGGGCGACGACGAACGCGGCGGTCGTCAACGCCGCAAGCATCCTGCGCATACGATCTCCTTTTGAAAACAGTAAAATCCCACCGCTTATACGCCTCGCCTTCGGCACTGTCAATTCCATATACTTGCGCGTCGCCGTCATTCATTGAGATCGGGAGCCGCCATGAAACACCTCCTCGCCGCCTGCCTCATCGCCGCCGCGGCCAGCGACCTCGCGGCGCAGCGCCCGCCGGCCGCCCTTCGACTCGCCGCGAGCGGACAAACGATGCCGGCTCGCTCAGGACAGGCCGGTGCGCGGACGCCGACGGTCGACGAGATCCTCTCTCTCAAGCGGGTCGCGTCGCCGGAGATCTCGCCGGACGGACGCTTCGTCGCCTACACGCTGCGCGAAACCAACTGGGACGACAACGCCTACGAGACCGAGATCTGGCTGGCCGACGCGAGCAACCCGTCGGCGCCCCCGCGACAGCTGACCAACGGCCGCAAGTCGAGCGACTCGCCGGCCTGGGCGCCGGATGGATCGCGCATCGCCTTTCTCTCGGACCGCACCGACAAGCGCCAGATCTACGTCATCAACCCGGTGGCCGGCGAGGCTGAAGCGGTGACCTCGCTGGAAGACGGCGTCACGGCCTTTGCGTGGGCGCCCGACGGCCGGACGATTGCCTATACGGCGACTGAACCGAAATCGGCGGCGATCAAGGATCGCGAGAAGAAGTACGGCGAGTTCGAGGTCGTGGACGAGGAATACCGGATGACCCACCTCTTCACGATCGACATCGCGACGCGCGCCACGCGGACGCTGACCAGCGGCGCGCTGACCGTCGGCGCCTTCCAGTGGTCGCCGGACGGCACGCGCATCGCCTTCGATCATCGCGTCAACAACAGCCCGGCGAGCCGCGGCTCCGCCGATATCTCGATCGTCACGGTCGCCGACGGGTCGGTCCGGCATCTGGTCACCCAGGATGGGCCCGATTCGCAGCCGGTCTGGTCGCCGGACGGGAGCCGGATTGCCTTCGAGACCGCGATGGCGAACCCGTCCTTCTACTACACGAACGCGCTGGTGGCGGTCGTGCCGGCCGCCGGCGGCGCGCCAACCGTGCTGACGTCGGCCTTCGACGAGAATCCATCGCTCGTCGCGTGGAAGCCGAACGGTCTCTTCTTCGCCGCGTCGCAGCGCACCTTCTCGTACCTCTTCCGGCTCGATCCCTCCAGCAAGGCGATCGCGCGCCTCGCGCCGTCAGAAGCGTGGGTCGGCTCGAGCTTCTCGCTCTCGCGCGACGGCAGCCGGGTCGCCTTTCTCGGCGCCGATGCGCGAACGGTCGCGGACGTGTTCGTCGCGCCGTCCTCGCTCGCCAACCCGGTCAGGCTGACCGACATGAACGCGCAGCTCGCCCGCTTCGCCATCGGCACCCGCGAAATCGTCTCGTGGAAGAGCCAGGACGGCGCCGCCATCGAAGGCGTGCTGCACAAGCCGGCCGACTTCGACCCGTCGCGCAAGTACCCGCTGCTCGTCGTCATCCACGGCGGGCCGACCGGCATTTCCCGACCGGTGCCTCTGACCAGCACGATTTATCCGATCGACGTCTGGGTGCCGCGCGGCGTCCTCGTCCTCGAGCCGAACTACCGCGGCAGCGCCGGCTACGGAGAGAAGTTCCGGTCGCTGAACGTCCGCAACCTCGGCGTCGGCGACGCGTGGGATGTCGTCTCCGGTGTCGACGCCCTGATCGCGAAGGGCATCGTCGATCCGGCGCGCGTCGGCACGATGGGCTGGAGCCAGGGCGGCTACATCTCCGCCTACCTGACCACGCACGACAGCGCGCGCTTCAAGGCGGTGTCGCTGGGCGCGGGCATCTCCGACT
>Ga0111539_10013678_pt1 | contig 10138 bp, 12 predicted proteins | sample RhiMethybrSRZTD1_FD_79667 | JGI IMG/M metagenome (GOLD analysis project Ga0111539, IMG submission 79667) | Populus rhizosphere microbial communities from Tennessee, USA - Rhizosphere MetaG P. TD hybrid SRZTD1 (version 2) (version 2) | ecosystem: Host-associated > Plants > Roots > Rhizosphere >... | reverse complement strand
GTCGGCACGACGATACCGTCGAGAAAGGTTGTGGATTCCTCGTTTTGAAAAACCGCCAGCGGCTCGGAGTTGTCGAGGTTGTCGAGCGGATTGTGAGGACCGCGAGTGCCGATGCCCAGACCGTCGATGAAGAACAGCAGGACTGAGGGCGCAGCATCATTCGTCATGCAGCAGCCCACGCTCGCGATAAAGATTCAGTTTGTTGTGCAGTGTCTTGAGGCTGATGCCCAACAGCTCGGCGGCGCGCGTCTTGTTGTTCTTCGTCTTTTGCAGCGTGCGCATGATCATCTGCCGTTCGACCTCTTCGAGCGGCGTGCCGACCGGGACCGTCAGCGTGTCTTCACTGCGCAAACGCTCGCGCTGCTCGATCGGATACGGTGCGAAGTGATGGCGTTCGATCTGTTCGCCGGAGCAAATGATTACCGCGCGCTCGATCACATTTCGCAGTTCGCGCACGTTGCCGGGCCACGCGTGAAACTGTAGCGCCTGAAGCGCCGACGGGCTCAGGAAGCGAGCGGGACGTCCGTGTTTTTCGGCGAGCTGCTTGACGAGGTGTTGGGCCAGCAGCGGCAAGTCTTCCTTTCGTTCGCCCAGCGAGGGCAGGTGAATGCTGAAGACGTTAAGACGATAAAGCAGATCGCCGCGGAGTTTGCCTTCGTCAAGTGCCTGTTGTGGATGACGATTCGTTGCCGCAAGCAGCCGGACGTCGACTTGGATCTCTTTGCGGCTGCCGAGTCGTCTGACGGCGCGCTCTTCGATAACGCGCAGCAGTTTAGCTTGCAGCAGCGGCGGCATCTCGCCGATCTCGTCGAGCAGTAGCGTGCCGGTGTCGGCGAGTTCGAAACAGCCTTGCCGGCGTGAAGCAGCGCCGGTAAACGATCCTTTCTCGTGTCCGAAGAGTTCCGATTCCATCAACGTTTCCGGAATCGCAGAACAGTTGATCGCGACGAACGGCCGATCGCGTCGCGGGCTCATCTTGTGAATCGTGCGTGCGACCAGCTCTTTGCCCGTGCCTGATTCGCCGGTGATCAGTACGGAAGCACTCGACGGCGCGACCTGTTCGATCAGCGTGTAGATCTTGCGAATCGATTCGGAGTTGCCGACGAGTTCGCCAAACGCGCCGCGGTCCTGAAGCTCTCGCCGGAGTCGTTCGTTTTCCTTTCGGGCGAGATTGAGTTCGACAGCGCGATCGATCAACGTGCGCAGTTTTGTCGAATCGAGAGGTTTTTCGATCGAGAGCACGGATACCTCGCCGTTCTCTTGCGTGATGAACGGGGACTCTCCGGCGGGGCCACCGTCAAGAACGACCACCGGCTTTAGTTCGTCGAAGGCTTTGAGAGCGGCGGAAACATCATCGGCGAGAACGGGATGATAGCCCCAGGTCGCGAGGAGATCGCGCAAAGAGGATCCACTGTGGGCGTCACGATCGAAGATAAGCACACTGGGCGTCGACATCCGGTGTTTAGTTTAGCCCATCTTGCGTCATTTGTGTGTTGAATAGTATTCGGCGATGGCGTTCGCGAGCGCAGTCGACGTTGTTTCGTCAGGTTGGATGTCAACTCGCAGACCGTAATCGACGGCGGTCGCGGCGGTGACGTCGCCGATGCAGGCGATTGCGAGGCCGTGCAACTTCTCGCCGAGATCGTGTGTGTCGAAAAGCAGGGCGAGGTTCTTAACGCTCGATGAGCTCATGAACGCGATGCAGTCGGCGCTGCCCGTGAGCATCGCACTCAAGCGACCGCGATCGAGGTCCTCGGGCACGACCGTGCGATAGGCAGTGACGACGTCGACGCGTGCGCCTGCTTCTTCCAACGACTTTGGCAAATAATCGCGGCCGGCGGCGGCGCGAGGAATGAGGATGTTGAGACCGCTGAGTTGTTCTTTTCCACCGGCAAACTCACTCAACGCAGCGAAGACGCCTTCAGCTTTGGCTTGCGACGGTATGAGATCGACGTGAACGTGTGCATCGCGGAGTTTGTCCGCAGTTGCGTCGCCGATCGCGCAGACTTTGACATCGTCCAGTTCATCGACGCCGATGGCTCGTGTGGTCAATCGGCGCAGGAAGTATTCAACGCCGTTCGCGCTCGTGAAGATGATCCAGTCGTAGCCGTAGAGATGATCTATCGCTTCATCGAGGCGCTCATAACTTTCCGGTTCGGCGATCTCGATGGTGGGGAGGGAAATCACGCTCGCGCCATGACTTTCAAGCGCCTTGATGAAGTCGCCGGCTTGTGAAGCGGCTCGAGTTACGACGACCGTTCGTCCCGCTAGCGCGTGTTCCATAGTTAACGCGGATTAAGCAAATCATGAGCGCCGCGCTCGATCAATTGGTTTGCCAATAATGATCCGACTTCATCCGTGTTTTTTAGGGGACCCGATATTTGACTTCGCAGGATCTTAGCGCCGTCCGGTGTTGCCACCAGTCCATCAAGTTTCAGTTCTCCGTTCTCGATGACTGCGTGACCGGCAATCGGAAATTGACAGCCGCCGCCGAGGCTCCGCAGGAACGCACGCTCCGCCAAACAACACAGCCGCGTTTCGTCGTGCTCTAACGCGTTGGTCGTCTCGATCGTAAACGCATCGTCCGCGCGGGTCTCGATCGCGATCGCGCCCTGACCCACCGCCGGGACCATTTCTTCAGTCGAGATCGCTGCGTTGATCCTGTGCTCCAGCTCCAGTCGCCGCAAACCCGCCGACGCGAGTATCAACGCTTCGTACTGTCCGTCGTCCAACTTTCGCAGCCGCGTGTCGACGTTCCCACGAACATCTTTGACTACGACGTCTCCTCGCAACGACTTCAACTGCGCCACGCGACGCTGACTCGACGTGCCAACAACCGCGTTCTCCGGCAAATTCAGAATCGAACCGCTACGTCCTTTCAGATCGTCGCGAACGACCAGCGCATCGCGCGGATCGTCTCGCTCGCAGATCGCACTGATCGTCAAACCATCCGGCAGCACTGTCGGCAGGTCTTTCAATGAGTGGACCGCGAGATCGATGCGTCCATCCAGCAACGCGTCTTCCAACTCTTTCGTGAACACACCCTTGCCCCCGATCACCGACAACGGATCGGTCTTCACGTCACCGGTTGTCTTGATGATCTCGATGCGAATGTCGATCTCAGGATTCAACGCCGACAGGCGGGCCTTTGCTTGTTCTGCTTGCCACAGGGCGAGCTTCGATCCGCGTGAGCCGATTACGAGCGGGCGAGACATTGGGTGACTACTCCTCGAGGTCAAACAGATCGGTTGGCGACGGAGCAGCGTCGGTGTCGCTCGTCCCGTAGAGACGTCGCATCTGGTTGATGATCGGATGGGCAATCTTGTTGACAGTCGACATCAACAACGATTCGACGGCGGCTTCCTGTTCTTTCGTGAGCGGTCCGAGCTTCTTTCGCTGTCGCGCCAACTCAGCGCGCGCCACGTCTTGAAACTTCTCGCGCATCGCTCCGATGCTCGGTCCAACGTCCATCAGTCGCAGCGACTGCTGAAACTGCATCACTTCCGACTGCACGATCAGCTCAGCACGTTCCGCTTCACGCTCGCGCTCGCGAATGTTCGACGAAATCACGTTCTCGAGATCGTCGATATCAAACAGGAAGACGTTCCGGACCTTGGCCGTGGCGGGATCGATGTTTCTCGGGACGCTGATGTCGATGAGGCACGTTGGTCGCTTGCGACGGCGTGCGGTGGCTTTGCGCACGTGCTCTTCGGTGAGCACATAGTCAGGCGCGCCGGTCGAGCAGATCACCAGGTCTGCTTCGAAGAGATGCTCGGCGAGTTCCTCGAAAGGCACAACGGTCGCGGCGCCGATCTGGTTCGCGAGCTGTCGCGCCGCCGCTTCCGTGCGGTTCGCGATCATGACGCGCGACGCGCCGGCGTTCACGAGATGTTTCGCTGAGAGCTCAGCCATTTCGCCCGCGCCGATCAGCATGACGGTGCAGCCCTTTAGCGACGCGAAGATCTTCTTGCCGAGCTCGACCGCCATGTAACTGATCGAAACGGCACTGGCAGCGATTCCAGTTTCGGTCCGCACGCGTTTCGCAACGCGAAACGTGTGATGGACCAGTCGATTGAGAATTCTTCCCGCCGTTCCGGCTTCGACTGCGAGCGAATACGCGTGCCGCACCTGGCCCAACACCTGCGGCTCGCCAACCACCATCGAATCGAGCGACGAAGCGACGCGGAACAGGTGTCGCACTGCTTCTTCGTCTGTGTGGCGGTAGAGATGGTCTTTCAAAAAACCGGGCCCCAGGTTGCCCGACGTGTCGAGAAACTGCGTGACACGTCCGGCGCCCAAATCAATTTGCTCGTTCGCAGTCTCGCTCAGAATCTCAACGCGATTGCATGTCGACACGATCAGCCCTTCACGCACGACCTCGCCGTCGACGAGCGCGCGCAGTCCCGCTGCGCACGCCGCGTCGTCAAACGCGAGGCGTTCGCGGATCTCGACCGGAGCTGTCTTGTGATTGACTCCGATCAGGATGATGGACATCGGTTCAGCGACCTCATCGAGTTACAACAAAGCAAGACCAAAAACGTGATAACTGCCAAACAGCGGCGCGACCAGAAAAGTGCCCAGCACGAGCACGAAACCGAGCACACCCAACCATGCTGCTCGACGTCCGCGCCAGTTTGCCGTCGAACGATACAGCGCGAGCACAAAATAGAGCAGCCACGTAAGGGCCGCGAAGATCTCTTTCGGATCGTTGCGCCACACTTTCCCGTGCTCCGACCAGTTCCAGAACATCCCGGCAACCAGGCCGAGCGTCAGCAGCGTCAGGCCGACGGCGGCGGCGTGTGTCGCGATCTCGTTGACTGTCGACAGCGAAGGCAGCCGATGAAAGAACGCGCTGAATGTTTTCAGTTTGAGTTCGCGTTCCTGAAGTAGGTACATGACGCTGGCCATGAAGACGATGAAGAATGCCGCGTACGCAAAGATCAACAGCGTCGTGTGGATCGGAAACAGCAGGGTTGGCGAGAATGCCGCGGCTGATGGGTTGCGAGCTCGACCGAGCAGCATTGCGGCGAAAGTCAGGACGCAGATCAGCGGCATAGCAAACGCGCCGACTGCCTGTGCCCCGTAGCGATAAAGTACGATCGCGTAGCCGGTCACGAGTGCCCACGCCAGGAACGATAGCGTCTCGCGGGAACCGAATAGCGGGTAGTGTCCATCGACTGCCCATTCGTCGATCAGCACGCCCGTATGCAATACCCAACCCACGGCCATCGACCACTCCGCGACCTGCTGGAGCGTGCGTCGTTTGTTGACGAACGCCAGAATGGAGTGGATCGCGGCAATCAGATAGGCCGCCAAAACTGCGAGCAGTAAGGACCTCATGGGTTGTAAGGGCATTCTAGGTGAGGTTTTTGCGGATTGCCAATTGCCAATTGCCAATTGGCAATGGCCACGGGGGAAACGTTATGCTGGTCGCGAACATCCTAGCGCCGGAATTGTTTCCTTCGTTCGTTGTTCTAAGCCAAAAGTTCGAAATCGGGGATTTGCGTGAGGAGGGCTGAAATGGTTTCTTCTGTATCGCGTCGCTTTCTTTCAGTGCTATTCGTCCTGGCGATAGCTCTGACCGTCGCCCTCGCCCAAAGCAAACCGCAAAGCAAGCCCCAAACGAAGCCCCAACCCAAGCCGGTCGACACAACTGCTCCGCCGCCAGAGCCCGCACCGCAAGACATCGAAGTTCAGAAGATCGATACGAATCTCGTTACTGTTCCCGTCATTGCCACTTCAATCAACGGTCTTTACATCGGCGACCTGCGCAAGGAAGAGTTCACCATCTCTGAAGACGGCGTTCCGCACGACATCGCTTTCTTCGGCAAGATCTCGATGCCGTTTCACGTCATCCTGATGCTCGACACCAGCGCCAGCACGAAGGACACGCTGCGCCAAATCCAGAATGCGGCTTTTGCTTTTGTCCAACAGTTACAACCGGCGGACCGCGTGAAGGTGATTACGTTTGACGATCAGATCCGCGACTTGAACGAATTCACGAGTGACCGGGAAACACTGCGGACCGCTATCAACAGCGCACGCTCAGGAAGCGGGACGAAGCTCTACGATGCGTTTGAACTCGCGATGAATACCGTGCGCAGCATCGATGGACGTAAGGCGATCGTGATCTTCACGGACGCGGTTGATTGGCACAGCGACAACGCCACGTTCCAGGGCACGCTCCGCAACCTCGACGAAGAAGGCGTCATCGTCTATCCGATTCGCTACGAAACGCGCGCCACGACCGAAGCAATCGCGCGCGGGCAAGCCGAACAGACCACCCCGACGCTGCCGACAATCGACGTGATCCGGCGTCCGCCAAATGGGACGACCGCGCCGACATTCCCGGGTGGCGATCCGATTCCAACAACGGGAAGTGAACGCCGTACGGGGCCACTCGGCCTGCCGCTGCCCGAAGAGATCATGCGTCGTCGCCGTGAAGCCGGACGCGAACGCGACCGGCGCAATCCCGATCCAAACGATCCAAACAATCGGGAACAGCTTCCCGGTAACATCCCAAATGACGACGACCGGACTTCTCCTGAAAACAGGCTGCCCGATCGACGTCGCATCCCCGGTCAGCCCGACCCTCCCACGACAACGACGACGCGCAGACGAAGGGGCCCTGACGACGAGATCACTCGGATGCTGGACGTGGCTTACGCCAAAGCAGACGACTATCTCAATGCACTGGCCCTTAAATCAGGCGGACGCCTGCTGCGTGCCGACACGCTCGCCTACTTGCCCGACGCTTTCGCGCAGATCGCCGCCGAGCTTCGCACTCAATACCTGCTTGGTTACTATCCACTCAACAAAAACCACGACGAGCGTTATCGCCAGATCAAGGTGGCAACCACGCGCAAGGATGTTATGATTCGCGCGCGCCCTGGTTATCTTGCCACCGGCGCAAAGTAATCAACCGATAAACGTGAATGCCTGATCGAGCGGAAGCCTGGGAGTTGTTGTGTGAGTACACGAAGGGCGATAGCCTGCGCAAGCACGCCCTTGCTGTGGAAACTGCCATGCGCGCGTGCGCCAAACGCTACAACGACGCGCCCGCCGACGAAGACGAATGGGGTCTGGTGGGACTGCTGCACGACTTCGACTACGAGATGTTTCCCTCGGCGGACCAACATCCATTCACCGGCGCGAACATTCTGTGCGGCCGCGGTTATTCCGAACGCATCATCCGCGCGATCATGGGCCACGCAACGTATACAGGCGTGCCGCGCGATACGGACATGGCCCGCGCGCTTTTCGCCACCGACGAGTTGTGCGGGTTTTTGGTGGCGTGCGCTCTGGTGCGGCCCTCGCGCAGTCTCGACGACATGGAAGTCTCGTCGGTAAAGAAGAAACTGAAAGACAAAGCGTTCGCCCGATCCGTGAATCGCGACGATATTAAACAGGGCGTTGAAGAGTTGGGAGTCGATCTCGACGAACACATTCGGTTTGTGATCGATGCGTTGCGTCCGGTACAAAAAGAGATCGGATTGAATCGTCTTGAGACTTAAGATGCAATGTGTGGTCCGGGCTGAAGCGGCTCTATTGGGCCCGTGCGGGAAGTCAGAACTGAAGTCAACAGGAAGATTGACAGCGCAAGCAGCGTTGCGAGCAATGCGGTGAGAAACGCCTGGAGTTTTCGTCGTCTCGCCGTGTGTCGATAAACGAAGATCGAGGCGAAGACGATTGCCCCTATCGGAAGTAGCAGCGTCAAAAGAGCCAAAAGCCCCGGGCTCGACAGCGACTTCACGGCCAGCACACCCAACACCAGCGCGATACTGGCGCCGGCGCCTACCACGGCCGCGAGGACTGAAGCGATTATTACCAGCTTTAGCCGCATGCCGCGCGGTTCCTTGTTCTGCTGGTGGTGTGCAATTATTCCTCCTCGGGTTGGAGAAAAACCCGCCAAGAATAGCACAACGAAGCACATCCGTGTTTTCTTGGAGCACTCAAATCAACTTGGGAGAACAGTGTAGGAACACGGATTAGATGGTTACGAGAAGCGCGCTGATTTGGTTGTCGGGCCAGGAAGGCCTGAAGGATTTTGCTACCAGGTTCAAGTTTTTTAAGAAGCTAACTACTCGCTTCGTCGCCGGTGAGACCATCGACGAAGTCATTCCTTACATTCGCGAGATCAACGCCGAGAACTGTACTGCTTCGTTCGATCATTTGAACGAATCGGTGGATAACCCGGACGAAGCGAACAAGGAAGTGGAAGAGTATCTGCGGATCTTGCAACAGATCGAGGAGAAGCGCGTTCGCTCGAACGTCTCGATCAAGCTCACGCAGTTTGGTCTCGAGCTCGATCCGGAACTCGCGTACAAGAACGCCAGGCGCGTAGTTCTTGATGCAAAGCAGCGTGGGAACTTTGTGCGCGTCGACATGGAGGGTTCGAACGTCACGCAGGTGACGCTCGATATCTTCAAGCGATTGCGATCTGAATTTGAGCTAAACGATGTGGGGATCGTGTTGCAGTCGTACTTGCGACGGACGTACGACGATGCGAAGGAACTGGTGAAGCTCCCGGCGCGGATTCGCATCTGCAAGGGCGCGTACAGCGAACCGCCGGAAGTTGCGTTTCCAGACAAGAAAGACGTGGACGACAACTACGTCAAGGTGATGCAACTTTTGTTGTCGAGCGGTGTCTATCACGGCATCGCCACGCACGATCCGAAGATGATCGACGCGACGATCGACTTCGCGACGCGCGAGGGCATTGGGAAAGAGAAGTTTGAGTTTCAAATGTTGTACGGGATCAGGCGCGATCTGCAACGACAGTTAGCGCGCGATGGGTTCAACATGCGGGTCTATGTGCCGTATGGAAAACACTGGTATCCTTACTTCATGCGGCGCTTGGCCGAGCGCCCGGCGAACATTTGGTTCGTGATGAAGAACGTGCTGAAGGGTTAGAACAGGTCGGGAAGGGGCAACGCCCCCGCTCTTATTAATCGATGACTGAATGGTTCTGGGTTTTGTGGAGTGTGTTAGCTGCGATACTGATCGTGGCTGAGATCTTCACGTCCGGTTTTGTCCTGCTATGGTTCGGTATCGGCGCACTCGCCGCCGCGCTCGCAGGTCTGATTGGCATTGAAAACCTTTTCATTCAGTTCATGATCTTCGCCGTCGTCTCGGTCGGCCTGACCGCCGCCTCACGCACGATCTTCATCAACTACTTTTCACGTGAGAAATCAGGTCAATCGTTACGCAGTGGCGTCGACGCGCTTCCGGGAAAGATCGGCACGGTCGTTTCGTCGAGCAAAGGCGCCCTTCACGAAGGCGCCGTCAAAGTTTTCGGCTCAACCTGGACGGCCTACCCCGCGCCCGGCGAACCGCCATTAGAAGCCGGCGAACGCGTCTGCGTCGACAGCGTCGAAGGCGCCTCCATCTACGTGAAGCGAGTCGGCGGCGAACCCGACTGGCGCCGCCCCAAAGCCCTTCCCGAAAGCGAAGCCTAGAATCGGCACAACAAACCTGCCATGCCAGAGGAGTCGCTGAAATCAGGCGTGATCGGGGAGCGCGAGAAGAGCGCGATCAGGATCCACGACTATGACTCGGATTGGCCCAAGAAGTTTGAGACACATGCGCGGAGCATCGCGGGCGCGCTGGGTGACGCCGCGCTACGAATCGAACATATTGGCTCGACCTCCGTACCTGGTCTCGCTGCGAAGCCCATCGTAGATATTCTGGTGGTGGTTACGGATTCGACTGATGAGTCGACGTATCTGCCGCAATTGGAAACAGCCGGCTATGTCCTGCGAGTGCGAGAGCCCGATTGGAACGAACACCGTATGTTCCGCACTCCTGAAAAAGGTGTGCACATCCACGTCTACTCAGCCGGTTGCCCTGAGATTCAGCGAAACCTGATTTTCCGTGATCGCCTGCGCCGCAACGTCCACGACAGACTTCGCTACGAACAAACCAAGCGACAACTCGCCGCGAAAAATTTGCCGGACCACCAGGCATACACGGATGCGAAGACGGAGGTGATCGAAAGCATCATCACCGCGGCGCAGCGCGAAATCGATCAATAAACTAGTCTGTTAGTGAGGTTCGGTGTCGGCTTCGTAGTTGTCGTCGAGGGTTTTGTCTTCTTCGAGTGGTGGTAGTTCGATTGTGATTCGATCCGTTGCGGGGG
>Ga0111539_10013677_pt1 | contig 10138 bp, 9 predicted proteins | sample RhiMethybrSRZTD1_FD_79667 | JGI IMG/M metagenome (GOLD analysis project Ga0111539, IMG submission 79667) | Populus rhizosphere microbial communities from Tennessee, USA - Rhizosphere MetaG P. TD hybrid SRZTD1 (version 2) (version 2) | ecosystem: Host-associated > Plants > Roots > Rhizosphere >... | reverse complement strand
TGGCCGATTCCTTCTTCCCCAGCGGATAAATCCGCGTCTGTTCCATCACGCGCACAGGTTCGGCGAGTTCGTTCGGATTCTTGAAGAAGCCGCGCCAGAAGACGAACAGGCCATAGGTGCCGCAGCGGTAGGTGAAGTAGCCTTCGGGAATCTCTCCTTGATAGTCGGGCGGCAGAATGAGGTACTTTCCGCCATTCCCCCGATCAGGGCCGGGCAGACCCACGTCGCCGGCCCACTCGCGACCGTCGATCTTGCCCACCGAACGAATCGGGCGCTGAAAATAGTCGTCGAGAATGCCCTGCAACCCCGGCGGCACCTCGATGACCAGCGGCCCGGTTTCTTTCAGGTCAACAAACCCTAGCGCGTAAATGACATCCGAGTTGGGCGTGGTGATCAGCGTCTTGGCGTTGAGCCGCTGCTTGAAGATGGGCAGGACGTTGTAGCCGCTGCCGAAGACCTTCTCCGAGCCTTCCTTCATGCCGTACATGTTGAGCGCCGGCAGCGCCCAGAGGTACGTCTGCACCGCGCGCTGGAAGAACAATTCATCCGTCAGCGTCGGCGCATCGCCCTTGAGGATGTAGCCCTCTTTAAATGGCAGGTCGGCCAGTTTCGCGTACTGCGAAGCGGCCTGGGTCCCAGGGCTGTGAGTCGTGCACGAGATCGCGACCGCGCTGGTGAGAACGGCGGCCGCGATGAGATTCCACCTGTGCATGTTCTTCATGGGCTCTCTCCGTCGCGACTGAGAGGACGATTCACTTCACCTTCTCGACCTGCGGCGGCATCCAAGAGCCATCAAGGATGGCGTTGTCCGCCCAGTATGCGCGGATATAGAGCGAGAACCTTCCTTCTGGCGCCGGCACCCAGTTCGTTTCCTTGTCTTTGCCGGGCGACTTCGCGCCGAAATACAAAGTGAGCGAGCCGTCCCCGTTGTATTTGAGATCCTTGTTCTTCGTGCCCAACGAGAAGCGGTTCAGGGCATTGGGTTGGAACAAGTGGTACTGGTTGTAGAGCGTCAGCGACCAGAAACCCTTGACCGGCGGTACCTGCCCCTTCGGAAAAGTTACCGTGTAGTTGCTCTTGCCCTCAAGTTGTTGTCCTTTACTGTCGAAGTCCCGATAGATGTATTTCGTCTCTTCGGGCGCGTTATCAAACATGTTCGACTTGGAAGTAGCCGTTCGGTTCAGGTAGTCGGTGCCCCACTGCGCGTTGTTCACTGGCGAATTCCAGCCGTTGCCAGCGGAGCGGCCGTTGAGTTGCCACTGGGTGAACAGAGCGATGATTTCCTTGTCGGCGGCTACGAACGACGCAATCAAAGCTTTCTTGGTCGCGGGGTCTTTGGCGGCGGCGTCGAACACGGAACGAATCCAGCCGTACAAGGCTTCCTCACCGGGCAGCGGCGGCACCTCTTTCATTACTACGGGAAGCTCTTCGAAGTAGGTTCCCGGTTTCACCCAGCTGGTCTCACCTTTGGCCCCCTTCTGCGCTGGGGCAGGGATATGTGGGAGCTTGCTCCAATCCACCGTCTTCATCTTCCCGTCAAACTTGCTGAGGGGATAGAACACGACTTGGGTAAGCAGTGGCTGGACGGCTTTGGTGTCCTCGGCTGTGTCATCCTTGAAAATTCGCGGGACGGCAAACACCAAATCCGTGGAGGAACGCACCACAGCATTAATGCCCGCCGGGACTTCGCCCTTCCAGTTCGCCCCGACGATCAGGTAGAAGCCCGGCTTGGTGCCGTACTGCTTACCAATCTGGGCAATCTCGTCAGTGCGCTGGTCATACAGTGCATAGACCCAGAAGCGGTCGCCAAAATCCGGCACCTGAAATACCGTCGGCTCCTTGTCCAGTGCGGAAAACCCTGCGCCATACACCACGTCCTGATTGGGGCAGGCTATAAATGTTTGCTCCGGCTTGATGTAATTGGTCAGCATCGCGTTGTAGCCCACCGGGGCGAAGGGCAGGATGCCGCCTACCAGGACTGGCTCGGGCGCCTCAGCGAATGCCACGCGGCGATTGTGCGAATTGACCATCGCATAGCCCCAGATGTAGGCGATACGGCCGACCGCCTGAACATATGCCGTGGTCATCTTGTTGCCAGCGGCGGGACCAGGCACGGCGGCTGCGTTTGTCGGCAACGGCACCTGCTGAGCCTGGGCGGTTCCCACCAGCATCGCGAGCGCGACTCCGATCGCGCCGGCAGCACACTTAAATGGCCAAGACTCCCTGGTCATCGCTTCCCCTTCCGCTCACTTATTGGAACCCTGCGGTCACAATGCACGCCCATGGGAGCTGTCACCGTCGCGAGAATGGCCCATCGTAAGATCCGGGGCCATAGGACCTTCGTCCCATGAGTCGATGGCGTTGTTCCTCGTGGAGGACCGGCGACAAATTCTTCAAGCCGCTCACGGCGTTCATGGAGCGGGCGCTGAGTCTAGTCTCGGCCCTCACGGTAGAGCAGGTCGAAGGCGGAAATGCTGGCCGAGGTGAAGCGGCTGAGCGGGACTACGTCGCTGGATCTACGTTCAGGCGGCCGCAGGTGCAGGAAGGGCCAAGGATTTCTAATCCAGTGCGCTAAGACCCTGATTCAACTGATTGCCGCATAGCATTGTCCCCCGACTGTCCCCCTGTGATCTGCTGATTCGATCCGCGCAAAAGCACTGCCAAGCGTTAGCGAATGCGGGCGGGGCCAGATTCCCGCAAGCACTGCTAGCCAGCGTATTGACGTTATACTGTCTTACAGTTGTAGTGATGCATGATCGCAAGGCGGCGGCGGAGGAACTGATGGCACAAGCGAAGAGTCGGACACCGGCAGCCGAAAAACACCGCCTGACGGTCTATCTCGACCGTGAGACGCATCTAGCGCTGATGCACAGGGCGCTGGACGAGACGCAGGCAGCGGGGCAGCGAGTCAGCGCGACGCAGATTGTCGAGCGGCTGATCGGTCAGTATCTCAAGAAAGGATCGCGGGCATGATCGACGCGGAGACAGTGGCCACGAACCGGGTACACGTAAAAGGCTTCGGGACGCTGAGTCGTCGGAGACGGGTCTGGTGGATTCGCTACAGCTACCTCGGCAAGCGGCGCGAGGAGTCGAGTAGCAGCGATAACCAGCGCAAGGCCGAGCAGCTTCTCCGGCGACGTATCCAGGAATGCGGCAAGGGCGGACGGATTGATCCCACAGCCGAGCACCGGGTCCGAATGGAGGAGCTATTCAAGGCGCTGGAGAAGGACTACGAGAACAACCAGCGGCGTTCAATGCTCAGCTACCGGCTGATCCCTCTGCGTGAAGCATTCGGGCACATGAAGGCACTGGACGTAAGCGCAGCGCGGATCGCTCAGTATGTGAACGATAGGCTGGCGGCGAAGATGGCCCGGGCCTCTGTAGATCGAGACCTAGCGGCTCTCAAGCGCTCCATCTCGCTGGCGGTGGAGCAGGAGCGACTGTCGTCGGTCCCGAAGATCAAGATGCTGGCCGAGGCCGCACCGCGGCAGGGCTTCGTCAAGCCAGCCGATTTCGAGGCGATTGTCAGCCACCTGCCGGCCCACCTGCAAGACTTCGCCCGGTTCGGTTATGTGACCGGAACCCGCAAGGGTGAGATCGGTAAGCTAGCGTGGTCGGACATTGACCGCGAGGGGCAGAAGATCACCTTCCGGCGCGAACACGCGAAGAACGGGCAGCCTCGCGTGATCCCCTTCGTCGTCACCCTGACCGAGATCATCGAGCGGCGCTGGGCAGCACGAGAGTACAAGGCGCCAAATGGTTCAGGAATCGCCGCGCTGGTGTTCCACCACCAGGGGAAGCCGATTCGCAGTTTCCGCAAGCGGTGGGCGAAGGCGTGCAAGGCGGCCAAGATGCCCGGGCTCATCTTCCACGACCTGCGGCGCTCGGCCGTCCGCAGCCTCGGTCTCGGCTGGAGTTGACCAAACGGTGGCCATGAAGATTACTGGGCACCGGACGGTCAGTGTCTTCCAGCGCTACGGATCGTATCCGACGACGACGTGCGGGCAGCCCTAGAGCGGACTGAGGCAGCGGTGAAGCTCACGGCGCCGCGCAACGTCATCCCGCTCCGCCAGGAGGCTGCCGGCTAACTCTCGGGGGACAAAAAGGGGACAACGGAGGGGTCGGCGTGTTGCCGGCCCCTTTCGTTTGTGCTCTGACGACCTGATTTAACGAGAGGTGAAATGGTGGGCAGGGACGGGATTGAACCGCCGACACCAGGATTTTCAGTCCTGTGCTCTACCAACTGAGCTACCTGCCCGGACCGGTGGGTGAGAGTACCAGAGCAGCCGGCGAGCGTCTACGCGCCGGCCGTCTGTGCGGCTACCACTTCTTCTCGTCGGCCTCCGAGGCGTTGGCGCGGCGCATGGCCTTGCGGCGCTTCTTGCGGGCCAGGGCCTGCTTGCGCTTGCGCTTGACCGAGGGCTTCTCGTAGAAGGCGCGGCGCTTCATTTCCTGGAAGGTGCCGTCCTTCAGCATCTGCTTCTTGAGCGCCTTGAGCGCGGGCTCGATCTGGTTGCCGATGACGTCGATCCGGCCGCCGATGCCCGGCGGGCGGCGCTCGCGTCCCTCGCGCCCCTCTCGTCCTTCGCGTCCCTCCATCATCAGCGGTCCCGCCTTGACGTCCACTGGGTGCGTGGCGGCTCGGACCGATCGACGACGTTCATCGCGGTGAGGCGCTTGGTGCCCTCGGCGAGCGCGGCCGCGATGGTGCCGAAGCTGTTGCGCGACTCTTCGATGACCTCGCCGGCGTAGTTTGCGATACGCCAGCGCCACTCCGGACGCCCGGGGGTCGAAACCGCAGCGACTTGCATGTGGTCCTCTCTAATAGGTGCTTGAATACGGGTCCCTGGGTGCTTCGAATACTGGCCCTGTGACAGTCCAAAGAGTATACTCTCGTCGTCTGGTTTGACGTCGGTTCAGTTGCGAGCCCTCATCCCTCACAGACCGCGTTTCCTGGCCCCTTCCGCGTACGGGACGTGCTCGAGTAGCGGAAGCCTGACCGGGCCCAGATGCGCCCGCAACGAGGAATCATCGATGTCGTTCAGCTCTTTCAATCTTCACCCCGACCTGCTCCGGGGCCTGGACGCTCAGGGCTTTACCGCCCCGACGCCTATCCAGAAGCAGGCCATCCCCCCCGGCTGTGCCGGGCGCGACGTCCTGGCCTGTGCCATGACGGGCAGCGGCAAGACGGCGGCCTTCCTGCTGCCGATCCTCCAGCGCTTGCACGGCAAGCCGAGGGGCACCACCCGGGCCCTGATCATGGCCCCCACCCGCGAACTGGCAGCCCAGATCGATGAGCATCGACGGGCACTTGCACGTTATACCCGTGCCGAGGGTGCGGCCGTATTCGGCGGCGTCCCCATGGGCCCGCAAGAGGCCGCCTTCCGTCGTGGAGTCGACATCCTGGTCGCCACTCCCGGCCGGCTCCTGGATCACCTGCAATACCCCTATGCCCGTCTGGACGGGGTCGAGGTACTGGTCCTGGACGAGGCCGATCGTATGCTCGACATGGGCTTCCTGCCGGACATCCGCCGGGTGCTCAAGGCCCTACCGGCCCGGGGCCGGCAGACCCTGCTGTTCTCGGCCACCCTGCCGGCGGCCATCACCGCCCTGGCCAGGGAGCTACTCCGGGACCCGGCCCTGCTCGATGTGGAGCGGCCGTCCGCACCGGCGGTCGGGGTCACCCACGCCGCCTACCCGGTGGCGTCGGACCTCAAGATTCCCCTGCTGGTCGAGCTGCTGAACCGGCCGGGCGTCCGGAACGCGCTGGTCTTCACCCGGACCAAGCACCGGGCCAATCGGCTAGCGGAAAGGCTTGGGTTCCGCGGGGTCCCGACCGAGCGGATCCACGGCAACCGGACCCAGGCTCAGCGCACGCGGGCGCTGGCGGCGTTCAAGACGGGCAAGGTCCGTGTCCTGGTGGCCACTGACATCGCGGCGCGGGGCATCGACGTGACGGGGCTGAGTCACGTGGTGAATTTCGATGTGCCGGCGGCCGCGGAGGACTACATTCATCGGGTGGGCCGGACAGCTCGAATGGAGGCGATCGGCGACGCGATGACCCTGGTCTCCCCTGCCGAGGAGACGGACTTTCGCTCGATCGAGCGGGCGGTGGGCAAGCCCATCGCGCGCGTGACGCTGGCCGGCTTCAACTACGCCGCCAGCGGGAGTGATCGCCGCTCGTGAGCCGGAGTCGGATGCGAACGGCGGTCTGCCCGACCTGCGGTGCCGAGGTGACGGTCACCTACTGGCCGTACGAGGTGCCGCTCTACACCGTTCACACCGTGAAGGGATCGAGTCGCGAGTGCCGCATGTCCCTGCGGCCGGTGGAAGATCCGAACAACCCCCGCCCGAAGCCGAGCGGGGGCGCTACTCGACCAGTGTAACGATCCCGACTCCGCCCGACTTCTGAAACAGTAGCGTCACGATGATCGTCTCGCCCGGCGTCAGCGGGCGGGTCAGATCACCCAGAACGATGTGCGGGCCGTCGGCGCCGAACTTCATCGTCGTGGCGCCCGGCACCTCCAGATTGGCGAGCGGGGTGCCGCCGGCGTCCACGAGACGAGCCTCGCGGGCCACCGGGGCGGCGACGCTGCCGATCGTGTCACCGAACTTGCCGGTGCTGACGACGTCGAAGTAGACGATCACGCCGTCGCCCTGGCGCACCGCCTTGCCGTTCTCCGTGCGGATGCGGACGCCGCCGATGTCCTCGACGGTCGGATAGTGCACGCAACCGCCCAGCAGCAGGGCCAGCGCCGCCAGCGCGACGCGTCGCCGCATCACATCCCCTTGAACGCGCCGTCGGCGGCCAGGGCCTGGAAGGCGCGCTCGTAGCCCTGCACGGTGCGCTGCAGGTCGGCCTCGTCGTGCATGACGGAGATCCAGCCGTGGTGCGCGGCGCAGTCCACGCCGTTGTTGAGCAGCGCACAGCGCAGCAGCTGGTAGAGCGAGTGCTTGCGCGGGCGATCGAAGCCGGCCAGCCCGGGCTTGCCCTCGAACGAGACGTGGAAGATCGACGCCTCGCCGAAGCACGTCCCGGGCACGCCCACCTTCTTCATGGTCTCGGTGAGTGTGCGCCGCAGCTCCTCGCCCGTCTTGTTGGCGCGCGCCTGTAGCGAGGCGTCGGCGCACAGCTCCAGCGTGGCGGTGCCGGCCGCCGCCGACAGCGGGTTGGCGTTGAACGTGCCGGCGTGGGCCACGCGCGAGCTGCGGTCCCAGTCGGGGTCGCCGCGGAAGGCGATCATCGACATGATGTCGCGCCGGCCGGCGAGCGCACCGCCCGGCAGGCCGCCGGCCACGATCTTGGCCAGCGTCGTGAGATCGGGCGTGACGTTGAAGTACTGCTGCGCTCCGCCCGGTGAATAGCGGAAGCCGGTGATGACCTCGTCGAAGATGAGCACCACGTTGTGGCGCGTGGCCAGTGCGCGGAGCTCGGCGAGATAGCCGGGGATGGTCGGCGTGGTCCCCGATCCGCCGCCGGCAGGCTCGAGGATGACCGCGGCGATGTCGCCCCGCTCGAAGGCCAGATCGACGGCCTTGATGTCATTGGGAGGGCAGATCACCACCTGATCGATCGTCGCCGTCGGCACGCCCGCCGACCACGGCACCTCGTAGGGCGGGCTCACGGCGGCCACCGCGCCGTCGTGCCAGCCGTGGAAGTGACCGGCCATCTTCAAGATCTTCGGGCGGCCGGTGAACGCGCGTGCCACCCGCATGGCCAGATGCGTCGCCTCGGTGCCCGACATGGTGAAGCGCGTCAGCTCGGCGCTCGGGATCAGCTGGTTGACCTGCTCTGCCCACCGCACCTCCGCGGCGTGACAGGCGCCCATGTGCGTGCCGCGCGCCATCTGCTCCTGGACGGCCTTCACCGCCGCGGGGTGGCAGTGGCCGAGGAAGAGCGAGCCGTGACCCATCCAGTAGTCCACGTACTCGTGACCGTCGGCGTCCCACTTGCGGCTACCGGCCGCGCGCTCCACGTAGATCGGGAACGGGACAAGATGGCGGATGTCGTGCGTGATGCCGCCGGGGATCGCCTTGCGGGCCCGCTCGGCCAGCGCGAGCGACTTGGGATGCTTGGCGCGGTACTCGTCCTGAACGCTCATGACCGCTCTCCTCGTCGCGAAAAGTCTCCCCATGATAACCCGAGCAGCGCGACCAGGGCGGCGTGGGTGTCCGCGCTGAGCGTGTCCACCGTGGGCTCCCGACGCCGGGTGATGCCATCCACGGCGCCCGCCTTCATGCAGGCGTCGATCATGCGCAGCTCCTCGGCCGGCGTGTGCAGGAGTGATTCGCCGGTGATGCGCCCGAGCTGCGCCACGATGCCGTACGCGCCCCAGTTCGACACGCCCGCGACGACGAGATGATCGACCGGCACGACGGAGGCGGTGCGCGCCACCATACGGCCCTCGCGGGCCAGGAGCGTTCGCACGCTGCCCATGCCGATCTCGTTGCCACCATCGCCGATGCCGATTGTTAGCGGGGCCCGCCAGCCCGGCTCGGGCCGCGGGCGGCCTGTTCGCGGTGCGGCGGGGCTCCGTTGTTTGCGCCGCCGGTGCGCCAGCAGGAACATCTCGTCGAGCGGGCGGTTCCACTCGGCCACCGAGATGCCGCGCATGTTCAGGTAGTCACCGGACCGGCAGCGGCCCGGCCGCTCGATGGCGATGAGATGGCTCGGCCGCTCGCGAGCCAGTACCTCTTCTGCCGCGTCCGCGCCTTCCGGGTACGCGAAGACGTCGGGCGGCTCGCCGAGCGCGCGCAGCGCGGCTTCGAGCGGTGGCAGCGCCGCGGCGTCGCTGGTGTACCGGACCCGGGCGCCCATGCGGCGGAGCGCCCGGCCCAGGACGGCGGCCCCCGGCGGTCCATCGGTCTCCGGCATGCCCTCGGCGACGATGAAGCCGGTGACGATCAACACGGAGCCCGCCCCGGTCAGCGCGCGGGCCGCCGCCTGGGCGCCGCCAGGCCGGAAGAATCCCGCGATCCCCCGCCGGGCGGGATCGAGAGCGAGCAGATGGTCGATCGGGTCAGCGCCGACGCGGGCGGTGCGCACGGCTCAGGACGCTATCACACCCGCCGGCTGACTTCGTAGAGGACGGCCTGGTAGGGGGCCAGCGGCCGGCCCATCCCACCCCCGGAGAAGCGCGGATCCTCGCTATTGAGCAAGTCCCGCCATTCGCTGGAGGGCGGCGCGAAGGGCCGCGCGGTGTTGGTGAGGTTGGCGACCAGGCAGACGCGCATCCCGTCGGGCGCCTCGCGGGTCAGCGTGAGCACGCTGCCACTGTCGTCGAGCTCGCACCGTGCGCGCTCCTTGCCGCGGGCGCCGAGCGCGGGGTGCGTGCGACGCAGGGTGAGCCAGTGCCGATAGTACTCGCGAAGCTCACGGTGGCGCGGGGCGCCGGCCAGCGAGTGATTCAGGCGCGAGCGAAGAAACGTGGCGGACTTGCCCGGATCCGGGGGCGCGGTCGCCCAGCCGAAGCGGCTGAACTCGGCGGCGCGGCCGACGCGCACCGCCTCGACCAGCGCCGGATCGAGATACGAGGTGAAGAACTGAAACGGGGAGGTCTCGCCGTACTCCTCGCCCATGAAGAGCAGCGGCAGTGCCGGCGAGGCGAACAGCAGCGCGGCGGCCATCTTGACCGCGGCCATCGGCACGATGGTCGACAGCCGGTCCCCCTGCGCGCGATTGCCCACCTGGTCGTGATTCTGCAGACAGAGCACGAATCGCTCGCCGCCGAGATCGGTGCTCTGGGTGCCCCGCGGCCGGCCGAAGTACTCCGACGGCTCGCCCTGGTAGGCGAACCCTTCGGCCATGGCCCGCCCCAGTCCCTTGCCGTCGGCGAAGTCGACGTAGTAGCCGCCGCGCTCGCCGGTGAGCCGGCTATGGATGGCGTGGTGAAAGTCGTCCGCCCAGACGGCGTCCAGGCCGATGCCGCCTTCCGAGGCAGGCAGGACGATGCGCCGATCGTTGTCGTGCGACTCCGCGATGATGTGCACCGGTCGCTCGAGCAGCCGGGCTTCCTCGCGGGCCGCCTCGGCCAGCTCGGTCAGGATGTGGACCGGGCTCTGATCGAAGATCGAGTGGATGGCGTCCAGCCGGAGGCCGTCGACGTGGAACTCGCGGACCCAGTACCGGGCGTTCTCG
>Ga0111539_10013676_pt1 | contig 10139 bp, 9 predicted proteins | sample RhiMethybrSRZTD1_FD_79667 | JGI IMG/M metagenome (GOLD analysis project Ga0111539, IMG submission 79667) | Populus rhizosphere microbial communities from Tennessee, USA - Rhizosphere MetaG P. TD hybrid SRZTD1 (version 2) (version 2) | ecosystem: Host-associated > Plants > Roots > Rhizosphere >... | reverse complement strand
GTAGCGGTAATTACCTCTTTCGCATTAATGAAGGGGAGCCTCAGACCGCTTCTGTCTTCATAGATCTCGGGGCTGGTTTGTATGAAATATCGGCTTCTGACGATAACAATTGTATTGGTACCCTGGGAGTTACAGTACAAAACAAAGACGGTCTAAACATTACTTTCCAGACGACGGACGCAGGTTGCAAGGACTTTGATGGAACAATCACAATAGAGGCCTTCAATGGTGTCGAACCGTATCAATATAAGCTCGATGGGTCTTCTTTTTCAGACGACAATACTTTTACTGACCTTGCATCTGGTAATCACACGGTTGTTGTTAAAGATGATACAGGCTGCGAGCTTATACAGACAATCAGGGTACGGTCGGGAATAAGCTATTCGACGTCTATAGATACGATCATCGAAACCAATTGTGTTGTAAGTGGCTGTCACAATGGATCCCAATTTCCGGATTTCCGCAATTTCAATAACATACAGATGAATGCAGCGCAGATCAAAACCCTGACCGGTAACCGCACTATGCCGGATGAGGGAAGCTTAACACAAGCGGAAATCGACATGATAGCGTGTTGGGTGGATGATGGAGCTCTTGCGAACTGAGCGGCGGCGTGGCCGCGTTATCCGTTAACCGTTATCCGTGTGCCCGCCGAAGCTGTCTCAGCGAAGGTGGGTTAATCGTGGGTGTGAGCGAGAGCGAGAGTGTGGTGAATACTAAATAGAGTATCAGTGTACATTCAACTTGATTTGTTGCTCGAACAAAATTAGTGAGGTTCTTGGTTGCTTTTCTTTTTTGACTTCAAAAGGTAGTTAATATAGCCATTCAAAACAGCCAAGCAGGACTCTATTTCCTGCTTCAGAGATATCAGTTCATCCCTGGTAATGTAACCCTCGTCATTCGCCACGATTAAGTGTTCAACTAGTTCATTCAAAGAACCGCGCGTTTGTCGACAATACTGGATATTCTCTTGATAATGAAATCTTCCATAACCTTCCGCGATATTTGATGTTGCAGACCTTGCGGCCCTTATAATTTGATCAGCGAGTCTATATTTTTCCTCAGCAGGAAAAGCTTTAGCCAATTCGGTCAGCTTCCTCCTTAGTTCGGTTATTTTTTTTCCAGCAGTCAAGGTCTTCGAAAGTTTTCATGGCAATGTGATTGAGCTTTCTGGCAATTTACCTCTTAACCCATAGCTACTAATGAAAGTCTATGAAGGAAATCCTTACAATTTCAATTTCCAAACCCACACCAGTGCCCACGGATACCGATAACGATTACCGGTCCACACCCATAACCCTTACCCCACACCCACGGATAACGGATAACGGATAACGATCAACAGATAACGAAATCTCTTGTTCTATTTGACAATGTCAGGTAATTTCGGAGGTCCTCAAAAAAAATGACCACAAAACCCTATCACTATGATTATTGTTCACGACATTTTTATCTGCAAGCCAGGTAATGCCTCGAAGCTTGCTAAAAAGTTCAAAGATGCTATGAAAGGTAACCGCGAGCTCGTTCACATCATGACGGACATGACCGGCCAGTTCAATAAAGTTGTAATGGTAAGCAAGTATGAGAACCTCACAGACTATGAAACGAGTTTTGAAAAATACATGCAAAACGCCGAGGAAATGAAAAAAATGACCGAGGCTATGGCTGGCTACCAGGACATGTACCTCACTGGTTCGCGCGAGATCTACAAGGTTTGGTGACGTATTTTATTTGCGTGAGCATCACTTTTGAATCTTTTGACACCACTTTTGAATCTTTTGAGTAGAGTTCAAACTCTTTTCAGGTTCTTCATAAACGGATATGTCCGATTCTCGTAGACTTGAAGAACAGGATCAGCCTGTTCCAATAGGAATATCAGCCGACTCCCTGAGAAAAGGTATATGTATTTCCATGACGACTTACGTCATTGCTAAGGTGACGTACTTTTCTTAAATTATCATGCACCAAAAAACTCTCGCCATGAAACCGCTGTGTATTATCCCACTAATTTTCCTGTGTTCGTTAGTGTCGGCACAACAAGAACCCGCTGAGAATTCCATTCCAGAGCAAGTCGACAAGTTTATACAGTTGTATCAATTCAGCAACGCGTTGACCCTATTGAACGACATCGAGGACTCGCTATCTCTCGAAGTCCTCAAGCGTAAGGGAACCTGTTACCACCTCCTGGGCAATTACAACGACGCAATTAAAGCGTATGAAAAAATAGTTGAGATCGACTCCACAAATAATGGCGCACTCAATGCGCTTGGTCAACTTTATGCGAAACAAAAACAATTTGGTGGATCAATAATGTGTTATTCTAAATTGATCGCCATGGATTCACTTAACAGTTACTACTATAAACAATTTGGCATTGTGGGACTACAAGCGGGTATACCCGGTGTCGCATTTCAGAATTTTGCCAAGGCCCTTGCGCTCAATCCTGGTGATATTGAGTCTTGTGCACACCTTGCGGATATGCTCATCAAGGGGGACCGACCAGACTTTGCTGAAAAATACCTCAGAAAGACTCTGGCGGTTTCATCAAGTTCATACTTAACGTTGCTACTAGCCAAAGCACAAATGGGAGAAAAGAAATACAATGCGGCTATCAAAACCACTGAACAATTTCTTGTCAAGGGAGACACAACTCTCGAGTATGCACGTATTATGGGTATTTGCCTTTTTCAGTTGAAAAAATATGAAGAGGCAATTCCATGGATGGATTATCTTCTTGACAATGACATGCATGCTGAATGGGTTTATTATCACTTGGGCATTTCTTATCAGAACCTGAACAAACATACCGTCGCAATCAATTACTTCAACAAAGCAGTTCAGGAAGGTATTTCAGACGATATAGGTGATTACTATGTTCAGCTTGCCTGGAGTTATGAGGCGATCAATAATTACAAGTCAGCTGTTAAATACTACAAAGCTGCGTATGAGGAATCAAAGGACAATTTGTTGCTGTATCAACTTGGTCGCAGCTATGACGTGTACTTCAAGGATACAGCTAAAGCGATCGAGTACTATAAAAAATACCTGAAGTCGGCTGACACGGCAAAGCTTGCACGCGAATATTCTCAGCTGAGGTTAAATGAACTTGAGTTTTACCGTTAGCCGTTAACCGTTAACCGTTATCCATGGGATTGGGTCAAGGGTGTCAATAGTAACCTTTAGTTCCACACCCATGCACACACTCAGGATTAACAATTAACGATTAACGATTAACGATTAACGTTTAACGTTTAACGACTTCCTCCGGCAATTCGGCGGTAGCGGTAGCAGGACTAATCATTGTCGACAATACACTAACTGAATTGATGGGGAACCCACCCTTAGCGGCGTGTATCCTCAATACCTCTTCACTTTCCGCGCGGTAAATACAATATATCTTGTTTTCCGTCACATAGCTTTGTACCCATTCTATACCGGGACCAAGCTCTTTGATTACGTTGCAAGATGTTTGAGAAATGGTCTTGAGCTCAGCGCCAGTGAGTTTTCCGGCGCCTGGAATTTCACGTTCGATCACAAAGGTTTTCATAGTTGTTGATACTTTAGTTTTTTTGGTGGAGTTAGCAGCAGATGCAGTTTGAGCAAAACCGGCGTTCGTTACGAACATGGCCAGGATAAGGGACACGATTCTTATTGTAGTTTTCATAGCTTTAGAGGTTTTAAGTTTAACTATGTAAAACTATGCAGGCGTCCTGAGACAGGATATCACAAGTGATTCGATGAATTGTAAAAATGAATCAGCTTACGCGTACTTTCTTAGGCGCGTACTTTTAAGTACGCCATCGGCTGCAAACCGAATCTTTTCTGAAAACATTTTGTGAAATAGGAAGGGCTACTGAAGCCCGTATCGAAGGTGGTTTGTGAAATGTTACGATCGTCGTTGCGAAGAAGGTCAAGTGAGCGAAGCAGGCGATATTCCTTCAAAAGATTATTTGGAGACATTCCTGTGGCGGCGATACTTTTCCTGTAAAGCTGAGGTTTGCTTATAGACATGATCCTGCAAAAATCTGTTACTGCGAATTCCGAATCCTGCCAGTTATTCTCAAGCGTCTCAATCAATGTTTCGAGGAAACTTTCCTCCGGCAATGAAAGCCAACGGATGTCGCCACGATTGCTCAGTGTGTTCCAGTCGTCTTCTTTGTAAAGTTTGCGTACAGCGGATGACATCATGATTTGGTTATCCTGTCCGATGCCACAAAGATATCGGGCATACTTCAACGCAGTTCCAAAGAGCGCTTCCCCCTTTGTTACTGGTTCACCGGCATGTATTCCAATACGTAGTCGAATCTGGGAAGCGATGACGTTCAATCTTTTTTGTATAGCGAGCGCACATTCCACTGCATTCGAAACTGATGTAAAGGAAGCTACAAAGCCTTCTTCTTTCAGATCGACCTCACTGCCATTGTGGGTTTTCAGCTGATCCCGAACGATGTTGTTGTGCATTTGCAGCAATTCCTGAGTTTTCTCTTTCCCGAGCCTGTGTAGCATTAACCGGGTGTCCAGCGTTTTCGTGACTAGCAAAATCCTGAAGGCTGTGTCACGAAATACTCTGAGGTTCGGTACGGTCACCTCATCGACATTGTCAGGATCCTTGATCCTTCCCAAAAAGGCCTTTACTATGGATGTGTCTACTTCGATGATTTCATTGGGGATCAGTCCGTGCGCTTTTTCGTGCATGCATCTTACGGACTCCTTATCCGGTGCGTCGAAGAGACAAAAAACGCTTCCCTTGTCTTCGTCGATCCAATAGGTTATCGCCCGGCAGGAAAATTTGTCCTGGATTTTCACATCCTCGCTATGAGCTTCAGCCACAGCAACCGCCGTAACGCCAGGGACAATATGAAGATCCATATAAATAGGCATAATCTTCAGAGTCAAATAAATATAATCGATTCACAGTAAATAATAAATTTAATTCAATTGTTGGTACAATTGGTTCGGGGGGATCGTTATCTGTTATCCGTTAACCGTTATCCGTGTGCCCGCCGAAGCTGTCTCAGCGAAGGTGGGTTAATCGCGAGTGTGGGATTGGCGCACGAATTAATGTCGAACGCCGCACCGATAATTATCTGGACACACGCGGTCGTAGGGCAAGCATTCATCATTCATCATTCCCCATTCTTTATTGCCCCAACTTATCAAGATTCTTACGCAATTGCATCAACGATTTGACAGAGTAAGCGGGTATCACACCCGATTTATCCGGAGGAACATCAAGCAGCAAATTTGTTCCTCTTGATCTGCAAATAAGATACATTCCCAGCAGCTCTTCGTCGCTCCGGCTTTGATCACCGTCTTTGTAGAACCATTCCTTCCCGATTGGATCGCATACTTCACCAGGTAGATAATACTTTTTTCCTTCAATCTCACGCCACTTCTCGTGTTTGGTAGTGCTATTAGGAAGGAAGCGTTCGATGGTGATTACATCGGTTGGCCACGCATAATCAACATTAAAACTGGAGCCATCACCGAGTCCGTGATTCATCAGAACTATTGAATCAGGCTGCTTCCCGGAAAGAAACCGATAAAGATCATTTCGATAGTCTCGGGGAAGTACACCGGGTATATCAATCCACCATTCTAAAATGTTCCCGTAGTGGGTTGCAAGCTCTTCGAGTTGCTTCCATTGGAATTCCCTGTATGCAGCCGTTGTATAGGCCTCCGAAAATCGAGTAGCTGATGGCGTAAGCGAACCCATGAGGTGGTGGTTATCCCATGAGCAATAATAAAATCCTGGTAATACTCCTTTCGCTTCACAGGCTTTTACAAATTTTTCCACGACATCGGTACGGTTCCCGCTGTTTCCGACATGATAGTGCGTGAGCTTGGTCGGCCAAAGGCAAAATCCTGGAACATGTTTGGTAGTTAACACTGCATATTTCATTCCGGCGTCGCGTGCGACTCCTATCCATTGATCAACGTCCAGCTTTGTAGGATTGTAATACGAAGCAGGCTTGTCGCCTTTTGAGAATTCATCGCCGTCGTAGGTGTTCATGCTGAAATGAATGAACATTCCGTAGCCAAGCTTCTCCCATTGTTGCAGTTTTTGAATAGAAAGCCTTTGATTTCCGTTTTCAGATTGTGTCGATGGTATCAGGCTTTTTCCTATGGATATATTTGGCATCAAGACGCCTCCGATAATTATTGGGGATGTTGCAATCTTTAAGAATTCCCTGCGCGATAACGAGAGGAAAGACATGGTTTCAAGTTTCAGGTTTTCAGGTTTACCCCGCAGAGTTAAGGTAACAATTTTTTATGTTGTGATCCGGTGGTCACTTTACGGTAAACCAATAGGTCCCTCTTAAGCCAAAGTATTGTGCCCGGGTTTTTTCAAGTCCCTGTGTCCCTATCCCATGATTGTAAAACAACGAGCCTTCTATGATTTTTTTGTTCTTTAGCACGTGACTCATACCAAGGGACAAGTTGATGGTGCCTGGATAAACTTTTGCCTCATTGTTTGTTACAGTTGAAACAATAGACGTAGGGTTAGTCGATGGGCTATCAAACTCATAGGTGTACTCGAAATCTTCGTTCAGATATACCAGGCATGAGTATCCGATACTTGCTATCCAATGATCGTTGAGTGAAAGGGGATGACGGTATTTAAGATTTATTGGTATTTCTAACAAACGATAATCCACCTCGGCGCTTTGAAGGTTTCCGAGTTGTTCATCAATGCCGGGGAGGGTCGACCCAGATAAAGCGATTTCATCGTCTATTGCATAGAAACGCTCACTGTATTTGATGCCGGTTTCTAATCCCAGCGCAGGCGATAGTATAAAATCCGTCAGAATCCCTCCACTTATGCTCGGCTGTCCATTGCCTAACGAATATCGACTTAGAAAAATGTCCGCCGTTGGGCCAATCTTTATTCCTACGCCGTGGCTATAGTGTTTTTCCAGGGCGCGAATAGATTTTGCGCTAAGGGATTTTTCATGTGTGGAACTTAATGTCTGGTTTGGAATGGCCGGCTGGTCGATGTCATCGTTTATAATAAAATTTGGAGAAACAGAAAATTCAGAAATCGACGTCAAAGGCATCGATTCTTCTCCAGCCAATGGAGGTTGAAAGGCACGGCTGCTAGCAATAAGTGCCATCAGTTCCCTGTTCGATTCCTCCAGAAAGGAAATCCGCTTCCGTAATTCCAGAGTTATCTGCTCATCTTGTTGTTGAGACTTGATGATCCACACCGTGTCCGTTGTTAAGAGTTGCAACCTGCTGACCTCTTTTCTAAGAGCCGCTAACTCAGCGCTTTGATCATCAAGTGTCTTCGTCTGTTGGTCAGTGAGGCGTACTGTTTGATTTAGGAGTGTATAGCCCAAGAAATACATCAGTAGAAACAAAACAATTCCCGCGCCGATCAAAACTTCCGTTCGATAACGTGAATACCATGATGATTCAGTAGTTACCGCTTGTTGCTGATGCAATACGGAGATCGCAGTATGATCGATTACCGGATGATGATAATCCTCCAGCTTTGTTCTTAATATACTATCAAACCTGTTGTCATCCATGATGACTATGTTTTGATTCTTCTTCACGTTCTCCCATGATCATCCTTTTTAGCTTGTTTCGTGCAATGGCCAAATTAGATTTCGAGGTGCCAACTGTTATATTGAGTTGGTTCGCAATTTCTTCGTGATGATATCCTTCGATAGCGTATAAATTAAAAACCATACGATAGGATGGAGGTAGCCGTTGAATACATGAGATGATTTCTTCGGCTGATAATTTGTCAAGTGCATTTTCTGAAAGTGATTCGTTCTGCACATGCGAGATATCCAGACTGTGATAATGTCTTTCATTCCTCCTGAAATAATCTATGGCGGAGTTTATCATGACCTTGCGCAGCCATCCTTTGAATGAAAGCCCTTTGGAATACATCGAAAGTTTTGAAAAGATCTTTATGAAACCATCATTGAGGATCTCAACAGCTTCTTCTGCAGATCGTGAATAACGAAGGCAGATGCCCATAGCATAAGAATAATATTCCATGTATAGCCTGTCCTGGCTAACGCGATCCCCTTTTTGACAGGAATCAAGAAGCTTATATAACGCAGCTTCGTCGATTGGTTGAAAGGTTTAGTATTATCCAATTGTAACACGCAGGTTTTTACGGAAAGGTTGGTCGTGCTATACCAAAAGATCAAAATAAAATCAGTGGACCAACCAAGTTGGTTTTTACTACGTGTTGTTTGAAAGATCACTCCATGTACTATCAATTTAACACATTATGAAAAACATAGCTAAGTATTTCTTGCTTTTGGCGGCCTTGGCGGCATGCGAAGATGACGATGACGACGAGTTACCGGAAAATCCAGCTGATGCTGAGTACAATGTGACTATCGATCCGTCGGATTTTGAGACCAGTGGAATTACGGGGAACCTGTTCTTTCCCATCGAGGTTGGAAAGACCTACATCTATGAAGGAAGCGGCGAAGATGGAGAAGTTATCCGAGTTACTGTGGAGTTTACTGATCAAACAAAGGCCATCATGGGAGTAACTTGTGTGATTGTTCGTGAGATGGAATATGAGGATGAGCAACTCATTGAAGACACTTACGACTGGTACGCACAAGACAAGGAAGGAAATGTATGGTACTTTGGAGAGGCGAGCCAGGAGATAGAAGATGGAGTTGTTGTTGGTACGTCGGGTTCCTGGGAAGCTGGCGTGGGGGGCGCGCTTCCCGGAATCATTATGCTGGCAAATCCTCTTCCAAACCTGTGGTATCGTCAGGAGTACCTGAAGGGAGAGGCGGAAGATGTTGCGCAGGTTCTGAGCACGGCAGCGTCTGCGTCAGTTCCTTATGGTTCTTTTCAAGGTTGTCTTCAAAATGCCGAATGGAATTTATTAGAGCCTGGAGTTGTAGAACATAAATACTATGCACCAGGCCTTGGGTTGGTTAAAGCCATCGCCGTTAAAGGAGAATCAGGAGTCGAAGAACTGGTCGAGATTCAATGAGGTATAGGGTATAGGGTATAGGGTATATAGTGAATATCGAAGCCGAATGTCCAATCTCGAATTTCGAACGCCGAATGTCGAACTTTGAAGGGGTGTTTTCTTGGACATTGGGAGTTGGACATTGGACATTGGAAGTTAACATTGGACATTCCTTTCTTACCCCTGAACAAACGGGTTTCAATTGGCAAAACTATTTGATCTTCGAAAAAGGTAATGGAGTCATGTACACTGATTCTACCTTCTCAACGATCTTTCCATCTTTTTCAGATGCGTCTCGTGCAGCGATCCATACAGGGTCCGCGCGAAATGCTTCCCAAGACTTGGTCGCCTCATCCTGATTCTTATGAGCGAGCAAATAAACAAGTTTTGGTTGGGCTCCGTCTTTTTCGACAGTGTTGAAATACATGAGATTTTCCATTCCTTGTTTCTCAAACAACTTTAACGTGTGATCCTTAAAGCGGGTCGTCAGGTTTGGTAATCGTCCCGGCAAACAAGTATACGTACGAAGCTCAAACAGCCTGCCGTTACCTTTGCCTGGCTTCAGCTTCGGCATGATTTCGGATGCGTTCATTTCAACGGAAACGATAGATTCAATGATCTTGCCATCTTCCTCGGATTTGGCCTGTACTTCTTTCCATTGAGGGTCGGCCATAAAAGCTGCCCAGGACTTCTCACGGGCTTCCTTACTCGGGAACGCTAGTATATAATATAGAGCGTTTTTGTCGTTTGTCACCGGCACCCAATATCCGATGTTCTCCATTCCGTGTTTTTCAAAGATCTTGGTCGTGTGGTTTTGAAAGCGCTGGATCAGGGCATCCAATCGGCCCGGATTGCAATAGTAGATCCGTAATTCAAAATAGCGGCTGTCTACTTTCTGCGCTGATAGGGCAAGTGAGCTAGATAGAAATAGGGTTGTCAGGAAGAGTCTCATTGTTTTGTTAGTTAATCGTGATCCGTTATCCGTTATCCGTAAAGTTATTCCGCGCTCAGTGAGATGATGATCGTTTCGTGCTAGTTGTTAATAGTTAATAGTTATTCCCCGCGCAATGCGATGATTAAGGTTTGGTGCTGGGCCCCGATCACGCACAAACTCTACTATCCCTACGAAAGTGGCGTAACTATTAACCATTAACAAACGCGCACAAACCCTACTATCCCT
>Ga0111539_10013674_pt1 | contig 10140 bp, 7 predicted proteins | sample RhiMethybrSRZTD1_FD_79667 | JGI IMG/M metagenome (GOLD analysis project Ga0111539, IMG submission 79667) | Populus rhizosphere microbial communities from Tennessee, USA - Rhizosphere MetaG P. TD hybrid SRZTD1 (version 2) (version 2) | ecosystem: Host-associated > Plants > Roots > Rhizosphere >... | reverse complement strand
GGCGTTGTCGACTTCTCAGAATCGCTCGGGCCGACGCCCGATCAAGGCATGGATCTGTGGCTGGCGCTGATCGGCGGCGCCCGAATCGTCGGAGGGCACGGGGATTTTTCCAAGCTCAGCCCGTTGCCCCTCGCCAACTTCGACACCCCCGGCATCGACACGGCGGTGTACGTGCTCGCCGGGTTGGAGCAAAAGAACGCCACGCTTCGCGCGGTGCTCTCGCCGGACTGGCGCGCGAAGCCGGCGCCGATTGCGCCGCACAAGGACTTCCCCGGTCTCTTCGAGGTCGTCGCACCAGCGGGGCCTCCCGGATTTCGCTATCTCACCGCGCAAATCGATCAGAACGCGCCAATGACGTTTGGCGTGTGCTCTCTTCCGATGCGCGGCACCCTCGTCACGCTGTCGCAGACCCGCACCGGGGCTCTGCAGATTCAGCAGTTCATCCTGCCGCTGCGCCAGTTCCGGAACCAGCTTCCCGAAGGCAGCGGACTCTGGATTGGCGGCGGCGATCCCGAATTGGATGACCTCAGCGCACCACTCGGTCTGATCCGCCGGTGCGTCGACGTCCAGCGAGCGTTCGCGCGAGGACAGGATCTGCGCGCCATCATGACCGCGGACGAGCTCAAATTCCTCCTGTACTTCAAATGGTTCGAGCCCATCGTCGCGCTCCTGGCGGCGTACGAGCTCGTGCGGCGCGGCGACACGAACTCGCTTCCGACGGTCGTCGGCAACCTTCGCAATTTTTTCAAAGGCCTGCCGGACACGGACGCATTAGCGACGCTCGCCCACCTCCCGCCGGTGGTGCCCGACGTGCCGCCGCTCGTCCTGGAAGGCTTCCAGGCGCTGAATCTCATGAGCGATCGCCCGGGCCTGCCGCCGGTCGAGTCGCTCGTGTTTCGCGGTCCATGGACGATGTGGCGAGGTATTTGACCTCGGGAGTCATTTCCTGCCGCGGTCTTCCGCGGAAATGAGTCCCGAGGTCTTAGACAGGTGCCGGCCGCTCGAAGATCGGCGTGAGGATGTTGAGCAACGTCGAGACCAGCATTGCGCCGAGGCCGGCGATCGCCGCGGCTGCGTCTTTGAGATACGGGTTGCCCGGCACCGCAAGCGCCCAGACGAAGAAGGCGATCGTCGCGGCGCACATCTTCCACCACGGCCACTGCTTCGGCCCGGGTAGTGCGTCTCCGGTCGCGGCCACTTTGCTGAGATAGATCAGCAGCAGCAGCACCGGCGTCAGCGCGACGAAAAACCAGAGAATCGTGGCCGCGTCGATGGCGTTGAACGCCGCGTGCAGCGCGGCCTGCGCCGACAGCGCCGCGACGTACAACGTGATGACCTCGGTCGGGATGTACCCGACGAGCGCGTTCAGCGCGTTCGTGACCCGATTGTCTTCCTGCGCCGGGCGGGCGTCGTCGCCTTCGGCGCTCTCGAGTCCGCCGGATCGCCGCGCGCGCGTCCAGGGCGCAATGCCTCGGCGGACGAGCTCCTGACTGCTCAGAGCGTTCAGACTCATATGGGCCCCTACGATCAGTTGTCGGACTTCGATGTTTGAAGCTTAAGGTTCGAAGTTCGAAGTTTGAAGTTCGAAGTTCAGGCCGCGCTAGCGGCCTGTTAGTGTGCTACAGTCCCGCGCTGACTCCCCCAAAAACCGAGGACCGTCATGGCGAAGAAGGCCCGGCGCCGCACGCGAGCGGCCACGACACGGGCGACGATGCCAGCCGACGAGGCGGCTCGCGCGGCAGCCGTACCGGTCATCCTCGTCCCTGCGGGCAGCCTCCTCGAAGTGGTGGTCGTCGTTGGTCCGATGGTGATTCCGTACACGGTTGCGTACGACGGACGCACGGTGATCAAGTCGCTCGTCGATCGCGCGGAACCCGTCGCGGTCAAGTCCGGGAGTTTTCTCCTCGCGTGGTCCTTTGCCCACGCCGTCAAGGAATGGAGTCACAACATCGGGTTTTCGATTGACGGCGGGCCCATTCAAGTTCTCGAGAAGCGATCGGAAGCGAAGAAAGATCCCGATCACAGCGTCGGCTTCGCGCTCGTCCAGGGATGAGCATGACCTCGGGTGTCTTTTTGACGATTCAAAAACGCACGAATCCGGTGGCAGTGTTTTTGAGTCGCCAAAAAGACACCCGAGGTCTTTTGACGCTCGTGGTCTGTGTGTGTGCGCTGCTGCTCGGCAGCGTGTCGCCGGCGGCGGCCCAGCCCAGGACGCGCGCGCAAGTCGACGCCGCGGTAGACGAGCGGCTCAGAGCGCTCTGGGAGAAGTTTCTCGCCGAGGCCGCCCGCGAAGCTGGCGTGACGGTAGTCAATCGCCGCCTCTCAGGCGCGCGAGACGCGAAGGTCGCCGCCTACACGAAGGCGCTCGATCGATTGCAGAACGACGCCGATCTGCTCGACCTGTTCACACCGCAATACGTGCAGGCGTTGGTCGACGAGCGAGTGGAGTCGCGCGTGCCGGCATCGGTCAACGCGACCGCCACCAATCCGGCGACGGCGGGCCTGCCCGAGCGCAGCGGCGCCACGTCGCTCCTCGCGCTGGCGGCGGACTTGGCGAGCCTGGCCGCGGCCGACAAGTCCGCCGTCAGCTTCAACATCAGTGCCCTCGCGTTCGTGAGTTTGAAAGACACCGAGCTCTATTCCGAGATCGCCAACTACCAGCGCCATTCGTTCGCGCGCCGCTTTACGGGGACCTTCGTCTTCGGCGCCAAAATCCCCGAGAACGAGATCACCGGATACAGCGGATTCCCGGATTTCGATCGGGTGCTCGACGCGTTTGCGTGGGACGTGAAGGTTCGCGTGTGGGGCGACAAGGATCCGCGGAGCGCACGATGGACGCCGATCACGGTGCGAGCCGGTGGTCTGCTCACGCAGAAGACGGCGGTGATCATGTCGCTCATCGGCACGACGCCGGGGCCTGGCGAAGCGCCGGAGCAGGCGCTCGAGGACGCGTTGATCGTGCAGACGCTGCTCACCAAGCGGCTGGGCGAAGGGGTCGCTGCCATCAAGGCGCGGCTCGCGAGGTCGCCGCAGCTCAGCGTCAAGTTCGCCGGCACGCATCTCACGAAGGAAGCGGGCAGCAACAAATACTCAGGCACGGCGATGTTCGACATCGGCGCGGGGCCGGTCGACATCACGGCGAACGCGCAGTATGCGATCACCGACGACATCCGACAGGGCGTCGAGCAACTGTTTCAGACGAAGATCTGGACGCTCTCCGGCCAGGTCACGTCACATCTTGCGCCCGGGGTCATCGTCTCCGGGCGCACGCTCGATTGGACGATCGGCGGCAGTTACGCAATGTTCGTGGACACGGCGTCGCTTCCGGTGCCCATCAAGAACACGTGGAAGATTTTCACTGGGGTCGACGTGCCGATCGGCGGCGGCGGGAGGATTCCGGTCTCGATCGTCTACACGACGGATCCGAACGCGCTCACGAAAGAGAATTACGTGCGGGGGCAGATCGGTCTCAGCTATGACTTCTCTGCTTTGAAGCAGCTCTTCTCGCCCGGATCGTGAGAAGCCACCGCCTGAGAGCCCACTTTTCGGCTCTATCGGACTGTCGATCTGCTAAGATTTCCACCTCCCCACAACCTGGTTGGCCGTCGGTAACGCAAGACCCCAGGGCGATTCATGTACGGCCGATATCTAGAGAGGTTGCTGCTATGACTCTAGCCCATCGACTGTTGCGCTCTGTGGGATTGGCCGCCGCGTTGTCGTTTCTTGTCAGCCTGGTCGCGTGCGGCGGTGGTGGCGGCGGTGGGAATCAACAGCCGACGCCGACGCTCGCGTCGATCACGCTCGCGTCCAACACGGTGACCGCAGGCGCGACCGTTCAAGGCACGGCCTCGCTCGACCGCGCCGCAGGAAGCGGCGGCGCGAACGTCTCTCTGACGAGTAGCAACGCCAGCATCGCCACGGTTCCGGTCAGCGTCGTCATCCCCGAAGGCTCGCAGTCTGCGAATTTCGTCGTCACGGGCGTCGGGGCTGGATCCGTCACGATTACCGGCAATTTCGGCGGATCGCGGACCGCGAGCCTTACCGTGAACGCCGCACCGATCGATCTCGTGTCGGTCACACTGTCAACGTCGTCGGTCACCGCACCCGGATCGGTGACGGGCACCGTCACGATTTCGGGTCCGGCACCATCCGGCGGGACGACGGTCAATCTTGCGAGCAGCAATGCGAACGTGACCGTCCCGGCCGCGGCCAGCGTGACATCAGGATCGACGAGCGCGAATTTCAACGTCACCGTCGCGGCGGCTGCGTCGGGTAACGTCACGATCACCGGGACACTTGGCGGCACGACCCGGGCCGCAAACCTTGCGGTTGGCAACGTCACGCCCGAAGCCCTCTTTGTCGTCATCCCAAACGCCAACACGATCGCGACCGGCGAACAGTGCGAAGTGCAGTCGCAGCCTGCCCCGGGTGGCGGGTCTCAGAATCAGTTGAAGTGCACCTTTGACGCGAGTTCGTCAAAGGGCAACATCACCAAGTTCATCTGGAGAATCCCGCAGACCGGCGGCGTCCTGACGTTCGAGCGAACGAACGCGACCCTGTCGGGCATCACGGTCAACTGCGGGAGCTTTGGAACTGGCAATGTCGGCAGTGCAGCCGCTCGTGACATCACGCTCGAAATCCAGACACCCAACGGGAACGACGACGTCACCAAGTCCGTGACCTTCATCAGAAACGGACCATGCGGTTAGTAATTAGCTGGCTGGGCCGGGGCCTCTCGATCGGACTCTTGACAACCGCGCTGATCGGCTCGGTGAGCCCGGCATTCGCGCAAAACACGGCCCAGCTTCCGCTGCAGTTCGACTTCCTCCCTCCCGGCGCGCGCAGCGTGGGGATGGGAAGCGCCTTCATCGCGGCTGCCGACGATGCGACCGCAGCCTTCACGAATCCAGCCGGTCTCGCGCGGCTTTCACGGAGGGAAATCTCGGGAGAACTCCGATTCAAGCGTCTCGACACGCCGTTTCTCTTCGGCGGCCGAATCACTGGAACTGTCACCAACACCGGTCTCGACACTATTCCGAATCCGGTTTTCCGGACAGATACCGACGATCAGTTCGGCCCCGCGTTCATCTCGTTCCTCTGGCCAATCGGGTCGAGAGCCAGCGTCATCGGGTATCGCCACGAAGTCGCGACGATCGAGAACACATACTTCAGTCAGGGCGTCTTCGAGCGCGCAGTCGAGCTCGGTGTCGTCGACGACCGCACGCGCACGACGCCGACTGGCGGATCGCGGGAAGTCAAGATCCGCAACTACGGCGGCTCGGTTGGCTACAAGCTCACCGACAAGGTGTCGGTCGGCGGCGGACTGTCCTTCTATCAGTTTCACCTCGAAGCGGACTTCGCGCGGTTTGGCATCCTGGGCGATTTCGCGGGCCAGCCGAATCTCAATCTGATCACCGCCACCGCCACGCAACGCGGCGACGACTGGACCGCGTCGTTCAACGTCGGCGCACTCGTCGATGTCGCGCCTCGCATGAAGGCCGGCGTGACCTACCGGCGCGGACCGTCATTTACGTTCACACAAGCTGATGTCGCAGCGTCGATCGATTTGGATCTGTTCCGCACCGGCAAGTTCAAGGTGCCGGATGTGTTCGGACTCGGCGTGCAGTGGCGCGCGAGTGAGGCACTTCGCGTCGTCATGGACTACGACCGCGTGAACTACGCACAGCTGAAGACGGACTTCATCGACTTCCAGTCACTGATCAGCAAACGGCCCGAACAGCTGCGCATCGACGACGGCAATGAGTTCCATCTCGGCGCCGAGTATCTCTTCCCCAACGCGCCGATCCCGCTGGCGATTCGCGGCGGCTGGTGGCACGATCCCGATCACGTCGTCCGCTACGAGCCCACGGCCGCGAACGACGACATCGACAAGCTGTTCGTCGCGACACTGCCGGGCGGGTCGTCGCAGGAGCACGTCACGTTCGGCGCCGGCGTCGCGCCGACGCGCTGGCTCGAGCTGAACGGCGCGGCAGATCTGGCGTCCAAGACGAAGTACGTAACCTTCTCGGTAGTGATCCGATATTAGGTTCAACGAGGTGCACGTCGGATCATGCGGTGCCAGCCCATTGACGCAACGCTTCAGCAGCACTACGGGAACCTGATCACCTTCCTCCTGGACGGCCGCGTGGTGCCGTTCCTCGGCGCCGGGGCGAACCTCTGCGGCCGGCCGCCGAACGTCGCCTGGCCGGACCAGCATCGGAGCTATCTCCCGAGCGGGAGCGAGCTTTCCGCGCATCTGGCCAAAGAGTTCAACTTTCCGGGTGATCCCGATCTGGCGCGGGTGTCGCAGTTCGTCGCGCTGACGACCGGCACCGGCGGGCTGTTCGGCTCGCTGCACGACGTCTTCGACCACGACTATCCGCCAACCTCACTCCATCAGCTCCTGGCGGAGTTCCCGTCGCTGCTGCGCGCGAAGGGGTATCCACCGCGCTTCCAGCTCATCGTCAGCACCAACTACGACGACGTCCTGGAGCGGGCGTTCCGGACGGCCGGCGAGCCCTACGATCTCGTGACATACATCTCTGAGGGCGAGACGCGCGGCAAATTTCTCCACAGCGATCCGGGCGGCAACACGCGGATGATCGACATTCCCAATCAGTATCGCGAACTCTCGCTCGAGCGGCGGACGATTATTCTCAAGATCCACGGCGCCATCAACCGCACGGTCGCCGACGGCGAAGGCGACAGCTACGTGATCACCGAAGATCACTACATCGATTACCTGACGCGCACCGACCTCGCCAATCTCATCCCGGTCACGCTCACGGCGAAGCTGCGCAAGAGCCATTTCCTGTTTCTCGGCTACGGGCTGCGCGACTGGAACCTGCGCGTCATCCTGCACCGCATCGCCGGCGAGCAGCGGCTCAACTACCAGTCGTGGGCCATCCAGCGGCATCCGACGACGCTCGACGAGAAATTCTGGGGGCGCCGGGACGTGGACATTCTCGACATCGATCTCGCGCGCTACATCGCCGCCGTGCGAGGACGCCTGCGTCTGCTGAAGCAGGCCGAGGCGGCGCCACATGCGTGACTGCCCGTACGCCGGGCTGATGCCGTTCACCGAAGAACAAGCCGACTTCTTCTTCGGACGCGAAGCGGAACGCGAAATCATCACCGCCAACCTGATGGCGTCGCGGCTGACGCTGCTCTACGGCCCGAGCGGCGTCGGCAAGAGTTCCGTGCTCAACGCCGGCGTCGTGCATCACCTCCGCGCGGAGGCGGCCACGAGCCGCTCCGTGAACGGCAAGCCCGAATTCGGCATCGTCACATTTCGCACTTGGCGCGGCGATCCGTTGGTCGGATTGGAGCACGCGATTGCAGACGAGCTTGGCCACACGGCCACGGGATCGACGTTTGGCGATCGACTCAACAACGCGACGACGGGTGTGACCGGCGATCTGCTCGTCATCCTCGATCAGTTCGAAGAGTATTTTCTGTATCACGCCACAGCCGACGGAGAGGGCACGTTCGCGGTGGAGTTTCCGCGCGCGGTCAACCGGCCGGATCTGCGTGTGAGCTTCCTCGTCTCGATGCGCGAGGATTCGATCGCGAAGCTCGATTTCTTCAAGGGACGGATTCCGAATCTCTTCGACAACTACCTTCGCATCGATCATCTCGAGCGCGATCAGGCGCGCGACGCCATCGTCAAGCCCATCGAGCAGTTCAACAAGCGCTTGACGGACGGCACGCCGCCGATGCGGATCGAGCCGGCGCTCGTCGAGGCCGTGCTCAACCAGGTGACGACCGGACGCGTGGCGATCGCCGGCACGGGCAAAGGACGGCTCGGCAAGAGCTCCGACGGGCACCACGCGGGTGAGCGCGTCGAGACGCCGTATCTGCAGCTCGTGATGACGCGGCTCTGGCAGGACGAAACCGCGGCGGGATCCCACGAGCTCCGCGCCGCGACGCTCGAACAACTGGGCGGCGCCGGCCACATCGTCGCCACGCACCTCGACGCGGCGCTGCAGGCGCTGAATCCGCAGGAGCAGGAAGCGGCGGCGGCGATCTTTCAGTATCTCGTCACGCCGTCGGGCACGAAGATCGCGCTCGGCCTCGACGATCTGGCGCAGTACGCGAAACGGAAGCGCGAGGAGATTCAACCGCTGCTCGTGCGCCTGTCCAGCGGTGAGAACCGCATTCTGATTCCGGTCGCGCCGCCGCCGGATCAACCGGCGCGCGAGAGCTATCAGATCTTCCACGACGTGCTCGCGGCTGCCGTGCTCGAATGGCGCAACCGGTACACGCTGGCCGCCGAAAAACGCGATGCCGACGCCCGGGCGGAAGAACAGCGGCTCCGGGCGGAGCGCGAGGCCGACGCGGCGGCGCGTCTGCGCAAGCAGCGCCGTCTCCTGTCCATTCTCCTGGTGGCATCGGGCGTGTTGCTCGTCGCAGTGCTCGTGCTGTCGTACTTCGCCTCGCTCCAGCGACGCCGGCTTCAGGAAACGGCGCTCAAGCTCAATGATCTGCAGCAGGAGTTCTTCAAGGCCAATGAGCGCGTGACCAAACTGATGGAAGACTCGAAGGTCGCCCAGAACACGGCGGTCGAAGGCTTCAAGGAAGCGCAGCACCTGTTCGAGGAGGCGGCGGACCTCGCGCGTAAAGGCAATGCGCAGGCGGCCCAGGCGACATTGGCCCGGGCCACCCAGGCGACGCAACGCGCGGAGAAGGCGCAGGACACCTATAACGATCTGAATACGAAGATCGTCCAGGAACAGAAGAAGGCTGACGACGTCAAACAGCAAGCCGAGGACCTGAGCAAGAAGCTGCCGACGGGCGGAGGAACGTACGGAACTACCGGTGGCACCATCCTCACGCCGCCGCCGCCAAAACAGCCGGAGAACCCGCCGACCCCGACGAAGGAATCACCGGCGCCGAGTCCGGCGCCTGCCGGCAACTACAAAGACACGTTCCGAAAGGCTATGGAGGCCAAGGATCGGCGGCGCTGGGCTCAGGCGCGCGATCTGTTCCAGCAGGCGATTCAGCAGAACGGGACGGAGAGCACCGAGCGGATCAACACCAGCGGCTTCGGCGGTTATACGGAGTATCTGCCCAAGTACCAACTCGGAATCGTGTTCAGGAATCTTGGCGACTGCGCGAGCGCCGTGAAAGCGTGGGCAGACTCAGAGAAGGACGGTGCCGTGAAGCGATTGCCTGATACCTACAAGTCCTTGCAGAGAGAACGGGATAGCTGCGTGAAGGGCAAGTAGTCGCACCAGAGCACCGACAATCGTCAGTTCTTTGATTTCTTCAACGTAAACCGCGGATCACCATAGTGGATGTAGTCAGCCCAGTCGACTGACTCAGTCTTCTGGACCGCCTGGCGCCCACTGATCAGCGCATCACCGATCTGGTTGCCGTCGAGGAGCGCGCTGTAGAACGCGCGCGCGAAGCCCGCCGCCGATTCGTCGCCGACTGGCCAGTACGTGCCAACGTAGTTCATGACGCCGTACCGCATGAAGGCCTCGGCGAAGCCGACCGTGTCCTCCAGCGTCTTCCGCGCGGCTTTGCGCGACGGGTTCGCGCGGCCCGACCGCAGCTTTCGCAGACGGCCTGACTCGCACGCGTTGAAAAACAAAAGGCCCGGCAGGCTGCGCAGATTGAGCAGATCGATCGCGCGCAGCGGACCATCAGCGCAGAGAATTCCGCTCTCGCCGACGGTGCGCGGATTGAACTGCGCATGCCCGGCGTAGTGGATCGCGTCGAAGCGCTCGGATCGGAAGTGCTCGAGCACGGCGTCGCGCGTGGCCTCCTTCTTTGCGAGCGTGGTCACGCGCACGCGGGGATCGGCGGCTGCCAGCTGGCGGATACCCTCGGATTCCGTCACGGCGCCAGGCAGATTGCTCGTCGGATCGACGATCAGGAGCAGCGACAACTCCTTGTCGGTTTCGCGATGCTCGGCCCAGCGGCCGACCGCCAGATTGCTGGCGACGTAGCGACGGCTCATGCCGCCGGTGAGCGCGGGAACCCACTCCTCGAGCTCGAGGCATTCCCACGGCAGGCGCGCCGCCTCGAGATCGTGCACGACGGCGATGTGGCGCTTTCCCGATTTTCCCAGCTCGGCTCTCACGGACTCCGGTAGCGCGAGCGCCGCAAGCCGCTTCCCCAGCCGCGACAGCGCCG
>Ga0111539_10013673_pt1 | contig 10141 bp, 8 predicted proteins | sample RhiMethybrSRZTD1_FD_79667 | JGI IMG/M metagenome (GOLD analysis project Ga0111539, IMG submission 79667) | Populus rhizosphere microbial communities from Tennessee, USA - Rhizosphere MetaG P. TD hybrid SRZTD1 (version 2) (version 2) | ecosystem: Host-associated > Plants > Roots > Rhizosphere >... | reverse complement strand
ATGCCGCGCGACTTCGTCGGCCATCTCACGATCAACGTCTCGCGCGACGGCCTCGTCTACGCGGCCGACCGCAACGCGAACCGCATTCACGTGACGCGTAAGGACGGCACGTTCGTCACGGAGTGGGTGCTCGCGCCAAGCACCGGTGTCGGCGGCTCGACGGGCGGGATCGCGTTCTCGCCCGATCGCGAGCAGCGCCTGCTCTACATCTCGGATCTCACGAACAACCGCATCTGGTTCTTGAATCGCGCCGACGGCCGGCTCGTGGGGGAGATGGGCCGCATGGGCGAGAACGGCGGGCAATTTTTCGGCCTGCACATGATCGCCGTCGACTCCAAAGGCACTGTCTACACGGGCGAGGTTTTCCAGGGCGAACGCGTGCAGCGTTTCGTGCCGGCCGACAGTGCGAAAGGCCGATTGCTCAGGCAATTGCCGGACACGCCATAACGCGCTCACCAGCGCGACAGCCGGTGAGCGCGAATTCGCAGCGCGTCAGCTTGTTGCTTGTGTAAGCGCTTTCGTCAGGCGCGCCACCGTTGCGTCGACGTTCGCGAGCTTGTCGAGCCCGAAGAGACCGATACGAAATGCACGGTAGTCCGCAGGCTCGCCACACATGAGCGGCACGCCCGCTGCCACTTGCGCGCCGGCTTTGCCGAAGCGCGCGACGATGTCGGCATGCTGCGTGTAGGACACCACGACGCACGGCGCTTCGAAGCCGTCGCCGGCGACGCTCGGAAAACCACGCTCTGCGAGCAGCTTGCGCACACGCTGCCCGAGCTCGAACTGCCGTTCGCGCAGCTTCTCGAACCCGGCCTTCTCCGTCTCGATCATCAGGTCGCGCAACCGGCGCAAGCTGTCCGTCGGCATCGTGGCGTGATACGCGTGGCCACCGCCCTCGTACGTCTCCATGATCTGCAGCCACTTCGCGAGATCGAGAGCGAAGCTCGTCGTCTTCGTCTCGCTGATCCGCGCGCGCGCGTTCTCACTCAGCATCACGAGGCCTGCGCCGGGAGTCCCGGACCAGCCTTTCTGCGGAGCCGTGACGAGCACGTCGACGCCGAGCGCCTTCATGTTCACCCATAGGGTTCCCGACGCGATGCAATCGAGCACGAATAGGCCGCCGACGGAGTGCACAGCGGCGGCCGCGCGGCGCAGGTAGTCGTCGGGCAGCAGAATGCCCGACGCCGTCTCGACGTGCGGCGCGAACACGACGTCCGGCTTGTGGCTACGAATGTGCGCTTCGACTTCCTCGATCGGCGCGGGCACCCACGGCGCGGTCACGCCTTCAGCCGTCCGCCGCGCCTGCAGCACAGTAGCCGCCGCCGGGATGCCGCCCGTCTCGAAAATCTGCGTCCAGCGATAGCTGAACCAGCCGTTGCGGACCACCGTCACGCGCTTGCCGGTGGCGAACTGCCGCGCGACCGACTCCATGCCGTACGTTCCGCCGCCGGGCACGACGGCGACCGAGCGCGCGCCGTAGACGTTCTTCAGCGTCGTCGAAATGTCCCGCATGACGACCTGAAAGGCCGCGGACATGTGATTTAGCGACCGATCGGTGAAGACGACCGAGAATTCGAGCAGGCCGTCGGGATCGACGGCCGAGATGGGGTTAGTGGGCACTTCGCGCTCCGAATCGATGGAACCAGAAAGGGGCGCTAGGATACGCCTGTCGGCGCAAAAAAAGCGTCCGCTGCTGCCCTCGTCGGCCGCGCCGGTTAGGCGCTGCTGAGGCGGCGCCCTTCGATCACGAACATGTTGAAGGCGTCAGGCACCGGGACCATCGCCGTGACGCTCAAGCCGGCGCCGCGATACAGCGCTTCCCACTCGACGCGCGTTCGTTCCTTGCCGGGCAAGAGCAGCATCATGTTGACGTCGAGCAGCTTCTGCGGCACGTCGGAGACGTCGCCGAGCGGCGGCATCACGTTATCGATGCAAATGACGCGGCCGCCGCGCTCCAAGCGCGCGCAGACGTTCCGCAGGATCGTCGCGCACGCCGCGTCGTCCCAGTCGTGCATGATCAGCTTCAGCACGTACGCGTCGGCCGCCGGCACGTCCCTGAACATGTCGCCGGCCACGTAGCGCAGGCGCCGGGCGACAGAGTCGTTGTTGATCGGCAGATTCGTCGGCGCCGCGTCGATGACTTCGGGCAAGTCGAACACGACGCCGCGGATGTCGGGGTATTTGTCGAGCACGGCGATCGTCAGAGGTCCATAAGCGCCTCCGACGTCGACGAGCGTATGAATGCCCGAAAAATCGTAACGCTCGATGACGCCGACGTTGGCGACCGCGCTGTGCGCCTTCAGCGTCTCACCGAACTCCGCGAGCGCTTTTGGATTCGCGCCGAGGTAGTCGAAGAAGTCCATGCCGAGCTGCGCGCGCGATTGCGAGTGGCCGGTCGCGAGACCCTCCGGCAGCCCGGACCAAATCTTCCAAAGGGTGCCGCCCGAATACTCGACGAAACGTTTCAATGTGCCCGGCGTATCGCGCGTCAGCAGCGCAGACAACCTGGTCGGGCCGAACCGTCCGACTGAATCCTCGGTCACGATGCCGAGTGCTGCGCAGGCGCGCAGCGCGCGGTGCAACGCGACGGGATGCGCGCGGATACCGCCTTTGCGCACGAGCTCGTCGGCCGTCAGCGGACCTTGCGCGAGCGCGTCGGGAACGTCGAGCCGCACGATTTCGGCAAGGATCTTCGCTGTCCATGCGCCGAACAACATCTCGAACAGAACCGCGTGCGGCGGCTTTTCGTGCGGTGAGCTCAACCTGCCACTCTTCTAGGAGGTGCCGGTGTTACGGTTTCGGTTCGCGGCATGAGCGTAGAGCGCTGCCAGCGGCTCGTCGCGAACCGAAACCGTAACACCGGCACCTAGTCCCGCGACTCTGCCACGACTCGCGTTGCGGACGCCAGCGCTCGAAAAGGCCACGGTATACTCCGGCCGCCATGCAAGAACCCGCGCTTCTTTCGGTCAACGGCGTGACGTTGCAGTACCGCACGGGCGAACAGCTCGTCACGGCCACCTACCGCGTCAGCTTCGAGGTGTTGAAAGGCGATCGTTTCGTCGTGCTCGGCCCGTCGGGCTGCGGCAAATCAACGTTGCTCAAAGCGATCGGCGGCTACTTGCAGCCCGTCGAAGGCGAGATGTTGTTAAACGGCGCGCGCATCGGCAAACCCGGACCCGACCGCGCGTTCGTGTTCCAGGAGTTCGACCAGCTCCTGCCCTGGAAGACCGTGCGCGACAACGTCGTGTTCGCGCTGACGGCGAGCGGCAAGCTCGCGCAGAAGGCCGCCACCGAGCGCGCCCTGCACTTCATCGCGAAGGTCGGCCTCACGAAGTTCGCCGACAACTTCCCGCACACGCTCTCGGGTGGCATGAAGCAACGCGTGGCGATCGCGCGCGCGATGGCGATGGAGCCGCAGATCTTGCTCATGGACGAGCCATTCGCGGCGCTGGACGCCATGACGCGCGGCAAGATGCAGGAAGACCTGCTCGAGCTCTGGAACGACACACGGTTCACGGTGCTCTTCGTCACGCACTCGATCCCGGAAGCGATCCGCATCGGCAACCGCATTCTGTTGCTGACGCCGCACCCGGGGCGCACGAAGGCCGAGATCAACTGCACGGGCACGGACGTCGAGGGCGCCGCTGGCGAGCTGTTGTCGGCGCGAATTCAGCGGCTGTTGTTCGATCGCACGGGAGTCATCGCCGATGTCTGAAGAACGCGCGGCCTACACCGTCAGAGCCGAGATCCTGCACTCACCGTCGGCCGACGCGAGCGGGTTCGCCGTCGCCGCCCGGCCGCTCGGCTTTTGGACGCGTCTCTACGGCAACGGCGCGGTGCGGAAGTGCGTGCTGCTCGTTCTGCTCGCGCTCGCGTGGGAGATCTATGCGCGCGCGCTCGGCAACCCGCTGCTGTTCCCCACGTTCACGGCCACGCTCGGCGCGCTGCTCTCGGGCATCGCGAGCGGCACGATTCCGACGGCGGGTCTCTACACGCTGTCGCTGCTGCTCAAGGGTTATCTCGCGGGACTCTTCTTCGCGGCGTTGCTGACGGCATTCGCGAGCGTCTCGCGCATCGGCGCCGACCTTCTCGAGACGTTGACGGCGATGTTCAATCCGCTGCCATCGATCGCGCTGCTGCCGCTCGCGCTGATCTGGTTCGGCTTGGGCGACAACAGCGTCATCTTCGTGCTCGTGCACGCGGTGCTCTGGGCCGTGGCGCTGAACACGTTCGCGGGCTTCCGCGCGCTGTCGCCGACGCTGCGCATGGTCGGCCAGAACTACGGCCTCTCGAGCGCTGGCTATATCCTGCGAATTCTCATTCCGGGCGCGTTTCCGAGCATCCTGACGGGCCTCAAGGTGGGCTGGGCGTTCGCGTGGCGCACCCTGATCGCCGCCGAGCTCGTGTTCGGAGTGAGCTCGGGCTCGGGCGGCCTCGGCTGGTACATCTTCGAGAACAAGAATCAGCTCAGGATCCCCGAAGTATTCGCGGGTCTGCTGACCGTCATCATCTTCGGCTTGTTCGTCGAGAACGTCGTCTTCCGCACGATCGAGCAGCGCACCGTGCGCCGCTGGGGCATGCAGACCTAGAAAAAGAAACGGCGCGCGCGTTGCCGCGCGCGCCGTTGTTCGTTGCGTGCCGTTACTCGCCGGCGTTGATGTCGAAGATCCGCGCGCCCTCTTCGGGGTTGCCGTAGATGTTCGCGCGCGAACGCTCGGGCAGCGGTTTGCCCGCCGCGATCGCCGCTGCCTTGTCACGGTCGAGCGCTCGCTCGCCGGCCAAGCCGCCGCCGACCGCGAAGTTACCTTCGTGGCAGGAGTACTCGTACGCGTAGTAGTCCGGCTGCGTCGACCAGATCGTGCGCACCGTGAACGGCGCCGCGTACGTCTCCGGGTCATTGATCGTGATGCGATACTCGAGCATCTCGGGATCGATGCGGCGGATCCGCTCCGTCGTGCGCAGGTTCGCGCTGTTCGGGGCGCCGCCGACGCTCGTGCGATCCTGGAAGCCGCTGCTCTCGACGACGAGCGTGTCGCCTTCCCAGTGGCCGCGCGCGTTGCCCGTGAATTGCGCGATCGCGGGAGTCGGTGACTTGTCGAGCCGAATGACGCGCGTCTCGTGGATCATCTCGTAGGTGATCGTCACGATGCCCGGGCTCTGGAAGACCTGGACGCCATTGCCGTAGATCGCGGCGTTCATGCCGTTGCTGATGCCGCGGCCGATGCAGCGGTCATACAGCGAGAAATCGTCGAACGAATCGAACCGGTCGTTGCTGAACGAGCTGTTTCCGGCCTGCCCGCGCGCGCGCGCCTCAGCAGTGACGGCCGGCTGGCGGCCGTCCGGGGGATCGACGATCAACGAGGTGTAGCCGAACGTTCGCGTGCCCCATTCGTTACGCAAAAACGTCTCGGTCGTCGCCGCGCGCGTTGCGCCCGTGTACTGCGAGACGGCGCGTGCGAGGAACTGCTCTTGCGGCAGCGACTCTTGCGTGCCGAGCGCCTGTGGCCGATCGCGCGGAATGCCGCGCATGTCGTCGGTGCTGTACGTGCCCGCGATGGCCGGGTCACCCCACGACGTGCGCGGAGCTTTCCAATTCGGATTCTTGGCGAGCGCGGTCTGCTGCTCGGCGGGCGTGCGGCGCTCCGCGGGCAGTGCCGCAATCTCCTCTGCGGTCGGCGGCCGAGCGGCTTGGCCTCCCGGCCCGCCACCACCACCGCCCCCTCGTCCGCCTCTCGCCGGCGGCGGTCCCTCTCCTTCCTGCGCGAACGCCGTCGCGGATGCGGAGATCAAAAGCAGGGCCGCGATCGTGGCCGACAACGTCATTCGGGTCATGTGAAGCTCCTCGAGGGCTGGGGCCGCGAATCCCCCCGACCGCGGCAACGCAGATTCAAGCACGCCACCGCGACGGTTGGAACTCCCAGGACGGCAAAACAAGACTTCTAAGGCTTCGAGCCCGAATCCCGCCACCGCGGTCATGCCGACGCCGGAATGGCGGCGACTATACTGGCGACGTCGCGCGAGCTCCCGCGAAGAGGCCGTCGTCATGCGAATCACTCCACCGGTATCGAGCATCGCCGTCGCCTGTGTCGCGGCACTGCTCGTTCCAGCTTGCACGCCGGCGCCTCCTCCCAGCGCTGCCGAGCCCGCGGCCGCCGAGCATCCCGACCTCTCCGGCGTGTGGATGGCGTTCGCCGTCGAGAATCCCGATGGCACGGGCAACGCGCCGCGGTACTCGCCGGAGGGCGAGGCGACGCTCGACGAGTTCGCGGCGCAGTTCAGCGAAATCCCCGAGACCGGCGCATGGTGCTACGGCACCGGCATGCCGAGCGTGATGATGTCGACGGTGTCGTATCCGATCGAGATCGTGCAGCACGCGACTCGGCTCGTGATGGTGGCCGAGCTCGAGACCCAGGTGCGGCGCGTCTACCTCGACGGCCGCTCCCACCCCGACGATTTCCTGCCGCAGGGCGTCGGCCACTCGGTCGGCACCTGGGACGGCGATGCGCTCGTCATCGACACGGCGCTGCTTTCCGAATGGCAGCTGCGCCCGTGGCCGCGCACCGAGCAGACGCGCATGTCCGAGCGCGTCTACCTCACGAAGCTTGCGAACGTCTCGGCACGGCCCACGGGTTTCGTAGCCACCGTCGAAAAGCCGATCAACGACGACGTGCTCGTCGACGAGATCACGGTCACGGATCCCAAGCTCTACGCGGGGCCGCAGCGGCGCACGGTGTACTTCCAGCGCATGGCGGATACGGCCACGCTCGAATACGCGTGCTCTGCCGAGCATTGGCTCGAAGCCCTTGAGAAAAATCGAGCGTCCCAGTAGCCCAGATCCATGGCGAAACAGAGGGTTACGGAAACCCGAGGGCTACGGCCGCCAAAGGCATACGTTAAACTTTTGGTGCCGGTGTTACGGTTTCGGTTCGTGCCTCGACGGGGCAGAACTCGAACCGAAACCGTAACACCGGCACCTCTTATTCTGATGCAGTATTCGCTACACTTTTCAATCGCTTAACGACCGGACTAGGGGCGGAGAAACTCTCACGATGTTTATCAGCAAGAAACAGCTCCCGCGCCGCACATTCCTGAAGGGCCTCGGCGCCACGGTTGCCTTGCCGCTGCTCGACGCCATGACGCCCGCGTTCGCGGCGACGACCGCGAAGGCGCCGCGCCTCGGGTTCGTCTACGTGCCCCACGGCATGGTCATGAGCCGCTTCACGCCGGACGCGACCGGTAAGGGGTTCGCGTTCAAGGACATCAACCGCTCGCTGGAGCCCTATCGCGACCGCTTGAGCATCGTGAGCCGCCTGCACCACCGCGCCGCCGACTCGACGGCGGTCCACTCGCTGTCCCCGACGACCTGGCTCTCGGGCGTTCGGCCGAAGCCGACGCAAGGCACCGATGCCTACGCCGGCATCACGGCCGACCAAATCGCGGCCGGCGTCATCGGGCAGGACACGTTGTTGCCGTCGATGGAGCTCGCGACCGAGGACCATTCGGGTCTGATCGGCGCCTGCGATCGCGACTACGGCTGCATCTACATGAACACGCTGTCGTGGCGCACGCCGACGACGCCGATGCCGATGGAGATCAATCCGCGCAAGGTGTTCGAGCGCATGTTCGGCCAGGGCGACAGCGAAGCCGCGCGGCTCGTTCGCCGCCAAGAAGACCGCAGCATTCTCGATGCCGTGACGACGCAGGCGACGGGCTTGCAGGGCAAGCTCGGCTCTCACGACCGCGCCACGCTCGACAACTACCTCGAAGGCGTGCGCGAGATCGAGCGCCGCCTCACGCGCGCCGAATCGCAAGTCGCGGCCAACGCCGACATCGCAATTCCGCAGGCGCCGTCGGGCGTGCCGTTCGAGTACGAAGAGCACGTCCGCTTGATGTACGACTTGCTGGCGCTTAGCTTTAGCGCGGACATCACGCGTGTGTTCACGTTCATGATGGGCCGCGAGGTCAGCAACCGCACCTACACGCAGGTCGGCGTCACCGAAGGCCACCACGCTGTCTCGCATCACCAGAACAAGCCCGAGAAGCTCGAGATGCTCGCTCGCATCCAGGCCTTCCACATCGGCTTGTTCGGCGAGTTCCTGGCGAAGCTCGACGAGATCCCCGATGGCGACGGCTCGTTGCTCGACAACTCGATGCTGCTCTACGGCAGCAACATGAGTAACAGCAACGCACACGATCACTATCCGTTGCCAAACGTCCTCGTCGGCGGCGGGCGCGGCCGGCTCAAGGGCGGCCAGCACATCATGGCCGAAGAGCACACGCCGATGACGAACCTGCTGCTGACGATGCTCGACAAGGTCGACGCCGGCGTCGAAAGCCTCGGCGACAGCACGGGCACGATCAGCGAGCTCCACGCGTGAGGGCGCCCAAGCTAACTCACTCCCTTGCCGCTGGGGCTCTCGTTGCGCTGCTGACAGCCGCTTCCGCCCACGCCGCGACGCCGCGCCTCGTGCAGGCCGTCAAGAACGGCGACCGGGAAACCGCACTGACGCTCGCGCGCGACGCGAACGAGGTCGCCGCGGCCGAAGCGGACGGCACGACGGCGCTGCACTGGGCCGTCCGAGCCAACGACTTCGAGCTCGTCGATCGCATGCTGCGCGCGGGCGCCGACGTCAACGCCGCCAATCGCTACGCGGTGACGCCGCTGAAGCTCGCAGCTACCGATGGCAATCCGAAGCTGCTAAAGCGGCTGCTCGACGCCGGCGGCGACGCGAACGCCGTGGGCGCCGATGGCGAGACACTGCTCATGACGACGGCTCGCGGCGGCCATGTTGACGCCGCCCGCCTGCTGCTCGAGCGCGGCGCCGAGGTCGACGGACGCGAAGGTTGGCACGGCCAGACCGCGCTGATGTGGGCCGCGGCCCAAGGCCATCCGGCGATGGTGCGCGAGTTGATTTCGCACGGCGCCGACGTCAACGCCCGCTCGAACGAAGAGAAGTGGGAGCGGCAAATTACGTCCGAGCCGCGCGACAAATGGTTGCCACCGGGCGGCCTGACGCCGCTGCTGTTCGCCGCGCGCGAGAACTGCCTCGACTGCTTGCCCGTGCTGATCGAGGCTGGCGCTGACGTCAATGCGACGACGCCGGACGGAATCAGCGCGGCCGTGATCGCGTTGATCAATGGTCACTACGACGTGGCGGGCGCCCTCCTCGACGCGGGCACCGACCCGAATCTCGCCGACTACACTGGGCGCACAGCGCTCTACGCGGCGATCGACTTCAACACGATGGTCAAGTCGAATCGCCCGGCGCCGAAAGTGCTCGAGAACCGCTTGACTGCGCTCGACGTGGCGCGCATCGCGCTCGAGAAAGGCGCCGACGTCAACGCCAGGCAGAAGCGCTTGGCTCCGTATCGAGCGAAGCTCGATCGTGGCAACGACGGAATGCTCGGCGGCGGTACGACGGCGTTCCTGCGCGCGGCCAAAGCCGCCGACCTGCCGGCAATGAAACTGTTGCTCGAGCACGGCGCCGACCCGCTGCTCGGCCCGACGCGCAGCGGCATCACGCCGCTGATGGCGGCCGCCGGGCTCGGCACGAACGAAGAAGACACGACGGGGCGCCAGAAAACGCAGGCACAAGCCATCGAGGCAATCCAGCTGCTTCTCGATCGCGGAATCGATATAAACGCGCAGGCGAACGACGGCCAAACGGCCGTGCATGGCGCGGCAATGCTGGGTTATGACGACGTGATCCGGTTCCTCGCCGCGAAAGGCGCTAAGCTGGACACTCCGGACAAGGACGGCTTCACGCCGGTTGACGTCGCGATGGGCAAGGCCGGCGGCTTCGGCTTCTCCGGCCGCGAGGGCGTCGTGCGCGAAGGCACGGCGGCCGTGTTGCGCGAGCTCATGGGCGCGGGCGCGGCAGGCAACGCAACGGCGGCGGCTCGTTGAGCGCGCCCCGAACAGCGTCGCGAACAAAGCATAACGACGAATCGCGCAACGGCGACATCGCGGTCGCAGCGCGCAACGAGAGGGTGGCTTCAATATGACGCTCGACGGTTTGTGGAATCTCTCGTTCTGGGGCTACGTCGCCGTGACGCTGATCCTGACTCACGTCACGATCGCGAGCGTTACGATCTTCCTGCATCGTCACCAGGCACACCGCGGACTGACGCTGCACCCCGT
>Ga0111539_10013672_pt1 | contig 10141 bp, 12 predicted proteins | sample RhiMethybrSRZTD1_FD_79667 | JGI IMG/M metagenome (GOLD analysis project Ga0111539, IMG submission 79667) | Populus rhizosphere microbial communities from Tennessee, USA - Rhizosphere MetaG P. TD hybrid SRZTD1 (version 2) (version 2) | ecosystem: Host-associated > Plants > Roots > Rhizosphere >... | reverse complement strand
GACCGCCCGCATCCAGTCGGTCGACGACCGCGACGAGCCCCTGATGGCCGCCGTTCTGCGGGCCTTCGACCGGCGCACGGGCGTCCCGGTGGTGGTGAACACCAGCTTCAACACCGCGGGGCGGCCGATGGTCGACACGCCGCAGGAAGCGCTCGAGTGCTTCGGCTCGGGACCCGTCGACCTGCTCGCCCTCGGCCCGTTCACGGTCCGGCGGGCGCGCCGCTGACCCCGACGCCGCCCCGGTTGGACCGGGCCCGCAGCGGGGAGGCACCTCCCATGGCCACCGCCGTCGTCATCGCCGCCATCGTCGCCACGCTCGTCGCGATCGCGGTCGTGCTCAAGCAGGGGTCGGTCGGGCGCCTGTCGGAAGAGGCGGGCCGGCCTCCGGCGCGCGAGTCCGTCGTCGAGCGCCCCGCCGGACCCGACGCCGAGCCGATGCACTCCGATCCCCCGGGCCGCTTCCCCGACGATCGGCCCGGCGGGGGCGACGGACCGTGACCGCCACCGCGCCGCTCGACCCGGCACCGGACGCAGGCTCGGCCGCGCCGTCGACCCGCGTCGACGTCGTCGTCCCGACCGTCGGCCGGCCCTCGTTGACCGGACTCGTGTGGGTGGTGTGCCACGCCCTCCCCGCGAGCGGGCGCGTGATCCTCGTCGACGACCGCGTCGATCCGACACCGCCGCTCGACCCGGGCGTCGAGGACCGGCGCATCTCGGTCGTGACCTCGGGCGGCCGCGGTCCGGCCGCCGCCCGCAACGCCGGGTGGCGGGCGGCGACCGCGCCGTGGATCGCCTTCGTCGACGACGACGTGGATCCGCCGCTCGGATGGGTCCGGGACCTGTGCGAGGACGTGCGCCGCGCCGCGTCGGACGTCGGGGCCGTCCAGGGCCGCATCGAGGTGCCGCTCCCCCGGGACCGCCGGCCCACCGACTGGGAGCGGAACGTCGCCGGGCTCGACGGCGCCACGTGGATCACCGCCGACATGGTCGTGCGGCGAGCCGCGCTCGAGCTCGTCGGCGGCTTCGACGACCGCTTCCCGCGCGCGTACCGCGAGGACACCGACCTGGCGCTGCGCCTGCTCGACGCCGGGTGGCGGCTCACGGTGGGCGAACGGCGGGTGCGGCACCCCGTGCGCCCCGCCGGCTGGTGGACCAGCGTGCGGCTGCAGCGCGGCAACGCCGACGACGTGCTGCTCGAGCGGCTGCACGGCCGGGGCTGGCGCCCGCGGGTGGGGGCGCCGCCGGGCGCCTTCCGCGCCTACCCGCTCACGACGGGCCTCGGGGTGGCGGCGGCCGCGGGCCTGGCGACGGGTCACCGCCGCCTGGCCGGCCTCGCGGGAGCGGGGTGGATGTGGCGCACCGCGAGGTTCGCCTGGCGGCGCACCGCCCCCGGCCCCCGCACGCCGGCCGAGGTCGCCACCATGATCGTCACGAGCGCGGCGATCCCACCGGTCGCCTGCTGGCACCGGCTGCGCGGGCACGCCCGTTGGCGTGCCGTCCGGCGGACGCTCGGACGCCCGGCGCCCGGGGTCGGCCCGGCCCCGTCCGGCGTCCCGGCCGGCGCCTCCCCGGAACGCGCCGCGCCGTGAGCCCCACGCGCATCGCCGTCGTGCGGGCCCTGCCGGGTGTGGGCGACCTGCTGTGCGCGGGGCCGGGTCTGGCCGCGCTGCGGACCGCGCACCCGGACGCCGACATCACGCTGGTCGGCCTGCCGTCGGCGGCCTGGTTCGTCGAGGCCCACCCGGGTCTCGTCGACGACCTGCTGCCGGTGGCGGGCGTCCCCGGCCTCCCGGAGGTCGTCCCCGACGCCGCCGAGGCGCGGCGGTTCTACGCCACGGCCGCCGCCCGGCGGTTCGACCTGGCTGTGCAGGTGCACGGCAGCGGGGTCACCACCAACCCGCTGACCACCATGCTGGGCGCAGGTCACCAGGTCGGCGCCGCCCGCCCGGACCAGTGGCAGCCCCCGGGCACGGTGGTGCCCTACCCCGACGACGTCCACGAGGTCCTGCGGGTGCTGGCCGTCACGACGGCGTCCGGCGCTCCGTCCGTGGGCACCGATCTCGAGCTGCCTCTCACCCCCGCCACGCGGGCCGAGGCCCGTCGCCTGCTGGGTGGGCCCGGACCGGCGCACGGGCCCTACGTCTGCCTGCACCCCGGGGCCTCGCGCCCGGGCAACCGCTGGCCGGCCGCGTGCTTCGCCGCGGTCGGGGACCACCTCGCCGGCGCCGGTCACCGGGTCGTGCTCACCGGCAGCCGCGCCGAGAGCCCGGTCACCCGGGCGGTGGCGTCGGCGATGACGACCCCGGTCGTCGACCTCGCGGGACGCACCTCGGTCGTCACGCTGGCGGCCGTCTTCGCCGGAGCCCGGTCGGTGGTCAGCAACGACACGGGAGCCGCCCACGTGGCGGCCGCCGTGCACGCCCCCGGCGTCGTCGTGTTCCACGCCGGAGGCGACCCCGCCCGCTGGGCCCCGCTCGACCGCACCCGCCATCACGCCGTGGCGCCCGAGTCCGGCGCCGGCCACTGGCCGACCGTGGCCGCGGTGCTCGCCGCCGTCGCGGCCGGGCCGACACCGGCGCGCGCCCCCGGTCGGTCCGACGCGGCCGGTGCCCCGGCCCGGCCGCCCCTGGAGCTGCTGTGATGCCCCGCCCCCTCCGCCTCCTCACCTGGCACGTCCACGGCAACTACCTCTGGTACCTCTCGCACATCGGGCACGAGATCGTCCTGCCGGTGAAGCCGGGGCGTCCCCACGGCTACGGCGGCCGGGCGGGCACGTTCCCCTGGCCGGACACGGTGCGCGAGGTGCCGGCCGACCGCCTCGCCGACGAGCAGGTCGACGCCGTCGTCTACCAGGCGCACGACCACTGGCTGGTCGACCGCCACGAGCTGCTGTCGCCGGCACAGCAGGCAGTGCCGCAGATCGTGGTCGAGCACGATCCGCCCCGGCAGTCGCCGACCGACACGCGCCACCCCGTCGACGACCCCGACGCGCTGATCGTGCACGTCACCGCGTTCAACGACCTGATGTGGGACTGCGGGCGCACGCCGACGACGGTCGTCGAGCACGGGGTCGTGGTCCCCGACCGCGCCCGCTACACGGGCGAGCTCGCCCGGGGCATCACGGTCGTCAACGGCCTGGCCCAGCGGGGCCGGCGGCTCGGACTCGACGTGTTCCTGCGGGCGCGCGAGCGGGTTCCGCTCGACCTGGTGGGCATGCGGTCGGAGGACGTCGGCGGCCTGGGCGAGATCCCACCGCCGGACCTGGCGGGCGCACTGGCGCCCTACCGCTTCTACTTCCACCCGGTGCGCTACACGAGCCTCGGGCTGTCGCTGTGCGAGGCGATGACGGTGGGCGTACCCGTCGTCGGGCTGGCGACGACCGAGCTGCCGACGATCATCGAGGACGGGGTCAACGGCTTCGCGGCCACGGATCCCGACCGGTTGATCGAGTCGATGCGGGCGCTGCTCGCCGACCCCGGCCTGGCCCGTCGCATCGGTGCCGCCGGGCGGGTCACCGCCACGACCCGGTTCTCGATCCACCGGTTCGTGCGGGACTGGGACCGCCTGCTCCGCGAGGCGTGCGGACGCACGGGGCTGGTCCGCCCCGGGCGGGCGTCAGGCGACCGGGGCGCCGCGGGCGACACGGCCGACGAAGCGGTTCTCACGCGGCCGCGACCGGGGTAGGCGCCCGGCATGAGCATCGACGCCCCGCTCCCCTCGCACACGACCGAGCCCCTGCACGACCTGCCGATCATCGTGACCGGCGGCGCCTCGGGGCTCGGGGCCGCGGTCGCCGGCCGGCTCCTCGCCGACGGCGCCGCCGTGACCGTGCTCGACCGGCGGACGCCCCGGGGAGCGATCGCGTCGGTCGAGGTCGACCTGGCCGACGGTCGGGCCACCGAAGAGGCGGTCGCGCAGGTGGCCAAGCAGGGCGACGGCCTCTGGGCCGTGGTCACGTGCGCCGGCGTCGACGTGCCCGGTCGCCTCGAGGACGTGGACGCCGAGGTGTGGGAGCGCACCGTCGCCGTCAACCTGCTCGGCACCGCCGCGGTGGTGCGGGCCGCGCTGCCCTGGCTGCGCGCCGCTCACGGGCGCGTCGTCACGGTGGCATCGACGCTCGGCCACCGCGCCGTGTCGGACGCCACCGCGTACTGCGCCAGCAAGTTCGGGGTCGTCGGGTTCACGCGGGCCCTCACGGCCGAGCTGAGGGGAGAGGTGGGCGTGACCATGCTCACGCCCGGAGGCATGCAGACCGCGTTCTTCGACGAGCGCGAGGAGCGCTACAAGCCGCCCGCCGACCTCGAGCTGTGCGACCCGGGCCAGGTGGCGGACGCGGTGGCGTTCGCCCTGACCCGGCCCCCCGGGTGCGAGGTGCGCGAGCTCGTCTTCACGCCGTCCGACGAGCCGTCCTGGCCCTGATCGCTCTCGACCGGACGCGTCCAGCGACGACGCTGCGCAGGCAGACCGCTTCGGGGCGTCTGTCGGCGGTCTGACCGTGGTACACCCGGGCGGGACCAGGGAGGGTGCGATGCCCACCAAGGTGATGGACGGCACCGACGGGTGCCGGGTGACGTTCAGGATGCGCAACGTCGACGGGATCGATCGCGCCTGGCTGGCGGGCGAGTTCAACGGCTGGTCGACCGAGGCGTGCCCCCTCGATCGCCAGCCCGACGGCTCGCTGGCCGTCACGCTCGTGCTCGAGCCGGGCCGGTCGTACCGCTACCGCTTCTACCTGGGCAACGGGCGGTGGGAGAACGACTGGAAGGCCGACGACTACGTCGACAACGACCACGGCGGCGCCGACTCGGTGGTGGTCGTGCCCGAGGGGGAGCATGGACGGGGAAACGGACACGGTCCCGGCTGAGAGGCGGTGGCGGCGGCGACAGCAGCCATCCCCGTCGCCGGTCCGGACGCCGTGCAGGATGACGCCATGAGGACGTTCGTCCGCGAGCACAGCCTCTCGATCGTCACGCTGGGGGCGTTCCTCGTGATCTGGCTGGGCGGGCAGACCTGGGCGGGCCACCGGACCTTCAACGAGGAGCAGGTCGCCCACGGCGAGCCCACGGTCAGCTTCGGCGAGTACCTCACCCGCGCCGAGTTCGGCGAGGCGACGTTCGAGAACTGGGAGTCCGAGTTCCTGCAGATGGGCGTCTACGTGCTGCTCACCGCGTGGCTCGTGCAGAAGGGCTCGGCCGAATCGAAGCCGCCGGAGGGCGACCCTCGCCTCGACGAGGACCCGCGCGCTCACGCCGACGACCCCGACGCGCCCTGGGCGGTGCGGCGCGGCGGGTGGGTGCTCCGCGTCTACGAGCACTCGCTGAGCATCGCCCTGCTCACGCTCTTCGCCTTCGCGTTCGTCGGCCACCTCGTCACCGGGGCGCGGGCCTTCAACGCCGAGCAGGTGACGCACGGCGAGGCGACGGTGTCGACGATCGGCTACCTGTTCCGGTCGCAGTTCTGGTTCGAGTCGCTGCAGAACTGGCAGTCCGAGTTCCTGGCCGTCGGCACGCTCGTCGTGTTGAGCGTCTACCTGCGCCAACGGGGGTCGTCCGAGTCGAAGCCGGTCCACGCACCGCACGCCTCGACCGGCGCGGACTGAGCCGAGGCTCCGTCAGCCCCAGCCGCGGTCCGCGCGTGGCGGGCTCGGTCGTCAGGGCCCGCCGGGCGGCACCTCACCGGGATCGAACCGCCAGCGGGTCGCCAGCTCGGTGAAGTCGTCGCCCTCCTCGACGACCGCGATGACCGTGCGGGGACGGATGGCGAACAGCGGGTTCTCGGCCGGGTCGGGGAAGCCCTCGCCGTACTTGGCCCGGTAGTCCCGGGCGACGTCGGCCTCGACGGCGGGATCGGTGACCCGGTCCGCCACGCCGTCGACCGTCAGCGAGCGGGCGGTGCCGTCGACGCCCACCGCCACCAGCGGGTTGCGGGCGATGTCGCGGGCCTTGCGCGACCGTCCCCCGGTGCTGACGTGCAGCGCGCCCCTCCACCACAGGCCCCACACGGCGGCGACGTGCGGGCGCCCGTCGGCGCCGGCGGTGGCCAGCCAGTAGCCCCGAGCGTCCCGCAGGCGCTCGTCGGCCCACGACCAGGGCAGCAATCCCCGGCCACCGTCCGCGGGCGCGAGGCCGTAGCCGGGCATGTGGGGTCGGTCGGTGGTGACCATCGCGCCTCCTCGGGACGTGACCTCGACCCTACGTGCGCCCGCGGGCGGGAGGGACGACGCAACGTCACACGCGACCGGCAGCTGGCGCGAGCAGCCGCGCGGCCACGTCGTCGAACGCCGCCAGCGCCGCCGCCTGTCCCGTCGGGCCGATCGAGACGCGGGCGGCGCCTGCGGCGGCCACGCCGGCCACCGTCGCGCCCGGGCCCAGGTTGGCGTTGACCGGCCCGGGGACGGCGCCGGTGACCGTGGCGACCATCGCCGGGTCGACCAGGCGCACCGGGTACGCGCAGTCGGCACCGGCGGCGAGGTAGCGGCGGGCGCGATCGACGATCTCGCCCTGCAGGTCGGAGCGGTCGGGGTCGGCCTGCAGCAGCACGTCGACCCGGGCGTTCACGACCACGGGCACGCCCGCCCTCGCCGCGGCCTCGCGGACCCCCGCGACGCGGTCGGCCATCTCCTGCGGGTCGACCAGCCCGCGGCCGCCGAGGTGGTCGGAGTCCTCGATGTTGCAGCCCACGGCGCCGGCGGCCAACAACCGCTCCACCAGCTCGTCGGGGGCGAGGCCGTAGCCGTCGAGCAGGTCGGCGGTCACCGGGAGCGCGACGGCCGCCGAGATGCGGGCGACGGCGTCGAACATCGCCGCCACCGGCGCGCCCCGGTCGTCGGGCACGCCGAGGGAGGCGGCGACCGCGGCGCTCGACGTTCCGATCGCCCGGCCCCCCGCCGCCTCGACGCGGCGGGCGCTGGCGGCGTCCCACGCGTTCACCAGGACCAGCGGCTCGCCGGGACGGTGGAGGGAGCGCAGGTCGTCGGCGGCCGCAGCCAGGGCGCTGCTGTCGCGGCCCCTGACGTCGTCGGTCGGGTGGTCGGTCATCGTGTCGCCTCTCGTCGAGTGGTGGGTCGGGATGCGGGCTGGTTGGTCTCGAGCGTCCACGGGGTCAGTCCGCCAGGCACTCGCCGACGGGCGCGCGGTCGGCGACCGGCGGGACGGGTGTCACGGTGGCAGCGGCGCCCGCCACGGCCTCGGCCGGCGTCACGACGTCCTCGGCTCCGGGACGTCCCAGGGCCACCCGCTCGGCCCGCCGCAGCGGCCCGAGGGCGACGACGACCGCGACCGCGCTGAACCCGGCGGCCACGAGCGAGCCGCGCTGGAAGCCCTCGGCCAGCGCCAGCGGGACGTCCGCCACCCGGCCGCCGAGGGCGGCGAGCACCTCGTCGGCCCGGGCGATGGCCACCGACGCCACGATGGCGGTGCCGAGCGCGCCTCCGACCTCGCGGGCCGTCTCGACGATCCCGCCGGCCACGCCTGCCTCCTCGTCCGCCACCCCGACGAAGGCCACGACCTGGGCGGCCACGTTCGACAGGCTGACGCCGACGCCGAGCAGCAGGAAGGCCGGCAGCAGGTGCCGGGCGTAGGCGGCGTCGGCCGGGGCCTGCGAGAGCAGCAACAGCCCGGCCGCCGATGCGACCTGGCCGATCGCCAGCGTGCGGGCCGCGCCGACACGACCGACCACCCGGGGCGCCACGAGCGCCGCCGCCACCAGGGCCATGAGAGCGATCGCCAGGTACGCGACCCCGGTGCGCAGCGCCGAGTAGCGCAGCACCTGCTGCATGAACAGCGACGCCTGGAAGATCGTGGCGAAGAACGCCGCGACCACCAGTGCGGTCGAGAGCGTGGCGGCGCGCAGGGTCGGGCGCCGGAGCAGCCGCAGCGGCACGAGCGGCGCCGAAACCCGGCTCTCGATCGCCACGAACGCCACGACGAGCGCGACGCCCACGGCCAGGAACCCGAGCGTGGAGCCCGACGTCCACCCGTTCTCCACGCTGCGGTTGATGCCGTACACGAGGGCCATCAGCCCGGCCGTGACCGTGAGGGCGCCGGCGACGTCGGCCCGCACCCCCGGGACGCCGGGGCCGCGGGGCACGAAGCGCAGGATCAGCGCCACGAGCAGGATCCCGACCGGGACGTTCACCAGGAAGATCCAGGGCCAGCCCGGGCCCGTCGTCAGCGCCCCGCTCAGGATGACGCCCACCGCCGCGGCGCTGCCGCCCACCGCCCCGAAGACGCCGAGCGCCTTGTTGCGCTCGGGGCCCTCGCGGAACGTGCTCACGAGGATCGACAGCGCCGCCGGTGACGCCATCGCCGCCCCGACGCCCTGCGCGGCGCGCGCCGCCACCAGCGGAGCGAGCGATCCCGCCAGCCCCGCGGCCAGCGACGCCAGCGTGAACAGGCCGAGCCCGAGCGTGAGAACCCGGCGGCGGCCGAACAGGTCGGCGGCGCGACCGCCGAGCAGCAGCAGCCCACCGAGCGTCAACCCGTAGGTGATCACGACCCATTGGAGATCGGAGGCCGCGAGGCCGAGATCGGACTCGATCGACGGCAGTGCCACGTTCACGATGGCGATGTCGAGCACGACCATGAACTGGGCGCCGCTCACGAGCGCGAGGACCAGCCCCGGCCGGATGCGACGCGGGCCGGCGGCGGACCCGCCGGCAGGTGTCCGTGTTGTTGTCTCCATGCCGGCTTCGACCGGCGCCGCCCGCGGAAGTCGTCGCGTTCAGCCGTCCGGCGTCGGCGGCAGGCCGAAGAGCGGGAACAGCGCCGGCTCGAGGAACGCGTGCACGGCGACGATGCCCCCCTCGGCGACCTCGATCGCCTGCACGCCGAACGGCACGGGCGCGGCGCCCGGCGCCTCGGGCCGGTACATGACCAGACCTGCGGTGCCGTTGACGGCCACCGGCCGGTACCGGTGCTCGTGGCACGGCTCGAGGTGGACCCGGAACCACGCGGCGATCGCCTCGGCGCCCTGGAGCCACAGCGGGTGGGGCGGCATGTCCAGCGTGGCGTCGTCGCGCAGCAGGCGCACGAGCAGGTCCATGTCGAGGCGCTGGAAGGCGTCGACGTAGCGCTCGACGACCGCCCGTGCCTCCTCCGGAGGGACCAACGGCGCGGTGACGCCGGCGTGGGCGTCGGCCAGGGCACTCCGGGCCCGGCGGAGCATGCTGTGCACCGCGACCGTCGTCATGTCGAGCAGCGCGGCGACCTCGTCGGCGCGCCACCGCAGCACGTCGCGCAGGATCAGCACGGCCCGCTGGCGCGCCGGCAGGTGCTGGAGCGCGGCGACGAAGGCGACGCGGATGCCGTCGCGGGCGACGGCCGCCTCGGCGGGATCGCCGCTGGCGACGCCGACGCGCTCGTCGAGCGCGGGGCCCACCCAGGTGGTCTCGGGTAGCCGATCGCCCGCGGGCGCGGTGGCCGAGGCGGGGGCCCCCAGGTCCATCGGCAGCGCCCGCCGCCGGCCGGCGTTGATCAGGTCGATGCAGACGTTGGTGGCGATGCCGAACAGCCAGGTGCGGAGTGCGGCGCGCCCCTCGAACCGGTCGAGGGCCCGCCAGGCGCGCACCATCGTCTCCTGCACCGCGTCCTCGGCGTCGAACGGCGAGCCGAGCATCCGGTAGCAGTACCCGGTGAGCGCGGGGCGGTGCTGCTCGAGCTCGCGCTCGAGGTCGACGAGGGCGGGGCGGAGGGGCAGGGGCGCGGCGGTGGGCCGGGGCGCAGGGATCGCCATGCCTTGTCGGACCGGCCGGGAGCGGGAAAGTCATCGCGGCGGTCACGCACCTGGGCGCCCGGGCGCGGGGGACGACGCAACGTCACGGTTTCACCGATTCGAGACGGGGTAGCCCGGCTCCGTCCACGACGCTGGGAGCAGGAATCACATGGCCGCCACACTCACCTCCGACCTCGACGCCGCCGAGACGCCGGGCACAGGGGTCGAGCCGCTGCCGGTGATCAACCCCATCACCGTGTCGATGGCGCTGGCCATCCTCTTCCTCGTCGGCGTCCTCGCCGCCGTCTCGGTGCGCCCGGCGGCCGCCGGCGACACGAACGGGGCCGACGAGGACGTGCCGGCGGTGGTGACCGACGCCCCCGCCGGATGACCGGCCCTGACTGAACCGCGGCGCCGGCGGGCACACCTG
>Ga0111539_10013670_pt1 | contig 10141 bp, 10 predicted proteins | sample RhiMethybrSRZTD1_FD_79667 | JGI IMG/M metagenome (GOLD analysis project Ga0111539, IMG submission 79667) | Populus rhizosphere microbial communities from Tennessee, USA - Rhizosphere MetaG P. TD hybrid SRZTD1 (version 2) (version 2) | ecosystem: Host-associated > Plants > Roots > Rhizosphere >... | reverse complement strand
TTCGACACGATGATGCGGGCGGCGGTCGATCTGCGGCAAGAACTGGCCAACCTGCAGCAGTTCACCGCCAACTTCGCCGAGGAGCCAGACATCGTAATCCCGACACCGTACGCAGACCTGTCCGGGCCTGACGTGCTCACTATGTCGCTGGTCACCGGAGAGAAGATCAGGGGGCGGGACAGCGTGACCGCCACGGGTTGGGACGTCGACGAGTTGGTGCGACGGGCTTCCAACGTCTACCTCGAGATGGTGTTCCGGGACGGTATCTACCACGCCGACCCGCATCCAGGGAACTTCTTGCTCCCCGACGGGCAGCATCTGGCCATTCTCGACTTCGGCGACGTCGGCCGCCTTACCGGGGCGCGCAAGGCGCAGCTTGAGGACCTGCTGCTAGCGGTCGGCTCCCGGGATGTTGACGAGCTGACCGACATCGTCATCGACCTCACCCACGCGCCGGCCGACGTAGATGTCGATCGGCTGAACGGCCAGATCGACACCTGGCTCAACCGGTACCTAGGCGGGAGCGTCGCCGATCTCGACATGGTCGGCGCGACCAATGCCGGCATGCAGATCCTCCACAACAACCGGCTGACGTTCCCCGGCGACCTTGCACTGCTGTTCCGCGTGCTGGTCCGTTTGCAGGGCATGGGCGGCGCGCTCGGTGCGCACGTGTCACTCACCGAGCTGCTCCAGCCCTACCTCCGCAAGATGGCCGCCGATCGGCTTGACCCACGTAGCATTGGCCGACGTGCCGTCCGCACCCTGCGCGGCTGGCAACGCGTTCTGGCCGATGCACCCCGAACTATCCAGCCGCTGCTCCAGCACCTCAAAGACGGCACGGTACGCGTCGAACTGGAAATCCACGACGCCGACGGCGTCGCCGACCGGCTCACCGACGGTCTGCTCGGCAGCGCGTCGCTGCTCGCCTCCGCACAGCTGCTATCGCGCGGCACCGGTCCCAAGATCGGCCCGGTGTCCGCGCCCGGCGCGATCGCCCTCGCCGTCGGAGTGCTGACCTGGCGGCGACTCGTCCAGGGTCGCGCGGGCTATCAGAGCACTCTGAACCGGGTCCAGCAGTTGATGCGGCCGGGCCATAGCTGAATGGATTGCGCCGATTCACCAACGCAATCTTGACCTAGGAGAGAGCACGCAGCACCCGACCATCTGGTGTGACCGACCTTTCTCGCTTGTCCGATTGGAGGTTTGCTAGGGGCATGGACCCAGCCGGTGCGGGCGGCACTGTTCCTGAAGCTTTTGCCCGAGCTCTAGGCAGCGGTGACGATCGCCTCATCTCTGCTCCGGGGCGTTCGCCGATCTTGGATGCTGCCCAGCTTGAAGTACTGCGCGGGTACGGGAGCGAACGCGACGTGGATGCCGGTGATGTGCTGTTCGCCGATGGCGACCAGACCTACGACCTGATTGTGCTGCTCGCGGGGACGGCGGACATCATCAGGGATTACGGCCAGTCCGCAGCAAGTGTCATAGCCAGCTACGGTCCGTCGGAGTTTCTCGGCGAGCTCGGCATGCTCACTGGGCAACGCGCGTTCCTAAGCGCCGTCGCCACTTCCGCCGGGCGGGTCCTCGCAGTCCCGGTGGCACAGATGCGCCGGGTCATGGCGCAGGAGCCGGGCCTCAGCGACCTGATCTTGGGGACCTTCCTGCTTCGTCGCTCCGTCCTGATGAGCCGCGGCGCCGGCCTGACGCTGATCGGATCGCGTTTCGATCCCGACACACGACGGCTGCTGGAAGTCTTGGCGCGGAACCGGCTGGTCTGGAACTGGCTAGACCTGGAAGCATCGCCCGAGACGGAGCAGATCGTCCAGGGCCTGGAGGTCCCGATCGCCGATCTGCCGATCATTATCGTGCCCGGCGGCCCGGTCCTAAAAAACCCCCGCAGCCGCGCGCTGCTGGACGCCTTGGGCATATCTGGCGACGCTGGCTCGTATCCGCTAGATGCGTGCGACCTGCTTATCGTGGGTGCAGGCCCGGCCGGGCTCGCGGCTTCGGTCTACGGCGCCTCGGATGGCATGGCGACAACACTGGCGGAAGACACCGCGCTCGGCGGCCAAGCGGGCACTTCGTCACGTATCGAGAACTACCTCGGTTTTCCCGCAGGCTTGTCCGGGGACGAACTTGCGGCCCGGGCAACGCTCCAGGCGCAGAAGTTCGGCGTCCGCATGAAGTTGGCCGCGAAAGCCACCTCACTGTCGGTCCAGGACGGCATCCACCGAGTCACATTCGATGACGGCGAAGCGATTCAGGCTAAGTCGGTCATCATCGCAACAGGCGCACATTACAACCGGCTTCCGCTGGCCCAGCTTGACGAGTTTGAGGGCGTCGGGGTGTATTACGCAGCGACGCAGGCCGAGGCCCAGGCCTGCCGGACCGGCCCGGTTGCCATTGTCGGTGGCGGCAACTCCGCGGGGCAGGCCGCTGTTTTCCTCAGCCGCTCGTGCACCAAAGTGCACCTGATCATCCGCCGGGACGCGCTGGACGCCTCAATGTCGCGGTATCTCGTCGACCGCATCGAGCGCCACCCTGGCATCATCGTCTGGCCATCCACCCAGGTGACGGCGCTGACCGGGACAGAAAAGCTCGAAGCCGTGCGGCTCCGTCGCGAGGGCCAGCAGGGAGCCTCAGAGCTAGCCGTCAGCGCGTTGTTCGTTTTCATTGGGGCCAAACCGGAAACCGGGTGGTTGGCGGGCCAGCTGGCCGAGGACGGGCACGGTTTCCTCTTGACCGGCAGCGATATCCCGGTCGCCCGGCTGGAGGACGAGAACCTGACACCATTATTTCTGGAGACGAGTCGGCCCGGCGTATTTGCCGTCGGCGACGTGCGCAGCGGCTCGACCAAGCGCGTCGCGGCCGCAATCGGTGAGGGCTCAGTGGCCGTCCGTCTCGCTTTCGAACGTCTCGAGTCGGCCGGTGGCGCAGACGCCATCGGCCTGGCCGCCCCCTGAGTGCAGTCATGTCGGTGAGACCTCAGAGGCGCCTGCCTGACACGCCCCCGGCTATACATCATTGGCGATGGATTGAATCCGACCGTCGCCGAACTCACCGAGGCGGCCGCGGTCGCAGCCGGTTGGGCGACTACTTTGCCGAAGTGCTGCTGCCCGACCAGCGCACCATCGCGGCCAAGGCGCCCCGTCCCTGATGACCGCGTCTCGGCCAGCACCGTTCACAAAGAGTTCACCGGCAATCATCGCGACATTCGCTGAGTCAAGGTGGTTGGCTGGACCGGATGAACGTGGTGGTCAATGAGCGCCACAAAGGATGTAGGGAGGACCCTGACGTGAGCAGTACAACACCTCAGTTAGATGGTGACACGCGGGCTGATTCGGATGAGGGCTCATCCGAGTCGGTGATCCGGCGCGTCCTCAGTTGGCTTACTGCGGGGTATCCCAAGGGTGTTCCGCCGACCGAGCGCTATGCGCTGATCGCGTTGCTCAACCGGACACTGACCGCCGACGAAGTCCAGCAAGTGATCAACGCGCTTACCGCTGAACAATCCCCGGCACTGGAGGACGGCGTGATCAGCGATGAGGAGATTCGCGACATGATCACCAAGGTGATCGAGGACGCGCCCAGCGAAAGCGATCTCCGTAAAGTGTCGAGCCGATTGGCAGCCGCCGGATGGCCGCTCGAAGGGACTCTCGAGAAGGCGGAATAGGTAGTTCAACGGCTCACCGAGCGTGGCCTGCTTCAGCGTCGCTCCTCCGGTGGGCGGCCGTTCGAAAACAACCGGCAGTCCGGGGGTGAATTCTCGGTGAACGATGCGGCTGGCGCGCCGTCCAGGGGTGGATTGCTGCGCCGGTCGCCTAGCACGATGTGGCTGTGACCGAGGCCTTTTACATCTTGTGCATAGTCGTGGTGACTGCGCTCGCCTTCGATTTCACAAACGGCTTTCATGACACGGCCAATGCGATGGCGACATCAGTTGCCACCGGGGCGCTAAAACCGAAGGTGGCAGTCGCTCTATCGGCGATCTTGAACCTGGTGGGCGCCTTCCTCTCGATCGAGGTCGCCCTGACCGTGAGCAACAAGATCATCTCTATCCAAGGATCGAATGGGGCTCCTGTGCCGGGCTTGATGGGCGTACCAATGCTGGTGATCATTCTGGCTGGGCTGGTCGGCGGCATCCTATGGAACCTGGTGACCTGGCTGTTCGGTCTGCCCTCATCGTCCTCCCACGCACTATTCGGTGGACTGATCGGTGCGACGATCGCTGCGCTGGGAGTCGGCGGTGTCAAGTGGGATGGCGTCATCAGCTCAATCGTGCTCCCGGCGGTATTCGCGCCGGTGGTGGCCGGCTTGGTCGCCGGATTAGGCACCTGGATTGTGTTCAAGATCGTCACCAACGTCCCACAGCAACGGCGCGATGCCGGTTTCCGCTGGGGCCAGGTCGGCTCGGCTTCACTGGTTTCACTGGCTCACGGCACCAACGATGCGCAAAAGACAATGGGGGTGATCACCCTCGCACTGGTCGCTTACGGCAGTTGGAGCAACCTGCATGGCATCCCAGTGTGGGTGAAGATCGCCTGCGCCCTGACCATCGCTGCCGGCACCTGGGTAGGCGGATGGCGAGTGATCCGGACCATGGGCAAGGGACTTGTGGAGATCAGCTCACCGCAGGGCATGGCTGCTGAAACTTCCTCCGCGGTGATCATCCTCTCCTCCAGCCACCTCGGCATGGCGTTGTCGACAACGCAAGTCGCCAGCGGCTCCATCCTGGGCTCTGGGGTGGGCCGCCGGGTCCCCGTGAGGTGGGGCGTGTTCGGCCGCATGGTCGTCGCATGGCTGCTCACCCTGCCCGCCGCCGGCATCGTCGGCGCCATGTGCTGGTTCGTCGCCAATGGCATCGGCGGCGCCCTCGGTGTCACCGTCATCTTCGGTGTCTTGGTGGTCGGTGCCGCATACATGTTGCGGCGGTCCCGTCGTACCCCCATTACGCCGGAGAACGTCAACGCCGAGTGGGACGGCGGGTTAGTACCGGCGGAGGAACGGGAACCGGCCAGGACTGCGAACTGAGGAAACATCATGGAGATTTTGATCAAAGCAATGGATGCACTGTGGCAGGTCTTGCTGGTCGGCCTGCTGCTGGGAGTCGGACTACCCGCGCTGTTCGCGCTCGGAGTTCGCATCCTCAACAGCGATCGCCAGCTCATAAGCGTCGGACCCGCTGGTGAAGAGATCACCAAACCCTCCGCCGCTGCGATCACGGGGGCGGCGGTGTGCTTCGGTCTCTGTGTCCTGGCCGTCGTGTTTGGAATCGTCGTCATTGTCTTCGGAAAACAGCTGTTCGGCGTCTAGCCTGGGACGCCGGCATTGCCCCCACCGCAATTTCCAATTAGGCATCGACAGGGAAGGATTCCAGCGTTGACCCAGCTCTCATTGCCGCCATTCCTGAGCGCGGTCGTCGACTGGCTGCGGGCCGGTTATCCGCAAGGGATTCCAGAGCAGGACTATATCCCGTTGCTGGCGCTGCTTGCCCGCCGGCTCAGTTCTGAAGAAGTCGCTGCGGTCGCTCACCGACTGCAGGATGAAGGCAGGCTGCCCGTCACGAACACCGATATCGGTGAACTCATCATGGGCATCACCGATGAACTGCCGCGAAATGAGGACGTGGCCCGAGTTCGGGCGCAGCTGGCAGCTGGCGGTTGGCCCCTTGCCGATCCGCACACGGCACCGGAATCTCCCGACAACCTGTAACCGATCAACAACACGTCAGCCAGCGGACCCAGCAGCTCCTCGATTAGCCGTCAAAACGGTGCGTGTTTGGAGTGAAGGTCTTAGGACGGTACGGATCATTGAGCTCTCTGTTCGACGGTTAGAACAGCAGCGACAATTTGGGGACCCAGCCAAACCCCTCGAGAAGGAGCGTGATGATCATGCCCGCTGATAGCCCGACCATTGTGTTCATCCACGGCGCGTGGGCCGACGTCAGCGGTTTCGATGGGTCGATCCGGGCCCTGCGCGACCAGGGCTTCGCCGTCATCGGCGCAGCCAACCCGTTACGTCACCTAGCTGGCGATACCGCCAGCCTGGCGGCACTGCTGGGCTCCATCTCCGGCCCGATTGGGTCGACGGGGCTTTCGAAGGGCTCGGTGACCGTTACGTTGAGCTTCCTCGGAAGCATCACCGCAGCCTCCGGATCATAGGCATGAGCTCCTCAGCCGCGGGCATGCAGGTCGATATAGTGCACCGATGCCTGTACATGCAGGCGGACCAGCATTGGCAAGTCGACGCGCTCCGTTCATTAGTCGTCACCCTGGACGTGCATCTATAGGTACTGGCATGTTCATGGGTCGTTCACGTGCCGTTTAAGCAGATCCGGTCCTATGGGTCCGTCGACGGCTACGGCGATCACCCTTTCAGGGGTCAGCGGACGTGAAGGAATCTGACGTGTCCCCAAGGCCGTGAAATAGATAGAAATCCTATGCGCTTCGTGGCTGACCTGACCAGAGAGCCTCCTTGGCTGATCAAGCCTCGTGAGCTAGAAGTGCTCTGCGGCATTCGAGATGGAGCCGTCAACCGCGATCCCCTGTGCGGCGATCTGGCTCCATGGATGTTAGGGACACGGCAGGTCAGCTGGTCTGTGACTCTCTTGATTTTCCATGGCCTGGTCCGACTTGGCGTGTTCGGACTTGGACCTCTCCAGATGACGGCGAAAGGTCTGCGGATGCTCGACGGCTGGACTGATCTTCGTGCTTTGGGAGATAGGGAATGACTCCACGGGGATGACTCGACAGGTGATCGATGAGGTGCTGAGACATCGACGCGTCGGACCAGCAACGTGACCCGCGCGCGGACCGCGAGAACCGGACCAGCAACCTTACCCGCGCGCGTACCGCGAGAACCGGAGCACCACCTACCCCACCGAGTTCGCACCGCCCACCACAACTACGCCGGAATCGGTGCAGGCCGAGCGCCAGACTCGGCGGGCAAGGTCGTAGACGCCCGCGGCAGGCAAGTCGTCGATCCCGGGCACGTCCGGGCTTCGAGTCGGTACAAGCATCGCTTGTCGGCTGCTCGCTTGGCCTTCTCGACATACTTGACCGCCGCCGTGTTCTTCTTACCAGCCGCGTCCGTCAACGGCGGTGCTGCGCGCCAGCCACGCAACAGCTGCATGAGGTGGTCATAGTGCGACGTGCGCATTCCCGCGTTTAGGCGCTCGACGGCTTGCTCGCGTTCGGCGGCCAGGTGCTGTTTGATCTCCGCCTCGACCGATCCGCGGACCTGCTCCGGCAGGCAACTCGGCGATTCCTCTGTCAGGCGTTTGCTCAGAATGTCCTGGTCGCGAACCTGGCCAAGCAGATCGGCGTACCACACCAGCTCGTCGTTCAGGTTCTCCGCAGGTGCGGCCTTGATGACGTCGTCGAACACGCGCAGCGTGCTCCCTAGCCGGCGCGGCGCGACCCGCGTCTTGTGCACCGCCGGTGTGTTGGTACGAAATCCGACATCGTTGCTAGCCAGGACGTCGCACTGCGCCGCCAGGTAGGCGGCCACCAGCTCACCGACTGTGCCCGACTCAATCGCGGCTGCCTGCCCGTCTGGTGAGGCTGGAGCCAGCGCGGGGTCCAGCTTGGTTCTGCTCGTGCTTGGAGACGCCCCAGCATTCTCAAGCAATTTCCGTGCTCGTTTCAGATCCTTTTTGCCGGCTGGCCCCAGCTCGACCTCCACCTCCCGCCATGAGTGGAGCATCGACTCACCGTCGGGTGGACCGGACTCCACCTGGTCGTCGGCAACCTGCAACACCAGCTCACCGTCGGCATCGCGGAGCTGATACGCACCTTCGAGTCGTCACTATCGTCGCGACGGGATCCAGGTTCTCACGGGCCCGCAGGCCCTCCACACCCTTCGCCAGTGCTCGCGGCGGCGTCTTCGCTCGCGAGCTGCCCTGCAGTTCGGTGCGTGCCGTCCCGTTAGGAAGCTTCAACTGCCAGCCAGTTTCAGAGCCGCCGACTCGGTGTCGAAGTGTGACGCCAAAAAGCCGCAGCCCCGCACCTGGTGTGTCGAAATAGGTGTTGTCGAGCTTGCGCATCTCTCTTGGTCAAGACGGCCAGCACCCGGCACCAGCTCCGTGAGCTGGGGCAGCACCCAGTCCGGGTCAACCTCGTACTTGTCCTCCTGCTCGGTCATCATTCGCAATCGGATCGACCTCCTCATTACTGCGTCATATACGCCTTCGGACCCGCAGGCGCCCGGCCCCAACGGAGCCTGACGCACTGCGCGAAGCATCTTTGGAGTCCTCGGTAAACCGGCTCAGGGCGATTCAGGGTGCACGCGCGCGGCCGTCGGTGTAGCGTGTGCGTGGAGTTGGTCCTCATGAATCGGGCATGATCAAGCCGCGCATCTTCCTCGGGTCGTCGGCGGAGCAGGCGAAGCTGCTCCGAGCGATCGCGCGCGGGCTGTCAGAGGTCGCCGACGTCGAGCCGTGGATGACGACGTTCAACCCGGGGCGGTCCGCCCTAGACCGGCTCGTCGAGCTCTCCCAAGAGGTCGACTTCGCCGCGTTCGTGTTTGCCCAGGACGACTGGACCACGTCCGACCGGTCCCAGTCCGGCCAGGCGTCGCCGCGCGACAACGTGGTGTTCGAGGCAGGACTGTTTGGCGGCGCGCTCGGCATCCGGCGCACGTTCATCCTCCACGCGGACGGTTCGAAGCTGCCGAGCGACCTGCTCGGGCTGACCTCGGTGCGCTACGACGCGGCCACCAGCTCGGCGGAGGTTCGCGCGATCAACCAGAAGCTTCGCAAGGCGATCCAGACCGAGGGTCGCCGCGGCCCGATCGAGGGACTCTGGTGGCAGCTATCGCTCACTGCGCGGAGCGAGTTCGAACCGTCGGCGGTGAGCCTCCTGCGCATCTCGCGGGACCGTGACGGCGGCCTGACCGTGAACGGCCGGGGTTGGCAGGAGGACGGCGCCCTTTCTTCCCGCTACTGGAGCGAGGCTGCGAAGGAGCGTAGGGATCCGGCCGGCGTCCTCTACTTCTGGAAGGGCGAGCGACCTATGAACCCGAACGCCCCGCAGCTCGAGGGCATCGGCGAGATCAGGTTGGAGAGCGCCGACCGCGCCACCGGGTACTGGACGACCCGGTCGGATCGCGACGCCGGGCTGAATGCCCGAACCGCCGGTATCTACCTTCGCGCCGACCCGTCAGACCTCCAGGTGCTGGACGGCGGGAGCGAGGACGAGCGGGCCAAGCTCATCGCGCAGCGCCTCCGGGACTGGAAGTCGGCCGCGACCGCTTTCTGAGCACCGAGCGCCTTCGACGTTGGCGGGCGCGGGGCGCTCAGCGGGCGGCGAACCTGCTGACGAACTCCTCCTGCCCAGACGTCTCGATCGCGCGCGGCCCCCGCGCCGCCCGGACGGACGCGATCGCGGCCGTCGGTGAGATGCCAACGTCGACCAGCGTGCACGCAGCGATCGTCCCGCTCCGGCCGAGCCCGCCCATGCACGTCACGACGACCGACTCGCCTCGCTCGAGACCGTCGCGACACCACCCGACGACGTCTCCGGCCTCGCTCAGCGTGCACGTTCCCTGGTCTGGCACGGGTAGCCAGCGGTAGTTGAGCCCGAACGCCTCGGCTCTGCTGCCGAGTTCGGGGACCCCGGCCCAGTCGAGCTCGGCATCCGTGGACAGGCAGAGCAGGCGATCCACGCCCTCGGCGCGCAGTCGGGCAAGGTCCGCCTTGAGGTTGCGATCGCGGTCCCGCCGACCGGGACAGATCGTCATCCCGAGGCGGCCGGGCCTGATCCGCGGGGATTCGACCCAGTCGACCCGCAGCACTAGGTCGGCCTCCACGGTATGGGCGATCTGGTCGGCGAGCGAGCACGCGGCGACGAGCGCCGACTGCTTCTGCAGCCGCGAGGGCTCCGGAAAGCTGAGCGTGTGAACGGCGTAGCGCAGTCCGGCCACCTGGTACTGCAGCGGGTTGCGATCCTCGTGGCAGACCTCGCTGATCGTGCTCCGCAGCACCCGCAGAATCTCCCACGCTCGGACGAGGTGCGGCGACCGCACGTCATCGGGAAGGTCAGCGAGCGGGGCGCCCAGATCGGCGACCTCTCTCAGGGCGAGGGTGATCGAGATCGCCTCTCGCAGTTGCGCGTCGTCATCGATGGGCGTGAGCAGATAGAGCAGA
>Ga0111539_10013669_pt1 | contig 10142 bp, 8 predicted proteins | sample RhiMethybrSRZTD1_FD_79667 | JGI IMG/M metagenome (GOLD analysis project Ga0111539, IMG submission 79667) | Populus rhizosphere microbial communities from Tennessee, USA - Rhizosphere MetaG P. TD hybrid SRZTD1 (version 2) (version 2) | ecosystem: Host-associated > Plants > Roots > Rhizosphere >... | reverse complement strand
TTGCGCCACGCCCGGCCGACCATGCCTTCGATATCGGCGCCTGAGAGATGCCCGCGCTGCGGAATGGACGGGACGTCCTCGGCGGCGATGCGTGATCCCATCTTCTTCGCCAGGATGGTGAACATCTGACGTATCTCGGCTTCGTCAGTTGGATAGAAGAGGGGGATGTGCACTTCCGCCCGGCCCTGACGCTTCAAGTCGATCGGCAGCAGGTCGGGCCGCGCAGTCAGCAGCATCCAGATGATCCGGCCGCGATACCTCGTATCGCCCATCTGAGACGCGATCATGCCGAACACGCGGCTCGACGTCCCCGAGTCGCCTTCCTGCTCGCGTCCGCCAAGCGCGACATCAGCTTCATCGACGACGACGACGACCGGGCCCATAGCTCTCAGGACGGACAGCACGCGCTCGAGGTTTCCCTCGGTCTCGCCGACGTACTTGGACCGGAAGTTCTTGAGCATCACGCAGGGCGCGCCGATCTCGCCGCTGACGCACTGCGCGAGGAACGACTTCCCGGTACCGACAGGGCCGCAGATCAAGTAGCCCATGGGCATGCTCTCGAGCGACCCGCGCTTCAGCAACGCCGCATCCTCGCGGAGCCGTTCCTTCGCTGCCTCGTGTCCGACGACGGTGTCGAGCGTCCATTTCGGCTCGATGAACTCGAGCAGGCCATGACACTGCCGTTCGATCAGTAGCTTCTTCAGCTCGCGAAACACCTTCACGTCGAGCCGTCGGCCGCCTTCACGCGCCGACTGCACGATGACGTTGAGGTCGGTGAGCGAGATGCCCGCGGTCAGCGCGGCAAGCTGCGCGGCGTCGAAATCCGAGAAGGCTTTGAGTGCGACCGGGTCTACGGAAGCAGTGATGAACCGTACGCGCTCGGATTCGGCGGGCAGTGGCACTTCGATCGACGCCACGTGCGGATTGCTGGTGAGACGTTCGCTGAGATCGGCGCGTTTCTCATCCACCAGCACGAACGCCATGTTCAGCCGCTTCACGTGCGGGCTCGTTGCCCAGTTGATCATCGTCACCAATTGAGACGAGGCCTGGGCGCTGAGCCGGCCGGGGTCGCCGGATGGGAACACGTACGACGCCTGATCGACGATGACCGCCAGGCTCAGACGGTCGGCCTCGGCGGCCATGAGGTTGTTGCGCACGAAGCGGTCGAGCAGCGCGATGGTGGCCGACGGTTCCTTCGAGAGCGTGCTGAGATCGCCCACCTTGCGATTGGCGAGCGTGACCATCTCCTTCAGCCGTTGCTCGTCGCGGCCGGCGGCCACGCGCAGGCCGCGTCCGAGGTCGTAGTGCAGCACCAGCGTCCAGCGGCCGAACAGCTGCTCGGCAAGAAACTCCGCCAGCCCGACATATTCGTCTATCGCGCCGCGCGGGCTGCGAATGTAGTCGTAGGTGTTGCCGTGCAGGACAAACGCCGACGTCGTCCCGGAGAAATAGAGCTCAGCGAGTTGCCGTGCCCACGCCGGGAATGACGACGGCAAGTCCGAAAGCGCCCCGACAGGGGTTCCGCTCTTCGTGATCTCTGGTCCAGTCACTTGGTCAGGCGTCATTGCGCAGTACCTGTCGCAGATCCGCGTCGAGTATAGGCGGCGGGTCCTGCAGTTCGTCAGCAAGACCGGTGAGGTGCTGCAGCTCGCTGACGGCTTTTTCCGTTTGTCGCATGCTCTCCGCGGCGGAATCGACCTGACTGCTGATCAGATCTGGATCCTGCCGGTTGACCGCCATCTCGGCGAGCGCCTGAATCTTGCTCTCCATGCGATCCAGCTCGATCGAGACGAACTGGGCGTTCTTCTTCGCCCGCTCGTAGTTGTCGAGGCGCAGTTCGGCCATCGCCACGCTGTCCTGCAGCGAGCGCACGATGCGCTCGTCTTTTGCCTCCTGCGCGGCCGTGACGTCCTTGCGCAGCTGTTCGAGCCGCGTGTTGATCTCCTCGATGCTCATCGTCTTCAGGAAGCGATCGAGCGCGTTCTTCGACATCAGCAGGCGGAGAAACAGCCACAACAGTCGATCGAGACCCGGTGTGCGAATCTCTTCAGCCGATCCGGCCTCGCGTCCAGACGCGCCACGGACACCGACGGCCAGGTGACGCATCTCGACGCAGCGGGCGTGGAGTTGCTCGAAGCGTTTGCGCAATTCGCCAGGCAGCCCGGCCAGCATGATGACAAGCGAGGGCGTGGCGGTTTCCTGGGCGGGCGTCGTCCTGTGCGCGGCATGCACCTTGGCGTCGATGGCCGCCCGGAACCGCGGCAGCGAAGTGAGCGCGGTCAGATACGCCAGCTCGCCGGCGAAGACCAACGGAATCGTCACGTCCGGGAGCGGTCCGATCGCTGCAGCCGCGATTCCGCCCAGAAAGAAAAGCATGTTCCACCGGAAGAGGAAGGCCTCTTTCAGATAGTCCTTGATCCCGGCCCCGTGCGGCGGCTTCGAGGACCGATCAGACGGGATCGGCGGTGGAATGATGTTCGCCATTACTCGGACAGGCTCCTAATCGCCGGCCCGTGTGGACGACTGCAGCGTATCGACGGTGTCGCGCAGGTCGCCGACCAGGTCGATGAATGCCTTCTCGCGCTGCATCTCCTTGGGTGGCCTGTCGGATTTCGGCACGGCGATCTCGCGCAGGATAGTACCCGGAGACGAGGAGAACACGTACACGCGGTCGCCGAGATACACGGCTTCTTCGATCGAATGCGTGACGAAGAAGACCGTCGCCTCGGCCTCCCTCCACAGCTTGTTGAGCAGTTCCTGCATGTGGAGGCGGGTGGAGGGATCCAGCGCGCCGAACGGCTCGTCCATGAGGATGATCCGAGGCCGGAGGATCAGCGTCCGCGCGATCGCGACGCGTTGGCGCATGCCGCCGGAGAGCTGGCTCGGATATTTGTGCGCGTCGCGCTTGACGTCGAGTCCGACTTTCTCGATCCACCCTCGGGCCTGCTCGCGGCGCTCCTTTGCGCCGACGCCGCGGCACTCGAGGCCGAATGCGACGTTGTCCTCGACGGTGCGGTTGTCGAACGACGTGTAGTCCTGAAACACCATGCCGCGGTCCGAGCCCGGTCCGGCAACCGGCGCATTGGCCACGTGTACGACGCCTTCTGTCGTCGGGTGATGCGGCGGCAACCCGGCGATCAGCCGCAGCACCGTAGACTTGCCGCAACCTGACGGTCCGAGGATCGTGACGAACTCCCCGACGCCGGGCAGGTCCGGCACATTGAACGTCACGTCGCGAATCACGGTGAGATCACCGAAGCGCTTCGTGACGTTGCGGAACTCGACGATCTTCGGCAGCGTCGTCGTCGTCATTCGTCGGCCGGACGATAGGGGAACAACCCGCGTTGGAAGAAGTACAGCATCCGGTCGATGGTGAACGCGAGCAGTCCGATGATCATCAAGATCAGGATGATGTGTTCCGACAAGCCTCGCCGCTGACTCGTCATCAGCAGATAGCCGAGGCCATAGTTCGCGTTGATCAGCTCGGCGAGCATGATGTAGCCGAACGCCATGCCGAAAAGGTGCCGCAGGCTGTTATAGATGTCCGGCAGCGCCAGCGCCACGAGCACCTTGGACATGATCTGCCACTTGGACGCGCCGAGCGTCTGCGCCGTCTCGACGTAGCGATCCGGGACGCTCGCGATTGCGCGGACGGTGTCCGAATACACGAACGGGACGCAGGCGATGAAGATGAACATCACCTTCTGCGCCTCGTCAATGCCGAACCAGAGAATGGTCAGCGGAATCAACGCCGCCACCGGCAGGTTGCGGCCGAACAGCGCGAGCGGGGCCGCCGTTGCTTCGAACACCCGCCATGACCCAGCAACAATCCCGATCGGGACGCCGACCAGGATCGCCAGACCGAAGCCAAGCAGCACACGCTTCAGCGTGGCAGCGATGCTTTGCACGAGCGCGCGCTCGTTGAGCAGGCTCAGGAAGCTGCCGAACACTTCGGCAGGACTCGGCAGCACGACCGGCGACACCCAGCGGGTCTCGACCGGCCCGATCGTGACGAGCCACCAGACGAGAAAAACGAGCGAGAGTCCTCCCGCACCGAGCGCGTAGCGCACGGTGCGGGGCGGAGGGACACGAAGCGAGAACAGCGCGCTCACCCCGGAGACGGCGGCCATTACTTCGCTGCGGCTGGAGCCTCTGCCGGATAGACCTTGATCTCGACGCGCCGGTTCTTGGCGTTGTTGTCCGGATCGGCGGGATCGGCGGGCTTGTCCCAGCCCATGCCCGACGTCGAGAACTGGTTGGGCTGCAGCGAGGAGAATTTCTTGACGATGGCCTCCTTCACGGAGTTCGCGCGATTGAGCGACAGCTCCTGGACGGCGCTTTTCGGCGCCTGATTCTTCATCGATCCGTCGGTATGTCCCTCAATCACGATGCGCGCTGCGCCGTACTGACCCGCGAGCTTGCCGATCTCTTCGACGACGAAGTTCACGTTCGGATCGTAGAGCTCCTCGACGTCCTTGCCGTCAACCGCGCGCGTGATCTTTTTGCTCACATCCCACGAGTTGGGGAAGAAGTGAATGACGACGGTCTTGGTGAGGATCTCGTCGGCTTCACCCTGCACCGCTCCGGCGCTGGTCGGCGCGAAGCGCACGTCGTACTCGTTCTTCTGGCTCGCGTACTTCGCTTCACTCCCCAGCTTCTGGATCACCGAGAAGTCCATCACCTGATCGAACGGCGTCTGCTGCGTCACCACGCCGATCTTCTTGTAGAGGAAGTAGGCGGTGTTCCAGGTCCGCTCGAAGTTCGTCGGATTGTTCTGGTTCAGGAAGAATTCGCGGTTCTCCGCGTAGTTGGTCGAATGTGCGTCGCCGAGCATGCCGAGCGCATCGCCCTCGGGAATCGAGTAGCCGGCGGCCATCAGCTTCGCGACCTTCTGTTTGTTCTCCTGCACCTTCAGATCCTGCATCGCGTCGAGGATGCCGCGGACCAGGCCTTCCATGATGTCGGGGTTGTCCTTGGCGAAATCCGCCCGCGAGAACCACACGTCGGCAATCAGCTTGTTCGCCGTCGCGGTGGTGATCATCATGCGGTTGCCGCGGACCTTCTCGAGGTTGTAAATGTCCGGCGCCCAGCTGACGACGCCCGCCAGGCTCTTGTCGCCGTTGAACGCGGCGGCGGCCTGGAACGCGTCCTGCGTGAACTTGAACTGCACTTCCGCCGGCTGCACGCCGGCGTTGATCAGCGCGTTCAGCAGGAAGAAGTGCGACGGTGAGTTCTGCGCGAGGACGACCGTCTTCCCGCGCAGGTCGGACATCGTCTTGACGGCGTCGCGAACGACGATGCCGTCACCGCCGTTCGACCAGTCCACCTGCTGGTAGATGCGCGGCATGACGCGTGAGTCCTTCCTCAGGCCTTCGAGGAAGAGCGGCACCATGTCGAGCGTCGCCCAGCCGACGTGCAGGTTGCCCGCCGCGAACGCGTCGCGCATCGCGACCGGGTCGTCGATGAGCACGAGTTCGACCTTGAAGTCTTTTCCGTTCGGCGTCTTCCACACCTTGCCCGGCTTGAAGCCGTTGTTGGCGAAGATGATCGGACCCCACCCGGCCCACACGTTGATGGCAAACCGCACGGTGCGGTCGTTCATCGGCGTGTAGCTCGAGATGCCCTTCACTTCGGGCAGCTTGGCGCTCGGAACGAAGTTGTATTCCTTGACCGTAGTGATGCCAGAGCTGTCGGGATTTTCCGCCTTGCCGGCCACCTGCTTCAGTTCGTCGCTCGAGAAGATGCCGGTGCCGGCGCCGCCACCGCCGCTGTACCGCCAGATCGCCAGGCCGACGAGGCCAATGACGACAGCAAAGACTGCGACATAGAACGCTGGACGAGGCTGTCCGTTCGCCATCTGCACAATCTCCTATCGTGATTCAGCGCGTAGGGCCCGTCCTTGTGGACGGGCCGCTCTCAGTTCGTTTGCTTCTCGGTGGCCTTGTCGGTCGCCGCCGGTCCGAGGTCCTTGGTCGCCGGCGCGATGCGCGTCGTCTCCGGCGATTTCAGCCCGAGCTCCACCTCAAAGTTGGTGAGCGCTTCTTCCGCCAGCACCGCTTGCATCTTTTCCTCGGCGTCGATCTCGGCGATCCCCTTCGAAGAAAGGTCGGCAGCGACACGCACCTTGCCGCGGTTCCTGTCGATCTTTTCCTGGATGACCGACTCGATCTGTCCGAAGTCGGTGGTCAGGTTGAGGTCGAAGCTCTCGGCGAGCTTGGCGATCTCCGCTTCCGCGGCGCTCATCTTGAGCTCGGCGTCGTACTTCTGGATCTTCTGTTTGAGCTCGACCAGCTTGCTGTTCGCGTGCTGGATCTTGCGCAAATTGTTGCCGTACGCGGTTTCGTGCATCTGCAGCTGCTGTTCGTTGGCGGCGAGCTCGGTCTTCGCCTTCTGCAACTCCAGCGCGAACTTGGCCGCCGTCGTGCGGTCACCGGCTTTCAAGTACGCCTTGGTCTCCGCCTCGAGCTTCTGCAGGTGCGAACGATTGGCGGCGACTTGCCGTGTGACGCGCTCCACGAGGCCGCGATACTGTTCGAGCCCCACGCGTCCTTCCTTGAGCTCGTCTACTGCGCGGTCGTACTCGTATTGCATCTGCGCAATCGGATCCGCCTCCCAGAAGATGTTGGCGATCTTGTTTATCTGCGCCATGAACGCCGACCAGAATTTCTGAACAATCACGCGAATCTCCTTCGAGAAGCGATCGTCGTTTCTTAGGAATCAGCCCCTTCGGCTCCGCTCAGGGCTCGGGCTCGCGTTCGCCGAGCGTCGAGGCTTCGGCGAGGATCCGGCCCTGGTAAATCTCGTCCAGCGCCTTCTTCAGCTCCGAGCCGCTCCCAGCGCCGATCACATCACCTTGCACCTGTTTCAAGAAGCTGAACCTCTCGGCGCTCGTGTCGAACGCCACGAAATATATTGCGACAGCGTGCTCACTCTTCTGAAAGATTTCCTGCGCCGCGTGGTCCGGGCTTCGTCCGGCTGTGTTCTCGCCGTCGGTGACGACCAGCAGATACTTGCGGAACGTGCCGGCACGATACAGGTCGGGCCGCGCCGTATACATCGCTTCACCGATGGCGGTTCCACCGCCGGGGCGGGGGACGCGCGCCAGCGCGTCGCGAATCACGGCCCGATTGAAAGATTGCATCGGCAGCACGGTGGTCGCGTCGCTCGAAAAGCTGTAGATCCCAACCTTGACGGCAAAATCTGGCCGTTTGGCGATGAACGCCTCGGTGGCGTCGAACATCGCCTCGAGGGCCTCGCGAGCGACGGCGGCCTTCGGCCGGGAATCGCCGGGCGCTTCCTGTTTCATGGAGCCCGACGTATCGATCAGAATGGCGATCGCCGCGCCGAGCCCCTCTTCGACTTCGGACTGATATGGCGCGGAGGACTCTTCCTCGCTATAGGAGGCCCGGCCACGGCGGTTGCCGTCGCACGCCGCCAGTGTTGAGGCCAGCGCCACCACGGCAAGGGTGGTGGAGAAACGCCGTATGCGTGTTGTCAGGTCTTGGAGTCTATAGTCGGGGTCTATAGGTATCAAGGTCGTGACGTGGCCGTTGACCAGCGCGCGTCAGTAACCGGATCGGACGAAAAACACTGGTGGAAGTTCCTTTCGCTGAGGCGCTCGTGAAACCCATTCCCAGTCACGAACTTGTCGGGTCCCGCGTGGTCGGCGAACTGCCGAGCGCCGACATGGTAGACCTCTGGGTCCGCATCTCGTCCGGCATCGTCAAGTACGGGTTTGTGATCGAGTACCGCGACCTCGATCCACCGCGCACTGGCATTTTCGACGGTCTGCGGATCACCATCGACCCCGACGTCGGGTTCGAGATGCAGTGCTTCCTGTTGCTCCACCTCTTTGGACATTCCGTGCAGTGGGTGGCGCCGTCGCTGGCGCACCACGTCGAGGAGTTGAAGCACACCGACGATCGGTCGCGCTTCATGGAGGTGCTGCGTGCCTACGAGTTCGAGGCGGCCAGATTTGGCATGCAGTTGATGCGCGAGCGAGGCGTGACCAGCCTCGACCAGTGGTACAGCGATTTCGTTGAAACCGACTGGCGATACGTCGAGCGGTATTACGAGACGGATCGCATCCCGCCGTGGACTGAGTGCGTTGTCGGCGGTTGCCAGCTGATTCAGCCGGCGCCGATTCCGCCGCTCGCTCTACGACCGGTGGAAGTTCGGTTTGCGTTCTGATCAGCGCCATCGCGCTGATCAGCCTGATCGGCAAACGACGCGATGAGCCGTGCGAATTCGTCGGCCTTGGTAATCGAGCCGAGATGGCCGGTGCGGCTCAGCACGGCCCTGGTCGCGTGCGGCCAGATGCGGTGATAGTCGCGCGTCAGTTCAACCGGAACAACGAGATCGTGGCCGGGATCGCCGGTGACGACGAGAACCGGGCAGCGCACGTGAGCAAGCTCGCGATCGACCTCGTGCGACGCCACCAGCCGCGCGCGACGGGCGATCAGCCTCGGCGAGAACATGTTCGCCAGCACGGTGCCGGCCTGCCGCACCGCGAACACGGCGCCGGACAGTGTGCCCCTGGCCGCAAATATTTCGCGGCACATGCGCACCGACGCGATGCAGAAGAGCGGCGAAAAGAGCACTGGCGCTCGCAGGAAGAACGACTGCCGCGCGTCGGGCCGCCACGACGGCGGGATCGCCGACACGAGTACCAGCGCCGAAACCTTGTCGGGATGCCGCGCCGCGAATGAGGCCGCGATCAACCCGCCGTACGACACGCCGCAGATCGTTGCCTGCCGCACGCCCGTTCGCTCGAGGACCTCATCGATCTGTTGAACGTAACTCCAGATGCCCGCCGACTCGTCGAACGAGGCGCCGCTTGTGGGTTCGTCGGCGAGCGAAAAGGTGATGACACGACACCGCTTCGCCAGCGCGTCCACGGCCTGGTACATCCATTCCCAGCGTCCCTGGGCGCCGGGAATGAGGACGACCGGAGTGCCGCTGCCGCGATCAATGATGTTCATGCAGGGTAGGGCGGGTCTTGTTCTTTAGACCCGCCTAATTGCGCAGCGGTTTCCCCGTCTTCAGCGTGTGCTGGATTCGCTCCTGCGTCTTTCGCTCGGCGACCAGGCTGAGGAACGCTTCGCGTTCGAGGTCCAGCAACCGCTGCTCCGCGACCGTCGTCGCATTCGGGATGTCGCCTCCAGTCATGATCGTGGCGAGCTTGCGACCGATCAGGGCGTCGTGATCGCTGATGCGGCCGGCGCGCCACGCGAGGTGCACGCCGAGTTTCAGCGCCGCAGCGACCGTAGCGCCGCCGACCGGTATCGCGGTGCGCGGCGCGGGCGGCTGATAGCCCTCACGTACGCGCTCCAGCGCTCGCGCCTTTGCGTCGGCCATGAGGCGATCGCGGTTCATGGTGATCGCATCCACTGGACGCAAGTAGCCGAGCCGTTGTGCATCGGGCCCGCTCGCCGACGTCTTCGCGAACCCAATCAGCTCGAACGCGCGTTGGATGGTCGGCAGGAAATCGTTGCTGCCGGGAGCCATCTGTTCCGCGGCACGCGCCACCATCTCCTTGGTGCCCGCGCCGGCAGGGATGAGGCCGACGCCGACTTCGACCAGGCCCATGTATGTTTCACCAGCGGCCTGCACGCGGTCGCCATGCAGGCAGATCTCACAGCCGCCGCCGAGCGCCAGACCGGCTGGTGCGACGATGACCGGGACCTTCGAGTAGCGCAGCCCCATGGTGGACTGCTGGAACTGCCGGATGATGAGGTCGATGTCGTCCCAGTTCTCCTCCTGTGCCTCGAGCAGCAGGAGCATGAGATTGGCGCCGGCGGAGAAGTGCGGCGCATCATTGCCGACGACGAGCGCCGCAAAGTTACGCTCGGCCTCGCGCACGCCAGCCTGCAGCATCTGCAGCGTGTCGGCGCCGATCGCGTTCATCTTGCTGTGGAACTCGATGGCCAGTACTCCGTCGCCAATGTCGATGAGACTGGCACCCGCGTTCTTCTTCACAATCCGCGATTGATCCTTCGCGTTCTTCAGGATCTCCAGCTCGGATGGCGGCGCTTTCGTTCGTGGTGTTCCGAGGTCGACACCAATCGCCTCAGCGACTTCGAACGGTCCCAGGTCCCATCCGAATCCCCATCGCATCACACGATCGACGTCATCGGGCGAAT
>Ga0111539_10013667_pt1 | contig 10142 bp, 10 predicted proteins | sample RhiMethybrSRZTD1_FD_79667 | JGI IMG/M metagenome (GOLD analysis project Ga0111539, IMG submission 79667) | Populus rhizosphere microbial communities from Tennessee, USA - Rhizosphere MetaG P. TD hybrid SRZTD1 (version 2) (version 2) | ecosystem: Host-associated > Plants > Roots > Rhizosphere >... | reverse complement strand
CCTGCGTCGGATTGACCTTGCCCGGCATGATCGACGAGCCGGGCTCGTTCTCGGGGATCAGCAGCTCGGCAAAGCCAGCGCGCGGCCCGCAGGACATAAGTCGGATGTCGTTGCCGATCTTGTAGAGCGAGATTGCCAGCGTGCGAAGCGTGCCCGAAAGTTGTACCAGCGCATCATGGGAACCCTGCACGGTAAACTTGTTCGGCGCGCTAACGAACGGTAAGCCGGTGTATCGGGCGATCTCGGCGGCGGCCGCCTCGGCGAAACCGGGCGCGGCGTTGATCCCGGTACCAACCGCCGTGCCGCCAAGGGCCAGCCGGAGGACTCCTTTGAGCGCACTATCAATCCGTTCGAGATTGTCGGCCAGCATGCCGGCATAGCCGGACCACTCCTGCCCCAGCGTGATCGGCGTCGCATCCTGCATATGAGTGCGACCGATCTTTATGATATCGTCCCATTCCTTCGCTTTGGTTGCGATCGCATCACCCAGCGCCGACACCGCCGGGATGAGCCGCCTGGTGACTTCGACCGCGGCAGTGATGTACATCGCCGACGGAAAAGTGTCGTTCGACGACTGCGACATGTTCACATGATCGTTGGGATGGACCGGCGTTTTGCCGCCGAGGGCAGTGCCCGCAATCTGGCAGCAGCGGTTCGACACGACTTCGTTGACGTTCATGTTGAACTGCGTGCCGCTGCCCGTCATCCAGACGTGCAAGGGGAACATCTCTTGATGTTGGCCGGCGAGGAGCTCGTCGCAGACCCGCACAATCAGTTCCCGCTTGGTCTCCTCAAGCCGTCCGCTGGCGTGGTTGGCGATGGCTGCCGACCGCTTCAGGACAGCGTAAGCAGCGATCATCTCGCGCGGGATCAGGTCTTGCCCGATGCTGAAATGTTCCAGCGAGCGCTGGGTCTGTGCGCCCCACAACTTATCGGCTGGTACCTCCACCTTGCCGAGGCTATCAGTTTCCGTACGAAATTCGGTCATCCTGCTCTCCGTCTTGGATCATCTTCACGTCCAGGAACTGCACGTCCGCCGTAGCGCCCTTTGCCCTTCGGCCAATGCTGGCCTGTTCGACGCTGCGTGCCTTGTGCTGAAGACCCTCAACCGCGCTCCGCCATCCTCTCCTTGGTGCTGGCGATCGCGCGCGCCGGGTTGAGTCCTTTCGGGCAAGCACTGGTGCAGTTCATGATCGTGTGGCAGCGATAAAGGCGGAACGGGTCATCGAGCCGATCAAGGCGCTCGCCGGTGGCCTGGTCGCGGCTGTCCGCGATCCATCGATAGGATTGCAGCAGGATCGAGGGACCGAGGTACTTGTCCTGGTTCCACCAATAGCTTGGGCAGGAGGTCGAGCAGCAAAAGCACAGAATGCACTCCCACAACCCGTCGAGTTTGGCGCGGTCCTCTGGGGACTGAGGGCGCTCGCGGTCCGGCGGCGGCTGGTCGCTTTGCAGCCAAGGCTCGATCAGTTCGTACTGGGCGTACAATCCGGTGAGGTCGGGGACGAGATCTTTCAGCACCGTCATATGCGGCAGAGGCGTGATCCGGCTCGTTCCTTTCTTGAGGCTATCGATGGTAGTGAGACAAGCGAGATGGTTCTTTCCGTCGATGTTCATTGCGCAGGAACCGCACACGCCTTCTCGGCAAGACCGCCGGAACGACAGTGTCGGATCGATCTGGTCGTTGATCTTGGTCAGAACATCGAGCACCATCGGACCGCAGTGATCGAGATCGATCTCGAAGGTATCCATCGTCGGATTCGTGCTCTTGGCCGGATCCCAACGATAGATTTGAAAACGCTTGGCTCGCTTGGCCTTCTGAGGGAGAGGCCATTGCTTGCCTTTCAGCACCTTCGAATTCGGGGGAAGCGCAAATTCGGACATTTCGGCTCTCTCCTTTCACTTGCGCATGCGCTGATCTAGTGGGTACGTTCGGCGGGCGGGAAGCTCTGCACTTCATTGGAGAGCGTGTCGAGGCGCACCGGCCGATAGGCGAAGGTCACATTCCAATCCTCTTCCTTCCACGCGCAGGTATGCTTCAGCCAGCTCGCATCGTCGCGCTTGGGATAGTCCTCGCGCGCATGTGCGCCGCGTGATTCTGTGCGCGCACAAGCGGAGTGGGCAATCACGACGGCCTGATCCGCGAGGTTGGCCAACTCGAGGGCCGAAACCAATGAGACGTTCCACAGCAACGAAGCGTCGTCGACCGAGACGCGCTCGAGCGGATCGCGCAGCGCCATCAGCTTGTCCAGTCCCTCCTTCAAGGTGTCGCCACGCCGGAACACACCGAAGCCCGATTGCATCACCTCCTGCATGAGGGGGCGGACTTCCCCCGGCTTGTTGCCGCCCTTGCTGTGGCGGATGAGGTCGAAGCGGGACAGCGCCGCCTCCTGCGAGCAACCAACACTTTCACTCACTTTCGACCCTGGCTTGATGATTTCCGCGGCGCGCTGCGCTGCCGCCCGTCCGAAGACGATCAGGTCGAGCAGTCTGTTTGTACCGAGCCGGTTGGCGCCATGCACCGAGACGCACGCCGCTTCGCCGATCGCCATGAGACCCGGCACGACGGCCTCTGGATTGTCCTTGGTCGGACGAACGACCTCGGCCTTGATGTTTGTCGGAATGCCGCCCATGACGTAATGCACGGTCGGGATGACCGGAATCGGTTCCTTGTGCGCGTCGACTCCGGCGAATGTGCGCGCCGATTGGACGATGCCGGGCAGGCGCTGGTCGAGGACATCCGCCGGCAGGTGCTCGAGGTGCAGGTGGATGTGATCTTTCTTCTCGCCCACCCCGCGGCCCTCGCGGATCTCGACCGCTTCCGCGCGACTGACCACGTCGCGCGAAGACAGGTCTTTCTCGCGCGGCGCATATTTTGGCATGAAGCGCTCCCCCTCGCTGTTGGTCAGATAACCGCCCTCGCCGCGCGCACCCTCCGTGATCAAGACGCCCGCGCCATAGACGCCCGTCGGATGGAACTGGATGAACTCCATATCCTGCAACGGCAGGCCGGCACGCAGCGCCATGGCGCTCCCGTCGCCGGTACAGGTGTGCGCCGAAGTGCAGGACTGGTACACTCGACCGCACCCACCCGTCGCAATGACGGTCATGTTCGCCCGGAACCGGTGGATCGACCCATCCTCTAGGCACCAGGCGAGCAGACCGCGACAGACACCGTCCTCGTCCATCAACAGGTCCATGGCGAAGTATTCGATGAAGAAGCGCGCCTTGTGCTTGAGGCACTGTTGATACAGCGTGTGGAGGATGGCGTGGCCGGTGCGATCCGCCGCCGCGCAGGCGCGATAGGCCATATCGCCCTTCGTATACTCCGTGGTGTGCCCGCCGAATCGCCGCTGATAGATCTTGCCGGCCTCAGTACGGCTGAACGGCACGCCCAGATGCTCGAGTTCGACGACCGCATCGATCGCCTCGCGGCACATATAGGCGATCGCGTCCTGGTCACCGAGCCAGTCAGAGCCCCTGACTGTGTCGAACATGTGCCAGCGCCAATCGTCTTGCTCGATGTTCCCGAGCGCGGCGCTGATTCCGCCTTGCGCCGCCACCGTGTGGCTGCGCGTGGGAAAGACCTTCGTGATGCAGGCGGTGTTCAAGCCGGCCGCCACCATGCCGAGCGTCGCTCGAAGCCCAGCACCGCCGGCGCCGAGGACGATCACGTCAAATGAGTGGTCGATGATGTCATAACCCTTGAGCACGATTGGACTCCTAGCGGCCGAGGAAAAGCTTGAGGACGGCGAGAATGCTGTCGCCTGCAACAATCACGACGACGGCGCGGACCAGCAGCGAGGCAGCGACCAGCCGAGCGCGTGTATGCACATAGTCGAGCAGGACCGCGCGCAGGCCGACCAGCGCATGGCCGAGGCCGGCAAGCATGAACAGGATGACCAGCAACGCCGTGACCGGCGAGGAAAGCCAGGCGACCGCCGTCGTTTGATCTGACTTGGCAAGCCAAAGGATCGACGAGGCGAAATAGAGACCGAGCGGGATCAGTGCGAGCGCCGTCAAGCGCTGCAACCGCCATTCCCGCAAACCGTCGTGGGCGCTGCCGAGCTGCCGCACGCGCCGAAGTACGGTTTCGTCGCGCAACGCGGTCGAGTTCGACAATGGTTGGGATTTTGCCATCGACAATCTCCTAGGCGAATAGCACGTAGATCCAGGTGAGCACGGTCAGCACAACGGTAGCGCCGAGCACGGCATAGCCGCTTCGATAGGCGTGCCGCAGCTCGAAGCCACGGCCCATATCCCAAACGAGGTGCCGGATGCCATTGCACAGATGATAGAAGAAGGCGATCGACCAACCGAACAGCAGCAGCATCCCGATGCGCGAGGCGATGAAGGCATGGGTCGCCGCAAATAATTCTCCGCCCGCCGCCAGACTGATGAGCCACCAGGCCAGCAGGATCGAGCCCACTGCCAGCGCGATGCCGGTGAGTCGGTGCAGGATCGACAGGGCCGAGGTGATCTGGAAGCGATACCAACTCGGAAACATGAAGGGGGATAGTGGACGTTCCATGGCGTGGTCCTCCTAGGCTTCAGAATCAATGCTGCCCGCTTTGCCGCGGTCTGTGATAAGGCGCGGCGATGAACCCGCGCAGCAAGCTCATCACGTCGTGATCATGCTCCGGTGGCGGCGCGCTGACGCCGAACATCCAGTCGAACAGGTCCGGGTCGGTGCAATCGAGCAACGCTTCAAACCGATCGAGCTGGGCATCATCCAAGCTCTTGAGAAACCCATCCGCGAACATGCCGAGGATGAGGTCGCTCTCCTGCGTCCCGCGATGCCAGCATCGGAACATCAGCCGCCTGTAGCGGGCATCCGGATTTTCAAGTTGAACGTCATTGCGAAGAAGATCGCCCATGGTGCCCATGCTTTCGCTATCGATCCGCCGCCTCTGACCGCCTGCGGCGTAATTGCCGAAGGGGCCGCATATCACTGCCTGCCGAGCAATGTTTGCTACGTTTCAAATCTTACTTGGGAGGGCATTGATCTCTATCCCCATGTCGGGGGCCAAGCAGGCGCTCTCGGGGGATAGGCGCGAAGAGAGCAATAGGGGCGACGCGTGTCTCCAAGGCGCTCACGCCTTCATACCGTGGAGCCGCACAGCACCGCGTGGATTACTCACCACAAACGACAGTGCGCACTAAGCCAGCCGGTGACTTCAGCGGCCGCCTAGTAGAGCGCAGATGGCCATGGAATGCCGCCATGATCGACCAAGAGAGCCGTAAACAGGACAAACAGGTAGGAAATGGAGAATATGAACAGGCGTTGAGCCATCCGCCGATCGACTCCGCGGCTCTTCCACAGCTGGAGTGCGAGCACACTGAGAATCGTCCCGCAGACAACCGCTGTCGCCCCATAGGTCGCACCGGCAAACCCGAGTGCCCACGGGAGCAACGATATCGGGACTAGAAGAGCACTATAGATCAGGATCTGTCGGAGCGTTGCGGCTTTTCCAGCAACGACCGGCAGCATCGGAAGCCCGGCACGGGCATAGTCGTCAGCGCAATTGAGCGCAAGAGCCCAAAAAAGGGGCGGCGTCCACAAGAAGACCAGCAGGAATAGAATGAGGGGTTCAAGCCCAATCTGCCCGGTCGCCGCCGCCCATCCGATCATCGGCGCCAGTGCGCCGGCGGCGCCGCCAATGACGATGTTCTGGCGCGTACGCCGCTTCAACCACGCGGTGTACACGCCGACGTAGAAGAGGATGGCGCAGCCGAGCAGGGCGGCGGCCATGGTATTGGCTGCGAGAGCGAGAACCGCGACTGAGCTGACGGCCAGGACGAGTCCGAGTACCAACGCTTCGAGTCGCGAGATGGCGCCACGAGGGATTGGTCGCGTCGCGGTCCGAGCCATGATTGCGTCGGTATCGGCCTCGTACCACATATTGAGCACACCGGCCGCACCGGCCCCGGCAGCGATTGCAAAAACCGAAACAAATCCAAGAAACGGATCCCGCTCGCCCGGTGCGACAATGAATCCGACGACTGCAGTGAAGACGGCAAGCAACATCACGCGCGGTTTCATGAGCGTGATGAAATCTCCTAGCCGCCTGCGTTGTGTCGAAGCCGCCGCAGCGTGCAAAGATGAGGTGAAAGAAACCCGGGAAGACAGTCGCAGAAGCGATATGAGAGCCATCGCCCATCCTCCTCAGCGCCAGAGATTGGTCTTTGCGAGATCGACGATCTCGTCGCCTCGACCGCTGATCACAGCCTTCACCATGTAGAGCGTGAAGCCCTTTGCCATCTCAAGGGTGATGGACGGCGGCATCGCGAGCTCTGTCCGGCTCACAACAGCGTCAACCAGAACGGGCCCGTCATACTCGAGCGCAATGGCAATCCCATCGTCGACCGTCCCCGGATCCTCGAGCCGGATGCCGCGGATACCCACGGCCTCGGCCATGGCCGCGAAGTTCGGGTTCTGGAGCTCCGTGCCAAAATTGAGGAAGCCGGTGGATTTCTGCTCGAGCTCTATGAAGCCCAGCGCGCCGTTGTTGAACACGACCACCTTCACAGGAAGACGATGCTGCGACAAGGTCAGAAGGTCGCCCATCAGCATGGAGAATCCTCCATCGCCCGAGAGCGAGATCACCTGCCGACCTGGAAACGCGGCCTGGGCGCCGATTCCCTGCGCCATCGCATTCGCCATCGAGCCGTGCCAGAATGAGCCAAGGAGGCGCCGCTCGCCATTCATCTCAAGGTACCGCGCACCCCAGACCGTGGGGAGGCCGACGTCGCAGGTGAACACGGCATCCTCTGATGCTTGATCGCTGATGGCCTTGGCGATCTGTTGCGGATGGATCGGCCGCTTACCGGCGGTGCCCTTCGCGAGGGCGTCAAGGGCTTTGCGCGACCCGGCGTAGTGCTGCTGTGCCTGGACGAGATGCGAGTCATCCTGCTTCTGATTAAGCAGCGGCAGCAATCCCAGGACGGTCGCACGTACATTGCCGACGATGCCGAGGTCGACGGCCGCGCGGCGACCGATCTGCTCGGCCCGGAGATCGACCTGGGCGATACGAGCCCCGGCTCCCTCGGGATAGAACTGGCGGTAGGGAAAGTCGGTGCCGAGCATCAGCAAGACGTCGCAGTCGCGCATTGCGTAGTAGCCGGATGAGAAGCCGATAAGGCCGGTCATGCCCACGTCGTAGGGGTTCTCCCACTCGACATGCTCCTTGCCGCGCAACGAGTGCACTATTGGCGCCTTGAGCCGCTCTCCCAGCGCCAACAGCTCATCGTGAGCGCCTTCGCATCCCGAGCCGCACAGGATTGTCACTCGACTGCCGGCGTTCAGCAGCGCCGCCAAACGATCGAGATCCCTTTGCGACGGCGTCACGATGGGGACCGGCGGCAGAAGGCCGCCGAGCTTAGGCCCTGGTGCATTCGCGGCGGGCTGCAGTGCGACGTCGCCCGGCATCACCAGCACGGACACACCGCGCTTGCCGGTAGCCTCACGGATTGCGACCTCGAGCGCGCGCGGCATCTGGTTGGCGCTCGCCACCAACTCGCAGTAGTGACTGCATTCCTGGAAGAGGTATTGCGGATGCGTCTCCTGAAAGTAACCGCTGCCGATCTCAGCCGAAGGGATGTGCGCGGCGATGCCCAGCACGGGCACGCGCGAGCGGTGACAATCGAAAAGTCCGTTAATGAGGTGCAGGTTGCCGGGTCCGCAGCTGCCGGCGCATACCGCCAGTTCCCCCGTCAAATGAGCCTCGGCGCCTGCAGCAAAAGCAGCCACCTCCTCGTGCCTAACGTGGATCCACTCGATCTCGCCTTGCCGCCGTATGGCATCAGTCAGGCCATTGAGACTATCGCCCACGACACCGTAGATTCGCTTGACTCCTGCGGCGCTGAGCGTTTGGGCGAATTGATCGGCAACGGTTTTCATACTATCGCTCCGTGTTTCACTGGCGATCACAGCCGCAAATGCGTTGAGCTTCGTGGTCAGCCCCGTCCGCGCGCACATGAAAAATCTTGGCCGAAGTCTGTAGCCCGATCATATCCCCTTGATGGGGGGTGCCGTCGTTGAGGCGGGTGAGCGCGAGGTGGCTCCCCGGCACATGCGTCACCACCCCTGCTGCTCAGGGATCATCCGCTCGAGGAAGCGCACCGGCCACTCGGTGGAGGCGTTGCCCGCCTGAACTCCTCTCAAACCCGTGATTCTGTGGTGCCACCCCAATGACAAGAAGCTACTGGTGATACGCGTATACTCGCCATCTGGGACCGTTCAACGAACGCCAACCGGCAGACTTCATCGATCCGGTCTGGCATGGTGCGCATCGACTTGGTGAGCTCTGTCCTCACCCAGAACTTGAGGGTTGGGGGCTTACGATACAAGCTTGAGTTTGTCGGCCATTCGGCCGAGCTCTGGCAGTGCCGCGGCCTGCGTCTTCCGCATCATGTTACTGCGATGGACCTTCACTGTGACTTCGCTGATGCCGATATCACCGGCAATCTGTTTGCTGAGGCGGCCCCGCACGACCTCGATCGTGATCTCGCGCTCTCAGCGCGTCGAAGCGATCCTTGAGCGCGCGCGACTCGCTATCCTGCTTCCGCCGGGCACGATCGCGAGCCAAGCCGACCTCCATGGATCGAGGAGATCTTGATCACGAAATGGCTCGTGGGCGCTCGCGGGGCCAAACCCGTAGGCGCTCGCCGAATAGTCTGACCGCCTCGTCCGCAATGGTGGCGGCGGTTCCTTTCGGCCTCCCGCTGGAGATAAATATTTCAACGACCACGAACCGGTCGGTTCTGTCCGTCGCGTAGTCGGGGAAGCGCGGATCTACCAAAAGGTCATCTTGATCGACCTCGAGAAAGCGGTCCGCCCGGGGATAGCCGACGGCCACCTGAGCTTCCAACATTGCCTCCGATAAGCCGGACTTGTCGGACGCGCCTGAGGCCGCGCCGGACAGTGAAGGTTACAAACGGCATCTCCAGTCTCTACGGTTTGGGATTTACAAGTGCGTTGAAGCGCGGAGTGCGCACACGCCCAGAGACGATGGGCCTTGCAGTCGCTTCCTGCGAAGACGAATGGCGTCATCATGCTCAGCCTTTCGGGGCGCAACTAGCTACCAAAGAGCACGGAGCGTTGAACGACGTTATCGATCACGCCCAAATGAAATAGGCAGAATGACGCAGCCGCAATCAGTATCAGTGCCACCGCCATCTTCGATGCTATGGTGAGCCAATTGTAACGGACGAGACGCCTAGGAATGCTTCACTCCCTGCCGAGTGCCATTGTCGCCATGGGGATCTATGCCCCCTCTGCTGCCTACCTCTTTTTCATCGCCAGCCGTGTGGCTGTCATCGAATGCGATCGGCCGTTTCGCATTTGCGCACCCGGTAACCGATATGCAGATAAATGCCGCGGGATGCGGCAATGGCGAACTGCAGCATGCGCCCTCGGTGGGGGAAGGCATCTGGGACTTGGCGCATAGCCATAGATCTCCGGTATCAGAATACTTAGACGCGCTATATGGGAGCTCGCCACAGGATGACACTGCATTTTATGCTGCCCTTATGAATCCGCCCAAAGATCCCACGCGGTTACTATACGATCGCTACTACCCGCGCTGTAGGCAATCGGATTGAGCAAGAGAAACCCGCCGTCTTCCAGCGGAGGTCTCTGTGGGGAGCCAATGCTGCGCCACTCTTTGCACACACCAACTCTTGCATGGCGCAGCGCATGTCCGAGATTAAGTTCGGCCGGGATGGTCGGTTGGGCACGACCCCTGCAGAGCCATGGGCCGCATGTCGGCTGCCTATATCAATGAATTGCCCGGGTGTAGTTATTGGCAGGTGTAGGTGGTACACCGGTTGCCCATTGGGTCCCGCTGCTGGGCGAGAGGAGCCAAAATGACTGACCTTGTGACCACTGTGGAGACCGCCGTCGAAGACCCGCTCGTTATCGCCCTTGGGCTCCTCGTCTTCGGCATGGTCGTGGCAAGATTGCTGTTCAAGACCCAGCCCGTTGCGCGCGCCATTACCCGATTCTTTTTCTTTACGCTGCTGACCGCTGCTCTCCTGCACGGCCAGATCGTGCCATTTCAACCGACGCGACCAACAGGCACTCCCTTCCACAACGCCGTTGGCGTTGCATTGGAGGTCGCATGGTGGCTCTGGGCCGCCTG
>Ga0111539_10013663_pt1 | contig 10143 bp, 5 predicted proteins | sample RhiMethybrSRZTD1_FD_79667 | JGI IMG/M metagenome (GOLD analysis project Ga0111539, IMG submission 79667) | Populus rhizosphere microbial communities from Tennessee, USA - Rhizosphere MetaG P. TD hybrid SRZTD1 (version 2) (version 2) | ecosystem: Host-associated > Plants > Roots > Rhizosphere >... | reverse complement strand
TCGGTGAACTGCGCCGCATCGGTCAACGCCGTCTCGAGGTTGCGGTAGATTCTGTTGAACTCCCACATCACTCGTGTCGCGGTCGTGTAGTAGCTGAAGGTGATGAACACTGCCTCGAGACCGACGCCCGTTCCCCGGCTCGTGACGAGTGCCACGATGAGTCCGAGCGTGTTCGTCAGCACGTGCATCGGCGCCGTGATGGTGTCCACCCGCAGATTCTGGTAATCCCAGGACCTCATGGTCTTCACTCCGAGGTCCAGCACGTTACGCCCGTGGATCCGCGCCTCGTCCCGCTCGCGCGCAAACGCCCGCACCGTCTCGGCGTTCGCGATCGAGTCTGCGACGTGCCCCGCCAGCACGTTGGAAGCCGCCTCGCGGTCGTCCACCAGCCGCTGCCTTCTGCGAATCAGCGGAAAGACGATCGCCAGTGTCGCCCCCATCAGCCCGAGTAGCATGAGAATCAGCAGCGGCGAATACGACCAGAGCACCACCGCTGCGAAGCCCAGCGGGATGAGGTTGGCCGACACGGAGAAGCAGAGGACGTCGAACACGTCTTCGAACCGCCGCGCGTAACCGAGCGCGCGCTTGGTGAGCGATCCGGCGAAGTTGTTGTGGAAAAACGCCAGGTCCTTCGCCAGCAGCTCGTCCATCGCTTCGATGTAGAGCGCCTCCATGCCGCGTATTTCCATTCGCGTCATCAGCCAGATCGCCAGCCGCCATGCCACTTCACCCGCCAGCCAAACGCCGGCAAAAACGAGGATGTAGGGCGTCAGCACTCCCGCTGTCGGCTGCTCGTTGCGTGCAAAGGCGCCGAGCACCTTCGCCACGACAAGGGGTGGCGCGTAGAAGATCAAAGCGTCGGCAACACCCGGGAGAATCAGCGCGGGGATCGCAATCGCCGGCCTCCGCCGGATCTGCCGTCCGTATCGGCGCAGTACGAGCCTGAGCGCCGCCCCAAGCCGCTTCGGATCGCGCGTGAGATCGTCGGCTGTCGTCATGACTATCGAAACCTGCGGTGTTTCGCCTCCAAAAAGCAAAAGGGCCGTCACCTGGTGGAGGTAACGGCCCTTCTGAAAACCCTTGGAATGTGAAAGAGCTACGTCACCCGCACGCACCAGCCGAGACCGATGACACTCATCGGGATCCACGAACCGGCGCGGTAGTGGGTGACGAACATGACGGGATCAGGAGAACACAGCACAACGCGGAGTGTCAATGTCCGAGACAACCTGTCCGATAGCGAACACCATTATGAGCAACCTCCCCTCATCAATCGATGTTCGGTAAGCTGTCCAAACCTTGCATGCACTTACCAACGCACGGCGCATGACTCGAGCACAAGGAGGCATTGACGATGAAGCCGAAGAATACGATCTGTCTGTGGTTCGATAAGGACGCCTACGACGCGGCGCGCTTCTACGCCGCCACCTTTCCGAATAGTGAAGTGACTGCTGTTCATAAAGCGCCCGCTGATTACCCAGGCGGCAAACAGGGCGAAGTGCTGACGGTGGAGTTCACGGTTGTTGGCATCCCATGTCTTGGTCTCAACGGGGGGCCGACGTTCAGACACAGCGAGGCCTTTTCCTTCCAGATTGCGACAGACAATCAGGAAGAGACAGACCGTTACTGGAACGCGATCGTCGGCAACGGCGGCACGGAAAGCCAGTGTGGTTGGTGCAAGGACCGCTGGGGGCTCTCCTGGCAAATCACCCCGCGCGTGCTCACCGACGCGCTTGCGGTTGGTGGGGCTGAGGCGAAGCGTGCGTTCGAGGCGATGATGCCGATGAAGAAGATCGACATTGCCACCATCGAGGCCGCGCGGCGCGGCGAACTGGCGCCGAGATGAGTGAGTCCGCCTTCGCCTGCTTCGCGAGCTTCGGCGCGACAGACTTCGCTGGTCGGGTCGCTCGCATGAACGGCTCGGGCCGAAGGCCCGAGCCTAGACGAAGCTCGCCGAGGACGAGCGAAGTCTGACTGGCGATGGGGTATCCGACCGACGAATATGGGCATCAACGAAGCGACGTGGCGTTTGGCACACGCGCGCCCGGAGCCGCACGTGGCGCGAGGTACGCGAACTAGCCGTACGTCCCGACCGGCGCCCGCGACGGCCCGTCTGCCCGGCGTCGTTCAGAGTCTGGAGTCGCGTCCGGCAGAGGCCGGCACGACTCGATACAGCTGAAAGGAACTATCGGCGGCCACGGGCACGAACCGGCGGGGCTCGGAGTCTACGAGGTGGGATAAGCGCTGGTGCCATGTAGGTGAAACCAGCACGTAGTCCGGTCGCAGTTCCTCGATGAGTCGAATCGTCACAGCCGTAGGCTCGTCATTTCTGAAGATTGGGGCCTTACGGGGCTCGACTCGTTCTCCAACAGTCACTAGCCATGCCAGGCGCTGGTAATACCGCTCCCACACGAGGATGTCCGGGCGCATCGTTCGAACAAGGTCGTCCCCGATTTTCGCTCGATACGCGTTCCAATTGACGGATGTTTCATCGAACCGATCGCCCGTCACGCGCCGCACCGCCTCGAGGTAATGCAGGTCTGTAGTGAAGGTCGTGCCGCTGACGAGGAGATACTGATCCGAGGCGAGCGGAATCGCGAGTCCGAGCGCCGGATCCGCGGCAATGACGCTTCGCGCTGGAATGACGGTACGCAGCATGTGCACGGTGCTCCACGGAAGCGCTTTTTGAGCCGCGGATTCTTCGTACCACCTCTCCACGTCCGCCGTATGCGACCGGCCGCGCACCGCTCCCATTGCGAACAGCGTCCGATCGCGCGTGCCGGCGATGAGGCCTCCAAGGATGACGACGCCACACACCATCGTCAGCAGCGGGCGTTCAACGGTCGTCACGCCGCGAGACGACCGGCTCGGCTCTTTCCACCGCATGACCGCAGCCGTTGCTAGCCCCAGGGCGACGGCAAGACCCGCAAGGATTAGCGGGGAGTCTGATAACCGGTCGTCGAGGACCTGGGGGACGCGCAGGACGACTAGCCCTGCCAGCGCGGCGCCGCCGATCGTTATCAACGCTTTCACCGACGAGCGCTTCGTGGTGCCAGCGGCGCGGTCGAGCGCCGACAACGCGGCGTACACAACAAGGCCAAACAGAACATAGCTGACGTGAAACACGTACCGGGAAGGGGTCATCATGATTTCGGAGTAGGTCGCGCGTTCAAGGAGGAGCCCAACGACTGGAAGATGCAGCGGAAGCCACCAGAGGAGCATTCCCGAAAAGAGCATGACGGCGCCCGCAGATCGCCGCCACCACCAGAGGGCGACTGGCGTGAGAAGGAAACCCAGCATGACAAACGGCCTCAGTGCTTCGGGCACGTCGGCCCCGTGCACCCAGTCTGCACTGCCGCCCTCGAGAGTCGCGGCTAGATCGATTCGAGCCTTCGCGGCTGACGCGCTCTCATGCTCTGCGAGAAACGGAACCGCGTGTTGAACGCCGCCGCTGAAGAATGACACCAGCAACACGGTCGCAACGGTCAACCCGGCAAGCCTCAGCCACCGCCTTCGATCGAGCGCGCCGATCATCGGTGCGACGACAAGCGTCGCGCCCATATAGCTGACGATGTGCGCGGCCTCACGCGTGTGTGTGATGGCCATTGATACGAGGAATGCGGTTGAGACAATTCCGGCGCCGTAGCCCGGATTGTCCGCACTGACGACTCGCGTGAGCACCGCAAGCGCGAGCGGCAGGAGCACGCCCATTCCAAAGTCCGCGATGTGCGACAGAGGTATCAGTTGACCCCACGATCCGAGCCCGCTTCCCTGTCCCGCCTTTCCGCTGAGCAGCAGCGCCACCATCGTGAACGCGATCACCATCCCGGCGGTGCGACCGAACGCATTCGACGTAAGGGCATACAGTGCGAGGAGTGCGAGCGCGGCGGACCAGAAACGAAAGGCGTCGAACAGGATCATGGGATCCAGTCCTGCCGTGCGGCCGATCAACGCGAGGACAAACGGGTACACGGGAACGAAGTAGGTCGGCAATTCCGCTTTCGCGTACATGACTTGGTCAACCCTGAGGCGCGGCGCATCTTGGATCTTTCGAATCGTGCTGATCTGGAGCGATTCCTCCATCGTGCTCCACCCAGGGCCAATGGACGGTCCAAGTTGCGGGTTCGTGTATCCACCCACGCGATACGCGAGTACGCAGACCAATGAAATTGCCGCAAGTACGGCGAGCTCCGCCGCATCAGGACGCCGAAAAACAACGCGCGGCGTGCGGCGCGCCCACCTGGTCACGAGCAGCGCGTTTAGACCAAGGAGTGCCAGTTGAATGTGAAGCAGGTTCAGGCCGAACAGAAATGCAACGATGCAACACAGCGTCAGCGCACACCACGTTATGGCAGCACCGAAGGCGATTCCTTCCGCCCACCGCAGACTTGCCGCTCGCGTGCTGGCCAGCAGACATAGCGTGCCCGGGAGCAGGAGAATGACCGCACCTGAAAACACCGTGGCAAGCAAAGGATGAACAAGCTCGAACATCTCGGCGCGCACCATTCTAGCCTTGCGCCCCGGTGCCGCGTTGTGCGCGTGCTATGTCGCCGCCGAACGATGCCCCCGGGGATCGCACACCTCCGATGACTTCGTGGAGCTCACATCATGCCGCCGGTACGGCGGCACTGTTCTGCCTTGCGTGGATTGCAGGCGCATTCCCGTCCGACGCCACGCTGCAGGCTTCGGCGCGGCTGCTTCTCGCCGTCGCCGTCGTGTCCTTCATTCGACTGAGGACCGCCTCACGTTTCTGCTGCCGCTCGCTGGGGTGTTCGTGTTTGTCTGCGGATGGGTGATTGAGCCGCTGATCACGGGCGAAGAGACCGTGGAGGTGATCTCGATCCGGAAGATCAGTCGAAGCCCGTTGATTTCACTCGACGGCGTCGTCACCGAGCCGAACGGACGATAGGAACGATGAAGGCAGTAATTGGCGCGGATTGCTCGCCCTCGCCAGCGTTGCGCGTGCGTTCATTTGCTGACGGCAAAAACTGTAAATCCATTGCGGTCGTACACCGTTCTCACGCCGGGCACACCCGCAAGCTTGGATGCGACCGCATCACGATACGCGGGATTCGAGATGACGTGCGTCACGCCAAGAGCCTTGAGGCACCCCCTCTCGCGCGCCGACAGGATGGCGGACGCGTTGAACAGCGCGTGGATCGGTTCTGGGCCGGTGCGATCAATGCACGTCGTGTCATACAGCAAGTCGGTTGATACTCGAACACCGGGGTTGACGATGTAGACATCGAGCACGGCCGGCAGATTGAAGCTGTATCGGGGGTCGTACATGACGACGGCATCGCGCGGAAGCACCCGCGACAGGTCGTTCAACCGATCAATCGGAATGTCGGTGATAGCGGTCGGCGTCTGGCGGCGGTTCTCATAGTAGGCTGGCCACTCCGAGGGCCTCGGAGCACTCCAGCGCCGCTGGAGCTGCGTGAGCAGCGTTGAGCGATCGCTGCCGGAGATGGAACCGGGAAACGTCTTCAGCTGGACGAATCCCGGGATGGCGAGACTGACGGCCACGGCCACAACAGCACCCGCTTGCCCTGATCGGGGGGACTGTGCGAGGGTCAAGCCGCCGCGCAGCCAGGCCGCGACCGCCCACAGCGCCGCGATTACCCACGGGGCCAACGCCGAGTGGCGAACCCACGCCTGCATCACCGCGAAGCACACAGGCGCTAGGACGAACCACCCAACCGCCAGCGCCGCTGGCACGACCACCCAGACACGTGGGGATCCGAGCCGCGAGTGCCACCAGCGCAACGTCCTCTGCGCGGCACTCGTCAGGAGCACGGACCATGCTATCCACCCCACGATCGCGAAATATCCTGCCGCGAAGATAATCTCGTCGATGGTTGCCAACTGCAGCAGTGCCAGCGTGAGCGTCGTCGTGTACAACAGCAGAATCGGTACGCTCGCCGCAAGGAGAGTTCGCGACGAGGGCACCCCCGCAGCGACGGTAATGGTCAGGAAGACGAACGGGAACACCGCATAGACGGTGACGGCCGCGGACGTCGCGAGAAAGTACACACCATCCGGCGACTGACTGAGGAGCCCACGCCAGTCCCGATCGGCGATCAAGGTCGCGATGCGCGCTTCTGTGGCGGCGCGGCCGCCGCTGAGATATTCGGTCACGTGCGGTGCGAAGCGCGCGGTGATGGCGCGAAAGGCGACCAAGGCAATGACCACCACAGCCAGCGCCGCGGCATGGCGCCATACGCGTCGCCGCGCGAGGAGAGCGGCCAGCATCAGTCCGGCGGCCCACCAGAGGATGAACACGCTGGTCAGCGCGTGGGTGAAAAGCGCCGCAAGTACCAACCCGGCGAGAAGCCCTAGCGGCACGATGCGGCGGCGCGACCGCACGGACCACAGTACCATCAACATCGCCGCGGGCACGAGGACCCCCGCGGCAAAGCTGCCGCGCCGGACCAGCGGAAAGAGCGACGCAGGCCAGAACCAAGGGTCGGGATCGATCAGGATGAGCGCGCCGAGGCCCACAGCCGCACACTGCGCGGCAACCCGCGTCCCCGACACCCGGCGTGTCAGGGCATAGGTGGCGAGCACGCTGACCGCCACGTAGAGCGGACGCAGTTTCGCGTACGCCACGTAGGGCGATACCGTCGCCAGGTCGCTGATGAGCGCCACGAGAAGTGGATACGGCGCGAGGACGTAGGTGTACACTGCGTCCGGCCGATGCATGACGTTCGAGAAGGTGACGTGCGCATTCGTAAGGATCTTGCGGACGATGATCAGCTCAAACAGTTCCTCACCGTCGATGCTTGGCTCCAGCCACCAGGCAATCACACCAAGGGCCGCCGCCACGCCGAGAGGTAGCAGGTCAGAGGCGGCCGGCATGAGCTGCGACCGGCGCGCCGGTCGCCCCGCGATACCGAGCGACACTACGGCGGCGGCGGTCAATGCGGCAAGCGTTACGGCTGCGCCCCGAATCGACAGCCCGAACGTCATGACGATCGTGCAAGTCGGCACGAGCAGCGCGTAACTGCCGGCGACGCTCAGGACAACCCGTTCCGGCCAGGACGCAAGCGTACGCACCCTGGACAGCACCAGGGCGCCCGGCACGATCAGAACGGCAATGATGGCGATGCCGAGGCGGATGACGTCTATCGACTCGAAGCGGAAGACCATCCCGTGGAGTCAGCGATGCGTGGACACCGCCGTACAGCCGGCGCCGATCAGTTCAAAGCTGCGAGGGGAACCAGCAAACGTCGGCACCTCTGACCTCTCGTTCCGTGAGATCGGGAGCATACAACAGGAATCCGAGTGTCTCGAGGTGGGGATGGAGAACGTGCAGAACTGCGTTCGCGTGTCTTGTGTCAGGACGACGCTGAACCGATCACCATCTCGCCATGCGAGGTGCTGCGGGGAAGGCGATTGAAGAACTCGCGGCCACCGGGAACTCGGAACGACGCAGGTTCGTCTGCTGCGCAGCCTGAGCACGCCGAAATTCGGGCGTTCCTGCTTGCTTCAGACCTCTAGTAGATCCCTGCCGAAGACGACCTTTCCCTGGAAGCGCGACTGCGCGGCTTCGATCCACATCTGATCGGTGATTTGCGGATCATCGGCGGGCACCAGGTGAGAGAGCACGAGCGTCTTGACACGAGCGGCCTGGGCGATTCGACCGGCATCTTCTGCCGACGTCTGATGGGCGAGGATGCTTTCCTTCAGCGCTGCCGCGTTCGGTACGCGGCCCACGAGACGGTCGATCGCGGCCGGATACATCACGGAGTGGACGAGTACGTCGGCGCCGCGCGCCAGCCGCACCAGATTGTCCGATGGCGCTGTGTCGCCGGAGATGACGATCGATCGATCACGAGCATCGAACCGATAACCGAAAGCCGGCACGACTGGCGGGTGATCGACGAGCGCGGCCGTGACCTTCAGGTTGTCATCCGACATGACCACGCCGCCGGTTTGCAGTTCGTGGACGTGAACGAGGGGCAGGAGCGGCACCCGGCCCTCGTTGGAAATCCGCGTATCGATGTCGTAGGCGTTCATCTCGAAGAACAGCTTCGTCATCTTCTCGAGTGGCGGCGGGCCCCAGGCGCCGACGCGAGTGTTCAGGCCGGCTGCCCACGCGAGCCAGATCAGGTTGCCATAGTCGGCGTTGTGATCCGAGTGCTGATGCGTGATGAAGATGTTTCGCAGCGTCGTCAGCGGCACTCCGGCGAAGACGAGTTGCCGAGCGACGCCGTCCCCGCAGTCAATCACGTATGCAAGGTTGTTGCTGACGATAACCTGCGCGGAAGCGGAGCTCGCGCGTCGCGGCCTCGGGCCACCTCCCGTCCCGAGGAGGATGAGTCTCGTGCGCGCATTTTGCGCAGCGAGGTAGCGAGGACGCGCCGTTACGGCGGCGGCGATCGCAGTCGCCATGAACCCGCGACGGCTGATGGTCGGCAAATCGCCGCAATCTTACCTGGAGAATGCGTGCGACAGCGCGACCGTGCTGAATGCGAGCGTTGTAAGTGGATGAACTTGGCTGGCTGCTACGGACGATTTCTGCAACTGGCTTGTGACCGCCGCCAGTCGATGTCTGTGTTCGTCGCCATTCGCTTTGATCGTGCTACTGAGCGGCGACGGGCTACAAGTTGAGATTCGGAACGGATGATTCGAAGCTTCTGCAATATCAGCTATCGTGGACTCGGCAGTTCCCATGGCCCCGAACGGAGATGCAGATGACGCGTCGAAGTCCCCTCCTCACTCTCAACAACGGCGTTCAAATGCCCGCGCTCGGCCTCGGCGTCTTTCAGAGCTCCCCGGAGCAAACGGTCGGCGCGGTCGAATCGGCGATCGCACAGGGCTATCGCCTCATCGACACGGCGGCGTCATACTTCAACGAGCGCCAAGTCGGGGAAGGGATGCGTCGGTCGGGCATCGCCCGCGCTGACGTGTTCCTCGAAACGAAGATCTGGATCAACGACTACGGCTACCACGCCGCGCTGCACGCGTTCGACAAGAGCGCCGGCAAGCTTGGTGTCGACCGGCTAGATCTGCTGCTCCTGCATCAGCCACTGCCGAATCGGTTCGATCTCGCGCTCGACGCGTACCGGGCGCTCGAGAAGCTGCTCGCTGATGGTAAGGTGCGCGCGATCGGCGTGAGCAACTTCATGCCTGAGCATCTCCAGCGGTTGCTCGCCGAAACCTCCGTCGTGCCGGCCGTCAACCAGATCGAAGTCCATCCGTTCTTCCAGCAGACGGCGCTGCAGCGTCTACACGCCGAGCGAGGCATCCTGACTCAGGCCTGGTCGCCCATTGGCGGCATCACGTCCTACCGCGGTGGTGAGAAGCGCACCTTCGATGATCCGATCCTGATGGAGATCGCGCGCCAGCATGGCAAGTCCGCCGCTCAGGTAATGCTGCGGTGGCATCTGCAGGAGGGCCGTTCGGCGATCCCGAAGTCGACGAAGCCCGCTCGCATCGCCGAGAATTTCGAGGTCTTTGACTTTGAACTCTCCGGCGACCAGATCGCCGCGATCGACGCGCTCGACACAAGAGTGCGCGGCGGGCCGGACCCAGCCAGCATCACACTTGAAACCTACGGGAAGGAAATCCCCGAGGCGTGAGTGCTAGAGTGAAATCACCCCTGTGCTGGAAGTGATTGAAAACACAAGGCAAATTTTGTGGCTGGGAGGCAGGGATTCGAACCCCGATAACGTGGTCCAGAGCCACGTGTCCTACCGTTGAACGACCTCCCAAGATCGAGTGCGGACGACGCGCGCTAGACGCGGTTGCGCGCGGCGGCGGGAAAACGAAATTGTACAAAGAAGAAGCGGCCGGGCGCAACGCACCCGACCGCCTGAAAATGAAGTGCGCGAGGAATAACGGCGATTAGCGAATCTGCTCGCCCGAATCGTCGTCGTCGCGATGCATCATGTCGGACGATTCCAGGTTCTGCGCGCTCTCGCTCGTCCCCTGGTTTCCCGTCAGCTCCGTGCGCCGACGATGGCTGGCCATGCCGCCCTTGCGTCCGGCTTCGCGTGCTTCCTCGCTGGTCCACTCGTGGGCCGTGCCCTTCTGATGAGCGGCCTTGCCACCCTTGCTGGCAATCTCGCGCTGCTTCGCGCGGTCCATCGAAGCGAATCCGCGGTCCTCTTTAGCCACACTGACCTCCTGCCAATTGCC
>Ga0111539_10013662_pt1 | contig 10143 bp, 8 predicted proteins | sample RhiMethybrSRZTD1_FD_79667 | JGI IMG/M metagenome (GOLD analysis project Ga0111539, IMG submission 79667) | Populus rhizosphere microbial communities from Tennessee, USA - Rhizosphere MetaG P. TD hybrid SRZTD1 (version 2) (version 2) | ecosystem: Host-associated > Plants > Roots > Rhizosphere >... | reverse complement strand
CGCGATCGCCGCCTTCGTGGCCGTCGGCGGCCGGCTCGGCGACATCTTCGGCAACGACCGGACCTTCAAGCTCGGCGCGGCCGCGTTCGTCGTGTTCTCCGCCGTGTGCGGCCTGGCAGATTCGGAGGCCGTTCTGCTGGGGGCCCGGGCACTGCAGGGGATCGGCGCGGCGCTGATGATCCCGCCGACCGGCGCGCTCGTGCTGAACGCCTTCGAGCCGCAGGAGCGCGGGAAGGCGATGGGCATCTACGCGGGCGTCTCGATGATCTTCCTGGCCTTGGGGCCGCTCGTCGGCGGCCTGCTCACGCAGGACATCAGCTGGCGCGCGGTGTTCTGGATCAACGTTCCCATCGGCATCGTGATGCTGGTGGTCGCCCACGTGACCGTGCCCAAGGCGCCGCGTCTGCCCGATGCGCGCCTGGACTGGCCCGGGATGGCCACGATCGTCCCCGGGCTCACCCTGCTCGTCCTCGCCCTCATGCAGAGCCAGTCGTGGGGCTGGGGGTCGATCAAGACCATCGGCTGCCTCGCCGTCGGCGCGGTCTTGCTCGTCGTCTTCGTGCTCATCGAGCTGCGACACGAGCAGCCGCTCATCCAGCTGCGGCTGTTCCGCTCGCACAACTTCAGCTGCGATGGGTTCGTGCTGTTCCTGGTCGAGTTCGCGCTCATCGGCCTCACCGTCTTCGGGGCGATCTGGATCCAGGACGTGCTCGACTTCAGCCCGATCCAGTCCGGGCTGTCGCTCCTCCCGCTCACGATCCCGCTGCTGTTCGTCGCGCCACTCATCGGACGCGTGTACGACAGCATCGGCCCGCGATTGATCGTCGGCGCCGGCTGCCTGCTCGTGGCTGCCGCACTGGTCTGGGACGCGGTCGTGCTGAGCAAGCTCTCCTATCCCTGGCTCATCCCGGGGTACCTGGCGATGGGCATCGGCATCGGCATGGTCATGAGCCCGACGAACACCGACGCGCTCAACGCGGCCCCGCCCAAGGACCGGGGCGAGGCCTCCGGCGTGATCCAGACGCTGCGCCAGGTCGGCGGCGCCGTCGGCCTCGCCGTGATGGGGACGATCGTCGCCAACGTCCAGTCCGACCAGATCCAGTCGTTCATCGCGGCCAACCCCTCCCAGGCGTCCCAGATGGAGAAGGTCCTCGCGCAGCCGGGCGGCACCTCGACGGCAGCGCAGGCGGGCGTGTCAAGCAGCGTCCTGGACGCCGTCCACGACGCCGTGACCACGGCCACGAGCACGAGCTACTACGTCGCCGGAGGGGCGCTGGCACTCGCCGGCGTCGTGGCCTTCCTCGTGCTGCGCCACGTGCGCGCCGCGGACGCTCCCGCGCCGGTGCACACGGCCAGCATCCCCGCTCCGCGGGGGGCACACGCGAGGGTGTCACAGGCGTAACAAACGCTCCCTTCGCGCGGCCGACGGGTTGTTGCCGGGTGTGCGTCGTGCCGTGGTCATCGCGCTGACGGGCGTGCTCGTTGCCGCGCCCGCCGCCCAGGCGGGCACCGTCAACCTGTCCGGTTCGACCGTGACCGTGCGCGGCGGAAACGGCGCGAACGACCTCACCGTGGACCGCGGCGCTGGCCTGGTCGTCGTGCACGACGGTGCCGGCGGGCTGAGCGCCGGCGCGGGTTGTCTCCGGGTCGACGGCTCCAACGTCGCCTGCTCGGACAACAACGTCAACACCATCCAGGTCAACGGCGAGGGCGGCAACGACCGGCTGACGCTGAAGACACCCGGCCGCGCATCCGGCGGAGGCGGCAACGACACCGTGAGCGGTAGCGGCGGGGGCGACGTGCTCACCGGCGGCGACGGCAACGACATGCTGGCGGGCGACGCGGGGCCCGACCGGATCAACGGCGACAACGGCAACGACACCCTGGACGGCGGCAGCGAGGACGACGTCCTGCGGGGCGGGGGCGGGGACGACGCCGTGCTCGGCGGCAGCGAGTCCGACCGGCTCGAGGGCGACGCGGGCGCCGACACGCTCGACGGCGGACTCGGTCCCGACGTCTACGACGGCGGCTCGGGGTCGGACACCGCCGACTACTCCTCGCGCGGCAACCCGGTCTTCGTCGACCTCGACGGCAACCCGGACGACGGCGAGGGCGACGAGGGCGACAACGTGCAGAACGACGTCGAGACCGTGATCGGCGGGATGGGTGACGACCGGCTGACCGCGATCATCGGCAAGTCGCGCACGCTCATCGGCGGCCCGGGAAACGACGCGCTGAACGGCGGGCGCGGCGCCGACGACCTCAGCGGTGGCGACGGCGACGACACCCTGGCCGGCGGGCTCTCCAACGACTCACTCGACGGCGGCGCGGGCAACGACACCGCCGACTACTCCTACAGCTTCGATCCGGTGGACGTGAACCTGACCACGGGAGCGAGCCGCATCGTGCGCGGCCACGAGGCGCCGCGGCGCAGGATCGAGGCCGACGGCCTGCGCGCGATCGAGAACGTGACCGGCTCGGGCAAGGCCGACACGCTGACGGGCGACGCCGGTCCGAACGTCCTGCAGGGCGGCTCGGGCAGCGACACGCTGTCGGGCGGCGGGGGCGGCGACGTCCTCAGCGGCGGGGCCGGGCGAGACGTCGCGACCTACGCGAGCCGCCGGGCCGGCGTGGCGGTCTCCGTCGACGGGCAGCCGAACGACGGGAGCGCCGGCGAGGGCGACAACGTGATGCCCTCGACCGAGGCGGTCGTGGGCGGGCGCGGGCGCGACACCATGATCGGCAACGACCGCCCCAACGTGCTCGTCGGGGGTGGCGGCGCCGACCGGATCCTCGCGCTGGGCGGGGGCGACCTCATCGTCGGCGGGCTGGGGAGGGACAGCATCGACGCGGGAGCGGGCTCCGATCGCCTGTCGGTCCGCGACGGCACGATCGACCAGGTGCGCTGCGGCGACGGGCGGGATGCGGCCGATGCGGACAAGCGCGACCGGCTCGCGGGCTGCGAATCGCGCCGAGCCGTGGCGGTGCGGGTCCCGTGAGGGCGGTGGCGGTGGCAGTGCGCGCGCCGGCGGCGAGGGCGGTAGCCGTGGCAATGCTCGCGCTCGCGGCGTGGGCGGCGCCCGCCGGCGCGGTCACCGTCGACACGACGGCGCTGCTGTCGCGGTCCGTGAACAACGGCATGCCGAACGGCCCCTCGCGCAACCCCGCCTTCTCCCAGGACCGCCAGATCGGGTCGCTGGTGGCGTTCGAGTCCGACGCCTCCGACCTGGTGGCCGGCGACGGGAACGGCAACGTGACCGACATCTTCGTGGTGCGCCGCGCCAACGCCGGCTCCGACGGGCTGCGGGGGCTGCCGTGGGCGACGAGCGCGCCCCAGCTCATCACCCACGCGCTCGGCGGCGGGCCCGCCAACGGGCCCTCCTCGCTGCCGAGTGTCGACGGCGACCAGGACCACGACGGGCTCGGCGGCCTCCCGCGCCCGCACTGCGTTGCCTACATCTCGGCCGCCTCCAACCTCGTGTCGGGCGACACCAACAACCAGCCCGACGCGTTCGTGACCGACCTGAGCTCGGGCGCGACCACGCGGGTGTCCGTCGACACCATGGGGCGGCAGGCCAACGGGGCGACCTACGACGTGCAGGTCGACGGCGGCTGCAGGCGCGTCGCTATTACCTCCGACGCGTCGAATCTGGCGCTGACCAAGCGGACGTGGCAGCGGGCCGGCGCGCCGCCGGAGTGGAAGCCGGTAGTCACCACGGCGTCGGACCCCGGCGTCAAGCAGGTGTACGTGCGCGTCCTGCGGGCGGACAAGAGCGGGGCACCCTCCACCAAGGACGAGGCGCTGGCCGGCGCAACCTTCCTGGCCTCGGCCAACGACAGGCGCGTCGCCGGCAACGGGCCGTCCTACGACGTCTCGCTGACGCGCTCGGACGGCTGCCCGGTCGAGTGCAAGGGACCGGGTGGCGCCGCAATCGCCTCGGGCGTCGGGGTGGCGTTCACGTCGGAGGCCGCGAACCTGTCGCCGGCCGACACGAACGGCACGGCCGACGTCTACCGGCGGCTGTTCATCTCGGGGCGCGCGAAGGCGGGCACGAAGCGGCCGAAGAAGGCGCCCCCCACGCCGTGGGGACCGCCGTCGATCACCGGCAACCTGGTCTCGGCCACGCCGGGAGGCGGCCCGGGCGACGCACCCTCGGGCCAGCCGTCGATTGACGCGCGCGGGCGCTACGTCGCGTTCACCACGGCGGCGGACGACATCCTCCCGTGCCAGTCGCTGCCGGCCGGCCAGGTGTGCGACACCAACGGCACGTCCGACGTCGTATGGCGCGACTTCGGTGGGCGCAAGCCCCGCACCATGTGGGCGTCGGCCTCCGGCGCGATCGGCCAGCCCGGCAACGGAGCGTCGTCGAACCCGTCGATCACGCGCTACGGCTCGGTCTTCTTCCAGTCCGACGCCACGAACCTCCAGCCGCGGCCGATCAGCGATCGCCTCCTCGAGGACCGCAACGGGACCGGCGACGTCTTCTACTGGTCCGAGCAGTTCAAGAACGTCACGCTCTACTCGCAGGACTCGGACAACGACGTGCACGGGAACCCCGCTTCGCGCACCGCCGCGCAGCCGGGCGTTGCCACGGCGCCGGCGCTGAACCCGGCCACCTCGGCCTACAACAACTACGTGGCATTCGAGAGCGGCGATCCGCTGCTCGACCTGTCGGTGGGCGCGCCGATGTTCGGGTCCGACCGCGATGGGGCGGCGCGTGCCGCGGTGTCGAACCCGGCCTTGCACCAGGTGTATTTGCGGTATGTGGGGCCGCGCTGAGGGTCGAACTGCGCGATTAGCGGGGGGCGCGGGCGGGGTGTTCGACCTTTGGTGGAACCATTCCTCGAAAGGTCGAACACCCCTTGGATTCGCGCGTCGCGCGGCTTGCTTTGCAGCAGCACGGCGTCATCACCCTTTGGCAACTTCGCTCGCTAGGACTGACCGCCGACGAGGTCAAGTGGCGCAGCCGCACGGGCCGTCTCCACCCATCCACCGCGGCGTGTACGCCGTCGGGCACCGCAACCTCACCGACGAGGCCCTCTTCATCGCCGCCGTTCTCGCCATCGGCTCAGACGCGGCGCTGAGCCACCTCTCCGCGGCGCAGCTCTACGGGCTCCGGCCCTTCAACCGCGACGCAGGGACCTGGGTCGACGTCAGCACCACCCGCCACGTCAAGCCGCGCCGCCATATCCGGCTCCACACGGTCCGCGCCCTCGAGATCACCACCCGCAGCCGGATCCCGGTCACCACCCCCGCCCGCACCCTCCTCGACCTCGGCGACGTCCTGACCGCGCGCCAGCACGAGCGCACGGTCCACGAGGCTGAGGTGCAGCGGCTGGTCACCATCGATGCGCTGCAGGCGCAGATCGCCCGTAGTCCCGGCCGCCGCGCCGCCGCGCGGCTCCAGGCCATCACCGCCGACGGGCCCGCCCCGACGCGGAGCGACCTCGAGGACGCGATGCTCGCCCTGCTGAAGCGGCATGGCCTTCCGCGTCCGCACATCAACGCCCGCATCGGCGCCGACGAGGTCGACCTCTGGTTTCCGGAGAGCGACCTCGTCGTCGAGCTCGACGGCTGGCGCTACCACGGGACGGCCATTCGCCATCGCCTCGACGCCCGCAAGCAGGCCCGGCTTGAGGCCGCCGGCCTCCGCGTCCTCCGCGCGGACTGGTCGCAGGTGACCGGCGACGCCGCCCAGACGGCCCAGCGACTCCGTCAAGTACTCGACTAAACGGAGTATCGAGCGCAAGGCCTACTGCGCCCCGCACGCCCAGGCGGCCGCGATACTGGGGCCGAGGATGACGCGGAGAAAGAGCTTCATCGGGGTCGCGGTCGCGCTTGTGCTCGTGGCGGCGGGCGTCGCTGCCGCGGTGCTCCTGACCGGCCAGAAGAACGGGGCCAAGCGCACCAAGCCGGCCGCCAAGACCACGACGGCGGCCGAGCTGCCCGCGGACGCCCAGCCGCTGCCCCGCTCGCACGCCAAGGCGGTCGAGCCCAAGTCCGGCGTCGTGCCGTCCGACGACCAGTCCGACGACAAGCAGAGCCCCGAGTACCTGGCGGCTCACCCGCCCAAGTCGCGGCCGCCCACCGACGCCGAGATCCGCCAGGAGCTCGCTCGCTACAAGGCGTTCCGGCGCAGCGTCGACCCGCACCGGTTCGACAACCAGCTGCTGCCCGACAACGTCCTCACCGAGGTCACGGGCTGGCAGACCAGCGTCGCGTCGGTGTTCACCGACTTCGGGCTGCCGATCGCCTGCCCGGTCAACGGCGGCACGCTACACCGCGACGACCTCGGCGTGGCCAACAAGACCCTGCCGTGCGGAACCATGGTCACCTTCCGCTATCACGGCAAGGGCATCCGCGTCCCCGTGATCGACCGCGGGCCCTACATCGAGGGGCGCGAGTGGGACCTGACCGGCGCAACCGCGGTCGCCCTCGACTTCCCCGGGCTCGACCAGATCGACTGGAAGATCGACTGAGCGGGGGGCCGCTCGCTACTCCACTCTGAGGTACAGCTTGTCGCTCTGCGGCCGGTTGTCGCCCTGGAACCGCGCCCGCACCGAGTACGAGCCCGACTCGGGGACGGGGATCTCGCCGGAGAACTTGCCGCCGGGCTGACCGACGATCTTCTGCTCGCCGGAGACGTCCTGGAAGTTGCCGCCGGTCTCGCAGCGCTTGAGCTTGACCTTCACCTTCCAGCGCCCGTCGGGCGCTGGCGAGACGCTGCCCGAATACGGCACGCGGGCCGGCGCCCTGGCGTAGATCTGGAACGGCTCCTGCTTGCCGCACGCGGTCATGTTCACGTTGCGGTCACTGCCGGAGAGCTGCAGCGTGATCTTCCGGTCCGTGCTGCCGCCGCAGCCGGCCAGCAGCACCGCGGCGGTCAGCCCGATGCACAGCCTGCGCACGCGAGCGAGACTATAGGCTCGCCGCGGCCTTGCCGCTTCACCGCTCACACGAAGCGCTCTACGCATCCTTCGACCGCTTCCCGTCGCGCAAGGGCAGCGCCGTACACATCGATCGCTTCGCCCGTGCGCTGTTCGCGCACGCGGGCGGGGGACTCCTGTACGTGCTCGGCGGCGACGGGCTTCCGCCCTACCAGCGCGAGGACGAGGTCGAGATCGTGCGCTTCTCGCGCCCGACCGACAACTACCTCGAACGCGCGCTCGCCTTCAGCGCCCGCCTGGAGGCGCTGCTCGACCAGGACGGCGGTTCGCTGCGGCTCGCCCACTTCCGCGACCCGTGGAGTGGCATGGCCGTCGTCCAGCGGGAGCTCGCAACGGTGTACGAGGTCAACGGGCTGCCCTCCGTCGAGCTCCCCTATCTGCACCCCGGCATCCCCCGGGGGACGCTCGAGCGGATCGCCGAGGTCGAGCAGCGCTGCCTGGACGCGGCGGACGCCGTCGTCGCGCCGTCGCCGGTGATCGCGGCCGCGCTCGAGCGCCGCGGCGTGGCCACCGATCGCATCCACGTCATCTCGAACGGGGCCGACTTCGCGCCCCCGACCCCGCGCCCCGCCGGCGCACCCGCTCGCTACCTCCTCTACTTCGGCGCCCTCCAGCCCTGGCAGGGCCTGGACACCGCGCTGCGCGCGCTGGCGCGGCTGACCGATCTTGAGGACCTCGAGCTCGTCGTGTGCGCATCCGTGCACCGGCGCAAGGCCAAGCCCTACCGCAAACTGGCGGCGCGGCTGGGCGTGGAGCACCGCGTGCGCTGGCACTTTGCGCTCCCCGAGGACCAGCTGGCGCCGTGGCGCGAGCACGCCGTCGCGTCGCTCGCGCCGCTGCGCGACTGCTCCCGGAACGTCGCCCAGGGCTGCGCGCCCCTGAAGGTGCTCGAGTCGATGGCGTCGGGCGTTCCGGTGCTCGCCTCCGACCTCCCGGTCGTACGCGACCTCGTCGACGACGGCGAGCAGGGCCTGCTCGTGGCGCCCGACAGACCCGGCGAGCTGGCCCGGGCCGTGCGCACGCTGCTGGACTTCCCCGACCGCGCGACGGCCATGGGCAAGGCGGGCCGAGCGCGGGTGGCCGAGCGGTTCTCGTGGGAGGCGTCGGTCGCCGCACTCGCCGATCTGTACGCCTCGCTCGAACATGGTTGGATTGGCGCGAACGTGCCTGAGGGGAGCGTCACATAGCGTCGATCCGCCGCAGCTTCCGCTCCCTGGAGGCCGAGCAGCAGGAGCTCCTCCGGACCAAAAGGATCGATGCGGAGCGAACCGCCGGCGACTGGCTGCGGCTCATCGCTCCGCTCGCCACCTACGACACCCAGGCCGACCGGCTACGCGGCCGGCTCATCGGCTGGATGCTCGGGGTCGGGATCGTCGGGTTCATCCTCATGATCGTCGGTTTCGCGATCTACCCGATAGCGGGCGCCGCGATCGCCGCGGTCGTGATCGTCACCCTGGTCGCGCTCTATCCGAGCTACCGCTTCACCAAGAAGCTCGACGTCAACCGGACGCCGCTCGAGTTCATCGCCGGCGTCGCGCCGATCCTGCGCGAGGACACCGGCGACGACGGCGCCCTGCACCTCCGGCTCGACATGCGCGGGCCGATCATGAGCGAGAAGGAGACGGGCAAGAGCCAGCCCTACTCGCGCGGCCGGTACTACCGGATCATCGACACCTACTACATGGACCCCTGGTGCGCCGGCGGCGCGGCTTTCGTCGACGGCACCAAGGTGCAGTGGATCGCCACCGACTACGTGCGCTCGCAGCGCAAGACCAAGCGCAACCCGCGGGGCAAGATCAAGACGAAGACGAAGCGCAAGAAGCGGACGAACGTGGACGTCACCGTCACCTTCCCCGACAAGCTCTACGACAAGGCGGAGGGGACGAGCGGGCCCGACCGCCAGCTGCGCAAGGACAAGATCAAGGACGAGGGGCCCGCCTCGAAGACCGTGGTCCGGCTGCGCCGCACGATCAAGTCGCCGACGGACACGACGCCGCTCGACCCCCGGCACCTGATCGACCTGATCGCCGCGTCCTATGAGCGCGTCAAGCCGGTCCGCAGGAAGAAGCTCGTCGGATGACCACCCTCGACCTGTGCTCCTGCAAGCGCGGGTTCTTCACCCTGCGCGACTGCGGCAATCCGGCGACGACGTCGTGCCAGCTCTGCACGCGGCGCGTGTGCGACGAGCACCTGGCGCCGCGCATTGACGCGCGCGTGTGCGTCGAGTGCGCGGCCCAGCAGGAGGAGGGCAAGACGCCGCAGGCCCCGGCCCAGGCCCAGCCCGGCCAGCAGCAGACGCCGGCCCAGCAGCAGGCCGCTGCGCGGACCGCGCTCGGCCAGCCCGACGTCGAGGACGAGGACGCGATTCTCGCCCGCGACTACCCCTATCGCTACCGCCGCCAGTACTACAGCAACTGGAACTACTTCCCGTGGTGGTGGGGCACGTACGACCCCTACTACAACGACTTCGGGTACCGCTACTTCGACGACGACGATGACGATGACGGGGGCGGATTCGGGGATTCCTAGCCCGCGCCCCCTCTGGTTGACCGAGACGTATCCGCCTTCGCGCGGGGGGATGGCGGAGTCGTGCGACCGGATCGTGCGCGCCCTGCGCACGAACGGCGTCGAGGTCGACGTCGGCCACCTGGTGCGCCGCCTGGGCGTGCCCGCGCGGTACGACGAGCAGCACGGCGGGCGCTACTGGGCGTGGCCTATCGAGGACGATCCGGCCCACGCGCTCAACCTCGCGTGGAACGCGCTCTGCAGCGACGCCGCCGCCCGCGACGAGATCACCCACGTCGTGGCCTTCGGCGGCTACCTCCCGCTGCTGGCGGGCCCGATCTTCGCCGCCTGGCTCGGGGTGCCGCTCGTGACGCTGATCCGCGGCAACGACTTCGACGCCAATCTGTTCACGCCCCGCCGCCGCGACGTGCTGGCCGACGCGCTGGCGCGTTCGGCCCTCGTCTGCGCGGTCTCGCAGGACAAGGTCGACCGCATCGCCGCGTTGCACCAGGGCCGGCGAGTCGTGCGCGTGCCCAACGGCATCGACCTCGAGCGCTTCGCCCCGCTTCCCTCCGACCGCACGCGCGCCGACGCCTGGCGCGCGGCCGAAGTGCCTTCGGGCCGGCGCGTCCTGGGCCTCTTCGGCCAGCTCAAGCGCAAGAAGGGCGGGGAGTTCTTCCTCGACGCGCT
>Ga0111539_10013657_pt1 | contig 10144 bp, 8 predicted proteins | sample RhiMethybrSRZTD1_FD_79667 | JGI IMG/M metagenome (GOLD analysis project Ga0111539, IMG submission 79667) | Populus rhizosphere microbial communities from Tennessee, USA - Rhizosphere MetaG P. TD hybrid SRZTD1 (version 2) (version 2) | ecosystem: Host-associated > Plants > Roots > Rhizosphere >... | reverse complement strand
CGCCGATGGTCACGGAATCCAACCCGTCGAGACCCGTTTCCCCGACCAGAAGACCTGGGCTACACCCATAAATGACGTCGGCACCGACTCGCGCGAATACAGCGTGCTAAGCTGGACCGTCAAGACGGGGGTGCTCGAAGGCGCGAAGATACCGTTCCTTGCCGAGCCGCTCAAACCGGTCGATACTGCTTTCAACGTGCTGGGAACATCGGTGATCGGCTCCATTCTTCAGCATTACGTGCCGGTACTGCTGAAAGCGGATGACGCTCAGGCACAGAAAAAAGTCGGGCAACTGGGCGCGCAAGCGGAGGCATCGTCAGCCTTTCCTCCGGAAACGGCATCGCTCAAAGGCGCTTTCCGCGCGCCAGCAGCCGTGGTGAAGGGAGTGAAGGGAACACCGTCGTTTGCCTACGAAGCGCGCGTGCTTGAAGGTATCTGGGCGGCAGCGCCCTATCTGCACAATGGCTCGGTGCCGACCCTGGCAGAATTGCTGAAGCCGGCAGCCGAACGTGTTCGTTCCTTCAAGGTCGGCCCCGCCTACGATCTGGTTAACGTGGGCCTCGCCGTCCAGCAGAGCAAATTTGACTATACCCTGGAGACCACCGATTGCAGCGACCGTAATTCCGGCAACAGCCGCTGCGGCCATGAGTTTGGCACCAGCTTGTCCGCGGAGGAGAAGAAAGCCCTGCTCGAATACCTCAAGACGCTTTAAAACATGTGCGACCTACAGCCTCAAGCAGAGCCGATATGGCAGGGCGACCTCTTAAATCGCAAGGACATTGCAGAATATTTGACGAACTATTTAATTGAGCGATACCAAACCAATTTAGCCACCGAACAGGGATTTGTTTTAGCAATAAACGCCGAGTGGGGCTTTGGCAAAACTTTTCTGATGAAAAACTGGGTCTGTGAGTTACAGCAATCAAATTACGCAGCCGTTTATTTTGACGCGTGGCAGAATGATTTCACATCAGAACCTCTCGTCGCCTTCATTGCTGAAATTGACGAGTCTCTAAAACCTGTTTTTAAAAATATTCCTGCAGCGAAAAAATTGCTAAGGGATACAGTCAGCAAAGCCAAGCAATTATGGAAGCCGGCGGGCAAAGCAGCCGTGGAAATTCTTCTTAAACGGGGGATAGGTGTAACTGTTCAAGAAGCGCAAAATCTACTTGAACAGCATTCAGTCGAAAACTCACGTGGCGATAATAAGGTAGGCGAAGAAATCCTTACAGCTCTTACAAAAGCTTATGAATCCACCTTGGAAGACCACCTTAATAAAAAGCGGGCTATATCAGCATTTCGCGAAAAGCTTTCTCAATTGATTCGGGCACTGGAAAGCTCCAAAAAAATTCAATTGCCTATTTTCTTTTTCGTGGACGAATTGGACCGCTGCCGACCCAATTATGCAATCGAGCTCTTGGAGGGAATAAAACATTTGTTTGGCGTTTCAGGCGTCTATTTCGTTATCGGTGTTAACCTAAATCAACTCGGAGAAACTACAAAGGCGATCTACGGTGCAGGTTTCGATGGGAGTCGTTACCTCAAACGGTTTTTTGACTTGGAATATTCTCTTCCTCCTCCTAACGATGGTCCTTCGTATGCCGAATCACTTTTCAACTCGTCCACATTACGTGAACAAAATATCTTCATTACGAGGCTACCTAAAGAATTTTACGGCGATAAACAGCTCGCGAGCCAACTATTTGCAATGTACTCCGAATTCTTTGGCTTAGGTTTAAGAGACCAGCAGCACGTCATACGTCACATCGAAGCCTCTGTAGCGGCGATTACCACTCCAAGGGCACATGCACACTACCTATTCTTTTTGGTGATGCTTAATTATAAATTTCCTGAGAGTTTTGAGGCGATATTCGAAAGATCCATCGATCAGAATAACGTTAAGCCGCTCGATCAACAAAATTTTACGGCCGAAGTATCGAAATTCCTTAGAAAACCCGTTTTCATTCGAAGAAAAAGAAATGGAGGAACATTCTCATTAGAAGACGTTGCGTGGTTTTATTTAAAGACGGCCAGAAGAGATCTAAAGGATCTATTTAAAGATGAAGCCAACGAAGACGATTTTCCACCCAATCTCATAATTGACTTAAGGACAGAAATGCCAAGTCATTCAGTACATGGTAAATTCAATACCTCCTCTATAGCGGGATATCCAAAATTGGTTAGGCAAGCAGGTTATTTTAAATGAGAAAAAATAGAACCTTCGTCGCTAGTCCGGGAAGGCGCTCAGAAATTTGATATATTTTATTGCTTATCTCCAATTTGCTTCAGAGGGTGTTCCTATTCCTTTGGAACGTTAAACAACATGTTTTACGAACTGCATGACAGCGCCGAGCAACCGGCCTTATTGCGCGCCCACTCGGGCCGCCGGTTCGCGAGTTCATCATGCTCGGGCTGTTCGTCGTACGGCTTCCGCAATACGTCCATGAGCCGCTCGATCACAGTGGCGTCATCCCGCTCCAGCGCCTCGATCGCCTGCTGCGCGAGGTAGTTGCGCAGCACATATTTGGGATTGGCGAGCCGCATGCGCTCGTAACGCGCACGCGTTGACTCCACGACCCGCCCATCCTGGCCACCCTGCCCATCCAGGCGGGTCCGGCCCACGTATCGGCGCAGCCAGGAGCCGAGCCGGGCGCGGTGCTCGGGTGCAAGAGCCTGCGCCTCATCATAGAACGCGCCCCGCAGCATGCCCGCCAAGGCGGCTTCGCCCCCTGCCCTGTCAATCGTTTCAAATGCGCCGTCCACAGGAATGTTCATCAGGCCACGGAAAAAAAGTGTCATGTCCGTTTCCACCTGCTGCAGCAATTCGAACAAGTCCGCCAGCAAGGCTTCATCGCCCTCGTGTCCCAGCGCAACCAGCCCCAGCTTATCCGCCAGCATGCTGCGCCAGGTTTGCTCGTATGTTGTGGCAAAAACCGTCAGCCCATGCTCCAGTGCCGCCTCATCAGCAATGAGCGGCGCGAGCGCGTTGGCAAGCCGGATAAGATTCCACTGCGCAATCCGGGGCTGGTTGCCGAAGCAATAACGCCGTCCGTGCGCGTCCGTGGTATTAGGGGTCCAAAGCAGGTCGAATCCCTCGAGCCAGCCATAGGGTCCGTAGTCGATCGTCAGCCCCAGGATCGACATGTTGTCGGTATTCATCACGCCGTGGACAAAGCCCACCCGCATCCAGTGCGCGATCAGTATTCCGGTGCGGCGGCAGATTTCCTCGAACCAGCGCGCATATATTGCCTGATCCAACGACGGCAACGACGGCAACGACGGCATCGGGGTAATGGAATCTCCCACAGCCCGAGGAAGGCGCAACTCGGGAAAGTGCTCGGAAATCACGTGATCAGCGAGCGTCTTGAGCAATTCCAGCTCGCCGTGAGCGGCAAATATCTCGAAGTTCCCGAAACGCACGAACGAAGGGGCCACCCGGCAGACGACTGCGCCCGGCTCGGCCTGCGGATTGCCGTTATAAAACATGTCACGCACCACCGCCTCCCCAGTTGCGACGAGACTCAACGCCCGTGTCGTCGGCACGCCCAGGTAATGCATGGCTTCGCTGCAGAGAAATTCCCGGACCGACGAGCGCAATACCGCGCGGCCGTCTGCGGTACGCGAGTACGGTGTTCTGCCCGCGCCCTTGAGCTGCAACTCATGGTGAATGCCGTCCGGGCATAGCACTTCCCCCAGGGTAATCGCCCGCCCATCGCCGAGCTGGCCCGCCCATTGGCCAAACTGATGCCCGCCGTAGCGCGCGGCGTAGGGCTGCATGCCGGGCAGAATGCAATTGCCGGCGAGCACCTGGGCCTCCAGGCCGGTGGCGCACTTCGGACGCGCGATGCCGAGCATTTCACCGACGGGGTCGGCCCAGGCCAGCAGCCTCGGTGCTTTCACCGGCGTGGGTTCGACGTGTGTATAGCAGGCATTGCTGACCTGCCGGGAACCGTTGCCCGTCTCGGGATCTCCCGGCAACCCTCGGACAAACCGGTTGTCGAATTTCACATCACCCAGGTCGACGAGGTTCGTGCTGGTGCTAGGCTGTAGATTGCTCTGGCTCATTTGTTTTCCGGACAGTTCAGAAAAAGAATGCAAGGCAATAGTTGACAAGCATAATAGATGAAAATTCAACCAAAGACGCTAGAGTAGACATAGGCAAGTAGAGGAAGGCAGCATGCCCAAACTTTCAGAGTACGTAAGAATGGCGGCGGACGAGTATGTGCGGGAACACGGAAACATCGAGCCCAGCGCACGGTGGGTGGCGGATTTTTTTCACGAGTGTGGAGTGCAGGACGAGTACCCGCGGCAAGACCTGGTCGCCTTCGCAGCGATGGTGCAAAAAGAATTAATCAAGCGAGAGGAGCAAGCGATGAAAAAAACGCGCCTGCAACTCGACAAGATGATCCAGCGGCTCAAGTCGCCCCGCAAATCCTAGCGCCCACGTTCTTCAGGGTCCAAGGCAGCACAACGCCGGTTTGCGCACCACCCCCAACTCGGAGTGTGGAGGTGCAAAGAGCGCAAGAACCGTCATGGCGCGAGCGCGATGCGACCGGAACGGGCGCAAATACCACCCAATACTGCTGAATGTCGGATCCTGCTTTTTGCCGTCTACGCAGAAAGCCCTATATTTAACCCTATATTTCCCTGTTCTTTCATGCGGCTCCCAAGCATCCCGAAGCCTTACTGAGGGGGCGGTGGCGGCGGGTTGCCGGGCGGCGGTGGCGGAGGCATGGAACCGGATGACGGCGGCTGCGATTGGAAGTCGTATCCGCCGTATCCGCGGGTCATCCCGTTATCCATGATCTGGCCGGAAACTGGAACGCGATGGCCTTTAGCATACATGCACTGGGTGTAACCGCTGTCGTAGCGCTGCTGCTCCATGCTCCCCGACCCCCTGGCCGTACCCGATCCGATCAGTGTACCCCCCAGCAGGCCACTACCGGCTCCGATCGCTGCGCCGCTGGCCCCACCCATTAACGCGCCGGCCGCCGCACCCACCGCGGTGCCAAGGGCGGCCGTTCCCACCCCGCTTCGTATGGAGGCCCGGTTTGGCGTGGTCTTTATTTGTTCAGTCGCATACTGCTGGCAGGAGGCATCGTCCGCACGGAACTCGTCGAAGGATTTACCCGAACCAGGCAGCGCCATGATGCTCGGACCGCTGGGTATGGTCGCGCAGGAGGCAAGCAGCAGGACCAGCAAAACAGGCGCTACACGATGGGAGACTGCGTTACAAGCGATTGACATTGTTTTCCCTGACTTATTGATCTGAAGGCTGGGGAGGGACCGGGATCCAGCCCTCAGCGCATTGCTTCACATAGGGGTAGTATCCGTCCGGATTCCGGCAATAGTACCAATAATTAGCAGGTTTCTGCTGACGCGGTGCTTCCTGCCTTTGAATATAAACCGCGGGTGGATACCCATACGGGGCGCCATAACCGTAGCCTCCATATCCTCCATATCCACCGTAATAGCCCGGGTATCCCCAACTACCGTAATAGCCCGGATATCCCCAACCACCGTAATACCCCGGGCCGAAGCCATAGCCCAGGCCCCAGCCATATCCGCCATATCCGCCATATCCGCCCCAGCCGTAGCCATAACCTGGATAGAAGCCCCCTATACCGTAATAAAGGCCCACGCTGCTATGGTGATGATGGCCACCGTGGTGGTGCCCATCGTGATGATGCCCGCCTCCATCGTGGCCACCATGATGCCCACCGTCACCCCCGTGGCCCCCATGCCCGTCGGCCCACAAAGGAGCAGCAGAGAACAATCCGATCATAGAAAGGATGAGGCATGCTGGTTTGATCACGCAGACTCCTGTTTACGGCTTTTGCCGTGGCGGATTATGCTGCCCACTTGTACGACTTTGGCGTGATTTCGAGAAAAAAGTTCGAATCCTGGCCTGAAATATGCTATCACTCGATGTGTGATCCCCTGCAAATAAAGAGGAAACAGCCACCGCTAAGGCATACGATTGACGCCTTGGCTCGCCTGGCTCCCTCTCGCTGCCCTGGAATTATCATGTACATGACCCAGCTTTTGCTGCCGCTGTGGAGCAACGGCGGCGAAAGATTCCCGACTGCGCTATTCGAGCAGGTTCGGGACGAACTTGTCAGCCAGTTTGGTGGACTAACCGCCTATACGCGTACTCCGGCGAGCGGCCTGTGGCAGGAGAAGGATGGCGGCACCGTACGCGATGACATCGTCCTGTACGAAGTCGTGGTGGAGAATCTGGACGAAGACTGGTGGCGCAGCTACCGCAGGGAACTGGAGCGACGCTTCAGCCAGGAAGCGCTGGTGATACGGGTGCAGGAGATTTGGCTCCTATAGCAGTTGCGCAGTTGCCTAGCCGCTGCCGTTCGGCCAACCGGTCCCGCTCCGCCTTGTCGAGCCACGCCTGAACATCCGACGCGGAGAGCAGCGGGAGCAGGTTTTCACCTGAAGCGTCGGCGGCTGTTTTTACCTGAAGCATTCAACCTTAGGGGAAGCGCACAATGACCTCTTCTTCGATGCCCTCTTCTTCCATTTCGTCCTCTTCAGCGGACTCTTCTTCACTGTTCGACAAATATTCGGCCATCCGAAGCCGCACCCTCGCCTTGATCGAGCCGTTGATCGATGAGGACTGCTGCGTGCAATCGATGCCGGAAACCAGTCCGGTCAAGTGGCACCTCGGCCATGTGGCGTGGTTCTTCGAAACATTCGTGCTGCAGCACTATGAAAAGCCGTTCAAGCCATATCACCCGGCTTTCGGCACCATGTTCAGTTCCTATAACAAGTCGGGCCAAACCCATCCCGACCCCAAGCGCGGCCTGTTCACGCGCCCATCCCTGGCGGAGACGCGCGATTACTGCCGCAATGTCGATGACCGCATGGCGCAGGTGTTGAGGCGGCCGCATGACGCCGACTTGGGGGACGGGAGGAATAAAACCCGGGAAGAAAAACTGCGCCTGCTTACCATTCTGGGGATGAACCACGAGCAGCAGCATCAGGAGCTTATCCTGGCGGATGTGAAGCATCTTCTCGCCCAAAGTCCGCTCAATCCACGCTACGCGCCCGCCGGACCGGGGTGGTCAGCGGTGCAGGCCTCCCCCTTCCCCGCTCCCGCCCCGATGTGGTGGCGCGACTTCCCGGGCGGTCTGGTGGAGATCGGCCACGACGGCGACGGATTCAGCTACGACAACGAATCGCCGCGGCACAGGCAGTACCTGGAGCCCTACCAGCTTGCTTCGCGCCTCATTACAAATGGCGAGTATCTCGAGTTCATGAATGCGGACGGCTATGATGACCCCAACTGCTGGCTTTCGGAGGGATGGGACTGGATAAAGGCCAACAAACAGCGGCACCCGCTTTACTGGCGGAGCGAGGACGGCGGATGGCGGGAATTCACGCTTGCCGGGCTGCTGCCGCTGGATCCGAATCTGCCCGTCATCCACATTTCCTTGTTCGAAGCCGACGCTTATGCGCGCTGGGCCAGCGCACGGCTGCCGACCGAAGCCGAATGGGAGCACGCCGCGTCCCAACAGCAAATAGATGGATGCTTCGCGGACAACAATCGTTTCCACCCTTGTCCCGCCCGTCTCGATCCAGCCGATTCGGGCGCGTTACTTGATCAGCTGTATGGGGATGCCTGGGAATGGACGCAGTCGAGTTATTCGCCTTATCCGGGCTACAACCCGGCCAAGCCAAACGAAAACGAACCGATGTCCGTGGTTTGGGATGAGGCGGTAGGCGAGTACAACAGCCGCTCCATGGTCAATCAGTACGTGCTGCGCGGCGGCTCCTGCGCCATTCCACGGGAGCGTATCCGCGCCAGCTTCCGCAACTTTTTTCCGGCCAGCACCTGCTGGCAGTTCTCAGGCATACGCCTGGCGCGGGATCTGAAAAAATAACGCGGCTGAGCCTGGTTGGGCAACGTGGGCGGGAATCATTCCGCCCCGGTTCGCCTCCCCGCATCGGGTCCGGCTGCTGGGTTGCGCCGCGCCTTCGCCGCCTGCATCATGTCGCGCGCGGCAAGGCCGGCGGCCAGCGCAACAAACACCGCTGCCAGCGATTTTCCGGAAAGGCGCTTTTCGAAGCCGGGCGTAAAACGCTGGGGAATCAGGTGATAATCGATAAGATAGGCACCAGCCGTCACTGCCGCCGAGTCCAGTATCGGCTTTAGAATAGCTGCTTCGGTCCGCGCCGGTGTTGCCTGCTGCGGGCGGGCGCCTTCGTTCCAGTTTTTCGGATGATGCCAGCTCTGGCGCTTTTCGCCCTTGCCCAGCAGCTTCTCGTAAAATAAAGCCCAGAATATTGCCGAGGCATGATTCAGCAAAAATCCGGTAAGTGTGTATTTTAGCGATGGCTGGTCCTGACGCGCGGCGTCGTCGCCCCAGATGATGTGGCTGGTGGCGTTGAGAGGCGCGGCATAAGAGCCGTCCTCGCGCTTTCCTGCCAACGAAGCGGCTGCGGCGGCCGCCAGCCCGCCAATCGTTCCTGAAGTCACGGCGCGCGCCAGCAGGCTCTGCGGAGCCGCGTCTGAAGAGGCTGTTTGTCCTGATGATTGTTTCATGGTGGTCTCCTTGCAAAGCGGTTTTTCTCAGGCCGCCCACGGGGGTGTATGCATGCAGGCACGGCAGCCAACTTCTAACGCATGGTTGCTTCCCGATCCGGCGGAAGGACAATCTCAGGCCTGCGGTCTGGCTGCGGCTGCAGTTTGGGCTGGCTGGCGGAAGGCTGCGTCTGGGCCACGAGACGACGTTCCTGCGGGTTCACGAACTGGATGTTCAGTTCGCGGAAGCGCTCCAGAATCCGCCAGTTGAAGGCGCGCTGCACCGGCCACCGCCCCCTGTCCACAGTGCGTATCTGCCCGAGGACGGTAATCATCGCGCCATCGACCTGATCCACGCCCCAAATTTCCAGGTCCGCCAGAATCAGCTCCCTCAGTTGCGGATCAGCGCGCATTTCCTCACCCACCGCGCGGATGGCGGCAAACACCTCCTCCACGTCCGAGTCTGCCTTCACGCTGACCCGGACGGCGGCATTGCCGAGGCCGCGATTCGTGTTGGTCACGGTCGAAACAGAACTGAACGGCACCACGTGAAGAGAGCCATCCGGCGCGCGTAGCCGCACCGTCCTCACGGACAGATATTCCACCGATCCCGAAACATCTGCGACGGTTATGAAATCGCCCACCTGGATGGCATTTTCCATCAGCAGGAAAATCCCGGTGATAAAGTCCTGCACCAGCTTTTGCGAGCCAAAGCCCAGCGCTACGCCAAGGATGCTGGCTCCGGCGAGCAAGGGCCCGATATTGATGCCCAACTGGTGCAGCGCGGCCAGCACTACGACCGTTGCAATGGCGAAGAACAGGCAGGCGCGCAACATGGGTACCAGCGTGCGCAAGCGCGCGGCGCGGGCGATGTCGCCCTCCTCCGACCACTGGTCGACGCGGCTGCATATTGCCTTGTTCAACGCTTCCCACGCCACCAGCGCCAGCATGCACGTCACCGCGATGGTGGCAAGCGCCGAGGCCAGGCGGCGGCCCACCGATCCCTCTCCGAACCAGGCGTGTGTATCCACGCCCCATACCTGCAACAGCAGGATCAAGGCGACGAGGCCGATTATTGACGAGACCGCGCGGTATACCAGCATGTGATATGTGCTTTTCGGTGCCGCCGCCTCAGACCCCGGGTCATCCGCGCGACGCGCCTGCCCGAACTGCTGCTGTTTGTTCTCGCGGTTGCTGATGAATGCGCGATCGATGGCCCCCAGAACAAAGATCGACGCCAGGCTGGCTCCAACGATGACGGCCGCCGACCAGCCGAACACATGCAGCACGTGCTGGAATCCGTTTTCAGTTCCGGCGGACCACAGCAGCCAGGCGGCGACGATGAGGAACGTCGCGACAAAAAGCCAGCTATCGGCGAGCATGCTGCGCCAACCGAACAGTTCCGGGCTGTCCGCGGCCGTCCCGCGTATGGCGGCCGCAGTTGCTTCCCGGCTGTAAAAAACCATGATCAACAGCATTACGTGCACGGCCAGCGCAATCAGCTTGGTCAGCGTGTCATGCGTATTTCTTGTCGCACCTGTTTCCAGGGAAATGTCGGCAATGGCGGTGCCGAACACGGCTACAATCACAATCCATCGCAGCCAGCGG
>Ga0111539_10013653_pt1 | contig 10145 bp, 9 predicted proteins | sample RhiMethybrSRZTD1_FD_79667 | JGI IMG/M metagenome (GOLD analysis project Ga0111539, IMG submission 79667) | Populus rhizosphere microbial communities from Tennessee, USA - Rhizosphere MetaG P. TD hybrid SRZTD1 (version 2) (version 2) | ecosystem: Host-associated > Plants > Roots > Rhizosphere >... | reverse complement strand
TGGCTGGGCTGCTCGAGCGGCCTCGGCTTCGTGAGCTCGCCGGGATTGAGGAGCAGCGTGAGCATTCCGCGGTCGTCGCGTTCCTTCGGCCACCCGAGGATCGTTCCGATCTCGCGTCGAGTCGAGTACTTCGGCAGCGCCGCGTAGTACTTGTCCGAGCGCTCGTTGCGGAGGATGTTGCGGTAGGCCTCCAGATACTCGATGCAGTGCTCGACGAACTCCCGCGAGCAACGGAGCTGCGTCGTCTCCGGCGCCTTGTTGAGGGCTTGGTTGAAGTAGATGATCGGAAGCGTCAGCGTGCCATCGAGCATCACGAGGTCGTGCGGAGCCGCAGTCGCCAAGCGGAGTTCCTCTCCGAGCATGAGCGCCCGAAGAACAGTTGCGGTGTCCTCGAGGTGCGGTTCGGCGCTCACGAAGGTTCGGTGGTACGGTCGCTCCCAGTGGCGTTTCTCGGATGGTGGCGTGAGTCCCTCCACCGCTACGGCCGCCGCTGCAGCCAGGTCCGTGGTGAGAAGTCGCTCGATCGCGTATGACCCATCGGCGCCGCACGTCGTGGGGAGTGGCGGATACCCGAGCGACGACTCCGAGATGACGATCTCCGCGTCCGTCAGGCTCCGACGCAGCGATTCCCGATTGACTCGAATCTCCTGGAAGGACGACAGCAACTCCTCCGCAACCGCGGACGTCTGATCGAGTACCTCCTCGACCAGCGCCGCCGGGAGTTCCGCAAATGGGCTGTCGTTGTTCGCCATCGACTCGTCCTCACTTCGGTGGCCAGATCCGGTAGTCCTTCGGCTCAAACGACCAATAGGACTGGTCGCGGTTGGCCCGCGGGAGAAGCCACCGCTCCCGGAGCCACGCAGCCGTCTCCTCCACAGTCCGCCCGAACGACCGCAGTCGTTCGTGCTCGCCGCGCAGGAATTCCTTGCTGTTGCGCGCGAGGGGCACGACGTAGATCTCGCGCGGCACGCCGTGATAGATGAACTCCCGAGACAGGTCTAGCAGTGGAAGTGCCTTGCGGAGAACCTCCCGGCGGTTGCGGAAGCCTTCGCCCCACAATGCGTGCTTCGCCGTCGCGTCGCAGTTGTCGAGCGCGAGCTGCCGCAGGTCCGCGTAGAACCCATTGCTGAAGTGAAACTCTCCAGACCCGCGGGTGACGCCCACGCGAACGAAGACTGGCTCACCGCTGTACCGAAGACGGTTGTAGAGAGAGGAGCGTCCAAGTGCCGACGTTGTCGTGAGGAGCGCGAGGCGATTGTCCAGCGGCTCCTGGCTGATGCGCGCCTCCCTTCCGCCATACTTCCTCCGAAAGGCTCTTTGCACTTCCGCGGTTGCCGCAAGGAGGGCGACTAGTTTCCCGCAGAGAAGCTGGGAGTACGGAGGGACGGCGCCGAGCACGAAGAGGTCCATCACGCAGCGTAGGCGATCCTTCCTTGCCTCGCGATCCCACCCAATCCACTGGTCGCGGGGCCCCATGCTGAATACCGGGTCGCCGAGGCCGAAGAGCCCGATGAGCTTGCCGTTTGCGTCGTCGAAGACCACGAAGCGCAGGCGTCTACCGTAGCCGGCTGAGATCGGGATGCTCCAGTGAAGGCGCGCGTAACGGAACAGAAGCTCGTTCAGCGAGTTCGGGTGGACCTCGACGAGGCGAGGGCGAATCGCTTCCGGCACCACCTCGCGACCCGACGCGATGAACGACAGCAGTTCGTCCTCGTGGCGCTGTAGCCCTTCCCGAGCGAGCTCGATGCGATGATGGACAGCGTCCTCATGCAGGCGTCGCAGCGCATCCTTATCGCTGCTATTGGGTGGGATGAGCCGGCCACACTTGATGCGGAAGCCCTGTCCGCGAAGTGACCGAAGAACACGGCGGCGCAGGTTCTCTCTGCGCTCTCGTTCGGCCCTTCTCGTGCCGACGCCATTAGGCATGGACCGCGCCTCCGTTCCTCTTGTCGCGCCCGAGGAACCACAGGCACGCCGGGAGCTGCGTCGAGTAGAAGAGCTGCCCCGGCGGCGCCACCATGCAGTCGACGAGGTCCGCCTCGACGAAGGAGCAGCGAGCCGCCTTCGGCACCCAGAAGATGTTGTCGGCACGCTCGTCGTCGGCGATGCAATTCAGGAAGATCAGCCCGAGGACGACGTGCTCGTGCTCCGCCACGTCCATGTTGTTGCGGAGCTTGTCGGCTGCCTGCCAGAGCGTGGCCTCGAACCCGACGTTGGCGCCGGTCTTCGGGGTGTTGCCGGCCGGAGTGGGCTTCTTCTTCGCGCTCGCCATGGGTGAGGGCGAGTTGTAACGGGACGGGCGTCAGGTGCCAGGATCTTCAACTTGGACCGCCCCCGCTGCACGCTACCGTGGGCAACTTGCTCAAGGGGACTCATGCAAGAGAACGCCAACGACGCTGCTGGAGATGAGCTGGCCGACAGGTTTGACCTGGCGGAGGTCCATGAGGAGATCGCACGCGACGTAGGCGAGTCGCTGCGCGCCGCGACCCAGAGCCGTGCAGTGTTCGTTGGCTCGGCCGACCCGGACTCGATCATCCGGGCCGTTGTGAAGGCCTCGATCCGCGACATTACGGCACATGACGACGGGCGGCTCCTGCAGCGGCTCATCGAGGTCGGGTCGCACGACGATGGGAGCCCCCTCCCTCCGCACCTCGACGGGAAGCCACTGACCTCCGAGGAGATCGGTCGTGCTGTGACGTTCGTGTACTCGTTCATGGTGAACGCCTTCAAGGGCGGGCTCACAGAGTTGCTGGCTGCGGGTCCGTGTTCAGCAATCGTCGACGAACTGAGGCGCCGCGGAAGTGTGCCAGCGGGTGCACGCCTTTTCGTCGGTGACTCGGTGTCCGCGTTCGCAGGGCGGCACCGGCGCCTCGCGAAGGCTGCGGACTTCCACATCCTGGCCACGGAGCCTGATGGCCGTGTTCGCGTCTGCGGGGTCGCCGAGGTGAAGTCCTTCCACCGCTCGTTGGAGAGACTAGATCGCCAACTCGACCAGCACATTGCCCGGGCGTCGGCGGGCATGGCGATCGATGGACAAGTTCGCGACTCAACCCAGATCGTGGCAGGGAGCGCCGATGGAAGCCCTCCCCTTCGGATCGCGGTAACGACCGAGCGGTGGCCACTCTCGCGCGAGTTCCGCATCGATGGGACAGATCTTCACGACCCACGGATCGAGTCCCCAGTCCCAGCGGATGTCGTAGAGGAGGTAGGCCCGAGCCGCTGGCACGTGCGCCTTCGGTGGTCCCGCGAGGCCCTGGCTGCGGTCGCCCTCGAGATGTCGTTCTGGTACATGGGCGAGGTCGGCCGCGTCCTCTACGCCCGAGCGCCACGCGAGTGGGTTGAGATGGAGGTAGAGGCCGCGGGTCAGAACGCTACGAAGTTGACGCTCTACAATGCGTTGCTGCGGTTGAAGGAGGGTTCGTCCGCGCAGCAGCGTGCGATCGCCCTCTACAACGCGTACGGCTTCGGGTACTCCCTCGGCATGAACTTCATCGATGCGTCCCGTCGCCGTCAGATGCTGTGGTTCGAGCACCTCAAGGAGATCGCAGCGACGGGGCGCACGCGCGATGGCTGTCGGATTCGCGGACTAAGAGGACTCCCGCGCTCATCGCTTGAGCCGGGGCGAGGATGAATTGTCGCGGGGCGGCAGGCGGGTGCCTGCACTGGATGCAAGCTGTGAGCAGCCCGTCAGCAAACCCTGGGATCGGTGCCGCAAGGGCTGCCGCCACGCAGATCAGCAGGCTCGCCGCGGACCACCGCAGCGATCTCGTCCTTGTAGATGCACAGGCAGTCTTCGATCTCCGACGGGGTGAGGCGATGGAACTCGTCGGGAAGTTCCGCCACGTCGATGGTTTTGCGCTTCCCATCGAACCCCAGGGCCACGGCGCCGTCTCGCGTGCCACGGTGCAGGTAGACGCTGGTCGGTGCCAGTCCGAGAAAGGCGCCGATGCGGTGCGTAATGTCGTAGATGGTCAGCTCGCCGATCATGTGGATGTCGGTGATCCGGTCGGCGATGGCATCGTGCAGGGCATCGAACGCACGGCAGCCCGCGAGGTCGGCCACCAGCAGACGACGGTATGCATCCTCGAGCGATGCACTCGGAATACGGTGTTGGTGGGAGTGCCGCTTGCCGTCAGGCCGTTTGCACTGCGCTGCCCATTGGACAGCTTTGTGCAGAGACGGTTGCCGCGCAAAGAACTGGGTTTCCTGCTCCGCGCCGAGGCGATAGTTGCGGATGTAGTCGTCGACGATCTGCCGGGGTGACGTCGAGCCCCCGGCACGCTTGCGTGGCTTGCAGGGTGGCTTGCTCGAACGGCGGCGACTCATCGTCAGGGGGATAGGCTGAGCACCAGCCATCGGGCATCCTACGGGGTCCTGCTGGCGTGTTTCCGAGCAGAGGGGATGCTTGGAGCAACAAGCGCGCGAGGTAGAGTACGAACATGGCCGTGGACTGGGTCGAGACCTTCAAGGCGTGGGCAAAGCCCCCGTCGGAGAACGAGGAAGAGAAGGCAAGCAACGCTGCCCGTATGATCAACGACGCCGTGCGGGAGACGAAGATCCTCGACGGTCGACGATTCTCCGCGTACCCCGCGGGGTCGTACCGGAACAACACAAACGTCCGGGCCAACAGCGACGTCGACATCGCTGTCGTCTGCGAGGAGGCCTTCTGGTACGTGCTCCCCGAGGGGCTGACTGCCGCGCAGGTCGGGATTGGGGACAGGTCGGCGAGCTACGGGCTTGCCGACTTCCGCGCAGACCTCGGGCGGGCGTTGACGCAGAAGTTCGGCAAGGATGTGAAGCCTGGGAACAAGACATTTGACATCGACGGCAATTCGTACCGGCTCCCCGCCGATGTCACCCCCTTCCTTCTTCATCGCCACTACACAGGAGGTCGCCGTTCCGACGGGTCATGGGAGTACCTGCTCGGTGTCGAGACGCGACCCGCGAACGATGGGAACAGGCGGATCATCAACTGGCACCAGGAGCACTACGACAGAGGTGTGGTGAAGAACGCGGCGACGAACCGTCGCTACAAGCGCATCACCCGCATCTTGAAGCGCATGAGAGCGCACATGAAGGAGTCGGGGGCAGCTGAGGCGAGGATCGCGGCCCAGCCCGCCGCATCGTTCCTGATCGAGTGCCTCGTCTACAACTGCCCGGACTCGTGCTTCAACAGGCAGGACGGTAGTTACCACGAGGACGTCAAGGCCGTGATCGCCCACGCCTGGAACAAAACGAACGAGGAAGGCGTCGCGTCGAAGTTCGTGGAGGTAAGCGAGCGCAAGCTTCTGTTCGGACCCCATCAGGGCTGGACACGCGCGCAGGCGCACGAGTTCCTGCTCCGAGCGTGGAATCACGCGGAGTTCAAGTAGTGAAGGTCCCAGGCCAAGTTCCCATCACGATTCTCGTATGTCTCGCCGCGTGTACCTGGTTCGCCGTAGGTGTTGTGCTCTACGGGGCGAGGCCGGACATTGGGTTCTTCAAGCCCATGTCCATCGTCGTTGGCATCACTGCCACGGCCTTGGCCACCTACGATCGCTGGCTCTGGCGAATTCGAGGATTGTCGACCCTGCACGGCATCCCGGACATGAACGGCACATGGTTCGGTGAGATCCGGTCCATGTGGACGAACCCCGCCACCGGGATCGAGCCGGCGGCACTCCCGGTCGCTCTTGTGATCCGGCAAACCTACTCTGCCCTTTCGCTTAGGATGTTCACCGAGGAGTCGACCTCCGTGTCCCTGGCGGCCGGGCTCCAGCAGGAGACCGACGGCCGCATCGTCGTGTCGTACCTGTTTCGGAACGAGCCGGCTCTCTCGGTGCAGGACAGCAGCAGGGTTCACCACGGGGCGGCGCGGCTCGCGCTTGGGGGTGACGGTGACGTTCTTGACGGATCCTACTGGACGGACCGGAATTCGAAAGGAGAGATGACCCTTCGCCGGGTGTCTCGGGCTCGAGCGCTCGACCTGGAAGCTGCGCAGAGGTTGGCGCCCGCCAAACGCCGGGCGCGAAGATGAGCATGGGCCGCGAGACGGATTTCGAGGTCAGCCCTTTCGGCGCGAGCCAGCGAAGGAGTCACGTCCCATTGTCATGAGCATCCGACACGACCTGCGGCAAGCGTGTCAGGTCTGGCAACCACTCTACTTCACCACCTTCCTGATTGTCTCGTTGGGTGGCGGTTGCGGTGGGGGTTTCGACGGCGGAGGAGTGGGAGGATTGGTAGGCTGCTGCTTGGGAGTCGGCTTATCGCTGCTACTTGTCATCGCTGAGTCCCCCATCCGAATTAGGCGGATTCACTGTGGTCTCGGTGTGAGTGAGGTTCTTGGGTGGGCTCGATCTGGGCGGTATCCTCTTGAATGGAGTCTCAGACTTAGCCTCAGGCTCAGGCTCAGACACTGGGGATTCGCGCGGCGTCCCTGTCTGTGGAAGTGGCGTCTTCGTTGGCGGCGTTGACGGCGTCGTCGGCGTTGGGGGAGTGTTGTTCGGCTTCTTCTTGGACATGTGCCCGCTCTCTATGGTGGTGACTCAGCCAAATGCACGAATCCTGTGACAACTGCGGCGATGGAAGCAAAGGCAATCCAGGTTTTTGCAACGAGCTGGTCCTGTAGGTATTGCTTGTTCTCAAGCTGTCTTTTGGTGGCAGCTTCGGCGTAGAAACCCGCGAGCTCCTGCATCAAGGCTACTTCGGCGTTCTCTCCTTGTAGGCCTTTGGCGTAACCAAGCCACTCCTCCGGGTTGCCGATCTGCGTCATTTCGCGCCCGAAGAAGAACCTACGTAGGAAGAACGCCGCGACCACGAAAGTAACAGCGCACACGATCATGCCCAGGAGCCGAAGGCACGCAGGGGGAGTCGTCGGAAGGGACCTGAACGTGGCTGGAACGAGCATCATCATGGCGCCCAGGACGAGCGCGGCGACGGACAACCATATGGTGATTTGCTCATGAGCCTTGTCGTGAATTGCACCCTGCTCGTCGTAGCGACGACGCGCCTCCTCAAGTGCTTCGCGTGCCACGTCCTTGTCCATGGTCCCTAGGCTCTTCGCTGACTCTACTCTACGTCGTGCACTTCCGCACCTCGCCTCTTGGCGTTCGCAGAGGAACCCTTCGATGGCGAAGGTGCGTCGGGATAGATGCCTGCATTCGCGAGGGAGTGCGTCTCATGCTACAGGTTATGCGACGTGGGCGGAGGTCACGCCTGCATGTCGTCAGGTGTTCGCGTTGTCCTCGGCTGCCGCCGGGCTCGGGATCTCTTGCGCCGGTCGCTCGGCGGCCTGCGTCCGCGGTGTGGCCGCGATTTCCTGCGGAATCCCGTTCACGATGCGCTCGAGATCGGTTCTCTCCCCGGAGAGATGGCGGCGCATCGTCGGTGTCGCGAAGAGGGCGGAGACGTCGGCGCGCCTCGCAGCACCATACCGCTTCATCAACCACGCGAACTCCATCGAGAACGCTGGCACCAACCTGAGGAGTGGCTTCCGAACGTCGCCGATGGCGTACTTGTCCTCCGGGAGCCAGCGGGCTCCGTGCGCGACCAGCATGTGGAGCAGTGCCATGCGATCACGCGCGCCGGACGAGTCAGCGGGGAGCTTTCGGTCGTAGGTGCCGAAGTGAAGTCGGTCGAGCCAGAGTTGGGACTCCATCCCTTGCACGACATTCTCGATCGCCTCCGTTCCCTTGTCGGGGAGGCGCGTCGGGGAATGCCCCCGCTGGAAGAACAGCTCGAGAATGCGGGCATTGCCCGTCCTGCAGACCCTCAGGAATACCGCGGTGTCGGTCGTGGAGGCTTCGATCGCGCGCAACATCTTCCTCTGCTGCAGCACTTCGAAGTGATCGTAGAAGGCCGCGAGCTCGACGGCGTTCATGCCAGGGTACTCGTCGTCGTAGTAGTCCTGGTCGAGATCGTCGGGACCCCGCGCAAGGGGATTCCCGCCGGCCCACAGTGTCAGGGCTACCCACTTCTCGTTGCCCTTCTTCGTGTGGTAGCGCAGGGCGGTGTCCACCTGGCGCATCAACTCGGGCTGCTTCGCCACGAATCGCTTCAGCAGACCGAGCGTTGGACGGATGCAGTTGATCAGTCCCCACGCGATCGGCTCCTCGTCGATGAGATTCTTTCCGGCAGCGAGAAACATGTCGACCACTTCGGGGCGGCAGCCGTGTTCGATCACGGTGCACATCGACACCTCGGTCGCGTTGGCACCATGCTTGAGCAGCAACTGCGCGAGGTCGGGCCTTCCCATCTCGATTGCGTGGGAGAGCGCCGAGTAACCTCGATCCGAAGCTGGCGCGCCGGCATCGAGCAGAACCTCCACCATGCTGTGGAAGCCACTGTTCATGGCGACGAGCAGTGGGTGATGGTGCTTACTCCGCGACAGCACGCCTTCGGCCAGCGCGATGGGCTTGCCCTGCCGAACCCATGCCTGGACTTCGAAGAGGTGGCCGGCGCGACACATCGCGGTCAGCTGCCGTAGTTCCTCAACACTTGATGCGCGTAGTGGCATCGACAAGCCCAATGCCTAGGAGTGCCCTTGTTCGCTACTAATCTCGCCCGCCCGCACTGCCGGGTTGGGCACGAAGGGGTCCAACCGATTTGCTTGGTCGATCGCCCATGCGATCCAAGTCTGAAGGTCCTTCCCGTGCAGGTCCAGCTTGCCTGTAGCCCCGCGTTCGCGTGCGACTTCGATAAACACCCTCAGCCCGTGACTTGCGTTCCACCGGCGCGACTGCTCCAGCAAGTAGTCCACTCGCGACTTCTCTTCCGCGATGGCGCGCTGCACTCGCTCTCGCTCCACACGGGCTCTCTCGGCCGCCCGCTCCCGTTCGGCGGCCTCCTGTTCTCGTCGAGCCCTCTCTTCGTTGTCGGCATGAACCGCCATCGCTAACCGGTTCATGCCGACCAACACCGACGTGAGCTTCGCCTCTACGGGCTTCCCTTCCGTGCCCCGCCAGTTGCGGCGCACGCCGGGTTGGTAGGCTCGCTGAGTTGCTTCGATGCTGACGGTGAGCTGCCCCGAAGGGCGGTACACGTAGGTACTGTACCGGTTGTAGTGGAACTTGTAGTAGTCAGCCTTCGGCTCGATTGGAGCTTCACTACGGTCAAAGCCCTCGACGATCGTGACGGCGATCGAGACGGTGTCGACCGTCGCGACGGTGCGCTCGCCCTCGAGTCGAACGGGCCATCCTCGGGCCTCGCATGCCTTGAAGAGAGCGTCCGCGACACGGAGCGCGTGCATCAGCGCCTTCCGCGAAACGGTGATCTGCATGCAGCCTTTCGGGCACTTGAGCATGCCGTTCTCGTCCTCTTGCGCGTCGCGTAGCGCATCCCTGGCATGTGCAACGATAGCGATCGGGGCCTGGAGCCGCTCCGGCACGACGATGCGTTCATCGGTTCGATTGTTCGCCGCTTCATTCGGCGCATCGCTTCCTTCATGGACGGGCGGCAATTCGACCGGAGACTCGTCGCTGGAGCGCGGCAGGCGTGGTCGCGCGGGGGTCTGCTCGGCATGGACCTGAGTCCAGTAGCCTCGCGGTGGAGTCGGGACCCTTCGACGCCCGCACAGCTTTGCGAGCGAGCCTTCGGAGAAGCCGTGGGTCTTCTCCAGTTGGGAGATCGGCTTCGACCACACGAGATCGAAAAGCTGCTCTCGCGTCAGCGTGACATTCTGGTCCTTCATCCGCGCAGGAATACACCGAGGAGGGAGCGAGTTGGAAATCGAATCCGCGACGGCCCGCTGGGACAGTGCGAGGCTGTCACTTCGCTCAACTGAGAGCTACTGGGAATGCGACCCAGCGTCGTCGGCGTCGGCCGTGCCGAGTGGAAAGAAGCCGAACTTGAAGCCGTTGCGCGTTGCCACGACGACGGGCAAGACTCGCTGCGGCTCGCCGGCTGGTTCGAGCCACCGCTCCGTGCCGGCCATCTTGGTCAGCAGCTCTTCCACGTCTCGCCGAATGATGATCGCGGTCTTCGGGTTGGGTGGCTGGCCTTGGCCCTCTGGTGAGATCTCGCGCAGCAGTCCGGCCTCCCTCGTGTCCTGAAAAGCGATCAGCCCCGCCACTTCGTCGCTCGGGTTGGGCTCGCAGGACTTCGCGGGCCTGACGCGCGAGATTAAGCCCGTGCCGGTTGAGGGCGTCCTCGGAGTCGAGTTGCTGGTA
>Ga0111539_10013649_pt1 | contig 10147 bp, 9 predicted proteins | sample RhiMethybrSRZTD1_FD_79667 | JGI IMG/M metagenome (GOLD analysis project Ga0111539, IMG submission 79667) | Populus rhizosphere microbial communities from Tennessee, USA - Rhizosphere MetaG P. TD hybrid SRZTD1 (version 2) (version 2) | ecosystem: Host-associated > Plants > Roots > Rhizosphere >... | reverse complement strand
TCCGCCGTGCGACTCACCCATATCCCGACCGGGCTCGTGGTGTCACAGCAGGACGAGAAGTCACAGATCAAGAACCGGGCGAAAGCGATGAAGGTGCTGCGCGCGCGTCTCTACGAGATCGAGATGCAGAAGCAGCAGGACGCGATCGCGAAGGAGCGGCGTGGCCAGGTGGGAACGGGCGAGCGCTCGGAGAAGATCCGCACGTACAACTTCCCGCAAAGTCGCATCACCGATCACCGCATCAACTTCACGACCCACCAGCTCACGGGGGTGCTCGACGGCGACGTCAGCGAACTGCTCGAACACGTGAGCGCGTACTACAACGCCGAGAAGCTGAAGGAAGCATCCCAGGTCGGACCAGCCCACTGACATCGTGACTCTGCGCGAAGCGCTCGTTGCCGCACGCGAACGTCTCGTCAACGCTGGTGTTGCGCCGCGGGAAGCCGCAATCGATGTCGACTTGTACGCGCGCACGATCCTCGGGTGGGATCTCGCGCGGCTGCTGACCGAACAGCAATCACCCGCCCCGTCCGACCTCGAGCCACGCTTCTCGGAGTGGATCTCCCGTCGTGTACGACGCGAGCCGTCGGCCTACATCGTCGGGGTGCGTGAATTCTGGGGTCTCGACTTCATCGTCACGCCCGCGGTCCTCATCCCTCGTCCCGAGACCGAGTTCGTCGTCGAAGAATCGCTCGCGTTGGTCCGTGCGCTCGCTTCCCCGCGGATCGCGGACATCGGCACAGGCAGCGGTTGCATCGCGGTGTCGCTGGCGTACGAGATGCCGCACGCTCATCTCGTTGCGTCCGACGTTTCCGCAGAGGCGCTCGACATCGCGCGCCGGAACGCCGAGCGTCACGGGGCGGCTGGGCGTATCGAGTTCGTGGCCGCGTCGTATCTGGGCGGGATCGAAGGCGACTTCGATCTGATCGCGGCCAATCCTCCCTACGTACGCGACGGCGACAAACCGGCGCTGGCAGCCGATGTCCGATACGAACCCGACGTAGCGCTGTTCGGCGGCACCCGAGGTCTCCGCGACATCGAGGGCGTGCTCGATACGGCAGTGGCCAAGCTGCGGTCGCACGGGTGGCTGGTGATGGAATTCGGCTTCGGGCAGGAAGACGACGTGCGCGCCCTCGTCGCGGAAAAGCCGACGCTCGAGGTCGTTCGCGTGCGTGAGGATCTGCAGGGATTGGCAAGGACGGCTATCGTTCGCAAGGTAGCTGGGTAGCTGGGCGGTTGGGTAGCTCGGTAAATGCACTTGCAGTTACACTCGGTCGCAGGTGCCGAGCTACCTAGCCACCTAGCCACTCATGTCCGACTGCCTCTTCTGCAAAATCGTCGCGGGCCAGATCCCGGGGTCGATCGTCTACGAGGATCGCGAGCTGGTCGCCTTCAAGGACATCAACCCGCAGGCACCCGTGCACGTGCTGATCGTGCCGCGACGGCACATCGAGACCTTGAACGATCTGCGCCTCGAGGACGATGCGCTGGTCGGATCGATGGTGAGGTGTGCGGCGGCGCTCGCGAAGAAGAGCGGATTCTCGGACCGCGGGTATCGAACGGTCCTCAACTGCAATCGGGAAGCAGGGCAGACCGTCTTTCATATTCATCTGCACCTGCTTGCGGGCCGTTCGCTGACCTGGCCTCCAGGATAAGGTCAGGCAGTTCCATCAGGCTGCTGATGACGGGCACACCCGCTTCCGGCGCGGGTTCCGTCGATCTGTGCACGAGCACGCCACGCATGCCGACGCCGATCGCGCCCTGGACGTCGGCCGCAAGGCTGTCGCCGACCATCACCGCCTGCGACGCGTCGACATCGAACAGCTTCAGAACCGCCTCGAAGATGCTCGGATGCGGCTTCATGTAGCCGTGCTCCGATGACGAGAGCGCCCCGTGGATGAACGCATCGAGCTCGAAATGTCGCTGGAACGTCGACAGGCAGCGATGGGTATTCGAGATCAGGCCGATCTTCAGCCCGGCCGCCGACAACGCGCGCAGCGCCGGCTCGACATCATCATAGAGTCTGAAGTGCTGGCAGTCGGCCCACTCTTCGTAGATATGGCGAGCGCACTCGTTCAGTCGTTCGCCGCTCCCACCCATCGCTTCGATGATGCGGCCGATGTAACGGGTAAAGACCTCGTGGTCGTACACGTGATCCTGCACCGCCTCCGGCGCAGACAACGCCTGGCGGATGGCCGCGTCGTAGCGTCCAGGGTCGACCTCGATGCCGTGCGCGGCGCAGAACCGACGATAGCCCTCACCCTGAAATGCAGGACCGGGATAGATGAGCGTGAAATCGACGTCGAAAAAGACCGCGGACGTGCTCTGACGACAGTCGAAGATCATCGAAGGGGTCCGGCATACGGACCGGCCACCACGATCGCCGCACGCTCGGGATCGAGGGCCGCCCGGGCTGCGGCGTGCACATCCTCTTTGGACAATGCCTGGAGCAAGGCGGGCACGCGCCGATCGTAATCGAGACCAAGGCCGAAGAACTCCACGGTCTGCAGGAAGTTGGCAATGCCCATGTTCGTTTCGAGCGTCCGCGGCATCGACCCGATCAGATACTGCTTCGATTCGGTGAGCTCACGATCGCTGGGACCGTCGGCAACGAATCGCGAGAGCTCGGCATCGATCGACGCGACCGCGCGTTCGACGTTGGCCGGATTGACGCCGGCCCGAATCACCAGCGGTCCGGGAATCACGTTCGCGTCAAGAGAGCTGAACACGTAGTAGGCCATTCCCTGACGCTCGCGGATACTGTCGCCGAGCCGCCCGCCGATCGAGTACTGACCGAGGATGTTGTTCATGAGCCAGAACGAATAGTACGCGGGATCCGATCTGAGAATCGACGTGAAGCCGTACGCGAGATCCGCCTGCGCCTTGTTCATCATCGGGACCAGGCGAACTCGTCTTTCGCGCGACCGCTCGGGAGTCGGAAGCGTCACGCAGGGTGGCGCTGCTCCCCGCCATCCGCCGAAGGCTCTCGACGCTGCGTCGACGGCCAGCTCGGGTTCGACGTCTCCGACGATCACAAGACACAACGCCTGTGGCACGAACCACGACGCATGAAAGGCCTGGAGCATGCCTCGCGTGATCGTGTCGACGCTCTCGGTTGTGCCCCGGGTGCGCCGCCCGTACGGGTGTGCGTCGCCGTACAGGATTTCCATCAGCGCTTCGCTGGCGACTGCGGCGGGGTTGTCCTCGTCCTGACGAATGGTCGTGATGATTTCGCCGCGCCGCGTCCGAACTTCGGCCTCCGGAAACGCCGGATTGAGGATGATGTCGGCCACGATCGACAGCACGCTCTGGAAGTCCTCCACGAGACACGTGCTGACGAGCGACAACGCGTGGCGGTTGACCGACGTCGCCAGCGATACGCCCCGACTGTCGAGCTCCTCGGCGATCTGATCGACGCTGCGCGACGTCGTCCCGCGATCGATGGTTCGCGAAATGAAGTGCGCAACGCCGGGCTGTGATGACGGATCGCAGACCGTGCCCGCGTAGACGGCCGCATGAATGGTGACCGCCGGCGTGGTCCGCGACTCCTTCGCCACGACGCGGACGCCGTTGGCCAGCACCTCGCGCACGGGCGCGAGCCCGGCATGCGTTGTCGTGCTCATGATGCCGGATCGAACCAGCCGATCGTCCGATTCGACGCCTTCAGCCATCGCTCCGCCACCGCCGCGACCTCGTCGAGGGTGACCGCCTCGATGCGTTCAGGGACGGAGGCCACGAACCGCCAGCTGTCGATGGTCTCGTAGTACCCGAGCTGATGCGCGATGTTCGTGATGCTGTCGTTTTCGAACACGAGCCGGGCCCGCATTTGATTCTTGGCCTTGCGCAGCTCTTGTGGGGTCAGCCCACGCGTCCGGACGTCCTCGATCGCGCCAAGCGTCGCGTCTTCGACGCGCGACAGCGGCACGCCCTCGGTCGCGGTCACCGAGATCGTGTAGACGAACGGGTCCTGCGTCGGCATCAGCGCCCCGCCAACTGCCGACGCGATGCCGGTGTTGACGAGCGCCTGATACAAGCGCGCGCTCCGCTGCGGGGGCGCCGTGCGGAAGCTCGCCCAGAGGTTCATCCCTTTGGCGCCGCTCAGAACGGCATCCAGCAGCAGCATCGGAAAGAAGTCCGCACTCCCGATGGCCGGCGCGTGATAGCCGATCTTGAAGTACGCCGTCGTCCCTTCGCGCCGGATCGTCACGCGTCGCTCTCCGAGCTGCTCGGGCTCACGCGTGTGCAGGTGGCGGCGGACCTCGCGCGACGGGATGCCGGCAAAGTGTTTCGCCGCGCTCTTCAGCGCCGCCGCAGTCTCGATGTCGCCGACGATGACCAGCGTCGCATTGTTGGGGACATAGAAGGCGCGGTAGTAACCGTACAGGTCCTCACGCGTCATCGTCTGCAGATCCGAGAGCCACCCGATCGTCGGATGGCGATACGGATGTGCCTGGATCGCGGTCGCCGTCATCTCCTGATCGAGCAACTGGTCGGGATCGTTCTCGCCGCCCTGCAGCTCCGAGATGATGACGGTGCGCTCCGACTCGCAGTCGGCCGGGTCGTACAGGCCGTTCGTCATTCGCTCGGCCTCGATGAACAGCATGTGGTCGAGCGCATCGCGGGTGGCGGTCTCCGTATACGTGGTCTGGTCGACCCACGTATAGCCGTTCCAGTAGCCGCCGTACTGCTCGATGATCCCTTTGACCCGGTCGCGGGGAATGTTGGTGGTGCCCTTGAAGTTCATGTGCTCGACCCAGTGCGACACACCGGTCTGACCCGGACCTTCGTCGCGCGAGCCGACGCGATACCAGCACCAGACCGATGCGAGCGGAGCGGTGTGAACTTCCTGGATAAGGACCCGCAGACCGTTGTCGAGAACCTCCTCGTGGACCGCCGCTGCGGAGGCGGACTGCGGTGCGAGGGTGGCCATCGTGAAAATTATAGGTCGCGGCTACGGAGTAGAATTTGAAGATGCCGCCCCGATCAGGGCTGCATATTCCCGCTTTGGCGCGAATTGCGACCCCAGCCGTACACAAGGCCGAGCTGGTTTCCGAGGTAGTGAGTCCTCAGCAATGCCCGAATGGAAGGATACGGTAAACCTGCCGCGAACAGGTTTTCCGATGAAGGCGAACCTTCAAACCGCTGAACCCGAAGCGCTTGCGCGCTGGCAGGCGATGGACCTCTACGGCCAGATTCGGGCGAAGCGCCGAGGCGCGCCGAAGTTCGTCTTCCATGACGGCCCGCCGTACGCCAATGGTCGAATCCACCTCGGCACGGCGCTCAACAAGATCCTCAAGGACCTGGTCATCAAATCGAAATCGATGGCCGGGTTCGACGTTCCATACATCCCCGGGTACGACTGTCACGGTCTGCCTATCGAGCTGAAGGTCGATCGCGAGCTCGGGGCGAAGAAGCGTGACATGTCCGTGGCGGAGATCCGTCGCGCATGCCGGGAGTACGCGGCCCGGTTCATCGACGTGATGACCGAGGAGTTCAAGCGGCTGCTCGTCTTCGGCGAATGGGACCGCCGATATCTGACGATGGACTTCAGGTATCAGGCGGATATCGCTCGGTCGCTTGGCAGGTTCGTGGATCGCGGGCTCGTCTACAAGGGGAAGAAGCCGGTCTACTGGTGCATCCACGATCAGACGGCGCTTGCGGAAGCGGAAGTCGAGTACGAAGACCACACGTCACCGTCGATCTACGTCGAGTTCCCGCTGAACCCGGAGAGCGCGACCGAGCTCGCCAGCCGTGTGCCCGAGCTCGCCGGTCGCGACGTGTCGGTCCTCATCTGGACGACGACGCCCTGGACGATTCCGTCGAATCTGGCGATCGCGTTCCATCCGGCGTTCGATTACGCGGCCTATGAAGTCGACGGGCGGGCGGTCATCGTCGCCGAAGGATTAGCTGAAAAGGTCAGTGACGCTGTCGGCAAGCCGCTGACCACTGCGATCGCGCGAATCAAGGGCGCGCAGCTCGAAGGGATCCGGTTCCGTCACCCGCTGTACGACCGCGACTCAGTGGGCGTGCTTGCCGAGTACGTGACGCTCGAGCAGGGCACGGGTGCGGTCCACACGGCGCCGGGTCATGGGGCGGACGATTTCCTGACGGGGATGAAGTACGGCCTCGACATCTACGCGCCCGTCGGTCCGGCCGGACACTTCCTGGACAGCGTCGAGCTGTTCGGTGGTCAGCGAGTGTTCGATGCCAACCCTCATGTCGAGGAGGCGCTCAAGGCGCGTGCGCGGCTGTGGCATCGCGAGACGTTGTCGCATCAATACCCGCACTGCTGGCGTTGTCACAATCCAGTCATCTTCCTGGCGACGGCGCAGTGGTTCGTGCGGATGGACGGCGACCCGACGATCGTGGGAACCGATGGCCAGCGGCGCACGCTTCGTGAAGCCGCGCAATATGGAATCGATCATGAGGTGAAGTGGATCCCGTCGTGGGGTCGCGATCGTATCTTCAACATGGTCTCGAACCGGCCGGACTGGTGCATCTCGCGCCAAAGGGCGTGGGGCGTGCCGATTCCCGCGGTCGACTGCACGAAGTGTGGCGAGACCATCCTGACGTCGGCCTTGACCGATACAGCGGCGAAAGTCTTCGAGCAGCATGGCGCTGACGCCTGGTACGAGAGGCCAATCGAAGAGTTCCTTCCGGCCGGTTTCACCTGTCCGGCGTGCGGCAGCAGCGAGTTCCAGCGCGAGCGGGACATTCTCGACGTGTGGTTCGACTCGGGCTCGAGCCATGAAGCCGTCCTCGCTCGTCATGCCGAGCTCGGCTGGCCTGCAGACATGTACCTCGAAGGCAGCGACCAGCATCGCGGGTGGTTCCAGAGCTCGCTGCTGATCGCACTCGGAACCCGCGAACGACCACCGTTCCGTCAGGTGCTGACGCATGGCTTCCTGATCGACCTCGAAGGCCGCAAGATGTCGAAGTCGGTCGGCAACGCCATCGCGCCGCAGGACGTGATCAAGGAGAGCGGCGCGGAGATCCTCCGTCTGTGGGTCGCGATGAGCGATTACGCCGAGGAGCTGCGCGTCAGCAAGGAAATTCTGACGCGAGTCGTCGACGCTTATCGCAAGTTACGGAACACGTGTCGGATTCTTGCCGCGAACCTGTACGACTTCGATCCGACGAAGGACATCGTCGCGGTCGAGAAGCTGGCCAGTGTCGATCGCTACGCGCTCGCGCGCTACGCCGACGCGGCGATGAAGATGCTTCGCGCCTACGAGGCCTACGATTTTCCGACCGTGTTTCAGACGCTGAACTCGCTGGCCACGGTGGATCTCAGCGCGTTCTACGTGGACGTGACCAAGGACCGGATGTACACGTTCGCCGCTCATTCGTTCGAGCGCCGGTCGACGCAGACGGTCATGTATCTCATGGCCGACGGTCTCGCTCGACTGCTCGCGCCGATCCTGCCGGTGACCGGTGACGACCTCTGGCGCAACCTGCCCGGTTCGCGATCGGCCTCGGTTCATCTCGAGGACTTCCCGCACGTCGATCGATTCGTCGACGAGGGCTCGATCGCCACGTGGGAGCGATTGCTCGAGGTCCGCGCGGTGGTGAACGCGGCGCTCGAGCAGAAGCGCAAGGACAAAGTCATCGGCAACTCGCTGACGGCACGCGTGACGGTGACGGCGAGCGGGCCGATCGCGGCACTGCTCGAGCGTTACCGCACCGATCTGCCGATGCTGTTCATCGTGTCGGACGTGGCGCTGAACGTCGGGGCGTCTGACGGCCCCGATCAGGTCAGCGTCGAGGTCGAAAAAGCGCCGGGTGTGAAATGCGACCGGTGCTGGCGCTATGTCCCGAGCACGCGCTCGGAACCCGAATGGGCTGGCATTTGCGACCGCTGCGTCGAGGCGCTTGCGGAGCCGGTCAATCGCTGACGTGGCCTCGTCTCGCGCACTGCAGGCGTGGATTGCTGGCGGGATCGTCGTCCTCGACCAGGCGGTCAAGCTGCTGGTGCGGGCGCGGCTGGGGCTCTACGAGAGTGTCAGCGTCATCCCGGGCTTCGTCGACCTGACACGCGTTCACAACACCGGGACCGCATTCGGGTTCATGAACCTGGTCGACTTTCCGTTCAAGACGGTCGTGGTTGCGTTGATGGCCGCGACGGCGCTCGCGGCGTTGGCGATGTACGGAGCGACACTGGCACCGGAGCAGCGGCTCAGCCGCATCGGTCTCTCGCTGGTGATTGGCGGCGCAGCGGGGAACCTCGTCGATCGACTGGCTGCCGGATACGTGCTCGACTTCGTCGACGTTTACTACGGCAACTGGCACTTCTGGGCGTTCAATGTTGCCGATGCGGCGATCTCCGTGGGCGTCGCGCTGATGATTCTCGATCTGCTGGGACTGGGGCGTTACCGTGTATCCAGAGCTGTTTAGCGTCGGCCCGGTCAACGTCTATTCGTACGGAGTCCTGCTCGCGTTGTCGTATCTGCTCGGCCTGTGGCTGGCGATGCGCCGCGCGAAGCGGTGGGGGCTCGACTCCGCGCGCGTCCTCGACCTGGGCATCTACATCATCATCGCGGCGCTGGTCGGCGCGAAGCTGTTGCTGCTGGTCGTCGACTTCGAGCAGTTCCGGCAGGCACCGGGTGAGCTGTTGTCGCTGGCGCGTTCGGGCGGCGTGTTCTACGGGGGGCTGATCCTCGCGATCGCGGTGGCGTTCTGGTACATCGCAAAGCACCGAATGCCATTCTGGACGACGTGCGATGTGTTTGCGCCGGGGATCGCGCTCGGCCACGTGACCGGTCGGCTGGGATGTCTGGCCGCCGGCTGCTGTTACGGCAAGCCAACGAGCGTGCCGTGGGCGATCACGTTTACCAATCCACTCGCGGCGGCCAACGTCGGGACCCCCTTGAACATTCCGCTGCACCCCACGCAACTCTACGAAGCGGGCGCTGAGCTGCTGATCCTCATGCTGCTGCTGGCGACGGAGAAGAAAGGTCGACCGTTTGCCGGTCGGACGTTCTGGGCGTACATGTTCCTCTACGCGGTGTCGCGCTACATCATCGAGATCTACCGCGGCGATCCGCGCGGGATGGTGTTCGACACCTTCTCCACGTCGCAGTTCATCTCGCTGATCCTGGCGCCACTCGCGATCGCGATGCTGGTGCGGTTGTCGAGGCATTCGCCCGAGACACCCGCCGTGCCCCGGCGCCGGCGCGCCGCGGCGTAAATGGCGCACGAGTTCGAGGTGCCCGCGGAGTTCGAAGGGCAGCGGCTCGATCGGTTTCTCGTTTCCGTTCTCGGCGATCTCTCGCGCTCGCAAATCCAGCGGCTCATTACTGACGGGCACGTCGCCGTCGCCAATCGGACGGCGAAGCCGAACCTCGCGCTGCGGGAACGCGATCGCGTCAGTGTGGACGTGCCCGAAGCGGCTCCATCGACGATCGAACGCGAGGAGCTGCCGCTCGACATCCTCTATCAGGATCCCGACGTCGCGGTGCTGAACAAGGCCGCCGGGATGGTCGTGCATCCTGCCGCCGGCCATGCGTCGGGCACGCTGGTCAACGCGTTGCTGCATCACCTGACGGATCTCAGCGGCATCGGCGGCGAGCGGCGTCCCGGCATCGTCCATCGACTGGACCGCGGGACATCGGGCCTGATGGTCGTGGCAAAGAACGATGCCGCACACCTCGAGCTCTCACGACAGTTCCACGATCACGAAGTCGAGAAGGAATACATCGCGCTCGTCTGGGGTGTCGTGCAGGCGGGTCGACGGATCGATGCGGCCATCGGCCGCGACCCCGTCAACCGGCAGAAGATGTCGGCGCGCGCCAAACACGCGCGAACGGCGGTCACGCGAATCACCCGCGCGCATCAGATGCCTGGTCTGACGCTCTGCCAGGTGGCTATCCATACGGGCCGCACGCATCAGATCCGCGTGCACCTGAGCGCGATCGGTCACCCGATTGTCGGCGATGCGATGTATGGCGGAGTCCATCGCCGCGTGCCGGGCGACATCCGCGCGGTGCAACGACTCGAGCGCCCGTTCCTCCACGCCGCTCGGCTGATGTTCCACCATCCACGCGATCAACGGCGGATGGAATTCATCGCACCGTTGCCGGCAGATCTGGAATCGGTGCTCAACGACCTACCCGGCTCGCCCCCGGAAACTCAAACCTGATTCCCACAG
>Ga0111539_10013648_pt1 | contig 10147 bp, 10 predicted proteins | sample RhiMethybrSRZTD1_FD_79667 | JGI IMG/M metagenome (GOLD analysis project Ga0111539, IMG submission 79667) | Populus rhizosphere microbial communities from Tennessee, USA - Rhizosphere MetaG P. TD hybrid SRZTD1 (version 2) (version 2) | ecosystem: Host-associated > Plants > Roots > Rhizosphere >... | reverse complement strand
GTGCCCTCGACGGGCACTACAACTCGGGCCGGGTGAACTTCGAGCGCGTGGACGAGACCACGACGAAGGTCACCCGGCCCGAGTTGTAGTGCCCGTCGAGGGCACGCCAGGCAACGACCTGGTCCGGGCGCTGCTCGGTGATCTCGGCGTCCCACTCGTGGCGCTTGCCGCTGATCTCGGCGACCCAGCGCAGATGCGCGTCGTCGGTCTGCGTGACCGACTCGACGGCCTCCATGAAGCGCGGGAACTCCTCGAACTGCGTCCACTGGTTGTAGACGGTCGAGATGGGACAGTTGACGGTGATCGATTCGGTGACAGATGCCACGAAGACCCCTCCTTCGGTCGTTTTCGTCGTCCGATGGGGGTACCCGCGAGCGGGTCGGCTAACCCTTGAAGCGGCGCACGAGCGCCCATGCCCCCGGCAGGAGCGCACCGGCGAGATAAAGCTTGAGAAGGTCGCCGACGACGAATGGGTAGAGGCCGGCTTCGAGGGTGTCCTCGAGGCCCGCGTCGATCTTGACGGCGAGCCAGGGGAGGCCGACCGCGTAGATGACGACGTTGCCGGAGAGCATCGCCGCCACCGCGGAGTTGAAGTGCCGGTCCCAGCGCTGCTGGGCGAGGAAGCCGGTCAGGACGGCCGCGAGGACGAAGCCGACGATGTAGCCGCCGGTCGGCCCGGTGAGGATGTCCCAGCCGCTCTGGTGCTCGGCGTAGACCGGCGCGCCGAGCGCGCCGACGAAGAGATAGAGGCCGAGGCTGGCGAGCCCGAGCAGCGCTCCGAGCGACGCGCCGACGAGCACGACGGCGAACGTCTGCCCCGTGATCGGAACGGGAGTGAACGGCAAGCTGATCGACACCTGCGCCGCGATCGCCACGAAGCCGGTGCCCGCGAGCACGAGCAGGACGTTCGTGGTGAGATCGGAGCGCGGGAAGACCGCGAGCCGAAGAGTTGCCGCTTCCGGCCTCATGCCGGCGGCAGCTTAACCGGACTAACCCGACGTGGGCAGGACGATGTAGGGACCGGGCGGCTTCCCGCCGGGGCCGTACACCGTGGTCGGGTTCTGCGGCGTGTAGCGCGTGAAGAAGTCGTCCTCGCGGATGAGCTTCCCGTGCTCGAAGACCTTCCGGTGCACGTTCGTGTCGAAGCCGGGCCCGCCGCCGGCCACGACCGTCTTCGAGCCGGGCGAGGCGGTGGGGTCGATCGCGTACTGCATCTTCGGCTGCGTGTGGTTCGACGGCTCCGCGGTCGTCGAGGTCACCTTGCGGCCCTGCTTCGTCCCGTAGAAGGTGACCGTGAACGTGGTGTCCGTGTAGCTGACGTCGATCAGGATCGCGTGCTTCAGGTCGTTCTTGAAGACGAGGTCCGGGCCTCCCCACGACACGGTCGCGTCGCGGCCCATCGGGTAGTGGCTGATGTACCAGGAGTGGTTGTGCCGCTCCTTCACCGGCAGGCCGGCCTCGAAGGCCGCGTTGAAGATCGTCGTCGCCGTCTGGCAGACCCCGCCGCCGATCGACGGGATGAGCACCCCGCCGAAGATCATCTGGCCCTCGCGGAAGCCGCGCTCGATCGTCCGCGGGCCGACGACCTCGTTGTAGGAGAAGGTCTCGCCGGCCTCGAGGATCGTCCCGTCGAGGTAGTTCCCGAGCAGGTGCACGTTCCAGATCCGATTCGGCGAGGACTCGCCCATGTCGGTCGTGAACGTGGAGACCTCCTCGCGGATGCCGAGCGCCCTGGCCTCCTTCGTCGTCAGCCCGGGCGCGAGAGTGGCCAGGCTCAGCACGGCGAGGCGCCGACCAGGCCCGCTGCCAGCTTCGTAGATCGATTGCTGCGCGTCCTTGACGTCGAGCGTCGTCCCGTTCTTCGCCTTCACGAGATACGTGCGATCGCCGGAGACACGGAAGGTCGCGTCGACCGGCTCCTTCGTGAACGGCTTGACGACCGGATGGAGCTTGCCCTCGATTCCCCCGGGATCGAGGACGACGTTCACGGCTCCCGCCTTCGGCTCGAAGCGGACGAGCGAGGCGAGCTGGGCGCGGCCGAGCTTCCCGATCTCGCCCTCGCCCTTGAGCCCGAGCCTGACCGGCGCCGCCGTGATCGTGCGCGCCACCGTCGCAGCCCGCGCGGCGGCTTCGGTCGAGATCGGCGGCTCGACGGTCTGCAGATCGACCTTGACCGACGGAAGCCCTGCGAGCGCGGCGGCCTCGAGCAGGTCGAGCACCGCCTGGTCGTCGCTCGCCGTGCCGTCGCGCCCGGGGACGACGACGGCCTCTGTGCCTTCCATGGAGACGCGCGCCGAGACCGCACGCTTCGTGAGCCCGGCGAGCTCGTCCGCGAGCGCGGCGCGCCCGGACTCATGGACCCGCACCACGGGCCGCACCTCTTGATGCACGGCAAAGGGCACCGCCAGCGCCCCGAGCCGCACCGGGATCGACTTCCGGGCCGAGTCGAATGCGGCCTGCTCGCTGGCCGCGGCATCGACGCGGAAGATGTTCTCGGGCGTGACCCGGAGAGACCTGTTCCCGATGACGAGCTCAACCGGCTGGCCGAGCCGTGCGCCCAGCTCCTGGTCGATCCGCGCACGTGCGTCAGCGGGCGACAGGCCGCCGACGTCGACGCCTGCAACCGAGACGCCGGGGAGGACGGAGTCGCGCAGCGTGTACGCGCGGGCGAAGAGCGCGAGCCCGAGAGCGGCGATGACGACGGCCGTCACCAGGAAGAGGGCGCTCGGCCGACCGAGGCGCTGAATGGGTCGCGCGAGACGTGCGGCGATCTCGGTCATGGGCCTCGGAGACTAGCTGCAACCCCGGCGTATCATCAGGCGAAATGCAGCAGCAGAATCCTTTACGCGCCCTCCCCTCGGTAAACGAGCTCTTACAGGACGAGCGGCTCGTCCCGCTCGAGGCCGAGTACGGCCACGACCTCGCCGTGGAGGCCGCTCGCGAGGCGATCGACGCCGCACGCGAGAGGGTCGCGGCCGGCGGGCAGCCGGAGGACATCGCCGCCGATGCCCTCGACATCCTCCAGGGCAGCGCCGCCCCGCGACTGCGCCGCGTTCTGAACGCGACCGGCATCGTCGTGCACACGAACCTGGGCCGGGCGCCGCTCGCGCCCGAGGCGCTGGAGCGCATCCAGGAGGTCGCCGCGGGCTACTCGAACCTCGAGTACGGCCTCGCGGAGGGTGGGCGCGGCTCGCGCCAGGAACACGTTGCGCCGCTCCTCCGGGGGCTGACCGGCGCCGAGGACGCGCTCGTCGTCAACAACAACGCCGCGGCCGTTTTCCTTGCGATCGCCGCCCTCGCGGAGGGACGCGACGTCCTCGTCTCCCGCGGCGAGCTCGTCGAGATCGGAGACGGTTTTCGCATCCCCGAGATGCTCGCCCGCTCGGGCGCACGACTTGTCGAGGTCGGGACGACGAACCGCACCCGCCTCGACGACTACGAGCGGGCGCTCGGCGAGCGAAGCGCCGTTCTCCTCCGCGTGCACCCGTCCAACTTCCGCGTGGTGGGCTTCACCGAGCGCCCGGAGCTCGCCGAGCTGGCGCGGCTTGCGGACGAGCGAGGGCTCGTCCTCGTGGACGACCTCGGCTCGGGGGTGATGATGGACCTCGGCGACGAGCCGACGGTAGACGAGAGCCTCCACGCCGGCGCTCACGTCGTCACCTTCTCCGGCGACAAGCTGTTCGGCGGTCCGCAGGCGGGCCTTGTTCTCGGCCGCGCCGCCCTCGTCGAGCGTCTCCGCCGCCATCCCTTGCAGCGAGCTCTGCGCGCGGACAAGCTGACCATCGCGGCGCTCGAGGGGACGCTGGCGCTCTACCGCTCCGGCCGTGGCGGCCCACCGGTTCTCCGCATGCTCACCGAGCCCGCCACCGCCGTCCGCACACGGGCCGAGCGCCTCGCCGAGCTCACCGGCGGGAAGGTCGAGGCGACGGTGGCGCGGGCGGGCGGCGGCTCGCTCCCGATCACCGACCTCGAGAGCTTTGCCTGCGCGCTCGAGGAGAGCCTCGCCGAGCCTCTTCGCCGCGCCGATCCGCCCGTCATCGGGATCGTCCGCGACGGCGTGCTCCTGCTCGACTGCCGAACGCTCGGCGACGAGGAGGTCGAGGAGGCGGCGCGGGCGGTGAACGCATGCCGGTCACGGTAGGGACCGCCGGCCACATCGACCACGGCAAGACGTGGCTCGTCCGGGCACTGACCGGAAAGGACACCGACAGGCTTCCGGAGGAGCAGGCGCGCGGGATCTCGATCGACCTCGGCTACGCGCCCGTCGACCTTCCCGACGGGCGTCGCCTCTCGCTGATCGACGTTCCCGGCCACGAGCGCTTCGTGCGCAACATGGTCGCCGGCGCGAGCGGGATCGACCTCTTTATGCTCGTCGTCGATGCTGGCGAGGGAGCGCGGCCACAGACACACGAGCACCTCGCGATCATTCGGCTCCTGGGGATCGAGGACGGCGTCGTCGCCATCACGAAGGCGGACGCGGTCGAGCCCGACCTCATCGACCTCGTCGCAGAGGAGGCGCGCGAACTCGTGCCCGGCGCGGAGGTCGTCGTCACGAGCGCGAAGACCGGCCGGGGCCTGAACGAGCTGCGGACGGCGCTCGGCAACGCGGCCGGGCGGGTCGCCGAGGAGCGCGGAGAAGGAGCCACGCGCCTCTTCGTCGACCGAGTCTTCACCCTGCGCGGGATCGGCACGGTCGTGACCGGCACGCTCTGGTCGGGCTCGGTGGGCGAAGGAGACGCTCTTCGCGCCGAGCCTGCTGGGCTCGACGTGCGCGTTCGCAGCGTCCAGGTGCACGACCGCCCCGTCGGGCGCGCGGAGGCCGGCCAGCGCGTGGCGGTCGCTCTTCCCGGCGTCGGGCGCGGCGACCTCCGGCGCGGCGATGCGCTCGTCGCGCCGGCGGCCTACCCGACTTCGTACCGGCTCGACATTGCCCTCGACGAGCTCGAGCCGATTGCGGACGGGCGGCGCCTGCACGTCCATCACGGGACGGCCGAGCACTACGCGCGCGTCGTCCGCGCCGGGGAGCGCTGGGCTCAGCTTCGGCTCGCTTCGCCCGCGGTCGCGGCGCGGGGTGACCGCGTCGTCCTTCGCGACCGCGCGACTCTGGGCGGCGGGCTCGTGCTCGACCCGGCGCCACCCCGCCACGCGAGCGCGGAGCGCTTCGAGCTCCTCGAGCGAGGCGAGCTCGCCGCGCTTGTCCACGAGCCCGTTCGCGTCGAGACGCTCGGTCATCTCGGCGGAGACGCGGACGAGCTGGAACACGCGGGAGCCTGGGTCTTTTCGCGGGACTGGCTCGAGGAGCTCCGCGCCGACCTGCGCAGGCGGATTGAAGCCGCCGATCCGCTGGACCCCGGCATTCCGGCCCCGTCGGCGCCGTGGGCGCGCGACGTCCTCCCCCTCGCAGGCGTCGAGCGGCGGGGCGCGCGCCTCTACCTCCCCGGCTCCGTCGCGAGCCTCGGCGAGCGCTCAGGGGCGGCGGAAGCCCTCGAGGCGGAGCTCGCCGCTGCCGGATTCACGCCGGTCGCAATCGAGGACCGCGAGCTCGCCTCGTTCCTGGAGCGCGAGGGCAGGCTCGTCCGGGCCGGCGACGGCCTCGCGGTCGGCGCGGCGGCCTACGACGAGGCGAAGCGCCTGCTGCTCGAGGAGTGCGAAAGCGGGGGCTCGATCACGCTCGCGCGCTTCCGCGATTTGCTCGGCACGGGCCGAAAGCCCGCCCAGCTCCTCCTCGAGCGCTTCGATGCCGACGGCCTCACGCGGCGCATCGGGGACGAGCGCGTGCTCCGCCGCCGGGCCAAGACCGCCTGAGCTACGTTTGCCGCGGAGCGGCACGGGCCCGGTGGCCCAGCCGGTCTTCAAAACCGGTGAGGCGTGGCAGCCCCACGCTGGGTAGGTTCGACTCCTGCGCCGCTCCGTCGTTCCCACGACGATCTGGGCCGAAGGCAAGGTGGTGCGAATCACGTTCGCGGCGGCTGGTCGGCGCCTGCGCGGGAGGGCGCTTTCCCATGCGCCCGCTTGCGGGGCCATGAGCAAGCCGGCCAAGCCGACGCCCGTGAGGGCGACCCCAGCCTGCTCTCGTCTGTTCGGCGGTGGGATAGAAGCCATCAGCCGAGCCGGCGGTTCTAGGCGGGCCTCATCGCCTGCAGGCAGTCTAAGGCGTTGACCTGTCGGCGCCGACGACAGTGGAGTCGTACGCCTCCGGCTATAGTGGTCGCGTTGGACGCGGGATGAGTCTCCCGCCTAACCGCCTTCGGGCTGATGGGCTCTATCGAGAGTTCACGCCTGCAAGGAGGTAGCGGTGAGCGAATTAGCGATTGCGGCCATTCTCGCGGCCACGATCCTCGTCGCATCGACGATCTCGGTGGAGATCGGTCTTTCCGTCGCCCTGATCGAGCTGGCGGCCGGGGTTGTCGTCGGGAACGCGTTCGACCTGAGCGTGCCCGACTGGCTCTCGTTCATCGGCTCGTTCGCCGGCATCGTGCTGACCTTTCTGGCAGGGGCCGAGGTCGATGTTCCCCAGTTCAAGCGTGAGTGGCGCGCATCGCTGCTCCTCGGCGGCGTCTCCTTTGCAGCACCCTTCGTCGTCGTCGGCCTCTTCGCGTACTACGCTCTCGACTGGAATCGAGAGCAGGCCGAGATCGCGGGTATCGCGCTCTCGACAACGAGCCTCGCCGTCGTCTACGCGGTACTCGTGGAGACCGGCCTCAACCAGACGCTCATCGGCAAGCGTCTGATGTCTGCGACGTTCGTGACCGACTTCGGCACCGCAGCCGCTCTCTCGATCCTCTTCATCACCCCGAATCTCTGGATAGTTCCGTTCGTGGGCGCCTCAGCGGTTCTGATCTTGGGCCTGCCCCGCATGGCGCCCGACTTCTTCCGCCGCTACGGGAACCGCGTGATCGAGCCTGAGATCAAGCTCGTCTTCGCGGCGCTCTTCCTGCTGATGTGGCTCGGCGACCGAGCGAACTCACACGCTGTCTTACCCGCCTTCCTTCTCGGCCTCGCACTCTCGAGCCACTACGCTCAGCACCGCACCGAGCAGCAGCGTCTGCGCGTGGTCGCGTTCGCATTTCTGACGCCCTTCTTCTTCCTCAAGGGCGGGATGAACGTCTCTGTTGGCGCGGTTTGGGCGAACCTCGGCATCCTCGCCCTCCTCTCTGCGGGGAAGATGGTGCCGAAGCTCGGCGGCGTGTACCCGCTCGCGCGACGGTACACCGCGCCGCATGCAGCGTTCACCACGTTGCTCATGTCGACCGGCCTCACGTTCGGGACGATCTCGTCGCTCTACGGCCTGAACGCCGGGATCATCGATCGCACGCAGTTCTCACTCTTGGTCTCGGTCGTCGTCCTCTCGGCGATCGTGCCGACCGCGATCGCGCAACGCTTCTTCCAACCCCATGCTGCGACCGAGCAGGCGCGCGACGAGGCCGGCGCGCCCATGCCGGCAGTCCCCGCCGAGGCACTGACACGGGAGGTCTCTTGATGCCATTCGAACGAATCCTCGTCGCGATCGACGGCTCAGAGCCCTCGGATCATGCGTTCACGAAGGCGGTCGAGCTTGCCCTGGCCACGGACGGAACGCTGCATGCCCTGGCCGTCGAGGGCCCCTTGCCGGCCTATGCCGCGACCATCGGCGAAGTCGACGAGGTCAAGCGCGAAAAAGACACCTTCTTCAGTGCGCTCTGCGCCCGCGCCCGCCAGCAGGCCGAAGAGGCCGACGTGCCGATCGAAGTCGAGCTTCGACCGGGTCATGCGGCGGAGGTCATCATCGCGGTCGCCGCCGAAACGAACGCCGACTTGATCGTTCTTGGCCATCGCGGGCATTTCCTGCGGGACCACCTGCTGGGATCCACGGCCGACCGTGTCGCCGAGCATGCCGGCTGCCCAGTCATGATCGTCAGGTAGCGAGGCATCGGAAGCTCCACTTCGCGAAGGCCCGTTCGGTCCAGGGTCGTCGCTCCTCAGAGGCCCGTGGTGGAAGCGGGAGCACGGCGAGCTCCAACCTCGCCGGTACGCGTTCGAGTCCTGGCGCGCCTGCTCGGCCGTTCTTGAAAGCCCAGTGTCTTGCGGCGTGCCAATGGAGGGAGAGCGGCGCAACCCGTCGCCGGGTAGGTTCGCCTCCTGCGCCGCGCCGTCTGCTGCTAGGTTCGCCCCGCGGTGCCGCTCTACCTCGACCGACACGACCTTCCCGGGGTGACTGCCGAGGACGTGGCGCGCGCCCATGCCGAGGACCTGAAGGTCTCCGGCAAGCACGACGTGTCCTTTCTCTCCTACTGGTTCGATCCAGACCTGGGAACGGCCTTCTGCCTCGCACGCGCTCCGGCCGCGGAGAACGTGGCGGAAGCCCACGCCGAGGCGCACGGCCTCATTCCGACCGAGATCATCGACGCCTCGGAGGATGCAATCCTGCGCTTCCTCGGAAAGATCGAGGATCCCGCCGACGAGACCGAGGTGACGACGGCGTTTCGGACGATCCTCTTCACGGACCTCGAAGACTCGACGGCCCTCGCCGAAAGCCTGGAGCCGTCGCGCTACCTCGACCTCCTGAAGGAACACGATCGCATCATCCGCAGAGCGCTCCTCGGGGCGGGTGGCCGGGAGGTGAAGCACACCGGTGACGGAATCATGGCCTCCTTCGACGACGTTCGCGCTGCGCTCGCCTGCGCGCTCGAGATCCAGGCGGGGTTCGGACAGAGGATCGCGGCCGGCGGGCAGCCGCCCTACCGCATCCGGATCGGGATGGCCGCAGGCGAGCCGGTCGACCACAACCACGATCTGTTCGGCCCGACGGTCAACCTCGCCAGCCGCTTGACCGATATCGCCAGCCCCGGCGAGGTCCTCGTCTCGGCAGCCATCGAGGACGCCGCCGGCCAAGAGTACGTGTTCGAGCCTCGCGATCCGGTCCTTCTGAAGGGCTTCGCGGAGACCGTCCCGGTCTTCCGGCTCGTCGGGCGAGCGCCCCGCTAGGCGGAAGGGCCCCGCTGGCGGAATCGCTCCGGAGGCTCGGCGCCGATGGCAGGCGGCCCCTGTGCCTGCTCGTTGACGCAGACGAAGACGTCGAGCCACCAGTGCTCGCGGTTCTCGTCGATCTCGCCCTCGCCGACGAGGAAGCACGTGTTCAGCCATCGCCACCGCTCGCCCTCGGTGGTCAGCTCGATCCGGGCGAGGATCACCCGGCGGCTGCCGGGCGCGTCCTGCTCGATGCTCTGGCCGTGGATCGAGACCAGAAGCTCGTCGCCGTCGCGCGTCGTGATCGTCCCGCGCAGGTTCGGCGTCCAGACTCCGTCCTCGCGCCGCCGCGGATAGTTCGCCCACACGAGGGCGCCGTCGAGCTCCCCGCTGACCTCACCGTCGCCCTGGCCGAACCCGAGCCCTTCTTCGCCGGTGTACGGCCGGTGCCAGCTCGATGCGCGATACCGCATCGAGACCCGGCAGAAGGGCTCGAGCCGCACGAGGTCTCGGCTACGCCGGCTGGAACTGGCGGGCCCGACCGCGCCGCTTCTCCGCCTCGACCTCGCGGTCCTTCGGCGGAGCGGCCGTCACCAGCTCCTCGAGGAGATGGTGCGAGGCGTGAGCGACGGCGTCGACCGCACGCGCGAAGGCCTCTTCGTTCGCGCGCGACGGCTTGGTGAAGCCGCTGATCTTACGCACGTACTGGAGAGCCGCGGCGCGGATCTCGTCGTCGGTCGCCTCGGGCTCGAAGTTGTAGAGCGTCTGGATGTTTCGGCACATGCCGCCAGCCTAGCGGCTCGGTGGCCCGTTCCCAAGCTCCGCGTTCGGTATAGGAAAAGCCGTGACGATGGACACGCGCAGGCGCTGGATCGCGCTCATCGTTCTCTGCCTCGGCGACCTCATGATCGTCCTCGACGCGACGATCGTGAACGTCGCGCTGCCCTCCATCCGCGAGGATCTCGGCTTCTCCCAGACCTCGCTCGCGTGGGTCGTGAACGCCTACCTGCTGACCTTCGGCGGCTTCCTCCTGCTCGCCGGGCGGCTGGGCGTTCTCTTCGGGCACCGCAAGCTCTTCCTCACCGGCATCGCGCGGCGGCGCTCGCGGGACCGCTGCTCCGGCCGCTCCCGCAGGCCGCGCAGCCTGCGCACGGCGAGAGCCCCGAGACGATCGGCCCGCCCATCACGGCGGATGCCGAGT
>Ga0111539_10013645_pt1 | contig 10148 bp, 9 predicted proteins | sample RhiMethybrSRZTD1_FD_79667 | JGI IMG/M metagenome (GOLD analysis project Ga0111539, IMG submission 79667) | Populus rhizosphere microbial communities from Tennessee, USA - Rhizosphere MetaG P. TD hybrid SRZTD1 (version 2) (version 2) | ecosystem: Host-associated > Plants > Roots > Rhizosphere >... | reverse complement strand
GACGAAATTGCAAAAGTTGTCTCATTTCTTGCTTCAGATGAAAGCAGTTTTGTTACAGGTATAGAACTATTCGTTGATGGAGGTATGGCACAAATCTAGGTAGTATCTTTCACTCTGCTTTTTTTTTGCTATTCAGAATCTAGTTAATAGTTTCAATAAAGGTTTATTTACAAAAAATACTAGCTAAATATGTTTCCAAAAAATACCAGCTTACCGCCGACAACCATGTAAACTTAAAGTATGCCATCACGATTAGAATACCATGAAAAGACTGGAAGGAAAAGTTGCAGTAATAACAGGTGGAAGCACCGGCATAGGCCTAGCCACGGCAAAGCGGTTCGTCGACGAAGGCGCAAATGTTTTCATCACCGGCCGCCGTCAAAGTGAACTCGATGTGGCAGTCAAGCAGATCGGCAAAAACAACGTTACCGGTGTTCAGGGTGACGTTTCAAATCTAGAAGATCTTGATAGGTTATATAATACGGTGAAGGATCAGAAAGGTCGCCTCGATATTCTATTTGCAAATGCCGGTATCGGAGAATTTGCTCCATTGGGAGAAATTTCCGAAGAGCACTTTGACAAAATATTTGGTATTAACGTCAAAGGGCTTTTGTTCTCTGTGCAGAAAGCACTTCCGCTGTTTCAGGATGGAGGTTCAATCATTCTAACTGCTTCTGTCGGAGGATCCAAAGGAAACCCCGCGTCGAGTGTTTACAGTGCAAGCAAGGCCGCCGTACGTTCGTTCGCTCGAACTTGGACTGTAGATCTGAAACATCGCAAGATTCGTGTCAACGCTATTAGTCCTGGCCCGATAGACACGCCGATCTTCACTGGTGAAGAAAAGGTTGAAGAATTAAAGAGGCTCATAAACACCGTGCCAATGGGTAGGAAGGGAAGCCCTGACGAAATCGCGAAAGCCGCCTTGTTCCTCGCTTCGGATGACAGCAGTTATGTCACCGGCATCGAACTGTTCGTGGATGGGGGTCGGGCACAAATATAACGGGGAGGAGAATTACAATGAGCAAGCAATTGAAGAGAAAACAAAGCACTTGTTTTTTGCGGATTGCTACATATAGCTGTAACATGATGAATTCCTAAAACCTGTTTTTTATTATTCATATATTTCTTTTCTACTCTTTTTTTTATGAAGATTCGGCTATAAAATGTGAAATAATGGTGTTTTTCTCAATTTGAAAAGATTTAACACTGCTATCCACAGAGCTCAGAATAGTCTATGACTTGACAGGACAGATTTAGGCGAACTGAGTTGTTCAGTCATACATATAATTGGTGCCTAGAATATCTTGGTATTTTCACTAACTGAAATAAAACACAACAACATAATCTTCACCATAAATTAGAATTCGGCCTATTAAGGCCTTGGTTAGGTCCTGCCTTTGAGTAGTTGTGATAGTGATTTGCCACCTGGAAGATCTAGGGCTGCATAGACTTTGGGAGCAATTGGATTTGCGTTATCATGAACCATTTCAACAAACGCCGCAAAACCTGACGAAATAATAACACCTGCTTGCTGCATCTGAGCTATTGCGCTTACTCGTAAGGTTTCATTCCATGTACCAGAACTGTCAAGTAGAGCATATGAGTCATAACCTTCACTGGCAGCTGAGATGCTAGGAAAAGCCAGACATACATGAGTAGTTAGGGCCGAGAAGAGAACCTTTCGTCGTCTACTCTCCTTTATAGCCTGTCTTACCTTTGGATCCTCCCAAGCGTTGATGATACTTCGTTCTATGTTTTCTATACCTGGTAACGCTTCTGTCAGCTCTGGTAAAGTGGGACCAAATATATCTGGAGCAGTTGAGGTGAGAATGACTGGGACACCTAAGACACGGGCTGCGCGTGCCGATGCAACCACATTATGGCGTAGCTCTTCTTGGTCTATGTCCTTAATGGTCAGCAAATGTCCTACTTGGTGATCAATTAGAACTAACAGGGAATTATCGGCTGTCAAGCGCTGATAAGAGTGATTGCGTGTAGCATTCTCTATTAGCTTTCCCATTCTACGAGAGGTCATGTAATAATATAAAGATAAGATTGATTTAGGTATTATGCAAGTCAGGGTATTGTTTTGGTATAAATTTTCTAACCTTGTCTGATTTTTATTGTGTAGATGCTACTTCTATCATGAATTCTACAAAAAAGATCATTCTAACAAAGATTTCAAATCCTACCTCCTACATTGAACTCATAAAGTATTTTGGTAATTTCTAAAAAAAGTTCTAGCATTTATACATAATAGAAAATAAGGTATTGCTATTTATCATAAATCTATCTTTAAAAACCTTCTTTTTTATGTGTCTCTTTTACTATAAATCCCTTTATATACATCTGTTATTTTAAGATTATATTCACCTCCTTTAATCCAAAATAATTGTTGTTTATTGTTGTGTTGTTATATACCTAGAAACAAAGAATTGTATCCAGTTTTGTACTTGAAATAGATTACATTCACTACCTTCTTTTTGCATACATGAAAAATAGTCATTAAAACATTCAGTTCTGTCTTTGAAATACTGGTTGACTCTTTCCATTAGACTTTTCTCTAATGGTGAATGTAAATAATGTTTCAATCTTAGTACACTAAATGCTGGGTCATACCATGTTTCACCATCTGTGTAAACTGTATGTTTTCCATATTTCTCGACTAGTGAACGAATAAATTTTTCAGCAACAAGCATGTTTCTCTTTTCTGATATGTATATTCCAAGCACAGCACTATGTACTGGTTCAATACAAATCCATAGCCAAAAATGTTGATTGCCAATCTGAATGATAGTTTCATCTATTATGAATGCTGATACTTTTTTACGTTTGTAGTAGATTTGATATGAACCAAATCTGAATCCAATTCCATACAGAAACATGACTTCATTTTTGATCCTTGAATATTATTAATGCTTTAGAAGTATTACGTAGACTTAAACCAAGAAAATATAGATAAAGAGAATACATTACAATAACAGGAGATGTTTTATTTCTTTGAAATCCAATTTTCATAACATGAATGGAATATTCCTAGCTATAGTATTACTGCTTAACTTAAGAGCCATTGTTTCTATTGAAAATGTATTTAAAAGTTGATACTGATAAATAATTATTTGAAATTTATAGGTTTATTTCTTTATTATATTATTTTGCTTAATCTTTATCAAATAGTTCTCTGTCGGTAAAAAATTTCATCTTGGGGGTATTATCGTGGGTTTATTTTTTAGTCGATCATATTGCAATCGGAATAGATCTATAATCTTAGGATTATCATCTTCACTTTGAATAATATAGCTTACCCACATAGATTCTGGGTAGATAATATGAGGTAATGCTTTTCCTGACGCTATAATCTCCTTTCGGATTTCAATTGGAAATGGTAGATCGGCAAGCTTTTCACCATGTATATGACCCATATCTCTTTTATTAACACGAAATTCAATACCACCAAATTGGTATGGGTTAGATGTAACACCAGGCCATGAGAGGATCTCGTTTTTTATATTTTCGGTTATTGTTGTATCCAATGCGCCTTTTTCCTCTGGTAGGTGGTTTTGACATTTAGGTGGGGTACTCTTAAACAAGAACACTGATAATACTATAGATATTAGAGACAGGATCGCAGCAGTGAGAAATATGAGATTATACGCTTCAAAGGATGGAAAGGACTGTGGTTTTCCTCCAATAATTGCTGTGTATTGATATCCCTGCATAAACATTCCAGAGAGTGCTGGGGCTATAGAACTTCCTACAAGCCTCATAAAACTTGTCATACCAAGTGATGCCCCACTATTCTGTCTTGGAATAGATAATATGATTACATTCTGAGCACCTACGTTAGTCAATGCTAGTCCTATAGAAATAATTGCAAGATTTAACGATAATAAGAATTCAGTTGAATGGAATATGACTATACTAATGAACCCGATGCAGCCCACTACTGTACCTAATATGACTGGCTTCTTAGAGCCTAATTTGGAGATTAATAGACCTGATGCTGGTCCGAATACAAGAAATACAAGAGCGAATGGTAGCTGTACATTTGCTGCACTAATAGGATCTCCTCCAAATCCAACTGGTTGGGGATTTTCAACTAGTATAGGTATTGTCTGAAATACGATAAACATTGAAAAGCCAACAAATATTATCATGAGAGTGGGTAGAAGTATTCTCTTGTTCAACATCAGGTTAAAATCAAAGAGCGGCGATGCTGATCTTTTTTCTACCCATATGAATAACACTAATGAAATAATTCCAGCAGCCAGAAAACTTGTGATAGTTATTGTTGAACTACTACCAACAGAATTATTACTAGTAATAGTGGTACCTATTTCAAAGTAGGTGATCACAAGCAGAAATGATGTTATAGCAACCGCAAGTGTTATGGCACCTTTTACATCTACGCTTGTTTTGGTATTAACAGATTTACTGCTTTTCGATATTGTTGTCTCTCTTTCTATAGATTTAGAATTTTTTTTTCTCTTTATAGGATATGTTTCTCGTTGTTGTTTTTGTTCTTGTTGTTCTTTTGTCGTTTGTTCTAGCCTTTCTTCATCTACATGAATAAAACGCCAGATTACAATTAAAAGTGCAATGGCAATTGGTATTAGAGTAAAAAATGTCGAATGCCAGCTGTAGTGTTGAATTATAATTCCTCCAATCAAGAGACCTATTACGGCACCCCCTCCATACATGGAAGTTATTATTCCTTGACCTATTGCCATTTTTTGTCTAGGAAATTGGGCTCTTACAATACTAAATGCAATTGGAAACATTGATAATCCGACTCCTTGAAACCCTCTTGCAATTAGCATAAATTCTATGTTTGTTGAAAATCCTGCAATGGAAACTCCAACAGTGTAGAATACCATTATGATAAGCAAAATCTTCTTTTTGCCATAGATATCTGATAACTTACCAGCAATCGGAGTCATAACAGCAGCGGTAATTAGATATGTAGTAAGTATCCAGGATGATGTACTATAGGGTATATTAAAATCTTTGATAAGATCAGGAATAGCTGGTACTAGCATAGTCTCAGCATACATAACCATAGTTGCGATGGAACTTAGGATTGCAACTACTTTCCATTCAGAAGCAGAAATCACCTTTCCAGAAAATGATGTAGATGAGCCCATGTAAGATTATTATTGTAATTGTCTGTCAAAAAAACTATTTGATAAATGGACTTCTACTCAAAGAAATATTAAATATGTTAACGCCAAGAAAAATAAAAAATACGAGACAATTAAAAATGGAATGTGTTTCGGTTTGAAAATATCTTGATGAAGGAATAGGTTGAAAATATATTGTAGTTATAATGGAACTTGTGGGGAAACTACAGGAACAATGGATGATAGTAGTAGAACAGATACAAATACAATCAATAATAAAGTACGACAAATATAAAATACAATCTAAATGTTCTTCTTTGTTTTACAATTTAAATCCAAGTTTTTTTAAATATCCCTCTTTGAAATAATAAATCTTATATAATATATTACTGATATATAGTAACACAATGGTAGAGAAAAGAAGTATCTCTAACAAGGAAATTATTGCTACCATAATACTGTTTGCTTCAACATTATTTACTTTTCAATCCTTCTTGCTTTCACAGTCGCAAGATAACAATATCAACAATATCAATAATAATGCTTATGCACAATCTGAATTAATTGGTACAACATCTGGAAATCATGCTCCAAACATAGAGATTTTTAAACCTATTACAGGTTATACAATTGAACCAGTTGTTTGGAATTTGACTGCCCCTGACAGTATCACATTTGATGATGATGGTAATATGTACATAGGAGAGGTAGGCTATCCATATGTAAAGATCCCTCAAGTTCCACGAATTTTAAAAATGGAACCTAATGGAAATCTCTCTGTATTTGTTGATACTAAACTAAATTCTCCACTAGTAGATATTGTATTTCACAATGGTCTGTTATATGTATCCCATAGAGATAAAATATCAACAGTTGATATTACAAATGGTACAGTAAAAGATATTATTGTAGGATTACCACAAAATGGCGATCACCCCAACACTCAGATAGCATTTAGTCCTGATGGAAAAAGACTATTTTTTGGAGAAGGGACTTCTACTAATAGCGGAGTAGTAGGACTGGATAACTATGCCGCTGGCTGGCTTTCCAATATCCCAAGTGTAGCCGATATACCAGGTAAAAACATAACATTAATAGGTCAAAACTTTGAAACACCAAATCCAGTTACTGCAGAGCCTAATGATAATGCAACTACAGGAGCATTTGTGCCATTTAATACTACAACAACTGAAGGTCAAATAATTAAAGGCAATGTCAAATGTAATGGCTGTATTTTAAGTGCTAATCTAGATGGTACAGACATTAAACTCGTAGGTTGGGGATTTAGAGATCCTGTGGGACTTGCATTTAATGAAGAAGGTAGACTATTTTCAGCAGCAAACGGTGCAGATGAAAGGGGTAGTAGACCAATAGTTGATGATGCAGACAAGTTCTATGAAGTAAAATTAAATAGTACTGCATGGTACGGCTGGCCTGACTTTTTTGGAAATGCACAACCAGTAACTGACCCTCTATTCCAATGGGATAAAGACATTATATGTATTGTTCCAAACACGTGTCTAGATAAACCATTACAATTTCTAATGCAAAATCATCCACCAGTTGAAAAACCGCTGGCGATATTTTGGCCACCTCACGTAGCCGTGATGCAAATGGCATTTGCAAATAAGTCATTTGGGTTTAATGGAGAAGCTTTTGTAGCTCAGGTAGGAGCACATAAAGTCATAGGAGTTGGCCAAAAGATTGTTCACGTTAATGTTGATAACAAAACAATGTCAGACTTTTTATTCTTGAAAGATCCGGTGGCAGCTAATCATACAATCTTTAGACCAATTGACATTGTTTTTAGCCAAGATGGTACTGCTATGTATTTAGCAGACTGGGGTAATCTACTTGAACCTGGAAGTGGTCAGACTATTCCGAAGACAGGTGTAATATGGAAAATAACTCCAGTAGCAGGAAATTAAGCTAGCTATACTATTATGTCTACTACTAGTACTACTATTACTAACAGTACTAAAGGAGCTACTGTACAATAGAGCAAGAATTCTCTATTTTTTAATTCTAGTCTAATAGAACAAAATTATTATAAAAATATAAAAAACACAAGAAAGATGTTATGAAAACATATTCAACTATTATTATAGCAACATTTTTTCTTTTATCTATTATATGGATTTCATCATCTTCTTCTGCAATAGGTTATATAATTGATAATGTGTTTACTTTACAGATCGCATCGTCTTTATCATTATCGCCAATATTAGCATTAGAATCATCAGAGTTAGCATCTATAAATTCTAGCAATCTTCCACCTGTAAACCATTTTAACATTAATACAGGCTACAGAATCGAACCAGTACTATGGAATCTTAATCTTCCCACGAGTGTCACATTTGATAATGAAAATAATATGTATATAGCAGAAGCAGGTTTTATCTATGGTGGACTACAACCGATACCAAGAATACTAAAAGTAGATAGTCAGAGTGGAAACATATCAATTCTAGTTGATAGAAATCTCAATGGCCCTATTACAGATATCGAATTTTATGATGGCAAATTATATGTTTCACATAGAGGGATAATATCTACTGTCGAACCAGATAGAGGTATTGTAAAAGATATAATTTTAGGACTACCGAGCACAGGTGACCATCATAATAATCAGATTGCAATAGGACCAGATAATAGGATATATTTTGGACAAGGTGAAGCAACTAACACTGGAGTCGTTGGAGAAGATAACTTTAAGCTAGGATGGTTAAAGACATCACCACAATTTCATGATACTCCAGCTAAAAACATTAGTCTTTCAGGAGAAAATTTTGTTACTTTAAATCCTATGACAGCAGAACCAAATGATACTACAACTACGGGTGCATTTGTTCCATTTGGAACATTTACATATAATGGACAAGTTATTCCAGGAAATATTAAGTGTAATGGTTGTATTCTAAGTGCAAATTTGGATGGGACTGATCTAAAATTAGTAGGTTGGGGGTTTAGAAGTGCATATGGGATAGCATTCTTTCCAGATGATCCTACAAAACTTTTGGTGACTGTAAATGGGGCAGATGAAAGAGGGAGTAGACCCATAGCTAATGATACAGAAAAATTATATCAAATAGATATTTCACCATCACATTCATCAAAACAACTTGGCAAGTTCTATGGCTGGCCTGATTTTTTTGGAAATGCAGAACCAGTAACTGATCCTAAATTTCAAGTGAAGAATCTTCCAACCCTACGATTTGTCATGCAAAATCATCCACCCGTTGAGAAACCGCTAGTTGAATTGGAAGTAGGAGCTGCATTGGCACAAGTTGACTTTTCTTCATCATCATCATCATCATCATCATCATCATTATCATCATCATCCTCATACAATCATACGAATGATTTTGGTTTTAAAGACATGGCATTTATAGCTGAATTTGGAATAATGGTGCCAATATCTCATTTACCTGGGAACATAAAGAATCAAGAGCAAGAAATTGTAGGACAAAAAGTTATCATATTTAATCCTCAAAATAAAAGTTACACTGATTTTATTTCACTTAATAAACCTGATACTAGTTTTAGACCGGTTGGAATAGCATTTAATAAAAATGAGAATTCTCTATATGTTACAAGCATTGGAAAAGTTGAAGTACGAACAACTTTGCCTAATGATAATAATATAGAATTATCAGAACCATTACCTTGGTATTATCCAAATACTGGAATAATATGGAAAGTAACAAAAATATCATCATCATAGTAGTAGTAGTAGTTGTTGTTGTTGTTGTTGTTGTTGTAGAAATGAATCATATAATCAGATTCAGATATTATAAATTAATAATGATTGAATTAATAATCATAATCTCCAAGTAAATCGTGGCGATTGTTTGAAGAAATCATATGCGTTATAGAAAGTAACTTTTTCTATTTCATTTTTACTGAATCCTTCTTTTCTCATTTCTCTAGCAACCAAAGGAACACTTAGAGGATCTGATACTCCCCAATCTGCTGCACTATGTACCATTATTCGATCTGTTCCATGTTTTTTTATGATATTTATTGCTCTTTCAGGAGATAATTTAGTAATAGGATAAACAGATAGACCAGCCCACATTCCTAATTCTAATGTTTTCTCTATTGTCTCCTCTACATTATGATCAACAAGTATTTTATTTCTATTATAATTATTATTGCTGCTACTGTTATTGTTAAATAAGATATTATCAATTCTTTTTATTCCTTCATTTTTGTTATTATGTGGAAGATGAATTGTCATAAGCATATCCTTTTCTGCTGCCAAATCCATTTGTTTAACAAAGATCTCTTCTTCTAAATCATTAATCAAATCATATCCTATTTCACCTATAGCTACAACTCTTTCTCTATCCAAATATTTCTTCAAAGCTTCTAAAGCATCAATTGCTAACGGTCTTTTGTTGGCCTCTTTGGGATTTACAGAAATACAAACAAAATGCTCGATTCCAAATTGTCTAGCTCTTGTAGTTTCAAAAGATATTATATGTTCCCAATAATCTTCAAATGTACCAACAGATGTTCTTGGGCTTCCAAGCCAAAATGAGGGTTCAACTATAACTTCTAGACCTGCCTTTGACATTGCATCATAATCATCAGTAGTACGAGAGTACATGTGAATATGTGGATCAAATAATTTGCTCAATCGTTATCTCATCAACTTTTTTTCTTATGAGTAAAATTATAATTCAATAATTAAAATCTATTGAAAGACATTAATGGGAATATAAAAAATAAAATATTTTAGATTATAATTTTTATGCTTATATCTAATATTATTGTTACATGTTATATCGTTATTTTTGTTATTTTTTATAGTAATTATTGGTTGAAAATAATTTTAAAGTTGTAATTGATATTTTTTTATTTATTCTTCTTACATATTCTCACTATGGTACTTGCAGTCTGGATTATTTAGTTGGAGCAAATACTTTGATTATATGAATCAGCTAAATAGACAGTATGTTGTGATATCCAAAAACTCATCACCTTTGGAACGCTTATCTTTCACTGGTTAACAAATCTTACTTT
>Ga0111539_10013644_pt1 | contig 10148 bp, 5 predicted proteins | sample RhiMethybrSRZTD1_FD_79667 | JGI IMG/M metagenome (GOLD analysis project Ga0111539, IMG submission 79667) | Populus rhizosphere microbial communities from Tennessee, USA - Rhizosphere MetaG P. TD hybrid SRZTD1 (version 2) (version 2) | ecosystem: Host-associated > Plants > Roots > Rhizosphere >... | reverse complement strand
TACAAAATCTACTTCTGAGATGGTTAGAATCATACTTCAGGGTCTAAAGACCAATTCAAGAAGTTTTGGTATTATAGATTGGATTTCTAAATTGGAGAATGAGCCTGAAATACTAGATTTTATATTAACTTAACTTAATTGTGAATGATAAGGTCTTTCGTTTAATGGTGATAGTAATTCTGCAATCAATTTATTCATTGATAGTCCGTCTTGTTCTTTTGGATAGAATAAAGTGGTAAGAGGCGAAGAAACTCATTAAGTTTGCAACATTTCAATTGTAGTTGGCCATTGTTTAGTCCTTCTGAAAACACTATATCTTAGAGAGGTAATATGTCATCTTCTTTTAACCTACACCTAGTGTTGGATTTGGTTATCAAAAACCCTTTTTCAATAAATGTGTGAAATATTCGGCTAATAGCATTTAAATATTCTAAGATCTTCTCAGAATTATTTACATGGTTTTTGTCAATGACTAGAAGAATACGTATAGGTGTTGATGTGGGAGGAACGTTTACTAAAGCTATTGCAGTAGATATGATAACTGGAATCTTACTCGGAAAAGTCACCATACCCACCACCCATACCTCGCCAGAAGGAGTGTCAGAAGGAATCCTGTCAGCTTTGACCACTTTGATAAAAAATCAGTGTATAGAAGTATCAGAAATTGAGCTTATCTCTCATAGTACGACACAAGCTGTGAATGCATTGTTAGAAGGAGATACCTCAAAAGTAGGTATAATTGGTATGGGAGTGGGCCTAGAAAAAAGCAATGTGATAAAACGTACGGCAGTTAAAGATGTGGAGCTTGCTCCGAATAAATATCTTAAAACTTGTTATAGATTTCTGGATACATCAAAATTTCTGGATGAGAGGGAAGTAGTTAGTATAATCGATGATTTAATGAGTGAAGAGGCAAGTGTTTTGGTTGTTAGTGAAGCCTATGGTGTAGATGATCCTAGCAACGAACTCTTTGTAATGGAAAAATCAAGTATTCCTGCGACTGGTGGACATGAATTAACAGGTATTTACGGCTTGGAAATAAGAACACTAACTGCAGCAATAAATGCAGGAATATTGCTAAAATCAATTACTACTGCAAAATTTGTTGAATCAGCAATAGAACGCCAAGGAATTACGGCTCCTCTAGTGATTATGAAAGGTGATGGTGGCATCACAGATATGAAAACATTTAAAACTAAGCCGATTCTGACAATTTTGTCAGGGCCTGCCGCAAGCATTGCTGGAGCACTACTTCATCTCAGAATCCTTAATGGGATTTTTATAGAAGTTGGAGGGACCTCTACCAATGTATGTATCATTAAGAACGGGAAGCCCGAAATAAAGTATGTTACTATCATGAATCATCCTACATGTATTAAATCACTTGATGTCAGAGTTGTGGGTGTTGCTGGTGGTTCCCTCGTAAGATGGTCTGGGAAAAAGATAGTAGATGTTGGTCCAAGGTCTGCACATATAAGCGGATTAATGTATTCGTGCTATGCAAAACCTGATGATATTGAAGGCGGACAAATCATAACATTCATGCCTAAGGAAGGGGATCCGATGGACTACCTTGCAATAGAGAGTGCTGGAGGTAAGAGATATGCTATTACTACTACGTGTGCTGCTAATGCATTAGGAATAATCTCTGAAAAGGACTATGCAAAAGGAAATCAAGAATCTGCAAAGCTAGCTCTGTCCATATTGGCTCAGAGAATAGGTATGACTATGGAAGAAGTTGCAAATGTAATATTAGATATATCCGCACGGAAAGTTATGGATGTTATTAATGTTCTAGTTAAAGACTACAAGGTAAAAAGTGATCGAATTGTACTGATAGGAGGAGGAGGAGCTGCATCTGTATTAGTCCCTCGTATTGCTGAAAAAACAAATAAAGTATACAAGATTCCAGAACATGCGGAAGTTATTTCTTCTATTGGTGTAGCTGCTGCAATGATACGTGAAGAACAAGAGACCACTATTAGTAATCCAAGCTCTGAAGACCTATCTAATATGATTAAAGAAGTTGAAAACAGAGCCATTTCTAAAGGAGCAGTCCCAGAAACAGTTACAATTCAATCAGAGTACATCAGCGAAAGGTCACTTCTTCGTGTTACTGCATATGGTAATATTAGCTTGGATATTGGAACTGTTAATGCAAAAGAAATTGATGACAAGGAGGCGACAATTCTAGCATGCGAATTGTTTGGGATTAATGATGGAATACGTCGTTTGTATGATATGAAAAATTATTATGTTTTTGCTTGCAAAACAGAAAAGAAGAAGTTATTCTTAAAATCTCATAGACAGGCAATACTTGTGCTTGATAAGTATGGAAAAGTAAAATTATCAGTAGAAAACGGAGAAATTTATAATGGAAGACCGCAGGAACTTGCTGGTTTATTTTTTAATTATCTAAGAGAGTATACAAACGGTTCAAAGTCGCATGATCTTGTGCCACAAATTCATATTTTGGATGGAACTAGGATCATAGACTTTTCCAGTCTTATTTCTCCTGAGCAGCTTCTCAAGGCTGTAAGGAAAGAATTAGAAAAAACGAGCAATGATGAAGTAACTATTATTGTTAAAACCTAATTGGCGTTATCTATTTGAAGATGGTATGAGGATCATGAAGACACAGTAATAAACGAAGATATATGTTGAGATAAGATACTACTTAAATCAACCTTTGCAAAAGGATTTGGCAATGAATTAGTAGCTATAATATCATTAATACCAATAGTTAGCAATTTTTGCGCCGCATTTTCAAGTAGCAAAGCATGAGTACATAGGACAAAAACGTTTTTGCATTCAAGTTGTTTTAATATCTTCACAGCATTTATTATGCTATGTCCAGTGCTTATCATATCATCAATCAAAATCACATCTCTACCATAAAGAGGGGTGGTCCCTTCATAGCGTGTCGTAACGTTTCCTGTGTACTTATCTCGTGTTTTAGTTAAAGATAACATATCGGTTTTAAGAATTGAAGCTAGCTGTTTTGCTCTGGTAATTCCACCTGTATCCGGAGAAATTACTAATGGGTTATCTAGTTTCAGGTAGCTTAATACATATTGTGCCAGTAAGGGAATTGCACTAATATTGTCAGCCTTAAAATGAAACTTTGTTAGGACATTTGGATTATGAATATCAACTGTTACTAATCTGTCAGTTCCTATCGTTTCCAGTATTTTTCCAATTAAGTCTATGCTTATAACTTCTCCCTTTATGAATTCTTTATCTTGTCGTGAATAACCCATGTACGGGCTGATCACACAGATATTTTCTGCACGATCGGTATTGCATTTATCAATAATCATAAATAATTGCATCAAATGTTCGTCGACGGGTGGATGAGTGGATTGAATTATTATGCATTTTTTGTTATATACAGAGTCTAACTGAATTTTGCTTTCACCGTCGGAAAATATTTGCAAATTTGGTTGTAAAACTGATATTTCTAAGAGGTTTCCAATTTTATTTGCAAGATCCCAGTTATCTATACTACTGATAATAACAGTATCATTTCGCAAGCTAAACAATTTGCATAGCTATTTTATGACTTAAAAACGTTAATTTCAAGGATTTGATAATGATAATAGAAGTATTTACTTGTATAACTCCCTAGTGGGACTCTCAAGATTTTGAATAGGAATTCATTCTGTATAAGGGACATTAACTGTTTTGAGATCTTCTGCTAATTCTACATTTTCGTAAATTGATCTCGCTTCGTTTAGCAATATTAACGGATCTTTATATCTAGAACTGAAATGGGTAAGAAATAGTTTATTACTTTTTGATGTTTTTGCTAATCGTGCTGCTTCTGTTGCAGTTGAATGAAAGGTTTTTACTGCATTTAGATATTTATCTTGGGTATATGTGGCTTCGAATATTAGTATATCTGAATTAGCGAAGAACTTTTCGAGTTCAAGCGATGGTCTTGTATCACCTGAAATGCCAATTTTTCTTCCCTTCCTCTTAGGTCCAACAATATCATTTGACTTGATGAGACTACCATTCAATATTATGTCTTCACCATTCTGTAATTTCTTGAACAGTTTGCCTTTGGGAATTCCTAGTTGGATGGCTTTATTTACGTTAAATCTACCTGGTCGGTCAAATTCATCAATCAAGAACGAATAAGAAAGGACAGAATGTGTGGACCTACAGCAAGATATTTGGTGATCAAACTCCTTCACGATCACACCTTCTTCCCTTATAATATGGATAACAAGTTCAAAAGATAACCCAAATCCAATGATGCGAATATTCTGATTGATGAATTCTTCTATTTTTGGCTCTCCATAGATATCTAATTTTTTCTTCCGTCCTAGTAAGGTCATTGTCTGTAACAAGCCTAAGATTCCGATACAATGATCGGCATGCATATGAGTTATGAATACTTTCATCTTATGGTTTATTCCTAATCTTGCGAGCATGAAATTTTTTTGTGTTCCTTCTCCAACATCGAATAGGAGCAATTCGCCATCTCTATAAATCGCAGTAGATGCTAGTCCGCGAGTTGCAGTAGGAATTGCTGCTGATGTTCCAAGAAAGATGATCTTCATGCTTGTCAAGTAGTAATACCATCATCCTTCATTATTTGTTCAGCTCAATCATTGTTCAATTTTGATATATTTATTGTGATCATAGCTTTCAAATATTGATTTTAATAAAACTAGAAATAAGTGTACTTCAATTGATAAGCAGATGTATTCAGGTTCCTATGAAATGCCGCGATGCAATGCGTGTGCGAAAGAGATCCTTCCATCAGAGTTATCAGAAAGCTTCAGGTGCCCTAAATGTAATGACAGTTTGATTTGGCGATGTGAGAAATGTAAAGGAACAGCAAAAAAATATACTTGTAATAAATGCAATTATAGTAGTTCAAAATAAATGCAAAGTAAAGATGAATTTGTTTGGTTTAATTAATTAGTTAAATGAAGGTATCGGTTGGTAGTACTATAAATTAACTCATGACATTAAAGAAATTTCTCATCAATTCTCTCTGGTCATTATTGATTGTTTCATACGCTTCGATTAATTCTTTTTCTATTGCGATCTGTTCGTGTATCACAGATTTTATTTTATTAATGTTAATAGGCGTCGCACTATCTATAATACCAGTACTATAGGCATAGATGTATTCATTAATAATTTTAGTTGCAAAATGTGGAGTAATTTTGAGGAGTAATAGAAATCCATTTTTCATAAATATTTCCTCAGTATTACTAACATCAAGAGAATTTATGTAGGATTCGAGCATTTTCATTCGGTAATCACCTAATTCTTCAATGGATGAAGCTACTAGAATACCAGTTTCTGTTAATTCATAGAATGGTACTCCTTCAAGTTGAAGTGCTTTTGGTCCACGTCTTAGAGGGAGACGTCCACCTTCCCGAACGACTCTTGAAGGGATTAATACCTCATCTAGATCTCTAAAAATACCGGAATAGATATTTTGCCATAAAATGCCATTATTTTTTGCTATTGCATGAGCAATTGAAGTTCTTGTTCTTAATTCTGCACTTTTTTCAAGTGCTAAGTGGACAATAATACCTCGTTGTCTTTTGGCTTCCCCTGTGAATTTGTTCTTACGTGTCTTGAAAGTATCAAAGATGGCAATATTGGATCTATCATTCTTCAATTAATTTCCCTGTATGAATAACAATAGATGGTTTATATACATATAATATTCCTGAAAATATTATTTTTATGATGATAATCTGGAAAGTTGTGAACATGTAATTTGCGCTAGTTCGACATTTGAATGAAATACATTTATCGGTCAAAATTTTTAGTATTTCCAATATTCGGTTAATTTCTTCTGTTTTTCTGAAGTTCTGTAATTGATGATATTGTCAATTGGGACAGGGTGTTATCTGGCTATTAGGAACAAAGGATATCATTTCTGATTATTGGGAGATTAATCTGTCGATTAATCGATATGTTTGTAATCAAAATCCCTATAAAAGCTATTAATGAGGCAAAATTGAATACTAGTGAATGATAGTGCAACTATGCAAAGTCCATGATAGAAAATTGGGTTTTTTCTTTATTTTTGAATAGTAGTGTTAATTCCAATTCTAGGGACTTTACTCTATTAACTAAGTATTCATCAACTTTATATTTGCTGCATAAATCAAGTGCTATGTCTATATATTTTTCAACTGAACCTCTTGTTACTGTTTGAAGTAATGAATTATTGCAATCTATACATTTGCCGATAATAGGCATCCTTCTATACTTTATTCCACATTTATTACATCTAAAGGATTGAGAAGAATATGCTCTCATGTTACCCATAATGTCTGGAAGGATGTGTGTTGTGAGTACCATCGATGCTACATCATCAGGATCGACAGCTTCGATTATGTTGGCTGTACTCATCTGCATGGTCAATTTATCTTCCATCGTATTCAAAAAAGAATACGAGCTTCTTGAATCACTTAGAGTTATTGTATCTGTAGGGTGAGTAAAATTATAATCAAAGAATTCATTATTTTGATCTATCCTCTTTTTTATTAAATCAATGTATTCAATTGAATCAGTCGCCTGTGTATTTTTCCAACTATTACGATAAAATTCTATTGGATAATTTTCTGATATGTCTATATTGTGAGCTTGACGTTGGACTTCGTGTGGAAGTACAAAAGGTTGAACAAGTAAAGGTGCATCCATCAGTCCTCCTATTTTATCAGGTAGATATTCACGAGAGAAGTTTAGAAAAATATCTAACAATAACATTAGTGAATCGGCATCACCATCACAATCCCTTCGCTTTGCTGAATGCCAAATTGGGGATGCCAAACAAACTTGAGAATTGGTAAATCCAATAATTCGTCCTACTATTCCAACTGATGTATGTGGCGCTAAACCGACTATTAAATGTCCTGTCAGATCATTTATGGAAGTAGCATTATAAAAAGTTGGAAGACCATAAAACTTTTGTAATTCGTCATCAATGAATTTCGACACATGTAACAAGTGTTCTGCAGCTTGTATAGGTATTATTACATCTTGCATCATGAGTTCTACAAGCTGTTCTGGCGAGGTTAGTTCTATTCCAAGATAATCTTTAGTATAACCAAGCTTTCTTAATATAGTAAAGTCATTAAGGATCCATTTTGGCTTAAAGTGTGTTAATGGTTCATTTGTTGCATCAAAACGAATGGTTCCATCTTTAAATGTAAAGATATTATTTTTTTGTCTCAGGATACCTTTTTCTAATGGCTCGGCACACCTATTTTTATTCATAAGTGACTTCACACCTTTAAGTGGTTCGATCGGGAAAACATTCAAGTCTTTGGTAGTTTTTGTGATCAGGTGTTTAAGTGGAAAATTGGTAATAGAGTGAGTTGTGAAATAGTTGTTGCAAAAGCTGCATCTATTGTTATTGTTATCATTGTTATCAATTTCAGCACTCCTTTTGCATACTGTACACAATTTCTGTAACTGAGTAGGTTTTTTACATTTATAGCAAGAAATTCCAATCGATGGTGATTGACATTCATTGCATACCCTATTTGCGATTTCAATATATATTGGTCCTTGGTTGGCTGCTTTCATAATGTCGCGCATAGGTCCACCTTTAGTCCCTATTGGAAATAGGCAATGAACAGGGGGTTTCATTTTTCTTTCAGCGGCTTTTTCTGGCCGTCCTACTCTCACAGCAATTGAAGACATATGCTTCTGTTTAATGGTAACACCCAGAATATGAGAAATTAGTTGTATGTTATCATCTGGGATAAGCTGTGATCCTTCTTTTTCTTTTTCAAATTGTTGTAAGTACGGCAATAGGTCCGTATTTTGGTTTAGTTTAAATGCTATTGTTGTGATTACAAATATTTGATCAGGATCAGTCAAAATAATGTTGTTGTCATTATGTTCAATGGTATGCATTACGCCAAGTTTTTCGAGTATGATTTTAATATTAATGATATTTGGTAAAACACCTAGCTTGATGTAATCCGTATTTGATATAGATAATGTGTTAATGAAAGTTATTAGCTCATGTAAAGTAATAACGTCCCAGTATAGTACATATCGTGGGTGAAGAGGAATATCAAGATGTGTACTTATATCAAAAGCTTCAGTTGGAGTTGGATAGTCATATAGTGGATTATTAATTAATTCCATTAATCTCTTATGAGTTATTACTCCAAAATTGTAGGACGATACATTGTCTGTATTGCTTAAGGTAGTTTTAAGTTCCGAGGCCCAGATTTCTTCGACGTATGATGCAGGAAGCAGTTTACTATTATTTTCAAGGAAATCTCCATAACTTATTAGAATATCTCCTAGGTAGAGGATTTTCTTAACGTTATTCGATAAGGATTTTGCCTGCTCAATATTAGTAATTTTGACTACGCTATTGTCATCAAGTTTTACTATAGGAGGCTCTAAACTATCAACTAATGCAACTGTAGATGCTTTACCAGGAATATCTATCTTTATTTGTGTTCCTACGACAATAGCATTCTTTAGTAGTATGGGTATAACTGAATGAATGCCCACAGTCGCAAAGCCAGTATTGCAACTTCTGCCATAACGTAATCTAAATCCCCCATAACGGTTAGTCATCGAAAGGACTGGTCTTCCTGTAATAACTTCTCTCATCCTATGATGACTGGCAGCTCCTTCGTCATCACTTTGTATTGCTCCATTTAGTTCATTCAACCATGTCCATCCTTCTAGCTTAAGGATATCTATTATTTTTGATAATTTCCTGTTTCTTCCAATTAGTCCATCATTCATTACCCTCAGTGCACCACCACGAACTCTATTTGTAGAAATTCTATGCATATTTCGATGACCTACAACTTCAACTGGGTCTGTATCTATTCCGTCGAGTTCTACTGGTAATGATGAAATGCATTTAATGATATCACTATCACTAATCCTAAATTGGAAGTTGCTGACCTCTCTTTCATAAATTCTAAGTTCTTCTACAAATCTTCCTGTTTCGTCATCATATGAATTTGCTTTGTAGCGATCCAAACCAACTATTTTACGTATATGGTCTGCGATTATCATTGTGAGTGCTGCTTCTGTTCCACCAGCGGATCTTATCGGTCCAGCAAAAGAGATGGATAAATATTTTGAGTTATCAATATTATTTTTAATTGAAACTTCTGATATTCCTTGTAAAGGTGCTACAGTTACACCTTCAGTTACAATTGCAAGACTGACACGTACTGCACTATCCAATCTTATTTTGATGTCTTCTGTACCGTAGTCACCTAACGCAATTTCTTCAGCGATTTTGAGAGCAGCCTTTTCCTTTCCTAAATGTGAGAGTAAAAGTCGAAGTCTCTCTGCAATATCTAGTTCGTGCATTTTTGCTACCCTATCAGCTAAATCATATGCCACTTTTGATTCTATGATATTAGTGACATCAAAATTTTTTTCTCTTGCTTTTGAAGCTAGATTGAAACTGTTTTGTATAATATTTATAATATCATTATAATATGAAGTATAGTAACCTGGAATATTTGAATTGTTTAGCCTAGATTTAGCTTCAGCTATCATTTTTGTATCTTTTTGATTATTTTATTAAACTCATCTTGCCAATTAACACTCCTTTCTATCAATGTTCCTATTACAAGTATATCAGCTCCTGCAGTGGCAATAAGGGAAGCTACTTCTGGATCAGTTATACCGCCACCTACAATTAGTACACCATCAAAATGTTTTCTAACGGCTGCTATCATTTCTGGATGAACATGATGTGATGCTCCAGAACCTGCCTCAAGATATAAGAATCTCATGCCCATATATTTTGCGGCGAGAGCATACATTACTGCAATTCCAGCCTTTTCATAAGGTATAGATCTGGCTTGGCCGATGAATGATGCCGTTGAGCCATTTCCAATAATCAGGTACCCTGTAGGTATTGCTTCCAAATTAAATTTATTAATGATAAGTGCACCTTGAGCTTGGGCACCTGTTATATAATACGAATTTTCTGAGTTTAGTAGACAATTAAATAAGATTGCATCTGCACCTGGAACTACTCCTGTTACATTACCTGGGAAAAGTACTATTGGTATCGAGATAACTGACTTTATTTGTGATATGGTATGTGATAATTCAATTTGATCTGTCACAGAAGATCCGCCTATTAGTATAGCTGATGCACCTAGTTT
>Ga0111539_10013643_pt1 | contig 10149 bp, 6 predicted proteins | sample RhiMethybrSRZTD1_FD_79667 | JGI IMG/M metagenome (GOLD analysis project Ga0111539, IMG submission 79667) | Populus rhizosphere microbial communities from Tennessee, USA - Rhizosphere MetaG P. TD hybrid SRZTD1 (version 2) (version 2) | ecosystem: Host-associated > Plants > Roots > Rhizosphere >... | reverse complement strand
TTTCACGGTTCGCGAATAAATTTTTTTCGAGCTTAATTTCCGGCTTGAGTTCTTCTGTTGGCCTGATAAAATAAAGCCGCTCGCACACCGGCTGCCCTTTTCCGTTAAAGAGCGTGAGATGGGAAATACCTTCGTCCAGCTTATTCCTGTCAATTAGAAAACCGCCAACGCCATCCTTAAGCGTTGTAGCCTGCACCACTTTTATTTTGTTTCGTGTATGTACAAACAACGTCATTGTATCCGCAGTCTCGATACCAGCGCGAGAAATGACGACGTGAATCTTCGCGTTGTTAAGAGTATTAACATTAAGCACATACCCCTTTGCGTTCACTTCAGGAATCGCATGATTTGACTGTTTGCCCTGATAGGATACCACGGCCTCATAACGTACCTCTGGTAACGGAGTGAAGGAAAAACTTCCGATACCAAATTTCAACGTGCTGAATTGTGATACAGTATCCCCAGCATCATTCCTGATATATCCCTCGATATCAATTCCCTTTCCATACTTATCCAGCGCCTGGAACGCAACTCTGCTTCTTAAATTTTGGACCAGATGACCACCTTCCGGGAAGAAACGAACACTGATGTCGTCTCGAACTTCGATTTGATTACCAACTTCGAGTGACCGATCAGCGTTCGGCTGACTTGCATTGATGATGACCAGTTCTTTTTCGAAGAAATAATCAGGCCCGAAATTTCGCATCCACCGGGTATACGCACGGAAGGTATACCTTCCCGAGACGGCGTCAGGAACATCAAATGATCCAGATCCGCGGCCATCTTCTAGTTGTATTTTAGTCTGAATCAAGGGACGCTTATACTGATCAAGAATTTCTACATACCCGGTCTTACTCAAGTCCAGGCGATGATGAATTAAACCATCGACGACGTATAGACTAAACCAAATGGTCTCTCCACTGAGATACGTTTCCCGATCTGTGTGGGCGAATATTTTTTCAGTTAATGCCTGGCGCTGGTACTCGTTAAAATCGCGTTGAATAACGGACTGGGCAGGCGCCTGAACGCGTCCAAGCAGGAGTAAAAAGAAAAGGGAAAGCAACGAGATACTGTTAGGCATACATCAATCCCAGAATTCAGGTCTAACATTATTACCTCCAAGTCTCCGGCAATCCACACAAATATCACGCGCACGAAAAACTGCCAGAGTTTCTCCGTTGGGCCCAAAGGCAGCGGGGATCGTAGGAATCTCAACTCCGGACGTAAGATATTTAGCCAGGGTGTCTGGATGATTCTGTGTAAATAACGCCTCGCAAAACAAGTTGTAATCCCAATCCGGAAGGTCTGAACGGTAAATAAAAATTCTGACCTGTGATGTGGTAGAGACGCCGATGTATCCGACGACCAGCTCATCTGTTGTCGTGCAACTAATATTTCCATTAAGTTCAGAAGGTTGCGGATCCGAGAAGGAACCAAGCGGGCCTGTGTTCTTTTTCATCAACTGAAGGTATTGATAGGCGGTTTGGCTAAGTGCATGTTGTTTTACGAGAATACTGTACATAATCGCAAGTCGTTCCGTACTCATCGGAATAAAAACCAATGGATATTGCGTCGTAATGTCTGATGCCTGGCGTGCGGTAGAATGCAGGATCAAATCGGAAGGTGTGTTTGACTTCCAACATAGATACATCGCCTGTGCATCTTCTGTCTCTCTTTGTAATAGTTTCCTGCCCTGATATTTAAATTGTGAGGAAAAAAAACTGTGAGTTTCCCAGGTCTCTTCATAATCAAAGTGATAATACCTGGTGGCATCCAATGGATCATGAGTAGACAACAGAATATTAACTCCTTCTTTAGAGTACTTCCAGGTCACACTATCGATCGGTGGTGTCGCAATAGAATTTTGTAGATCTGAAACATATTCCTTTCCATCCGTCGTAAAGATGTGAACTCGGTAGGCCCCGGTTGTGGGGAGTTTTAACTCCGCGCTGTAAACACCTGCCTCGATCTCAAACAATACATATTGTGTTGAGCTTTCATCCTCCACTGCAACAATAGCTCCTGTCTCCATGGTCCGCCCTTGTTGACTGTTGAGCGGTGATGTTCTTGAGAGTTTGATCGTTGTAATCCCCGGTCCGGTATTGATATAACCTTCAACAACCAGGAAGCTGCCTTCACCTCCATCCGTGTCGACCTCAAAGGGTTCCCTGCAACTGAAAGCGTATGACACAAAGAACAGAAATATGACAGCTGATCCCCTCATATTAAAATCTGATGTTATAGTTGACGAAAGGAATTAATTCTCCGAAAATGGAAAGCTTGTAGCCCTTAATGACGCCGCTCTCAGAGGTGAAGTATACGGAATAGGGATTGTTGCGGCCTGTAAGGTTATAGATTCCAAATGTCCACGAGCTGTGGAGCAACTGACGGATCTTGTGGTTGCCTTCAATGTTGATTGACATATCCATCCGGAAATAGTTTGGTATGCGATAACTATTTCGTGAGGCATACAATGTTTTTTGAGATCCTCCGTATGAAAAAATGCCAATAGGGATTGTGACGGGCCGTCCAGTGCTATAGTTGACATTCATTGAGAAGCTAATCCTTCGCGTAAACTTGTAGTTGCCCGTGAAATTGAAGTCGTGCGGCTTGTCATAACTCGCGGGATAATACGATCCGCGATTGATCGATTCGCCTGCATTCGGATCATCCGTCTTGATCAGGATCCGCGAATAGGTATAACTGAGCCAACCATTGAGTTTCCCCAAGGGCCTCTTTAGCACAAACTCAATCCCATATCCTTTCCCCCTCGATGATAAGACTTCGGTTTCAACGCTTGGATTCATCACCAGGACGGCACCACTTCGATAATCAAGGTAGTTATCGATGTCTTTGTGATAGACTTCAATGGAACTTTCCCATTTCGCTTGTTGACTCATATAAAATCCGACAGTGAATTGCCGCCCAAACTGTGGCGAGATATTTGGATCGCTTAACTTCCAGATATCAGTCGGTGCGATGGCGATTGTATTGGAAAGCATGTGGAGATATTGACGCGTTGTACCGTATCCCGCTTTAACCGACAGTGAACGTGCGATCATGTAGCGCGCAGACAGCCGCCATTCAGGACCATGATAAGTCTTTATGATTTCATTCGTAGAATATTCCGTTGTGGATATTCTGTTGTCGATGGTTTTAGGAAGGCCGTCGGCATAATTATGAATTGACGCCGGACCAAGATAATTATACAATGAATAACGAAGTCCCCCCTGCAAGGAAAATTTTGGACTGATGTCGAACTGATCACTAATGTAAAATGCTGACTCGAGTGCCTGTTCCGTCGAAACGGTTGCCGGGGCAATCAGCGACGCATCGCCATTGGGTTGTAAAGATCCGGGATGTAGTTTATAATAGATTCCATTATACCCGAATTCCACTTTGTGTTTTGTGTTGACGTCGTAGAAAAAATTTGCCTTCAGAGTAGACTGATCGATGGAGAATTTCAGGTTATACGCCGTTATCGGGTTGGATGTGCTTTGATTGCCATAATCATAGTGGTCATGCCCAACCGTGATCACACTATTTACTTTCGAACGGCCGTCACGGGTCCATTGCAGTGAAAAATTCCGGTTGGTATAGTTATAGGAGGTATCGGTATTCAAATTTGATTTGTCCTTGCTGAAGTAACCGTAGAACGTCAGACCGTTTGCAGCATTCATCTGATGATCAAGGGTAACATTGAAATCATGAAAAGATGCTTCGGTATTTTTGTACCCGGAACTTGCTGGCAACAAATTAAAAATCCAGTCCGAGTATGTTGTTCGCGCACCGACGTTGAAAGATGTCTTGTCCTTAATGATAGGTCCTTCGACATTGATCCTGCTGGTGATAAGTCCGAGACCAGCGGTTCCTTTGACCTTCTGCTTGTCCCCTTTGATGCTGGTAATTTTTAACACAGATGAAAGCCGCCCACCATAGCGCGCAGGCATAACACTTTTGTGAAGTTCCACGTCCTGTATGCTTTCGGCATTGAAGGATGAAAAGAATCCAAAAAAATGAAACGGATTGAACACCGTGGACTCATTTAAAAGTATAAGGTTCTGGTCTGCGGACCCTCCTCGGATATTAAATCCGGAGCTGGCTTCGCCAATCGTCTTGACGCCAGGAAGTGTTAAGACTGCCTTCAAGACATCAGTTTCTCCAAAGGTGGATGGAATGTATTTAAGGTTTTGCGTGCTCAAGCGCTCCGTTCCCATTTGTAAACCTCTGACAGTAGAGGTCCGCTCGCCCGTAACAACCACTTCCTCTAGTTTAGTTACTTCGACATCCATTTCAACATTCATAGTCCCAGTGGAGTGAAGCTGAATGTTCCGTTGGGTGGTCTTCATTCCGACGCTGGTGAATTGAATCTTGTACACACCGGGTGATAAAACAAGCGAATAATGTCCCGTATTATCAGTGATCGTTCCATAAGGAGTATCCTGAACCGCTACGGACGCCCCAACCAACGGAATACCCGCAACTGTTTTGACATATCCTGCGAGGTTGGATTTCCTATTGCTTGATTGAGCGGACGGATGCCCTATGACATAAGTTTTTCGGGTTTTAAAAAGCGCGTTGCTTTCGTCGTCAATTGCCGGTTCGTACCTCGTCGCCAAATCGGCACCGGCAGTTTTGTGTTCCCAGGTCGATGAGATGGACTTGTTTTTTGTAATGATAATGTTGCCTGAAGGATCAATGACGTATTGAAGACCAGCCGCCACCAGAACGGACTGTAAAAGATCATCGATCGTCTGATCATTTACATTAACGGATACCTTGACATTCTCAACTTCAGTGGGATCGAAAAAGAAGCGGTAAGTTGTCTGACGTTCGATTTCACTGACCATGTCTCCAAAAAGTCCATTAGAAATGTGCAGCGAGATCAGGTTGTTTCGTTGCGCCAGAATGTTTTGCGCCACGATCACACATAACGAAAGCGTCAAGGCTAAGCGCACGTCAATGCTGTTTAAGAGATGAATAATACTCAACAACTTCAATCAGACTTGTTTCTTTCTTCTTGTTAAATGAGAGGTTATTGGTACGGATATAATTACGGATATCATTTTCTTTATCAGCCATACTTTCAAGGACCGACTTCTTGTCCTTCAGTTCGAATAATTGACCTTCATTGAGAAAAAAGTAGTCGGTTGAACTCTTCCATTGCATTCCTCCCCCGGACTTGGATCGTCGGGCAAACAGTTTTCCATCAACAAGCACGTCATAAAATCCGGTAGCAAGACCTGGGATGTCCGAAAGTCTCTTAAAAGTGTGAACACCTATGGTGAACGATTCTATTTTTTCCTCGACGGGACAAATTTTGTTGCCTGCGTAATCTTCAATGACTACGCATTGCAAAGAGGCATCAAAAATCAAAAATATGTCATCGTAACGTATACCATCAAACGTAATTGTCCCCGATTCCAATTCCGCCGCAGGAAAATAAGGATGCCCAGCCGCGGTTATTGTTGTTGGCGTGTACTCCCTTCCGTTGTAGATGCCCAGCTGGCTTGCTGGCAACGTACTAATAGCATGTGCTACGGCATCCTTGCGCTCGTCCAGTCCGTTGAGGGGCTGTGAGTAAACCGAGGATGCAAAAAACAAAAATCCTGACACGATGCACCCGATCAGAGTGGATGCTCTATTGTCTTTACACAGTTTAGATTTAGGCCCGTAAGTCATGAATACTTAATGGGCATATTACGGTCAAAAAGTAGTAAAATCCATCACCCAGAATGGTCGATAGTAGAGGTACAGGGTATAAGGGTATAGGGTATAAGGGTGACTGAGATAACTGCTTCAGGCTTGTTAAGTGTACACCTGTTCAATTGGCTATCGGCGCACCCTCTAAAGTTTGTGAGATATCTAATGGTGACGTCTGGTGTGAGATGAATGCTCAAGCTCCTGCGGGACCTATGTGTTACGAACCAAACTATTAAGCTGGGGACAGGTCGTTTGAAATCGAAAGAAGGACTCTTAATCAGTCAAAACCCATTTGAGCACGCATGTAACCAAGTAGCCGAGAGCGGACCGGTTTAGAAATTCATCTTTTTTATGAGCGCCATAAATCTCGGATCTTTCCGCAGTGGATCGAAATGGGGATTTACGTTTATGTGCATCATGTGGATTACCCTCATGTCATACCCTCTTTCAAGTTCAATCATGGCATTGTCAAAATCTCCTAAGGTTACGTAGAGTATACTGAGCCAGTACGGATTTGGATTTGGTTTTTGTTTCAGAAATTCTCTCAACTCAGCCTTTGCTTTTTCAGTTTCTCCTGACAAGGCATGACAGTTAATGATCATTAAACTCCCCTCTTCTGCAATCAAACCCATTGAAGGCGTAGACCCATAATTGTTGAAATTCTCAAGCGCCTTGGCGTAATCCTTTTTTTGCATGTAGCAAAGACTCACGTAAAATTCTGCCAGCGAGTATTTATTAATTGCCAATGTCTTTTGAAGCTGCGACAGCGCCAAATCGTATGACTTGGCGTAGTAAAAATTTCTTGCCAGCACCCAATTAATGGAGGGGGATAACGGATCCAGCTCAAGAGCTTTATTTGTTTCCTGAAGTCCTTTTTCAGTCTCGCCTATTGCGAACCAGATATTCCCCAGGTATAAATGAGCACTAGGGTAATTTGGATTCAGGTCGATTGCTTTTTGGAGAATAGGTATGGCGCCTCTCCAGTCGTATTCGAAGTGGGATTGAATGAACGCCTGGGTTGTTAATGCCTCTGCGAGGTTGCTGTCGATGGCGAGGGCTTTCTTTATGTAAGATTGCGCGATCGGTACCAGTTGAAGCCGCACTAAGCCCTTTCTGTTATTTGTAAACGTGTAACAATCGGCAAGGCCTGTATAGGCTAAGGCATAGTTCGGGTCAATTTCAAGTGCGCGCGAATAGTAACTTTCTGCGCTGTCAAAACTCTCTGAAGTTCGCTTATCCCAAAAAAACCGTCCTTTAAGATAAAGACGATACGCCTCATCCGAAGATGTTTTTCTCTGACCTTCATTTACTGCGGTAATCTTGCTGACCAATGCGCGTGCAATGCCTTCAGCTATTTCATCCTGAATTTTGAAAAGATCCTCGGCTGGGCGGTCATAGTTTTGGGACCACATGTGAAATCCATCTTTAGCGCGAATTAACTGCGCGGTAATACGAAATTGATTTTCAATTTTCCTGACGGATCCTTCCACAACATAAACTACACCTAACTTCATGGCTATCTCAGGAACCGTGGCCTTCTTGTCTTTGAAGTAGAAGGATGACGTGCGGGCCGTTACCTTAAGGTCAGGCAACTGCGCAAGCCTGTTCAGAAGTTCTTCGGAGAGCCCGTCGGAAAACCACTCCTGGTCTCCACCCGGAGATAAATCGTCAAAAGGCAAAACGGCAATTGACTTTTCAGTTATTGCAGACGCCGAAACAGAATTGACTTTGTAAAACTGAAAATAGCCGATACCGATAAGGATCAGGGTAACCAGAATAAGTGCCGCCGCGAGAATAACTCTTTTATTTACGGACTTTCGTGTCGTTGGCGAAACGCCGGCCGTGGTTTGCTGAAATTTTTCTCCGGAAATTGATGGAGGGTTTTTAAGCGCGTAGATTATTTCTTTGATCGAGTTGGCTACTTTGTTCACCTGGTTTCGATATGTTGTCAGGCCTTGATCTTTACCAGGACCTCTTTCGTTAGCACGAAGAGGTCTGTTGACGCCTGATTCTTTGTAAATAAACTCAACGGATCTTAACACTCCGCCCAATTCAGTTTCCAGGAGTTTGATGTCTTCAGGGTCTAGCTCATGAATTTTTACCGGCAGAATCCGGCACGCGACATTGCCATTTCTCAACTTAATGTCCCGCCCAAAACTATCTTCCTTTGCCAACTTATTAAATGCACAAAACTCGTACTGCCACGCAAAACTTTTCTCGTCGCAGTATGTTTGGGAAATGATAGGAATGAGGATAACGGATTTTATTTTACCCTCCAGACTTTTTTCTACGTTGTGTGTCTCGAGGAGACCATCCTGAGGATTTACGTCAAAATATACGTTAACATCTTCCTTGAAAGTGGCTTGCAACTCCCGTTTCAGGTTGGCAACAAATTCTGTGACCCAGCCATCGTTTCCATGCTTACCAATGCCAGACGTAGGCAGATTGTCTTTATGCCTGTAACTAATAAAAACATCGTACTCGAAACCAGAAATGAGTGAGGGCATTACCTAAATATAATACAAATAGGAGTTTTTCGACAGTATGGCCTTTGAACAAATCCTCGTAGCGTCTACCTCTAGCCCTATTGTCAAAATAGGAAAATGAGAATGTAGGAATGTCTTACTCCAGGGACTTGTCTGCATGACCATAAATATTGGTCACCCACGTTCTCGGAAGTATACGAATTACTGCAGCAGAAATTCTCGCCAACATTCCTGGTATAATGATCATTTTCTTTTCTAAAGTTTTTCTAACGGCGATCTCCCCTACTTCTTCAGGCGGCACTGCCATTTGCATCCCGAACCATCCCATTTTTTTCTTTGTAACGGCTTCGATACTAGGTTTTGTAAACACCGGACCAGGTGCCAGGCAACTTACGCTTATATTTTTTTTCTTTAACTGCGAACGCAGGCCATAACTAAAATAGATCACAGCTGATTTTGTTGCCGAATACATATTCTTTGATGGTATCGGAGCAAACCCCGCCAGACTGGAAACATTTAAAATGTAAGAAGGGGCATTCTTTTCTAACAGTGGAAGTAACAAGAGAGTCATCGACATACAAGATCCGATATTCAGGTTCACCATATGCCGTAATGACTCGAGTGGTAACGATAAAAAATCCTTCTCTCCTCCCACACCTCCAGCGTTACACAGCATTTCTAGTTTGACGTCTTTGTCAGTGCACCATTGAGCGATCTTCCCAGCTGAATCTTCAAGGCTCAGGTCGTAGGACAAGACTTCAACATGAATGGAGTATGACGACTCCAACTTCTTCTTAGCATCCGACAGTGTGCTGTGATCCCTGGCCACTAAGATTAAATTGTATTTGCGCCTGGCCAGCGCCGCAGCGATCGCGTAGCCGATACCCTTGCTTCCACCCGTGACCAATGCATAAGGCAACATCATATTAAGATTTTTTTAAGATCAGTTCCCGATAACTTATCAGTCACTCCCGCGCATAGCCATTTAGTCTCCATATAGGCCCACCATCCATCGTTTGGGAAGCGTGCGAATTACTGTAGATGAAATTTTCGCCAGCGTTCCGGGTATGATGATCATTTTCTTTTTCAATGTCTTTTTTACAGCCTTCTCTCCAACTTTTTTCGGCGGCACCGCCATTTGCATCCCAAACCATCCTAGTTTTTCTTTTGTAACCTTTTTAATCTGTGGTTTAGTAAATACCGGACCAGGCGTCAGGCAGCTCACGCTAATTTTCTTTTTCTTTAACTGCTTGCGCAATCCGTAACTAAAATAGATCACGGCCGCTTTTGTTGCTGAATACATATTCTTCGCTGGAATTGGTGCAAACCCTGCCATGCTTGCGACATTCAAAATGTACGAAGGTGTATTCTTTTCCAACAATGGAAGCAACAAAAGGCTCATTGCCATGCAAGACTCCACGTTAAGATTAACCATGTAACGCAGCGAGTCGAGCGGGAGCGTCAAATAATCCTTTTCGCCACCTAATCCTGCTACGTTACAGAGGACCTTAAGCCTGATGTTTCGGGCGATACACCACTTAGCGATGGCTGGTGCGGATTCTTCTTTGGCCAAATCGTACGACAGGATTTCCACATGAATGGGGTATAATGCCTCAAGTTTGTTCTTGGCGGCCACCAATGAGTCATAACCCCTTGCTATTAAAATCAAGTTGTAATTGCGTTTGGCCAATGCCAGGGCAATCGCATAACCGATACCCTTGCTTCCCCCCGCCACCATCGCATACGGCAATGAGTCTTTCACGTTTGATGGATTACTACCTATTTCCAAAGAGTCTGATGCAACAATTGGTTCATCCATCTGGGCTATTGCTTTCCCAATAAGGCACAACGCAATTACCAGAGATAATAAGGTTTTCATGGCTAGAGTTTTTTAGTCTGGCTCACTTTTTATACCAAATTGTTGCTTAGCCAGGCTGTCGCCAAGTCAGGAAAGACTTAG
>Ga0111539_10013642_pt1 | contig 10149 bp, 9 predicted proteins | sample RhiMethybrSRZTD1_FD_79667 | JGI IMG/M metagenome (GOLD analysis project Ga0111539, IMG submission 79667) | Populus rhizosphere microbial communities from Tennessee, USA - Rhizosphere MetaG P. TD hybrid SRZTD1 (version 2) (version 2) | ecosystem: Host-associated > Plants > Roots > Rhizosphere >... | reverse complement strand
TGCTCCTGCATGACCTCGAGCAGGGCCGACTGCACCTTGGCGGGCGCACGGTTGATCTCGTCGGCGAGCAGGAAGTTGCAGAACACAGGCCCGAGCTCGGTGTCGAACCCGCCGGTGTCGGCGCGGTAGATGCGTGTGCCGACGAGGTCGGCGGGGACCAGGTCGGGCGTGAACTGCAGGCGCTTGAACGAGCCGCCGAGCACGTCCGCCACCGTCTTGACGGTCAGCGTCTTCGCCAGGCCCGGGACGCCCTCGAGCAGCACGTGGCCACCGGCCAGCAGCGCCACGAGCACGCGCTCGAGCATCGCCTCCTGGCCGACGATCACGCGCTTGATCTCGAACAGCGCCTGCTCGAGCGCATGGTGCGCCGCGCGTGAGGGGCTCACGTCGTCCTCCTGATCCAGCGCCCGCAGGCGGCGCTCGTCGGCTGTCACGCCATCGTCTCCGTTTCCTAGGGGGTGCTGACCTTGTCGGGCTGTTCGCCGAGCTTCACGGTGAGGGTACGCCGTTCTCCGCCTCGCTCCACGACTATGCGCACCTCGTCGTTCGGGCGGCGGGCGTTCACGGCGGCCGAGACGTCGTCGGGTTCGTGCACCGGCGTGGACCCGATCTGGACGATCCGGTCGTTCTGGCGCAGGCCGGCCTTGGCCGCCGGGCCACCATCGACGACGCCGCCGACGCGGGCGCCGCCGTCGGTCGCCTGAGCGGACGCGATGCCCAGATACGCGTGCGGGACGTCCTTGCCGTCCTTCAGGAACGGGACCGCGCGCTTGACGGCGTCGACGGGGACGGCGAAGCCGACGCCCGAGTTCTGGTCGCCGCCGTTGGTGCGGATCTGCGAGTTGACGCCGATCACGCGGCCGGCGGAGTCGAGCAGCGGGCCGCCCGAGTTGCCGGGGTTGATCGCCGCGTCGGTCTGGACGGCGTTCGAGATCGAGAAGCCGTTCGGGGCCTGGATCGTGCGTCCGAGTGCGGACACGATCCCGCTCGTCACGGTGCCCTCGAGCCCGAACGGGCTGCCGATCGCGATCGCGGGGTCACCGGGGCGCAGCTCCTCGGAGGCGCCGAGCAGGATCGGATGCAGGGCCTCGCCGACGTCCTTGGGGTCGACCTTCAGGAGCGCGAGGTCGGCGGACGGGTCGGTGCCGAGCAGCTTGGCGACGATCGGGTCGCCGTTCTCGCCGAAGCGCACGCGGTACTGCGTGGCGTCCTCGACGACGTGGTCGTTGGTGACGATATGGCCGTCACCGTCGATCACGAAGCCTGAGCCCGAGGCGGCGCGGCCACCGCCGGGGAACGGCAGCTGGCCCTTGCCGGAGTTGGCCTGCACGAACACCACGCCGGGCGAGACGCGGGCGTAGACGTCCGCGACGTTCGCGGCCTTGCCTGGCGCGGCCGGCGCGGGCGTTGGCGCCGACTGCGCGCTGACGACGGTCTCGTCGCCGCCGAAGGCGCCCGCGAGCGCGAGCACGGCGACGATCAACCCGACCGCCGCGGCACCCGCGACGAAGGACCCGACTCGGTTCATGCGAGGCATTCTGGAAGGCCCCGTGTGAGATCTAGATAAAGGTCTTCGCTCGTTCTTACGGCGCGCCGCCACGCTGCGCCGCATGGTCTCGCTCTCCTATCTGTGGGCCGAGGTGCGCCGGCGCAAGGGCCGCACGATCCTCACCGCGCTCGGCCTCGGCGTCGGCGTCGCGCTCGTCGTCACGGTCACCGCGCTGTCGGCCGGGCTCGACAAGGCGCAAGACGAGGTGCTGGCGCCGTTGACGGGCGTCGGCACCGACCTGTCCGTCACGCGGCCGATCGACATCGAGAGCGCGTCGGCGGCCGAGCGCAAGCAGCTGCAGGAGGAGAACGGCGTGAGCCGCTTCGGCCTGGGCGACCTCGCCAAGCCGGGCGAGCGCTTCGAAGACGACCGTTTCGCGTCCACCCAGCTGTCGTTCGACGCCGGGGCGGCCTCCGACATCGCCGCGATGGACGGCGCCGCCGACGCCGCGGCCGGGTTGACCGTCTCGTCGCTGCACATCTCCGGCACGATGGCCGAGCGGCCCGAGCCAGGCGCGCCTCCGCCCGACATCGACGTCGAGTCGCTGACCGTGACCGGCGTCGACGCCGACAAGCAGGGCCTGGGGGCGATCGCGCCGTCGCAGGTGAGCGCGGGCCGCTGGTTCACGGGCGGGCGCGAGGCGATCCTCAACGTCGCCTACGCCAGGCGCGAAGGCCTTGGGGTAGGCGACAGGGTCACGCTCGGCGGCAAGCGGTTCGCGGTGGTCGGGCTCGCGCGCACGCCGCTCGGCGGCGCCGCGGCGGACGTCTACACCGGCCTCGGCGTGCTGCAGCGCATCTCCGACCGCAAGGGCCGCGCGAACGTGATCTACGCGCGCGCGGACGACGCCGACGCCGTCCCGGGCCTGAAGCGGCAGATCGAGGCGGGCATCAGCGGGGCCGAGGTCACGACGGCGGCCGAGCTCGCCGACCGCGTCGGTGGCTCGCTCGTCCACGCCAAGGATCTCGTGAGCAAGCTCTCGACCGCGATGACGATCGTCGCGCTTGCGGGCGCCGTGCTGATCGCGGTCCTGCTCACGCTGTCCTCGATCACGAAGCGCGTGCGCGAGCTGGGCACGCTGAAGGCGATCGGCTGGCCGCAGCGGCGCGTGGTCGGACAGGTCACCGCCGAGTCGGTCCTCCACGGCGCGCTCGGCGGCGCGATCGGTGCGGTCCTCGGGATCGGCGGCGCCGCGCTGATCAGCGCGTTGGACCTGTCGCTGACCGCGAAGGTCGCGGACGCGGCGCCGCCGGCGGGCGGCTTCGGCCGGATCGCGGCCGTCTTCGGGCAGGGTCAGGTGTCCACCGGCAGCACCGACATCGCGCTCACCGCGCCGGTCGACTTCGGGCTGATCGTGCTCGCGGTCTCGCTCGCGCTGCTCGGCGGCCTGCTCGCGGGCGCCGCCGGCGGCCTGCGCACCGCGCGCCTGCGCCCCGCCGACGCCCTGCGACACATCGACTGAGAGGAGGGCTGCGTGTACGAGCTTCGCAACGTGACGAAGAGCTACGGCTCCGGCGCCGCGCGCGTGACGGCGGTCGATTCGGTCGACCTGCGGATCGACCGCGGCGAGTTCGTCGTCGTGGCCGGACCGAGCGGGTCGGGCAAGACGACGCTGCTGCAGCTGCTCGGCGCGCTCGATCGGCCGACCTCAGGGACGATCGAGTTCGACGGTCGCGACCTCGCCTCGCTCGGCGACGGCGAGCTCACGCGGCTGCGGCGCGACACGCTCGGGTTCGTGTTCCAGCAGTTCAACCTGATCCCGACGCTGACCGCGCTGCAGAACGTCGCGATCGCGGGTGGCCGCACCGACGCAGCGGGGCTGCTCGCCCGTGTCGGGCTCGAGCACCGGGCGGGCCACCTGCCGTCGCAGCTCTCGGGCGGTGAGCAGCAGCGCGTGGCGATCGCGCGGGCGCTCGCCAACGAGCCCGAGGTCGTGCTCGCCGACGAGCCGACCGGCAACCTCGACACCGCGACGGGCGAGGAGATCATGGGCGTGCTCTCCGGGCTGTGGGCGGACGGGCTGTCGCTGGTGCTGATCTCACACGATCCCGCCGTGGCCGGGACGGCGCCGCGGGTGGTGCGGCTGCGGGACGGCGTCATCATCACGTCATGACCCGCGTCCTCGTGGTCGACGACGAGCCGGCCGTGCGCACGGCACTCGAGCGGGCCCTGCGACTCGAGGCCTACGACGTCGAGCTCGCGTCCGACGGGCGCGAGGCGCTCGAGCGCCTCGCCGACGCGCCGCCCGACGCGCTGGTGCTCGACGTCGCGATGCCGGAGCTCGACGGGCTCGAGGTCTGCCGCCGGCTGCGCGACGCCGGTGACCGGACGCCGGTACTGATGCTCACCGCGCGCGACGCGATCGACGATCGCGTGGCGGGCCTGGACGCGGGCGCCGACGACTACCTGGTCAAGCCGTTCGCCTTGAAGGAGCTCAAGGCGCGCCTGCGGGCGCTGCTGCGGCGGGCGGGCCCGGGCGGCGACGGCACGCTGCGGTTCGGCGACCTCGTGCTCGACCCGGTCGCCTACGAGGTGTCGCGCGGCGAGCGCCGGCTCGAGCTGTCGCGCACCGAGTTCAACCTGCTCGCGCTGTTCCTCGAGCACCCGCGCCAGGTGCTGACCCGCTCGCAGATCTTCGAGCGCGTCTGGGGCTACGACTTCGGCGCAAGCTCGAACTCGCTCGGCGTCTATGTCGGCTACCTGCGGCGCAAGACCGAGGCGGGTGGGGAGCCGCGCGTGCTGCACACCGTGCGCGGGGTCGGCTACGTGCTGAAGGAGAGCTGACCTGCCCCTGCGCCGCCGCATGGCCGTGGCGACCGCCGTGGCGGTGGGCATCGCGGTCGTGCTCGCCGCGGCGGTCGCCTACGCGGCGGTGCGGGGCGAGCTGCGCGGGCAGGTCGACGACCAGTTGCTCGACCAGGCGGGGCTCGTGCAGAACGCCGAGGCGCGCCTGCGGCCCGAGATCGGCCGCCGGCTGCGGCGCCTCGGCATGCCGCCGCCCGGCCGCGGGTTCGGTGGGATCCCGGCGCTGCCGATCGAGCGCGGCGGTTCGGCGTCCTACATCCAGTTCGTGCCCGGCGGCGACGCCCCCGGCATCTCGTTCGCGGGTCCCAACCTGCCGATCGACGACCACGTGCGCGCCGTCGCGGACGGTGAGGGCGGCGAGTTCCTCGCCGACGCGGACGTGGACGGCGACCACGTGCGCGTGCTCACGGCGCCGCTGCAGGGCGGCGGCGCGGTGCGGCTCGCCCGCTCGCTGCAGTCCACCGATTCGGTGCTCGCCCGGCTGCGCTGGGTGCTGCTCGCGCTGGTCGTCGGCGGGATCGCGCTGGCCGCGCTCCTCGGCCGCCTCGCCGCCCGGCACCTCGTCGCGCCGGTCCGGCGGGTGAGCGAGGCGGCGCGGCACATCGCGGACACCGAGGACCTCGGGCGCCGGATCGAGGTCACCAGCCACGACGAGGTCGGCGAGCTCGCCGAGCGCTTCAACGCGATGCTCGACACGCTCGAGGGGTCGATCGCCGCGCAGCGCCAGCTCGTCGCCGACGCCTCGCACGAGCTGCGCACCCCCGTCACGTCGCTGCGCACGAACATCGAGGTGCTGGGCGAGAGCGACCTGGACCCCGCCGAGCGCGCGCGCGTGATCGCCGACGTCGAGGCGCAGGCGGAGGAGCTGAGCCTGCTGGTCGCCGACCTGATCGAGCTCGCACGCGGCGAGCAAGGCAGCCCGTCGTACGAGGACGTCCGGCTCGACGAGCTCGCGGCCGAGGCGATCGAGCGCGCCCGCCGCCACGCCCCCGCCGTCGCGTTCGACGCCCAGCTCGAGCCCGCCGTCGTCGACGGCGTGCCCGACCGCCTCGCCCGCGCCGTCAACAACCTGCTCGACAACGCGGCCCGTCACGGCACGCGGGTGATCGTGCGGACCGGGCCGGAGGGGATCTCCGTGCGCGACAACGGCCCGGGCATCGACCCCGCCGACCTCCCGCACATCTTCGACCGCTTCTACCGGGGAGCGGCGGATCGGGGGCGCTCCGGCACCGGGCTGGGTCTGGCGATCGTGCGCCAGGTGGCCGAGCAGCACGGGGGGTCGGTCGTGGCCGGCAACGCTGACGGCGGCGGGGCCGAGTTCGCGCTATGGGTGCCGGCGAACACGCGCTTGTAGGGAGGAGTGGCCGGCAGATCGGCGGGTTTGGTCCTTCCCCAAGCCAAGCGCGGAGACCAGCTCGGCCGGGGTCCCGACGATCGGATCCGCACCCGCGGCCCGAAGCTCGGCCTCGTCACCGATCCCCCACAAGACGCCGACGCACCGCAACCCGTTCGCGGCGGCCGCCTCGGCGTCGTGCCGCCGGTCGCCCACCAGCGGCGCGTCGGCCCCCGGCGCCAGGCCCAAAGCCGCTAACGCGCGCGTCACCGTCACGGCCTTGACCTCCTCGGGCGCATCGAGCGACGGCCCGACCACAGCGCCCAGGTGCGGCGCCAGCCCAAGGCGCTCGCAGAGCGGCACGGCGAACGCGTGCGGCTTGCTCGTGGCCAGCGCGACCGGCACGACCGCCGCGACGGCGGCGAGCGCCTCGCGGGCCCCGGGGACGACGGTCGTCTCCTCGAGGCTCGAGACCACGTAGCGCTCGCGGTAGGCGGCCAGGCACGACGCGGCGACCTCCGGGCCGGCGAGCTCCGCGAAGCCGTCGATCAGCGGCGGCCCGATGAAGCGTTCGAGCTCGGCGGACGGCGGCACCGGGGCTCCGTGCACGCGCAGCGCGTGCTCGATGCAGCGCACGATCGCGATCCGGGAGTCCACCAGCACGCCGTCGAGGTCGAAGAGGACGGCCTCGGGCATGGCTCCGTATGATGGCGAGCGGCGGGGCGCCTCGGGAGGGCGCCGGAAAGACAGGGGAGGGAGACCATGCGTCTCGTACTCGTGACCGTCGCTGCCCTCGCGGCGCTGGCGGTCGTACCGTTGTCGTCATCCGCGCATCCGGAGGCGTGCGCGGGCGGCGGAGTGTTCTCCAGCCAGCCGTCGGCGGGCTGGTACGCGAGCTGGACCGAGGAGTCCGAGGGCTGCCTGCCGGAGTCGGTGGTCAGCACGTTCGACGACTCGACGGCGCAGCTCGCCGCCGGTGAACAGGCCGGCGACAACCTCGAGCTGCAATCCAACACGCCGCGACCCGCGCCGTTCGCCGAGGACGGCGACTTCAACTCCGACCTCGCGTTCGAGAACGGCTACGCGTTCGGCGGCAACTACGACGGCGTGCAGATCTGGGACGTCCGCGATCCGGACCATCCGGCGCTCGCAGCCGCGATCCACTGCCCGGGCTCGCAGAACGACGTCACCGTCAACGACGGCATCCTCGTGACCTCGACCGACTCGGTCCGCAACAAGGCCGAGTGCGAGGGCAACACGTCGGTGCCGACGGACAGCCCGGAGTACGGCCAGCCGACGAACTGGGAGGGCCTGCGCGTCTTCGACGTCCGCAACCCGTACCGGCCGAGGCTGCTGACGACCGTGCGCACCGACTGCGGCTCGCACACCCACACGGTGCTGCCGGAGAAGAACCGGCTGGTGGTCTACGTGCAGTCGTACGACATCCCGTCCGCGACGGCGAAGCCGAAGTACAACTGCGCCGCGCCGCACGACCAGATCTCGATCGTCTCGATCCCGAAGCGCAACCCGGCGAGGGCGAAGGTCGTCGCCGAGCCGGTCCTGTTCCCCGACGGCGGCAACGACGGGACGACCGGCACGCTGCGCGCCACCACCGGCTGCCACGACATCACCGTCTACCAGGCGCTCGACCTGGCGGCGGGAGCGTGCACGGGCGAGGGGATCATCATGAGCATCCGCAACCCGCTCAAGCCGAAGGTGCTGGCCAACATCGAGGACACGAACTTCGCGTTCTGGCACAGCGCCACGATCAGCAATGACGGGAAGAAGGTGCTGTTCACCGACGAGCTGGGCGGCGGCGGGCAGCCGACGTGCAACCCGACCGTCGGCCCGCACCGCGGCGCGGACGCGATCTACGACATCACCGATCCTGCCAACCCGCGCTTCCTGAGCTACTTCAAGATCCCGCGCACGCAGAGCAACACCGAGAACTGCGTGGCCCACAACGGGAACCTGATCCCGAACACGAAGGGTCGCGACCTGCTCGTGCAGTCCTGGTACCAGGGTGGGCTCTCGGTCATCGACTGGACGAATCCGAGCAAGCCGAAGGAGATCGCGTGGTTCGACCGCGGGCCGATCGACGAGACCAAGCTGGTCCTCGGCGGCAACTGGTCGACCTACTTCTACAACGGCCGGATCTACGGGTCGGAGATCTACCGCGGCTTCGACGTCTACAAGCTGGCCGGCGTCAAGACGGGCAAGCCCTTCACGGGCACGCTGAACGCCCAGACGCAGGTTCCGCTCGGAGGGTGAGGCTCAGGCGAGGCCCTCGGCCAACTCGGCGCCGAGGGTCTCGCCGGCCGCCTCCATCTCGGCGACGTCGGTCGCCTCGATCACGCGCATGAGGTCGATCATGCGCTTGCCGAACGGGTCGAGCCGATCGGTCCCGACGATCGCGTGCAGCGGCACGCCCGACTGCCGCGCGCGCGTGCCGATCTCGCCGACGAGCTTGCCCTGCAGTGTCTGCTCGTCGAGCTTGCCCTCGCCGGTGACAACCGCGCGCGACGCGCGCATGCGGTGGTCGAAGTCGAGCGCGTCGAGCACCCAGTTGGCGCCGGGCTCGAGCACGGCGCGATGGACGGCCCAGAGGCCGCCGGAGAGCCCGCCCGCGCACCCGGTCATCGGCACGCCGCGCGGGTCGCGCGGCCAGCGGGCGGCGAGCTCGTCGAGCCGGCGTTCGAGCTTCGTGATCAGCGCGGCGTCGGCGCCCTTCTGCGGGCCGAAGACCTTCGGGGCGTGCTCGAACGGGGTGCGGACGTCGCACAGCACAACCAGGCGCGCGCCGCCGAGCCCGCCGGCGTCCTCGATCGCCTCCAGCGCACCGGCGCCGCCGTCGGTGGTCGCCGAGCCGCCGACCGCGACGATGATCACCTGCGCGCCCGCCTGCGCGGCCGCGGCGATCAGCTCGCCGGTGCCGTAAGTCGAGGCAGCCCAGGCGTCGCGCTCGTCGTCGGCGACCAGGTTCAGGCCGCTGGCCGTCGCGGTCTCGACGATCGCGCTGCCGCCGTCCTCGACCAGCGCGAAGCAGCCGATCAGCTCGCGACCGAGCGGATCGTGGGCGTCGGCGGCGATGACCTCGCCGCCCAGGCCGGGGAGCAGCGCGTCCATTGTGCCCTCGCCGCCGTCGGCCACCGGGCACAGGTCGGGCGGCATCAGCCCGGCGCGCTCGAGCCCGCGGCCGACCGCGGCGGCGACCTCCGATGCCCGGAACGTGCCCTTGAACGAGTCGGGGGCGACCAGGACCGGGCGCTCAGGGACTATCGACATCGCGGAAATACTGCCGACTTGCGCGACATGCCATCTTTGAGAGATGGCCAGCACTCCGATTCCCGCACCGTTTCCGACCTCGGACGAGGACTCGCTCTCTGCCCTGCAATCGGCCGTGGCGGTGCTCGCGGCGAAGTGGAGCGTGGTCGTGCTCGCCCGCCTCGCCTCCGGCACGCATCGATTCAACGAGCTGTTCCGCCAGATCGACGGTGTATCGCGGCGCATGTTGAGCGCCACGCTGCGCCAGCTCGAGCGCGACGGCCTTGTCGAGCGCCACGTCTACGCGCGGGTGCCCGCCCGCGTGGAGTACGAGCTGTCGCCGGCGGGCGAGCATCTTCTCGTCGCCCTCGTGCCCCTGGCCGGGTGGGGTCTCGAGCATCAGAACGAGGTCCACGACGCGCGCGAGAAGTTCGACCGCCTGCAGCGCTGGCGCCACGAGGGCGAGGAGATCAAGGCCCGCTCTCAGGCCTCTCCGCGGATCGTTTAGCCCAACAACTGCGTCTTCAGGCACTCGCGCGGGGGCTTGTCCTCGCGCCAGCGCTTGATCTTCGTGCCGTGCCGGATGCGGTCGTTGCTCGTGTGGTCGAACGTGACCTCGACGACCAGCTCGGGCCGTAGCGCGACCCACTCGAGCTCGCGGTCGTTGGCCCAGCGGCTCGGGTCGCCCATCCCGCGCTCGCCGGTCTCGTACGGCTTGAGCTTGGCGGGCAGCTCGCGCTTCTCCTTGGCCGAGAAGCCGGACGTGTGGCCGACGGTCTGCAGCTCGCCGGCGTCGGTATAGAGGCCGAGGATCAGCGACCCGACGGTGCCTTCCTCCTTGCCAGGCCGCCAGCCCTGCACGACGGCGTCGATCGTGCGGATGCGCTTGATCTTCGTCATCCCGACCCGCTCGCCGGGGCGGTAGGGCTCGCCGGTCAGCTTGGCCACCACGCCCTCGGCGCCCTGCAGCCACTCCTGCGCGCCGTCGGGGTCGAACACCACCGGGGTGAGGTCGACCGGGGCGTCGACGCGCTTCTCGAGTCGGCTGCGACGCGCGTGCTGCGGCAGCGCGAGCAGTAGGTCGTCCCCGTCGGAGAGCAGGTCGAAGGCCAGGTCGTCCTCGGCGTACTGGGACAGCACGACGACGCCGGTGCGGGGGAACTCGGCGCGGATCTGCTTGGCCGCCTCGATCCCCTCG
>Ga0111539_10013641_pt1 | contig 10150 bp, 8 predicted proteins | sample RhiMethybrSRZTD1_FD_79667 | JGI IMG/M metagenome (GOLD analysis project Ga0111539, IMG submission 79667) | Populus rhizosphere microbial communities from Tennessee, USA - Rhizosphere MetaG P. TD hybrid SRZTD1 (version 2) (version 2) | ecosystem: Host-associated > Plants > Roots > Rhizosphere >... | reverse complement strand
TTGCGCGGCATGACAGCGACAGAGCGCGAGGACGGGCCGCAAAGGGGACGAGCAAATCCTGCCCAGTTAGATCTTCAGCGGGAAATGGCTTCTGCTCTAGGCGAACTGCTCCCACAGCAGTCCGTTTTGTGGCGCACCGAGGATACGCGGCCGTACGAGTGCGATGGACTGATGCTGCATAGTCAGCTGCCGATGATCGTCGTCCTCCCTGAGACGGAGGTCGAGGTCGCGAAGGTGCTCCGGCTCTGTCATGCGCGCGGGGTGCCTGTAGTACCGCGTGGCGCCGGCACTGGCCTGTCGGGCGGCGCATTGCCGCTTGGCGACGGTGTGCTGCTGTCCCTGGCGAAGCTCAATCGGATCATGGAAGTCGATCCGCAGGCTCGCACGGCAACTGTCCAGCCTGGCGTTCGCAATCTCGCAATCAGCGAAGCGGCTGCGCAGTATGGCCTTTACTACGCGCCCGATCCGTCGAGCCAGATTGCGTGCACGATCGGTGGCAATGTCGCCGAGAATTCGGGCGGCGTGCATTGCCTGAAGTATGGACTCACCGTGCACAACGTACTGCGAGTGCGTGGTCTGACCATGGAAGGTGAGCCGGTGGATTTCGGAAGCCGAGCGCCGGATGCGCCAGGTCTGGATCTGCTCGCGACGATCATCGGCTCCGAAGGCATGCTGGCAGTCACGACGGAGGTGACCGTGCGGCTCGTGCCTCGCCCGCTCCTCGCACGATGCATCATGGCAAGTTTCGCAGACGTCGGGGACGCAGGCGATGCGGTGGCCGCACTGATCGCGGCCGGGATCATCCCGGCGGGGCTCGAAATGCTCGACCAGGCCGCAAGCCGCTTGGTCGAGCCGTTCGCGAATGCAGGCTACGACCTTGCGGCGGCTGCGGTTCTGTTGTGTGAGAGTGATGGGACGCCGGAGGAAGTCGACGAAGAAATCGAGCGTATGTGTGGCGTGCTGCACGACGCACGAGCCACCCGCATCCAGGTATCCAACAGTGAGGCCGAGCGCTTGCGTTTCTGGGCCGGTCGCAAGAACGCCTTTCCCGCAGCCGGACGGGCCTCGCCCGCGTACTACTGCATGGATGGGACCATTCCGCGCAAGCGACTCGGCGAAATGCTCCGGGCCATTCAAGCGCTGGAAGGCAAGTACGCGCTGCGTTGTCCCAATGTTTTTCACGCCGGCGACGGCAACCTTCATCCGTTGATCCTGTTCGACGACGGCGACCCGGAGTCGGTCGCTCGCGCCGAAGCTTTTGGCGCAGAAATCCTCGAGCGCTGCATCGAGATGGGAGGCACCATTACCGGCGAGCATGGCGTGGGCGTCGAGAAGCTCGACCAGATGTGCACGCAGTTCGACCGTCGCACGCGCGATGCCTTCGTCGCTGTCAAGCGTGCCTTCGATCCAGCTCAGTTATTGAATCCAGGCAAAGTGATTCCGACGCTGCATCGCTGCGCGGAGTATGGGCGCATGCGTGTGAGCTCGGGAAAGATGCCGTTCGCTGAGCTGCCCCGCTACTGATGGTCGCAAACGTCAACAAGCAGCCGGCTGTCACCGCTTTGCGCGAGGCCGTGTGCGAGGCCGCGACGAATCGGCTCCCATTGCGGATTCGCGCCGGCGGCACCAAGGACTTCTACGGCAACGCTACGACGGGCTCGATTCTCGATCCGCGCTCTTACGCGGGCGTCGTGGCCTACGAGCCTAGCGAGCTCGTCGTCACTGCCTGCGCCGGAACGCCTTTGACGGAGCTGGAGAACCTGCTGGCCGAGCACGGCCAGATGCTGGCATTCGAGCCGCCGCATTTCGGCAGCAGTGCGACTCTCGGCGGATGTATCGCTGCCGGACTCGCAGGTCCGCGCCGCACGGCATATGGTCCTTGCTATGGTGGCGTGCGCGATTTCGTTCTCGGGGCTCGCATGCTGGATGGGCGCGGCGAGACTCTGACCTTCGGCGGCAGTGTCATGAAGAACGTAGCCGGTTACGACCTCGCGCGTCTGCTCGTCGGCTCGCTCGGCATTCTGGGTGTCATCCTCGAGGCCTCGGTGAAGGTTCTGCCGAAGCCGGCAGCACAGCTCACTTTGAGCTTCGAGCTGCAAGAACAGGAATCCCTGGATCGGCTCAACTCATGGGCAGGGCAACCCTTGCCGCTGTCGGCATCTGTGTGGCACGAAGGTGTGCTGAGCGTGCGATTGTCGGGTAGCCGCGCCGCTGTGACAGATGCTCGCGCGCGCCTTGGCGGCGACCTGATGGAGGGTTCGAGCACAGATGCGTTCTGGACGCAGATCCGTGAGCAAACGCATCCGTTCTTCGCAGGTACGCAGGTGCTGTGGCGCGTGTGCGTGCCATCGACCTTGCCAGCTCTCAAGCTGCATGGAGGACAGCTGATCGAGTGGGGTGGTGCCCTCAGATGGTTGCGGACGTCGCAGCCGGCGAATGAAGTCCGGGCGGCTGCGCAGCAGGCAGGAGGACACGCAACGCTATTCCGAGGCGAGTCCACCTGTGACGTGTTCACACCGTTACCCGCGCCATTGATGGCAGTACACAAGCGGTTGAAGTCTCATTTCGATCCGGCGGGCATCTTCAATCCGGGACGTCTGTACCGAGAGCTCTAGTGGGCAACCCGTGAAAGTACAGCTTGCGAAAGACCTGCAAACAGATCCGGATGGCGCGGTCGCAGCCGACATCGTGCGCAGCTGCGTCCACTGCGGGTTCTGTACGGCAACTTGTCCAACCTACCAGGTGCTCGGCGACGAGCTGGATAGCCCGCGTGGCAGGATCTATCTCATCAAGGAAGTGCTGGAGGGGGTGCAGCCCACCGAGCGAACGCAACTGCATCTGGATCGCTGTCTTACGTGCCGCGCTTGTGAAACGACTTGTCCGTCCGGCGTTCAGTACGGGCGGCTGATCGATATCGGTCGCCGGATCGTCGAGGAGAAAGTCGATCGTCCATGGGGGTCCAGGCTGAAACGCGCGGCCCTGAAGCGCGCATTGACGGGAAGGCTGTTCAGCCCAGCGCTCACCTTTGGGCGATGGGTTCGACCCCTGCTGCCACACACCTTGCGTCGAAAGGTTCCGGTTCGGCAAAGCGCTGCACCGTGGCCGGGCAGGCGCGCGCACGCACGCAAAATGTTGTTGCCGCCGGGATGCGTTCAACCTTCCCTTGCACCGGAGATCGACGCTGCAACGGCGCACGTACTGGACGCGCTGCAGATCGAAGCAGTTACGCCGACGCCGGCCTGCTGTGGTGCGCTTCGCCATCACCTGGGTGACGATGCACTCGATGAGATCCGGCGCACCATCGATTCATGGTGGCCGCACATCGACAGTGGTGTGGAGGCGATCGTGATGAACGCTTCGGGATGTGCGGCCATGGTGAAGGAGTACGCGTACCTCTTGCGACATGACACGAGCTTCGCGCCAAAGGCAGCCCGCATTGCCGACCTGACGCGCGACCTGGCGGAACTGTTGCCAGAGCATGTCGAGCAGCTGGCGCAGCAGGTCGGACGGCGCGACGAGCGAGTCGTCTTTCATCCGCCCTGTACGCTGCAGCATGCACAGAAGGTTCGCGGCTCGGTCGAGAAGATTCTCGAATCCCTCGGCGCCATCGTCCTGCCGTTCGCCGACAGCCATCTGTGTTGCGGCTCGGCGGGAACGTACTCGATCCTGCAGCCGGCGGTGGCTGAGCAGCTGCGCGATCGCAAGCTCGCAGCGCTGCAGGTGCCGGGACCGGATGTAATTCTCTCGGCAAACGTCGGCTGCATAGTCCATCTCGCCGGTGCCTCGGAAATTCCCGTGCGCCATTGGATCGAATGGATTGCGGCGCGCCTGCCTGCGCGCGCTACTTGACAACAAACACGACTCCCCGAGCGAGCGCGCATGTTTCCCCAACTCGTCATGCCGGTCGGCGGAAGTCTGGTGTGGTCTTGCATCGTCGCGTCGATTCCCATCGTGGCCGTGCTCGTCCTGCTTGGCGTGTTCCGAAGGCCGGCGTGGCAAGCTTCGTCGGCCGGTCTCGCAGCGGCACTTGTCCTCGCCCGCTACGTCTGGGACCTGCCGGCGGACAATGCTGTCAGCAGTGTGCTCGCCGGCGCGACGTTCGCGCTCATGCCGGTCATGTGGATCGTGTTCAACGCCCTGATCCTGTACAACGTCACTGTCGTTTCCGGTCGCTTTCAAAACTTTCGCGACTGGATGCTCGAGCTCCGGTGGCATTCGGCGCGCTGGGTGCGCCCGTGACGACGCTCGGCGCCGTGACCCAGCTCTCCGATACGGCGCTCGGCGCCATGGTCGGTCGGCAGCTACCCTTCATTGCGCTACTACTGCCCTTCTATGCAGTCGCTCTCTACGGCGGGAGGCGAGCCATCGCGGGTGTGTGGCCGGTGCTGCTGATCGCAGGAGCGTCATTCGCGACTGGCCAGTTCATTACTTCCAACTATCTCGGGTACGCGCTGACGGACGTCATCTCGTCAGCGTTCTCGCTGATCGTTACGATCGCGTTCCTGAAATTCTGGCGGAGCCAGCCCGACCCGCAGTTCGCACTGGCTGCGAATCAGGTCGCAACGACCGCGCGCGCAGGCGAGCCGGCGGCGGGCTGGATTCCGTGGATCATTCTGGCGGTGACAGTCGTCCTGTGGATTCATCTGCGCGTCAATCTGGCAGGTCAGGTGACCGTGCACTGGCCGCGACTGCACGAAGAAGTGTTCATCACCGTCTACGACAAACCGTACGCGGCCAACTGGACATTTCAACCGCTCGGAACGGGGACGGCCATCCTTTTTGCAACTGTCCTGACTGCTTTTGTGGTAGGGCTCAAGCCGCGTCAGGTCTCAGTTGTTCTTCGCAGTTCCCTTGCGCAATGAGCGTCCTACTCTTCGCTGGAGCACGCCGTGCGCGGTACAGCGCAACCAACTGAGCTCGGCGAGCGGCGCGCTCAGCTCAACTGTTAGCCAGCGCTGCGTACCGATCACGAGTGCCGGCTGCCGAGTAGCAGCCGGCCATTGCGGCGGGCTCGTCCGGTGCCGCCTGCGTCCAATCCCGTCATTCGCTCCCAGTCGCCGCCTCACGCGACGCCGAGCGGGCAGTGAACGACGGCGATGCCGCTCTCCTCTCGCTGAGGAGCGAATTGGCCGGGGGAGAGAAGTTCAGCAGCCGCGCGATCTTCTCGCCGCGCATTTCGATGAGTGCGAGCTGCCGCTTCAACGGTACGGTAGACGAGTCGCTCGTCGTATCGAACTCGACGAACACTACGTTCTCATCGTTTGTCGGATAGATCTGCATCGTGCGAATGTGCGATCCGCTCGATTCCATGTTGATCCCACAGTCAGCGGCCAGCGAGATCGCATCCAGGGTGAGGTACATTCCCGGGGTGTCGAGCGAATACTCGATGCGCACATCCTCCGTGGTCACACTGTTGAGAAGCTGCGCGTCGTGCGACGAACATCCGGCGACGAAGCGAGTCAGCGCATCCTGGACGTTTGTGCGCAACTGGACCGCCCTGGCGCTTGCTGCAGTGCGCGGGGATTTGGCAATTGCATCCGCCTGCACCCACGGCGTGACCAGCGAAGCGATCGAAGCAATCAGCACGTTCACCGTTTTCATTTCCAGCCCTCCTGCAAAAGAAGAAGATTTGCGGACATTCCTGGCGCAGCAACGAGCGGCGCCTTCATCCAAGCAGGCGGTGCGAGACGACGATCCGGCTCATGTGCTTTTTGCCCATTGCGGAAAGCACGCGCTGGAGCTACAAGCCGCTCGTCTGGTGCGTACTTCCCAATCTCTTCAGCACGAGGGAGGTCCCCATGTCCCGCATCCCGAAAGGTACCGACAGTGCCGGAAACGTACTGCCGGACGGCCGATTCACGATCGGATTGTCGGACGGCAGCGAGCTGACCGGTTCGCAGGGTGTCATCAAGTCGGGCCCCGACGAGGACACGGTCGTGATCACGACGCGGCTGTCACGCGTTCCAGCCGGCCTCGATACGGTGATGATCAACTTGCCGGAGGGCGAGACTTTTCGAGTGCTGGTGGCCGCCGTACAGACGCTGCCCAATGGCAGGACGCAAATGAGTGGCAGGATCCCTAAAGGCGTCGACTAATCGCCGTCGGCGGGCGCGCCACCAGGCGCTGTCGAACCAGACTGTTGGATCGCCGCCTTGGCTCGGTGCGCCTGTCGCGCGACGGCGCTGTTGCGCGCCTGAGTGTCGATAACGATCTGATAGCTGCCGCGCAACAGCGATTCGGCTTCCGCATAGCGCCGCAAGCTCACAAGCGCATTGGCCAGGGATACTTTAGCCATTGCAAGCGAAGGACTCTCGGGAGGCAGCGATGCGGAGCCGATGTCGATCGCCCGCTGCAAGAGCGGCAGCGCTTCGCTGGTTCTATTGCGATCGACCAGCACACGTCCGAGCCCCGCGAGCGCGGACACTAACGACGGATGATCCGGCGGCAGCGCCTTCGCGTACGTGACCAGTGCCGCCCGAAACAGTGCCTCGGCCTCCTCCAAACGTTCGGCGTCGTGCAGGAGTATCGCAAGGTTGACCTGCGCCATACCGACGTCCGCATGATTCTCACCGTGCGTGCGGAGATTGAATTCGAGCACCTGGCGGAAGAGCGGCTCCGCTGCGGCCAGATCGCCCTTGCGGCGCAGGAATCGCGCATAGTTGGACAGCATGCCGATCGTGTAGGGGTGCTCGGGACCGAGCACTCTGCGAATCTTCTCGTTCGATTGAATGAAGAGTGGCTCAGCCGCATCGAACTGCCCCTGCATTTGCAGGTCGTACGCGAGGCTGTGCACTTCCATGATCACTCGGGGGTGATCTTCGCCGAGCGCCTGCCGATCGATGCGCAATGCCGTTTCGAGCAGTTGCGTGGATTCGCGGTAGCGCCCCACGTCGCTATACAGATTCGCAAGCTCGTGCATGACGTGCGCGGCCTGCGACGTGCCTCCGAGACCCCGTCGCGAATAGATCCGCAGACTCTCGCGGAAGTATTGCTCGGCCTTGTCGTGCAAGCCCTGATCCAAGGCGACGCGGGCCAGGTCACTGAGCGTTTCGGCAACTGCGACCGAATCAGGCCCGGGCCTCACTTGCCTGACGCGCAGGGCGCTCTCCAATCTTTCCTGGGCAGTCTTCAGTTCGCCCTGTGACCAAAGCGCAACGCCGAGCTCGTTCGTCATTGCGGCGACTTCAGGATCGGAGGGACCATGTAGAGCCGTCAATTGGTCGAGCGCCTGCTCGAGCATCGGAATCGACTGATCGTGCAGACCGAGCCGGTTGTACACCCGCCCCATGGTCGCCATGAGCTCGGCGCGCGTTTCCGGCTGATCGGTCAGGCTCGTTGAGACCTGGCGGGCGCCGATGTCGAGCAACTCGCGCGCAGTGATCTCATTGCCTCGTCCCTTGTACGGATCCGACAACTCGAACAGCTGCACCAGGAACGCGGAGACGCGTTCGGCGCGAACGCGCTCGCGCGCCGTTCGCTCCATCTGCATGTACATCGCGATCACGAAGGCAGTCGCCGTGAACACTGCGACGACGGACACGACGGCGCCGACGACGTGACGTGTCAGAAACTTTTTGCTCCGGTACATCCAGGTATCGCGAGCGGCGGCGACGGGCAACCCCGAGAGGTACCGTCCGATGTCTGCAGCCAACTGTTCCACCGTGCCGTAGCGTCGCTCGGGTTCGAGTCGAAGTGCCTTGCTCACGATCGTGTCCAGGTCTCCTGCCAGCGCCCGGTGGAGTCGTGGGGGCGTGGTGCGTCGACAGGCTGCTGCAGCTGCTGCGCGATCGCCCTCGCCGATCGCTTTGGCGAGCGTTGGAGGTGATCGTTCGATTACGTCTTGCTCCAATTCGCGCGCCGTGAGCCCCGCCCGATCGTAAGGCAGGCATCCGGTCAGCATGAGATAGAGCACGGCTCCCAGCGAATAGACGTCGGTCGCGGTCGTGACCGGCAAGCCAAGAATCTGTTCCGGGGCCGCGAAGTCTGGCGTCAATGCACGCCCGCTGAGCCGAGTCAGCTCGGTTTCGCCGCCGGCCGCATCACCTTCGAGTAGCTTGGCGATGCCGAAGTCGAGGAGTTTGACGTCTCCCCGCGCCGTCACCAGGATGTTGCCCGGCTTCAGGTCCCGGTGAATGACGAGACGCACGTGTGCATGCGCGACTGCATCACAGATCTGGAGGAAGAGCCGCAGGCGTCCAGGGATATCCAGGCTTTGCTCGTCGCACCATCGATCGATCTGCACGCCCTCCACATATTCCAACACCAGATAGGACACGCCGATGGATGTGGTCCCCGCGTCCAGTAGCCGCGCGATGTTCGGGTGGGAGAGCTGGCCGAGGATCTTCCCCTCGCGCGCGAACCGCTCGCGCGCGGAGGACTGCGCCATGTGAGCCCGTAGAACCTTGAGAGCAACAGCACCCTCGTATCGTCCATCGCTGCGGCGCGCGAGCCAGACCTCGCCCATGCCGCCCATCCCGATTTGCCTTTCCAGCTGGTAAGGCCCCAGCCGGACGCCGGCGTCGAGCCCCGCAACCATGGCGTCGTCCACGAGCGCATTGCTGGTCAGGAATCTTTCGGCTTCGGCGGACAGATCGGCTCTTACGAGCGAGAGCACCTGCGCATGCAACTCAGGGCGGGCTTGTGCGAGAGCCGCGAGCTCACGCGCGCGTTCGGCCGGCAGGAGCGTCAGCAGTCGATCGAACAGCTCGAGTGCATCGCCGATTGCCACCGGCGGCTTTTCCGTGGACATATCTGTCAGCCTGCATCGCAATGCAGAGCGCTGTAGAGAAATGCACGTGCTTTCTTCCAGTCCCGCTTTGCGGTAATGAGAGAAATCTGCAGCGCGTCCGCAACTTCCTCGAGCGATAATCCGCCGAAGTACCGCATCTCCACGATATCGTGTGCGCGCCGATCAATGGTCGCAAGCTCGCGCAGCGCATCGTCGAGCAACCGCACGTCAGGCGCCGTGCTCAATGCCTCTGCGTGCTCAGTCCTCAGCGTGACCTGGAGCCGATGGTCGCGCTTCTCAGCGTTGCGCTTGCGAGCATGGTCGACCACAACGCTGCGCATGACTTGCGCAGCGTATGCGAAAAACATCCGCCGGTTGCCGCCCGGAAGGCTTTGCTGCTGCACGAGACACAGATAGGCCTCGTGCACTAGACCTCGGGTGTCGAGCGTGACGAACGGTTGCTCCCTGGCCAGCTTCCACTGCGCCAGTCGACTGAGCTCGGCGTAGACGGCTGCGAACAGGTCGTTGCGCGCCCGCAGGTCGCCTTGTTGCGCCCGTACCAGCAGAGCTGTGATGTTCGCCAAGGCGCCTCCCCCGCCGCGAGCGCGGCAAAGCCGGTGCTGCAGATCGCAACTTGTATGATCTGCTTCGATCGTTGTCAGAGCAATGAGCTCGAGCAGGCGGTGCGACCCGACGGCCGCGAATCGAAAACGCGACTCGAGAGCGCTGGTGCCAAGTGGGCTTCTCAATAGCAATCCGAAATGATCCTTGGTATGGACTGTTGAGCTTGATGCGGATCACTCCCCTGTTGCAGATGGGCTTCCGGTGGGACATGCGGATATTGCATCGCACAGAGCGGGAGCGGATCCGCTCATAGAACCTTCGTACCTGGGGCACGAGCACGGCGTATGCTGTTCCAGGCATAGACTAACGACCTGAAAACGGCGGCCGCTGAGGGATTCCCCGCTAAAGGTCTGCGCACGTGCCCGACGCAACAGCCAAAGAAGCTGTCGACACCAAGGTAAGCGGCCCGGCGCGCGGGTTGCGAGTTCTGATCGCGCTGCTCGTTTCCATCATCCTGCCCGCCAGTAGCAGGATGGACGCGCGAAGCCTCACCCTCAAGCATCGATGAGCCCGTGTCGTATCGCGAGCAGCGTGAGCTCCGACTGATTCACCACCGCGAGCTTCTGCTTGATGTTGTAAAGGTGCGTGCCGACGGTTGAAGCGGACAGTTTCAGGTCTTCGGCAATTCGCTGCACGGTCGCACCGCGGGCGAGGCGAACGAAGACCTCGAACTCCCGCTCCGAAAGCCGTTCGACGGGCGACTTCGCTGCCCCATCGAGATCCGCAAGCGCAAGCTCCTGCGCCAGACTCGCATCGATGTAGCGTCGGCCCGCGGCAACTGCCGTCACAGCTTCGATC
>Ga0111539_10013640_pt1 | contig 10150 bp, 3 predicted proteins | sample RhiMethybrSRZTD1_FD_79667 | JGI IMG/M metagenome (GOLD analysis project Ga0111539, IMG submission 79667) | Populus rhizosphere microbial communities from Tennessee, USA - Rhizosphere MetaG P. TD hybrid SRZTD1 (version 2) (version 2) | ecosystem: Host-associated > Plants > Roots > Rhizosphere >... | reverse complement strand
GTCAATTCGGGATACTTCGATCGCGTCGCCGACGTCTACGCGCCCGAGGAACTGGACCGCGTCATCGATCTCAATCAGGCCCGCGCCGCGCTCGTCATCCCCGAGGGATTCGGGCGCGATCTGGGCGCCGGCCGGGCGCCCCAGGTGCAGTTCATCGTCGACGGCGACAACGCGAATACCGCCACGACGGTGATGGGCTACGCCGGCAACATCGTGCGCAGCGCCGGTGCCGGATTCGAGTCCGCTCCGCCGCCGATGCCGCTGCTGACCGTCGAGCCGCGCATCTGGTACAACCCCGAGCTTCGCAGCACGCTGTTCCTGGTGCCGGGGCTGATCGCCTACATCCTCATGATCACCGCCGTGATCTCGACGGCACTGTCGATCGTCCGGGAGAAAGAAAGCGGGACGATCGAGCAGGTCCGCATGGCGCCGATCGACACGTTTTCGTTCGTCGTCGGCAAGAGCATCCCGTACTTCTTCATTTCCCTGGCGTCCGCCGGCCTGATCATCGGCGCGGCGATGCTGCTCTTCGGCCTGCCGATGCGCGGCAACTGGCTCGCGCTGCTGCTGGCGCTGTCGCTGTTCATCGCGGGGGCGCTCGGCACCGGACTGCTGATCTCGACGGTGGCCGAAACGCAGCAGGTGGCGTTTCAGGCGGCGATGCTGACCTCGTTCCTGCCGACGCTGATGCTCTCGGGATTCATCTTTCCGATTTCGAGCATGCCGCACGTCCTGCAGGTGATTACCCACGTCGTGCCGGCCCGCTACTTCCTCATCGCCCTGCGCGGCATCGTCCTCAAAGGCACTCCGGTGTATCTGCTCTGGCCGCAGATGCTGGCGCTGTCGGTCTACGCGCTGGCGATGCTCACGCTGGCCGCCGTGCGCCTGGCGCGGGAGAAGCAGTGAGGCCCGCCTTCGCTAAAGCTATGGCGGGCAGGCGCCGTCTTGGTCACCTGATCTGGAAGGAGTTTCTCGAGCTTCGGCAGAATCCGCGGCTGTTCGGCATCGTGATCGTCGCGCCGATCATTCAGCTCACGATGCTCGGGTATGCGGCGACGACCGACGTCCGTGATGTGCCGGTGATCGTCGCCGACGGCGACCGTACGCCGGCGAGCCGGGCGCTGATCGCGCGGTTCGACGGGTCGCGAAACTTCACCGTGATTGGCGCGGTCACGACCGTACGAGAAGTCGATCCCTACCTGCAGCGGGGGGATGCGTGGCTGGCGCTGGCGATTCCGCAGGGGTACGGAGCGTCCGTGGCCTCGGCCCGGCCCGTGTCGGTGCAGATCGTCGCGGACGGATCGGATTCGAATTCGACGACGGTCGCGCTGGGGTATGCGACTGCGCTGGTCGGGGAGTATGCAGGGGAGTTGGCGGGCGGTCCAGGTGGGTCATCAGGTCCGCCTTCGCCTTCGGCTACGGCGGGACACACGCCTGCTGCGCCTGCCATCGAGCTGCGCGTACGCGTGTGGTTCAATCCTCAGCTCGAGAGCCGGTTCTTCATGATTCCAGGCGTGCTGGCGCTGCTCCTGTTGCTGGTCACCGCGAACCTGGCGGCGATGGCGGTCGTGCGGGAGAAGGAGCTGGGCACGCTGGAACAGTTGAACGTCACCCCGCTCCGCCGCTGGGAGCTGATCGTCGGCAAGCTGCTGCCGTACGGCGTGATTGCGTTCGTGGACGTCCTGCTGGTGACGGCGGTCGCCGTCCTGTGGTTCGAGGTGCCGTTCCGCGGCAGCTTCGTGCTGCTGCTCGGGACCAGCATGCTCTACGTGATCTGCACGCTGGGGCTCGGGCTGCTGATTTCGACGATCTCCGACACGCAACAGCAGGCGATGATGACGGCGACGTTCTTCTTCCTCACCCCGATGATCTACTTGTCGGGCTTCATCTTTCCCATCGAGAACATGCCGCGGGTGATCCAGTACGCCACGTATGTGATCCCGCTGCGCTATTTCCTGGTGATCGTGCGCGGCATCTTCCTCAAAGGGATCGGCCTCGACCTGCTCTGGCCGCAGGCGCTGGCGCTCGCGGCCTGGGGCGGCGTGGTCCTCACGCTGGCGGTCGCGCGCAGCAGGAAACGGATCGCGTAGTTCCATCCCACGCAACTTTACGTTTACTTTAACGGTAAAGGCGAGTATGAGGTTCTTTCCATCAGGAGGACTTCATGTCGATTTCGGCCTGCCGCGCGGTCCGGTTCGCGTTCGTGCTGCTCACGGCGATGGTGCTCGCCGGATCCGCCTCGGCTCAGACCGTCACGGGGACCATGTCCGGCACGATCTTCGATCAGCAGGGCCAGGTCATTCCTGGCGCGACGGTCACCATCATCAACGAAGCCACCGGCGATACGCGCTCGGCGATCAGCGCGACGCAGGGGGACTTCCTGGTCACCAACCTCCAGCCGGGGCAATACACGCTGCGTATCGCGCTCCAGAGCTTTCGCACGCTCGAGCGCAAGAACATCGTGCTCAGCGCCGGGGAACGCCTGGCGGTCGCCAACCTGACGCTCGAGATCGGCAACGTCGGCGAGACCATCACCGTGGAATCGCGCGGCACCTACGTCAACACCGCCGAAACCCAGCATAGCGGCCTCATTACGGCCAAGCAGATCGAACAGATCCAGGTCCTCGGCCGGGACGTGACGTCGATCATGCGGCTGCTTCCGGGCGTCCGCTACGAGAACACCGTCGACTCGCTGGGGATGAGTTTCGGGACGTCGGTGCCCAACGTCGGGGGCGCCCGCCGCGACTGGAGCAACGTCATCACCGACGGCGTCGTTTCGAACGAGGTCGGAAACAGCGGTCTGATGGCGCAGCAGATCAATCTCGATGCGGTCGCCGAAGTCCGGGTGCTGCTGAACTCCTATCGCGCCGAGTACGGCCGCGCCGGGGGCGGCCAGGTGCAGATCGTCACCAAGAGCGGCAGCTCGAATTACACCGGCAATCTCTACAACTACATCCGCAACGAGGCGTTCAACGCCAACTCGTTCTTCAACAACCGGAACAACATCAAGAAGCCGCGGTACCGGTTCAATACCTACGGGGCGAACCTCGGTGGTCCGGTCCCCGGCCTGAGCAAGAAGCTGTTCTTCTTCTATTCGCTCGAAGCGCCGCTGGTGAACCGTCCGGCGGACGCGCGGAACTGGACCATGCCGACAGAGGCGGAGATGCGCGGCGACTTCTCGCAGACGCTCAACGCCCAGGGCCAGCTGATTTTCATCCGGGATCCGCTCGCCAGCGGCGCCTGCAACGCGGTCACCGGCGGTCCGGCCTGCTTCCCCGGCAATATCATTCCCCCCAATCGCATCAACAGCAACGGACGCGCGCTGCTCAACATGCTGCCGCGGGCGAACAACTTCAATCGCGCCTTCACGCAGGGGCAGTTCAACTACACCACCCAGGAGAATGCCGAGATCCCCAAGTTGAACAACATCGCGCGCGTGGACTGGCGGCCGTCGGCCACCGACAGCTTCTACTTCACGTTCAAGGACTGGTATTCCGATCAGCGCGGCAGCGAAATCACCGCCGGTCCGGCGAAGTGGGGCTTCTTCAACACGCACTACCTGAACACGGACCGCGGCATCAGCGGCAACTACACGAAGATCCTGCGCTCGAACCTCGTCTTCGACACCGATTTCGGCACCCGCCAGCAGACCGAGCAGTTCTACCCGCTCACCCAGGCCGACTGGGATCGGATCGATCGCACCAAGGTGGGCTTCACCCTCGGACAGTTCCATCCGGAGCTGAACCCGCGGAACGTCATTCCCAAGGTCAACTTCAACGTGCCGAATGCGCCGAACTTCACCTTCGACAACCGGCTCGTCGATCAGGGCGTCGCCTGGTTGACGTCGGTCCGCAGCAACCTGACGTGGATTCGCGGCAGCCACTCGGTGAAGAGCGGCATGTATTTCGAGCAGTCACGCAATTCCGAAGGCAACGGCGGCGTCGGCGCCGGGCCGTGGGCCGGGCAGTTCACGTTCAATACCGACACGAACAACCCGTTCGATACCAATCACAGCTACGCCAACGCGCTCATCGGTTCGTTCAACAACTACACCGAGATCGACGCCTTCTCCGAGGTCAAGGGGCGCCGTAACATCGCCGAGTTCTACGCGCAGGACACCTGGAAGGCGAGCCACCGGCTGACGGTGGATTACGGCGTCCGGTTCCTGTGGTACACGCCGTGGTGGTCGACGCAGCCGTCAGCGGTGTTCGTGCCCGAGCGCTACGACGCGTCCAAAGTCGCGCGCATGTACCAGCCGGCGAGGATCAACAACGTCAACGTCGCCTTCGATCCCGTCACCGGAGACACCCTGCCCAACATCTTCGTCGGGACGTTCGTGCCCAACAGCGGCGATCGCTACAGCGGCATGGTCACCAATGCCGATCCGAACTATCCGAAGGGCTTCCGCGACAACCAGGGGATCGAACCGGAACCACGCCTCGGTCTTGCGTGGGATCTCGATGGCGGCACGACGGCTATCCACGCCAGCGCCGGGCTGTACCACAACCCGCACGTCAATGCGAACGGCATGGACGCGATGGCGAGGAACCCACCGGTGCAGAACACGCCCAGCATCATCTATGGAACCATGGATACGCTGCTGGCCGTCGGCGCGCAGGGCGCGTTCGCGAATCGGCCCAGCGCCGTCTTCGGTATCGAACGCGACGCCAAGACGCCGAAGAGCTACAACTACTCCGCGGGCATCTCGCGGGAACTCGGCTGGGGCACCGTGCTCGACGTGACCTATGCGGGATTCCAGATGCGGAACGGCGAGATGGAGAGCAACATCAATCCGGTTCCGGACGGCGCGCGCTTCGTCGACGTCAACCCGCAGAACGCCGATCCGCGCAACCCGACGACCGCCAAGCCCGCCGAGTTCCTGCGTCCGTATCTCGGCTACCAGGCGATCACGATGCGCTCGCACTTCGGGCGCGGCTCCTACAACTCCGTGCAGGTGCAGCTGAATCGCCGGTATATCCGCGGCCTGCAGTTTGCCGTGGCCTACACGCTGGCGAAGACGGTGACCGACGGCACCACCTTCAATCCACTGCGGCCCGGGCCGGAGTGGAACGAGAGTCCCGACGAGGCGACGCAATACCAGAACCTGATCATGAGCTACACGTGGGACGTGCCCGGCGGCAGCAAACTGTGGAACAACGTCCTGACCCGCGGCTTGCTCGATGGCTGGCAGATCTCCGGCGATACCGCACTGGTCAGCGGCGACTGGTCCGGCGCGAGCACGTCCACGACCGACAACGTCGACTTCACGGGCGGGGACGGCGGCACACGGCCGAGGATCAGCGGAGAAGTGCTCTGCACCAGCGGGAACTGCGATCCGACGCCCGGCGGGAGCGGCAGCTTCCTGGATGCGACCGCGTTCAGCCGGCTCACCGGCCGCGGCGATATCGGCAACGCGCCGCGCACGTTCTTCCAGTTGCCCGGCATCGTGAACACGAATCTCTCTGCGTTCAAGAACTTCCAGCTGGGCGGCACCAAGCGCATTCAGTTCCGCTGGGAGATTTACAACCTGTTCAACCAGGTGAACTGGTCGGCGATCAACACCAACGCGCAGTTCAATCCGCAGGGACAGATGGTCAACGCGTCGTTCGGCCAGGCCACCGCCGCCCGCGCCGCCCGCATCATGCAAGGCGCGATCAGGTTCAGTTTTTAATGTAGATTGACCGCATGATCAGACGAAGCGTGATTCTCCTGGCCGTGGTCGCGGGATGCCTCGCCACGGCCGGGACCGCGTTCGCGCAGAACCCGCACCTCGTCGTCTACCAGGGCACGAGCGGTCCGGGGGCCGGCAAGCACATCGTGTTTCTTGCCGGCGATCACGAATACCGGTCGGAGGAATCGCTGCCCGCGCTGGCGCGCATCCTGGCGCGGCATTACGGCTTCAAGTGCAGCGTGTTCTTCACGACCGATCCCAAGACCGGCTTCATCGAGCCGGGCAGCTCGCACATCTCAGGCCTCGAGGCGCTGAAGTCCGCGGATCTCATGGTCGTTTTTCTGCGCTTCCAGGATTTTCCCGACGCCGAGATGCAGCACATCGTCGACTATCTCGATCGCGGCGGACCGGTCGTCGGCTTCCGCACCGCGACGCACGCGTTCCAGATCCTCAGGCCCGACGCGAAGTTCCTGAAGTACACATGGAAGAACGCCGCGCCGTACGAGGGGGGCTTCGGCCGGCAGATTCTCGGCGAGACCTGGGTCTCGCACTACGGGAAGAACCACGCGCAGAGTTCGAAGCTGCTGCTGCAATCCGGCGAGGCGTCGCACCCGATTCTGCGCGGCGTCAAGGACGTCTGGGTCCAGTCGGGCGGCTATACCGCGGCGCCCATCGCCGGCAGCCGGATCCTGGCGATGGGGCAGATTCTCGAAGGCATGACGGCGGATTCGCCGCCGGCCAGCGGCAAGGACCTGATGCCCGTGGCCTGGTACCGGACCTACACCTCGCCGTCCGGGAAGACGGGCCGCGTGTTCACGACGACGCACGGCGCGTCCGAAGATCTGTTGAACGACGGCTTCCGTCGCATGTCGGTCAACGCCTGTCTCTGGGCCGCCGGGCTCGAGGCGGCGATCCAGCCGGCGTCGAACATCAGCTTCGTCGGGCCGTACCAGCCGTCGACGTACAGTTTCGGCGGCTTCGTCAAAGGCGTGAAGCCGGCCGACGTGGCCGGCTGGGACTCCCCGATCCTGCCGAGATCCGTAAAGTAGCGGGGGGTGTCTCACAGGAGAACCGGAGAACAGGAGAACATTCTTGTTTTATTTCTCTTGATCGCCTGATCTCCTGATCTCCTGTGAAAAAGCCGGTATCGTAGACTCGCCATGACGAACAGATGCAGGGTGTGGGCGGCCGCCGGGGTTGCAATTGTCATTGCTGCGATCGCTCCTGCCGTTCCCACCGCACGGCAGCCCGCCGCGCCCTTCGAGCTGCGGCCGAAGGAACACATCGCCATCATCGGCAACGCGCTCGCCGAGCGGCTGCAGTACGACGGCTGGCTGGAGACGCTGCTGCACGCGCGGTATTCGAAGCACGAGCTCGTCATCCGCAATCTCGGCTTCAGCGGCGACGAGATCGTCACGCGGCTCCGCTCGCGGAACTTCGGCAGTCCCGACGAGTGGCTGCGCGGACAGGCCGCACCCGTGGGCGGCTATCAGGACAACCGGCTGGACGGCGCGAATACGAAGGCGGACGTCATCTTCGCGTTCTTCGGCTACAACGAGTCGTACGCGGGCGCCGAGGGGCTGGCCGCGTTCCGCACGCAACTCGACGACTGGATCACCCATACCCTCGCGCAGAAGTACAACGGCCGGTCCGCGCCGCGCATCGTCCTGTTCTCGCCGACGGCGCATGAGAACCTGAACAATCCCGATCTGCCGGACGGCGCGGAGAACAACCGCCGGCTGGAGATGTACGCGCGCGCGATGGCGGAGGTTGCCAGGGCCCGCAGCGTGACGTTCGTCGATCTGTTCGCGCCGAGCGCGCAACTATATGCGTCTACCGACGCGCCGCTGACGATTCAAGGCGTTCATCTGAACAGCGAGGGCAATCGCCGCATTGCCGGCGTGATCGATCGGGCGCTGTTCGGCGAGCCCCGGGCCTACGACCAGGCGTATCTCGACCGGCTGCGGCAGGCGGTGGTCGACAAGGATTTCTACTGGTTCAACCGCTACCGGACGACGGACGGGTTTGCGACGTACGGCGATCGTGCGTTCCTGACGTTCATCAAAGGCAATCCGCGCAACGTCGACGCGAAGCAGGCGGCGGCCGCCGGCCGCGACGCCGTGCTGCCTACCAACTACGAGGTGCTGCAGCGCGAGTTGTCGATGCTCGACGTGATGACCGGCAACCGCGACCAGCGCGTGTGGGCGGTCGCGGCCGGGTCCGATCGCAAAGTGGACGACTCGAACACGCCGCCGCGCATCGATGCGCTGACGAACGAGCCCGGGCGCGGGCCTGAGGGGCGTCACGTGTTCCTCGAGGGGCACGAAGCGATCGACAAGATGACGGTCGGCAAGGGGATGAAGGTCGAGCTGTTCGCGTCGGAAAAGGAATTCCCCGAGCTCGTCAACCCGGTGCAGATGGCGTTCGACACGCGAGGCCGGTTGTGGGTGGCGGTCTGGAAGAACTATCCGCACTGGGAACCGCGCACGCCGATGGACGACAAGCTGCTGATTCTCGAGGACACGAACGGGGACGGCAAGGCCGACAAGCGCACGGTGTTCGCCGGCGATCTCAACAACCCGACCGGATTCGAGTTCTACAACGGCGGCGTGATCCTCGCGCAGGCGCCGAACCTGGTGTTCCTGAAGGACACCAACGGCGACGACCGCTACGATACGCGGGAGATTCTCCTCCACGGCTTCGACACCGCCGACACGCACCACACGATCAACAGCTTCACCTTCGATCCCGGCGGCGCGCTCTACATGGGCGAAGGGATCTTCCATCGCAGCCAGGTGGAATCACCGTGGGGCCCGGTGACACGGCTGGCCGACGGCGGCGTGTTCCGGTTCGAACCGCGCACCTGGAAGTTCGAAGTCTACGTGCCGCACAATTTCCCTAACCCGCACGGTCACGTGTTCGATCGCTGGGGGCGCAACATCCTGTTCGACGCGACCGGCGGACAGCCGTTCTACGGGCCGTCGTTCTCGACGAAGAAGTACTTCCCGGCTGCCGAGTCCAATCGTGCGCCGCGGCCCGGAGGCGTGCGCACGCGTCCCGTCGCCGGCGCCGAGATCCTCTCCAGCCGCCACTTCCCTGAAGAGATGCAGGGGAACGTGATCGTCCTCAACGTGATCGGCTTCCGCGGACTGCTGAACTACAAGCTGAGTGAAGACGGCGCCGGTCTCAAATGGACCGAGGCTGAACCGATCCTCCAGTCCGCCGACGAGAACTTCCGGCCCGTGGACGCGGAGGTCGGCGGCGACGGCGCGCTCTACGTGGCCGACTGGCACAATCCGATCATCGGCCACATGCAGCACAACCTGCGCGACCGGTCGCGCGATCGGCTGCACGGACGCATCTATCGCGTGACCTACCCCGGACGCCCGCTGCTGAAGCCGGCCGCGATCGCGGGGCAGCCGGTGCCGCGCCTGCTCGACCTGTTGAAGGAGCCCGAGGATCGCGTCCGCTATCGCGCCAGGATCGAATTGAGCGGCCGCGACCGGCAGGAAGTGCTGGCGGCGCTGCAGACCTGGATCGCGGCGCTCGATCCGAACGACCGCCAGTACGATCACCACCTGCTCGAGGCGTTGTGGGTCCAGCAGTGGAACAATCGCGTCGACGAGGCGCTGCTGAAACGGCTGCTGCGGGCCGGCGATCCATGGGCGCGGGCCGCGGCGACCCGCGTGTTGTGCTATGCGCGCGATCGCATCACCAATCCACTCGCCCTGCTCAAGGTCCAGGCGAACGATCCGCACCCCGGCGTGCGTCTGGAAGCGGTCCGTGCCGCGAGCTTCTTCCAGTCGCCCGAGGCGGAGCTGGTCGCCCTCGAGTCGCTGAACCATCCGCAGGATCGGTTCCTGACCTACACGCTCGACCAGGCGATGAAGACGCTGGAGGCGTTCAGTCCTGCGCTCCTCTTCGACACGTCCGCGCGCGGCGTCGAATACCAGACCGCCCGGTTGAGCAACGAAAAGCTCGCGACGGCGGAACGTCGTGCCGGCGACATCAAATACCGGCCGGTCTACCTCGCGATCCTGACCCGCCGCGCGATGACGCGCGCGATGCGCGACGAAGCGCTCGCCGCGCTCGTCCAGATCGATCGCACATCGCCGACGCAGGTGCTGCTGTCGGCGCTGGCCAGACTTCCCGCCGGCGAGGCGACCGAAAGCGACGCGCAGAACGTCGACACGCTGCTGGGCATGTTGTTGACGCAGCCGGCGGACACGTTGCGATCCGAGCGAGCCGTCCTGGCCAGGACCGCGGCCGATGCGCGGGAGCCGCTCGCACGCCGCGCCGCGTACGGGGCGATGATGATCGCCGACGGCGATCCGTCGCAGGCCTGGCAGGCTGCCGCACAGCGCGACGGACACCTCGCCGATCTGCTCGGCAGCGTGCCGTATCTCGGATCCGCCGAGGCCGTGCGAACGAAGTCGATCGCGCAAATCACCACGCTGCTCGGCGGCACCTGGTCGAACT
>Ga0111539_10013639_pt1 | contig 10150 bp, 13 predicted proteins | sample RhiMethybrSRZTD1_FD_79667 | JGI IMG/M metagenome (GOLD analysis project Ga0111539, IMG submission 79667) | Populus rhizosphere microbial communities from Tennessee, USA - Rhizosphere MetaG P. TD hybrid SRZTD1 (version 2) (version 2) | ecosystem: Host-associated > Plants > Roots > Rhizosphere >... | reverse complement strand
TCGGCCGTCACGACCTCGCCGACGAGTCGTGAGACGGACGCGAGCACGTCGACCGCCGGGTAGTGACCGGCGTGCGCGAGGTCGCGCGACAGCACGACGTGGCCGTCGAGGATCGACCGGACCGCGTCGGCGATCGGCTCGTTCATGTCGTCGCCGTCGACCAACACCGTGTACAGACCCGTGATCGTGCCGCGCGGCGACGTGCCGGAGCGCTCGAGCAGCTTCGGCAGCAGCGCGAACACGCTCGGCGTGTAACCGCGCGTGGCGGGCGGCTCGCCGATCGCCAGGCCGACCTCGCGCTGCGCCATCGCGAAGCGCGTGACCGAGTCCATCATCAGCATCACGTCGCGACCTTGGTCGCGGAAGTGCTCGGCGATCGTCGTAGCGGTGAACGCCGCCTTGATGCGGACCAGAGCGGGCTGGTCGGACGTCGCGACGACCACGACCGAACGGGCCATGCCCTCCGGCCCGAGGTCGCGCTCGATGAACTCGCGCACCTCGCGACCCCGCTCGCCGACCAGGCAGATCACGTTCACGTCGGCCGACGTGGAGCGGGCGATCATGCCCAGCAGCGACGACTTGCCGACGCCGGAGCCGGCGAAGATGCCGAGGCGCTGGCCGCGGCCGCACGGCACCAGCGCATCCAGCGCGCGCACGCCGAGCGACACGCGCTCCTGGATGCGCGGGCGCGTCAAGGGATCGGGTGGCGACTGCTCCACGGACCGCGACGCGGCTTCGAGCCCGCCGGCAGGTCCGAGACCGTCCAAGGGACGCCCGAGGCCGTCCAGGGTGCGCCCGAGCAGATCGTCGGACACGTCGACGCGAAGCTGGCGCCCGCTCGCGCTCACGCGCGCGCCCGGGCCGATGCCGGTCGCCTCGCCGAGCGCCATCAGCAGCGTGCGGCCCGCGCGGAATCCGACCACCTCGGCAGGCACGGCGGAGCGGCCGCGGCCGGTGTCGATCGTGCAGACCTCGCCGATCTCGGCCTCCAACCCCGTGGCCTCGACGATCAGGCCGATCAGGTCGATGACCCGGCCGTGCCGGCGATGCAGGTCGGCATCGCGGAGGGCCGCGGTCGCGCGGTCGAGAGCGCCGCTCACGACGACGCGTTCCCGAGCGCGGCCTCGACCACCTCGCGGGCGCGCACCAGCTTGGTCTCGACCCGCGCGTCGACGTCGCCGTCGGGCGTGCGGACGACCGCGCCGCCGCGCGACACGCGGCGCTCGGCCTGGACCTCGCAGTGCTCGATCCCGCCGAGGGAGGCCCGCAGGCCGTCCATCGCGTCGGCAACCATCTCGAGGTCCTCGGGATGCACGAGCACGGTCACGCGCTCGCGCTCGACGATGCCACGCAGCGCGCCGCGCACGGCCTCGACCACGAGGTCGGGCTGCACGGCCAGCGCTCCGCCGATCACCTTCTCGGCGAGGAACAGGGCCAGGTCGACGGCGTGCGCCTCCAGGCGCTCGGCGCGCGCGAACTGCGACGCCTGCACGCCCTCGGCGGCCTGGGTCAGCGCCTCAACTGCCGGAGCCAGCGCGGCGAGCGCCTCCTCGCGTCCTTCGCGCAGACCCTCCTCGCGGGCCGCGGCCCGGAGCAGGTCGGCCTCGGCCTCGGCCTGCGCGAGCGCGGCCATGACGGCGTCGGGGCTGCCGGGCTCGGCGACCGCCACGGGCGTGGCGATGACCGGAGCCGGCGCCTCTAGCGCCTCGAACGAGAACTCGGTCGACGTCATCACATCAGCTCGTCGTCGCCGCCGCCGCCGCCGCGCGAGATCACGACGGCACCGGCCTCCTCGAGGCGGCGCACGACGCCGACGATGCGGCCCTGCGCCTCTTCGATGACGCGCTTGCGCTGCGGCGGCTGGAAGTCGATCTCCTCCTTGAGGAGCTCGGCACCGCGCTCGGACATGTTCGAGAAGATCCGCGCCCGCACGTCCTCGTTGACGCCGCGGAGGGCGATCGCGAGGTCCTTCTGGTCGACCTCCTTGAGGACCATCTGGATCGAGCGGTCGTCGAGCTTGACGACGTCCTCGAACGTGAACAGCAGCAGCCGGACCTCCTCCGCAAGCTCCTGCTCGCTCTTGGCGAGCTCGTCGAGCACGTTGCGCTCGGTGGTGCGGTCGGAGTGGTTGAGGATGTCGGCCAGCGACTTGACGCCGCCGGCGGCCGCGTACTCCTGCGCGATGACGTTGGAGAGCTTCTGCCGCATCACGGTCTCGACCTGCGAGACGACCTCCGGCCGCGTCTCGGCCATCTTGGCCACGCGGCGCGCGACCTCGGCCTGACCCTCCGGATCCAGCAGCGAGAGGACCTGGGCGGCGAGCGTCGTGTGCAGGTTGGCGATCACGAGCGCAATCGTCTGCGGCGACTCGTTGCGCAGGAAGACGTGGATCTGCTCCGGCGGGGTGCGGCGCAGGAACTCGAACGGCCGGCGCTCGATCGTCGCGGCGAGACGGCCGATGACCTCCTCGGCGCGGTTGGCGCCGAGCGAGCGCTCGAGGATCGAGCGCGCGTAGTCGACACCGCCCTCGGCGATGTAGTCCTCGGCCAGGACGATCTCCACGGCCTCCCCGAGCACCTCGCGTGCGAGGTCGTTGTTGACCTTGCGCGACTTGGCGATCTCGAGCGAGAGCGCCTCGACCTCGGAGTCACCGAGGTAGCGGAAGATCTCGCCGGCGCGCTCCTCGCCGATGGCGACGAGCAGGACGGCGGCCTTCTCGATCCCGCGGAGGGCCGCGTAGCCGGTCGGCTTGGTGGCAAGCTCAGTCGCCATCGATCAGTCCTCGGACATCCACTGCTTGACCTGGGCGGCGACGCGCTCGGGCTCGCGCTCCATCAGCTGGTCGATCGCCTGCAGGTTGGCGTCCGGCGCGCGCGGCGGGAGCGTGATCGTCGGGTGCTGCGGCCGCTCGAGGACCATCGTCTCCTGCTCGAGCTGGGCGAGCGAAACGGGCTCCTCGATCTCGGTCAGCCAGGCCGGCGTGGTGAGCGCCTCGCCCTCGCGCTTGCGCAGCGAGCGGGTCATGAAGAACAGGAACAGCAGCGACGCGAAGCCGATGCCGACCCACTTGAGCGGACCGAGCAGCGTCGTCGGGACCGGGCCGGCCTTCGGCGTGGCGACCTTGGCGAACGGCACCTGAGCCGCCTGCATCGCGTCGCCGCGCGTGGTGTCGATGCCCGCGGCGCTCGAGACGGCCTGCTGGACGGCCTGGAAGTCGGCGGCCGGCACGGACTTGTCGACGAGCAGGGCGACGTTCATCTTGTTGATCGCGCCGGGGGCGACCTCGGTCCGCTCGACCTGCTTGCCGACGGCCTGCTCGGTCGTCTCGGTCTCGCGCTGGTAGTTCGAGTTCGCGCCGCCGGCGGCGTTGCCGCCCGAGTAGGTCGGGATGTTCGAGCCGGTGCCCGCGGTGCCGCCGGTGGTGGCGCTGCCGCCGCGGAGCTTCTCGGTCTCGGTCGAGCTCTTGATCGGGACGCCCTTCTTGTCGTACGTGACCTTGTCGCGCGTCGTCTTGTCCGCGTTCAGGTCGGCGGTCACGGAGACCTGGGCCTTGCCCGGGCCGAGCGTGCGCACGAGCAGGGCGTTGAGGTCGGCCTCCATGGCGCGCGAGTAGCGGGCCTCGAGGGCCTGCTTGCCGGCGGCCACGCCGCCGCCGCCGCTCCCGTCGCCGGCCGGCCACAGGAGGGCGCCCGACGCGTCGGTGATCGTGACGTTCTCGGTCTTGAGGCCCTTCACGGACGAGGCGACGAGCTGCGCGATGCCGCGCGTGGCGCCCGGCTCGAGCGTGTCGGCCGAGTTGCCGAGCATGACCGCGGCCGTGGCCGGGGTCGCCTCGTCGGCGAACAGGTCGTCCTCGGGCAGCACGAGCTGCACCTGCGGCGAGCTGACGCCCTGGACGTTGCCGATCGTGCGGGCGATCTCACCCTCCAGCGCGCGCTGGTAGGTGACCTGCAGCTGGAAGTCGGAGGCGCCGAGCTTCTGCTCGTCGAACAGCTCGAAGCCCTTGCCCGAGCCGGCGTCGAGGCTGACGCCCTGGCCGGCGAGCGCGACGCGCGCCTGCGCGATCTGGCTCTTCTCGACGGCGAGCGCGGTGCCGTTGTTGCGCAGCTCGTAGGCGATGCCCTGCTCGTCGAGCGCCGCCGTGACCTTGCCGGTCTGGGCGGGATCCAGGCCCGAGGACAGCATCGAGTACGACGGCGCGCCCGCGACGCGGAGCAGCAAGAAGGCGATCGCCAGGATCGCCACCGCCGACACGGCGATGATGCCCTTGGAACGGGCGGGGAGAGCGCGGAAGGTTTCGACGAACGGGGGCATGTCTCAGCTCAGACCTGGGTGTGGAAGATGTCCTGGGCGGCCTCGACGGCCTTCGTGCGGATCTGCGACGCCAGCTGCATGGCGAGCTGCGCCCGCTCGACCGCCATCACGACGGCCGTGGGATCGGACGCCTGGCCGGTGGCCAGCGCCTGAGCGGCGTCCGCCGCCTCGGTCTGGCTGGTGGCCAGCGACTGCAGCGACTTGCCGAGCAGGTCCCCGAAGCCGGAGCCGGTCTCGGAGGTGGCCTGCGTGGGCTCGACCGGAGCGACGCTCCACTCGGGCCCGGTGGTGACGAAAGACGGATCGATGGGGAGCGGCATCAGCGCAACAGCTCCAGCGTCCGCGAGAACATCTGCTTCGCGGCCTGCATCGCGGTGACGTTGGCCTCATAGGCGCGCTGCGCGCTGATGAGGTCGACCATCTCGGTGACGGTGTCGACGTTCGGCATCGACACGTAGCCCTGCGCGTCGGCGTCCGTGTGGCCCGGGTCGTAGACGCGCTTGAGCGGCGTGGCGGTGTCCTGGACGCCGCCGGCAACCTGCACGCCGCCGCCCTGGGTGCCCTTGTTGGCGCCCATGGCCGCCGACAGCGAGGCGCCGAACGAGCCGGGCGTCTCCTGCAGGATGACCTCCTTGCGGCGGTACGGCTGACCGTCGGTGCCGCGCGTGGTCTGGGCGTTGGCGAGGTTCTCCGCCGACACGTCCATGCGCAGGCGCTCGGCCGTGAGGCCGGACGCCGAGATCTCGAGACCGCCGAACAGGCTCATCAGGTGCCCGTCCCCATCGCGGCCTTCAGGATCCCGATGCGGGCGTGCGCGACCTGCACGGCGGCCTGCTGCTCGAGCGCGTTGGCGGCGAGCTTGGCCGACTCGGCGTCGACGTCGACCGTCGACCCGTCGGCGCGCGTGGCGCCGGCCGAGTTGTCGCGGGTGGGAGCGAAGGAGAGCGAGCCGAGCGCGCTCCGGGTGTCCTCACCACGGCCGACGGCCGCGGCGAGCGCGGTGTGGAAGTCCACATCAACGCGCTGGTAGCCCGGGGTGTTCGCGTTCGCGAGGTTCGCCGCCAGCGCCTCATGGCGCTTGCCGGCGCCCTCGATGGCGCGCTCGAGGGCAAGCTGCGTGGTGTCGAAGAGCACTGGGACGGAATCTCCTTGGAAGAAGGTGGAGGTCCGTCCTTGGACCTACGAGCCCCATCCCTGGGGCAACCAGTCGGTAGATCGGCCGAGGTCCGGCGACCTTTAGGCCGCGTCGCTCACCCAGCTGCGCGTGCGCGCGGACTGGGCGGCGGCGTAGCCGGCGACGGCACCACGGTTGGTGCGCAGGCCGGCGAGCTCGCGCATGGTCTCCCCGCGCGCGTGCTCAAGCGTGGTGATGAGCTGCTCCTGCGTGGCCGCGAGGGCCTCGAGCACATGCCGTGCGCTCTCCGGGGCCGGCCCGAGGGCGGCGGCCAGGCGGACGCGCTCGGCGGTCGAGGCCGCGAGCTCCTCCCAGCGGCCCTCGGCGGCGAGCGTACGCTCGGCCTCGGCCTTGGCGAGGAGTGTGGCCCAGGGGTCCATCAGGCCGCGGCGACCTGCGCCCAGGCGTCGCGCAGCTCGGAGAGGAGCTCGGACACCTTCTCGATCATCTCGGGGTCGCGGCCGAGCCGCGCCTCGATCAGGTGCTTGGAGCAGAAGACGTAGATGCCCTGCAGACGGCTGGCGACCACGCCGCCCTTCTCCAGGTCGAGCGTCGCGAGCAGCTCCTCGATGATCGCCTCGGCGCGGGAGAGGCGCGCACCGGACTCGGTGACGTTGCCCTCGCGCATCGCGTACGCGGCCTGATGCAGGAAGCGCAGGCAGCCGTCATAGAGCATGACGACGAGCTGGCCGGGAGTGGCGGTGAGGATGCTCTGCTGCTTGTAGGCAGCCGAGCTGGAAGGGCTGTATACGGACAACGCTGACCTCGGGACTGGATTCGGACGGGTCGGTGCTTGCCCCGTTAGTCGGCCCGAACGGCTGCCGCTTGAGGGGGATTCGGAGCCTGGATCAACCGATGATCCGTGGATGACTCGGCGCCGTGGGCCGAGTCAGAGACGATTGGCCGCGCATCCTCGTGGTGGGCCACTTGGGTCGCGGCCAATCGGCTCTGGCGAACGGCCACGGTGATGAGGCGCCGCGGGGATCGGTGGATTCAGGCTTACCCGAGGGCGGCGAGCTGGCCCGTGAGCCAGGCCTGCTGCGTCTGAGCGTTCTGCAGCGCCGTCTCCATGGCGGCGAACTGCGCCTTCAGACGCTTCTCCTTGGCGTCGATCCGCTCGTTCGCCTTGGCCAGCTGGTCCTTGATCGTGGCGATGTTGCGGTCCTCGCTCTTGAGCCGGCCGTCGATCACGCCGGCGCTGCCGGTCTGGGTGTCGACGTAGTCGGAGACCTGCTTGGAGAAGTCGGTGAAGAAGCTCTTGACGCCGGTCCAGCTGGACTCGAGGGCCAGGCTCAGCTTCGCGTCGTCGATCGTCAGCTTGCCGGCCTTGGCGGCGTCGGACACCACGCCCGCGGTCGACTTCGGGATGCCGATGCCGATGTCGCTGAGATCGTTGATGCCGGCCGCGCTGACCACGTTGCTCATCTGGCGGCGCAGCGAGCTGAGCATGCCCTGCAGGCCGGTGTCGCCGTACAGCTGGCCGTAGCCGGCCTGGAACTCGCTCGTGGGGTTCTGGATCGGCTTCTCGGTCAGCTCGGAGCGAGTCGCGTCGACGACGGCGTTGTAGGCGTCGACGAACGCCTTGACCTTGGTCTTGATCGCGTCGCGGTCGAGCGCGGGCTCGGCGACGGACAGGCTCGCCGGCGAAGCGGTCACGCCCTTGAGCGTCACGCGCAGGCCCGGGATCACGTTCTCGAGCACGTTCGTCTTCGACGGCGTCGGGGCGCCGCCGTCGAGCACGTACTCGGCGTCGAGCTTGCTCAGATCGGGCGTCGCGTAGGTCCCGTCCTCGCTCGTCAGGCCGCCGCCGACGGTGAAGTCGGAGAGCGAGCCGGTCGTGCGCGAGGAGAGGACGAGGCGGTCCTGGTTGGCGGCGTTCTTGACGATCGCGGCGACCACGGGACCGCTGGACTTCGCGTTGATCGCGTCGGCGAGCTGCTGGAGCGTGGTGTCGGCCGTGACGGCGATCGACATCGTGTTCGCCGCGTCGTTGGCGTTCGTGATCGTGATCGTCCCGGCGGTGCCACCGGCGAACGTGAAGCCGCGCTGGGCCGAGGAGGCGAGGCGGTTGACCTGGACGGTGTGGCCGCCGATACCGGCGCCGCCCGTCTGCGTGACCATGACGCGCGCGCTGTCGGACGACCCGATCGACTGGCTCTGCTTCCAGGTCGCGTCGGAGCTGAGGGCCGCGGCGGCGCTCTTGAGGGTCGAAAGCTTGGAGGCGATGTCCTTGAGGGCGGTCTGCATGCCCGAGACCCCGTACTGGCGGTTCTGGATGCGGGTCGTGCCCTGGCGGTCGAGCGCGATCAGCTGCTCGACGATGGTGCTGGTGTCGACGCCGGACGCGAGGCCCGACAGTGCGAGGTTCGAGGCCATGGCTAGAGCGCGGCCCCGGCCATGATCTCGAGCGCGGACGACGGCGGGATCGTGCGGATCACGTTGCCCGCGAGGTCACGGACCTGGACGATCACGCGACCGGTGCTCTCGTCCTTGCGGAAGTGCAGCTCACGATTCTGGGACCGCAGCTCAGCGGCGCGCTCGGCGGCGGCGCCGATCGCGTCCAGCACCTCGGGCGGCGGCGACGCCGGCAGCGACAGCACCGCGCTGTCACGCACGGGCGCAGGCGCCGTCGTGCGACGGGCGAGGTCGAGCGAGAAGCCGGGGGTCGGGGTCGTGCGCCGTGCGGCGCCCGATCCCTGCACCGGCTGCAGGGGTCCGATGTCGAAGCTCATACTGCTCCGGTAGTCGGCCGCACCGGGTCCCTTTTGAAGGGCCTGGACGTTTATCCGACGGCCGAGAAAAGAACTGAATCCTCGGCCAGCTGCGACTTCAGGGTGCGCTTGAGCTGGCTGTGGATCTGGCAGACGCGGCTTTCGGAGACGCCGAGGATGTCGCCGATCTCACGCAGCGTGAGGTTCTTGACGTAGAGCAGGACGGCGACCTCGCGCTCGCGCTGCGGGAGCTTCTCGAACGCCCCGCGGAACTTGGCCTTGGCCTCTTCGGTGGCCGACGCGTGCTCGGGATCGAGCCGCTCGTCGCCGGAAGCCAGCGTGTCGATGCGCTCCACCGTGGTCTCGTCGTCGGAGATCACGAGCGTGTTGAGCGACGTGACGTCGGAGACCGAGATCTCGTCCTGGCGGCGGCGCAGGTCCTCGACCGAGATCGCGAGCGCGTCGGCGAGCTCCTCGCGCGACGGGCGACGACCGTGGATCGTCGTGAACTGCTCGCGGGCCCTGGCGATGTCGCGCTCCCAGCGGCGCAGCGAGCGCGGCGCCCAGTCCTGCCGGCGCAGCTCGTCGAGCACGGCGCCGTGGATGCGGGTCCACGCGAACTGCTCGAGCGTGGCGCCCTTGGCCGGGTCGTAGCGATCGATCGAGGCGATCAGGGCCTCGAGACCGCAGGAGATGAAGTCCTCGACCTCGCAGCGGGCCGGCAGCTCGCGGACCTTCTTGAAGACGATGTACTTCACGAGCGGCGCGAAGGTCATCACGAGGCGGTTGCGGACCTGCAGGTCTCCGGTGCGCTTGTACTCGCTCCAGAGCGCCAGCGCCTCGTCCGCGGAAACGCGGCGGCGGCTGGTGGTCGAGGTGGGCTTCATGACGGACGGACTCCTGGGAACGAGGGGCGGGATCTGACGGACATGACCCTGTATCGGGCCTGGACCCCATCAGCTTGATCACCGGTTTGGGGTAACTGCGGCCTCGCTCACCGAATAGGCCCAGGCCAGGGCCTCGGCGACCGCAGTCCATAGCTCCTGCGGCACTTCGGCGCCCAGCGCCAGCCGCGCCAGCGCGTCGGCCAGCTCCGGATCCTTGTGCACGGGAACGCCGGCCTCGCGCGCGCGCTCGAGGATCGTGGCGGCCACGAGACCGCGGCCGGCCGCCACCACCTGCGGCGCCCCGGTGCCCGTGTAGCGCAGCGCGGCGGTGGCGTCGCCCTCAGGCATACAGATCCAACGGCTCGCGACGCGGGTGCACCTGAACAGCGGCCTCGAGGCCCGTGCGCGCCTGCAATCCGTCGTGCAGGCGGGGCGCGGCGGCGTCGGCCAGCTCGTACGGGCGCCCGGCGTTGGCCTCGACGCCGACGTTCACGCGCCCGCCGGCCAGCTCGATCCGGAGGTCGAGCCGGCCCAGAGCCGCCGACTGGAAGCTCAGCGCGACGCGCGAGCGATCCTCGCCGCCGGCGGTCGTGCGGCTCGGCGGATCCTGGACCGTTACCCGCGGACGGTCGGCAGGTGGAGGCGGAGGTTGAGCCGCGGGGTTGACGACCTCGTCGAGCTTGAGCGTCACGCGCTCCGGCGTCACGTCGCTCACGCTCAGGCGGAGCGTCTCGCCGGTCTTGCCGATCTCCTCCGGCAGCGTGGCGGTGAGCGGGATCCCCGCGATCACGATCACGCCGTGGTGCTCGCCGCGCGACAGCACGCGCGCGACGACCGACGTGCCCGCGCGGAGCGTGACGTCGGGCAGTTGTGCCTTGATCAGCGCGGCCTGGACGGCGATGACCGGTTCCACGCCTACAGGATGGCGCGTCGCTGCCGATGACCAGTCCGAATGGACCGCGGGCTCTACATCGCCGCGTCGGGGATGCTCGCTGAGCAGATCCGGCAGGACCAGATCGCGAACGACCTCGCCAATGCGTCGACGCCCGGCTACAAGGCCGACC
>Ga0111539_10013638_pt1 | contig 10152 bp, 8 predicted proteins | sample RhiMethybrSRZTD1_FD_79667 | JGI IMG/M metagenome (GOLD analysis project Ga0111539, IMG submission 79667) | Populus rhizosphere microbial communities from Tennessee, USA - Rhizosphere MetaG P. TD hybrid SRZTD1 (version 2) (version 2) | ecosystem: Host-associated > Plants > Roots > Rhizosphere >... | reverse complement strand
GGAACCTCCCGGGGCAACCCCACGGCCGCGCGCGCCGCGGCGGCGTCTCCGGGCGAATAGCGCTCGAGATCGATGCCGGTGGGAATCGACACGACGCGCGTCGGATCGACGCCCGTCTCGGCGATCACCTGCGTGCGCAGCCGCTCGCCGGTGGTGACGATGCGCCGCGTGGCACGGTCGTAGAGCCAGCGCGTGGCGGCGTTGCGCGGCACCGGCGCCGAGATGTGCCGCGTGCGCACGATCGGCGGGGCGCGACGCCCGAGCGAGGCGCAGGCGAGCGCCGCGAGCCACGAGTCGGTCGAGCTGTGCGTGTTCACCACGTCGAAGGGCCGCGTCGCGAGCAGCCGGCGCAGCGCGGCCACGCCGCCGGGACGCTTGCGTCCGATGGGCAGGCGCTCCACCGCCACGCCGTAACGCGCCGCCTCGGCGGCGATGCGCGAATCGGCTGGCGCTGCGAGCAGCACCGAGTGGCCGGCCCGCGCCACGCCGCGCGCTTCGGTGAGCACGCGGATCTCCTGGCCTCCCCAGCCGAGCGAGGCCTCGGTGTGCAGGATGGCGAGGCTCATTGCGAGGCGAACTGCAGCCGGTGCAGCCCGGCGTACACTCCCGCGCGCTCGATGAGCTCCCGGTGGCTTCCCGACTCGACGATCCGTCCCTCGGCCAGGACCACGATGCGGTCGCAGCGCTCGATGGTCGAGAGCCGGTGCGCGACCACGATCGTGGTGCGCCCGCGCATCAGCTCCTCGAGCGCGGCCTGCACCGCGCGCTCGCTCTCGGTATCCAGGGCGGAGGTCGCCTCGTCGAGCAGCAGGATGGGCGCGTCCTTGAGGATGGCGCGCGCGATCGCGATGCGCTGGCGCTGCCCGCCGGAGAGCTTGGCGCCGTTCTCGCCGATCGGCGTGGCGAGGCCCTGCGGGAGCTGCCGGATGAACTCCATCGCGTGCGCAGCCTCGGCGGCGCGCACGATGTCGGCCTCGGCGATCGTCTCGGCACGGCCGTAGGCGATGTTCGCGGCGACGGTGTCGTTGAAGAGCACCACGTGCTGCGAGACGAGCGAGAGCTGGCGCCGCAGGCTCTCGAGCGTGAGCGCCTCGATGTCGTGGCCGTCGAGCGTGATGCGCCCCGAGCCCGGATGGTAGAAACGCGCGAGCAGGTGGATCAGCGAAGACTTGCCGCTGCCCGAGGGCCCCACGAGCGCCACCGTCTCGCCCGGCCGGATCTCCAGCGACACGCGGTCGAGCGCGGGCTGGGCGGCGTTGCGGTACGCGAGCGTCACGTCCTCGAAGCGCACGTGGCCGCGCGCGCGCTCGAGCGTCACCGTCCCGCTGTCGTCCTCGGGCGTCTCGTCGACGAGGCCGAAGACGCTCTCGCACGCCGCGAGCCCTTTCTGGATGTACTCGTTGATACCGGTCAGGCGCTTGAGCGGCTGCAGCAGCATCCCGGTGGCGGCGATGAACTCGACGAACCCGCCCACGTTGGTCGAGCCCGCGAAGGCCTGTCCCGCGGCGAAGTAGATGATCGCGGCGATCGCCATCGCGACGATGAGCTGGGTCACCGGGACGGTGCCCGCGGCGGCCGCGGCGTGCTTCATGTTGAAGGTGCGCAGCCGCTGGCTCGCCTTCTCGAAGCGCGTGCCCTCGTAGGCCTGGCCGCCGAAGATGCGTACCACGCGCTGGTTGGCGATCGACTCGTCCAGGACTTCCGCGATGCCACCGACCGCGGCCTGGCTCGCGCGGCTCATGTCGCGCAGGCGCCGGCTGAAGATGCGCACCACCACCGCGATCGGCGGGATCACCAGGAAGGCGATCACGGTGAGGCGCCAGTTGGCGTAGACCAGGATCGCGAGCAGCGCCACGACGGTCACCGAGTCGCGCACCAGCACCGTGAGCACGGTCGTGGCGGCGGAGGAGATGTTGTTCACGTCGTTGGTGAAGCGCTGCACCAGCTTGGCCGTGGCGATCTCGTCGAAGTAGCTGCTGGGGAGGTTCAGCACGCGCGCGAACATCTGCCGGCGCAGGTCGAGGATCACCTTCTGGCCGACGTACTGGTTGGAGTAGCCCGACACGAAGCTCGATAGCCCCGCCACCACGAAGACCGCGATGATGGCGAGCGGCAGCAGGATCGCGAGGCTCTGGTTCTTGTGCACGAACAGCTCGTCGATCAGGGGCCCGGTGAGCTTCACCAGCGCGGCGTCCGCCAGGCCGCCGACAATCATCGCCACCACCCCGCCCGCGAGCACGGCGCGATAGGGCCAGACGTAGCCGAGCAGGCGGCGGTAGAGGCCCGTGCTGGTGGGCGGGGGCGCGGTCATGCGCCCATTATCGGGCAAGCAGTCTCTCGTACAGCGCGAGGTACTCGCGCGCCATCGCCTGGGGTGTGTACGGTGACACGGCTGCGTGGGCCGCCTGCCCCATGGGCCGGGCGTGCGCGGGCTCGAGGCGTCCGATCGCCTCCGCGAGCCCGGAAGTGTCGTGCGCGCCGCGCACGTATCCGCTCACGCCATCCTCGAGCAGCTCCGCCGCCCCGCAGCGCGGCGTGGTGATCACGGGCAGGGCGCAGGCCATCGCTTCCAGCACCGCGTTGGGCTGCGGATCGTAGAGCGTCACGAGCGCGAAGGCGTCCGCCGCGGCGTAGTAGGGACGCACGTCGGAGACGGCGCCCACGAAGCGCACGCGCGCCGCGATGCCCAGCGCGCGCGCCTGCGCCGCGTAGCGCCCGAGGCGTTTGTCGCGCCCGACCACGATGGCCCAGGGCTCGTGCGGGGCGCGCGCGAGCGCCTCCAGCAGCGGGCCCACGCCCTTCCTCTCGAATCCGCTGCCCACGTGCAGCACCACGCGCGCGAGGCGCGGGATGGAGAGCTGCTGGCGCACGGAGTCGCGCATATCGTCGCGCAGACTCGGATGGAACACCCTCAGATCGACGGCATTGCGGATCAGCACCAGCTTGGCCGCGTCGGTGCCGAAGCGCGCGGCGATCTCGCGGCGGACCATCTCGGAGTTGCAGATCACGGCCTTCAGGCGCGCGCTGGTGAAGAGCTCGCGCTCGGCGGCGAGCAGGTAGCGGTGGTGCGGGTTCAGGCGCGTGGCGAGGCGCGCCAGGGGGCCCTGGACGCGGGCGCGTTCTTCCAGCCATTGGGCGTGGACGCCATCGCCCGCGCGGTAGACGTCGCAGCATGCGATGCGCTCGTGCGACTGCACGAGGTCGAAGCGCCGCTCGGCGAGCGCGCGGCAGGCGGCGCGTCCGAAGGCCCAGTCGCGCCAGAGGCTGCCCACGTGGAAGGGGGCGAGCACGATCGCGTTGCCGTCGTGGTCGGGCCAGCTGCGGGTGACCAGCGTGAGGCTCGCGCCCTGGGCGCGCAGCGCCTCGATCGCCGCCTGCACGAAGCGCTCGGCGCCGCCGGAAGGATCGTAGCGGCCACGGACCAGGGCGACACGGGGAGCCCCGCGATCGCGCGTGGCGCTCACGTGCGCGGGGGTGTGGTGGCGAGCAGCTCGTTCACCGCCGCATGCACGCGGTCGACCTCGAGGCGGGTCAGGCACTCGCTCACCTTGCCGCCGCCGCAGCCGTCGTTGCCGCAGGGCCGGCACGGATGGTCGCTCGTGACCACGCGGTGGGGCACGCGCCACGGGCCCCATTCGTGCTCGCCGCTGGGCCCGAAAAGCGCGACCACCGGGGTGCCCATGGCGGCGGCGATGTGCATCGGCGCCGAATCCACGCCGAAGAAGAGGCGCGAGCGCGCGGTGAGCGCCGCGAGCTCGCGCAACGAGAGCGCGCCGGACAGGTCGGTCACCGGCACCGCCGCCTGCTCGAGGATCCGCCCCACGATGGCTTTTTCGCGCGCGTCGGGCGCGGCGGTGAGCACCAGGCGGTGGCCGTCGCGCACCAGCCGGCGCAGGAGCTCGGCGTTGCGCTCGTCGGTCCAGGCCTTGAAGAGCCAGCGCGACGTCGGATGCACATGGATGAAGGAGCCCGCGGCGATGCCCGCGTCGGCCAGGAGCCGCGCGGCCTTCTCCTCGGCCTGCGGGCCGGGGCGCATCACCAGCGGCTTCTCGGCCTCCTCGGGGTAGATGCCCAGGCGGCGCAGCGCGTCGAGGTTGAGCTCCACCGTGTGGCGCGGCGTTCCCCGCGGCAGCTTGTACTGGTGCGAGAAGCTCCAGCCCCACGCGGTGTTGGCGCGCGCCGGGGCGACCGACCAGCGCGGCCGCAACGCCTGCACGAGCCAGGCGCCACGCCAGTGCTCGGTGAGGTGGACAACGAGCTGGTAGCGGCGTTCCTGCAGCGCGCGCAGCAACGCGCCCTCGCGCCGTGCCTGCACCGCGAGGCCGGCGCGCTTCCACGCGCGGTCCACGGTGTGCATGCGCGCGACCGCGGGATGGCCTTCGAGCATGTCGCGCGTGTCGGCGTACACAAGCGCGTCGATCTCGGCGTGCGGCATGCGGTTGGCGAGCACCTGGAACACGGGCGATGCGAGCAGCACGTCGCCGTGATGGCGCAGCTTCGTCACGAGGACGTTGCGCACCGAGTCTGGGTTGATTGCGTCCGGAACCACGGGGCGACGATACCGTAAAATGTCGCGCATGGTGGCCCAGCCCGCAGCCGATCCGCGCGCGGCGATCCGCGAGGAGGTGCGGCGCATCGCGGCCAACCCCGGGGCCGACCCGGAGGCGATCTTCCGCGTGGGCACCGCGGCGCTCCAGCACGGCATGGCGGCGGAGGCGGATGCGATGTTCGCGTCCGCGGTGATCCTGCTGCGCCGCTTCATCGCCCGGCGCGACGTCCCGCGGGCGCTGGCCGTCGAGGGGGCGATCTACACCACTTTCGTGAAGGCGGTCGAGAGCGAGGACCACTACGAGCGCTGCTTTTCGCAGTGGCGCGACGCGATGGCGGAAATGGGGCGCTCGTTCGCGCGCGAGCCCGAGCCTCGCCCCGTGCCGGCCGGCGGTCTCGACGTGGCCTTCGTGTTCCATACGGGCACGGTGCTCGGGCATACCGAGGTGCTGTTCCGCCTGCTCGGGAGCCGGGTGGGCTCGCGATACCGCGCGCGAATCTACACGTTGTTCGGGCACGACGAGGCCTTCGTGGAAGGCGCCTCGCGGCTTGGCGTGGCAGTCGAGTCGTACGCGCACGCGGCCGGGGAGCCTCACGAGTGGCTGCGGGAGCGCCTCGCCGCCAACGGCGCGCGCGTCGCGGTGTGGGTGACGGCCCCGCCCGCAGCGCTGTTCGTCTTCGGCGCGCGCGTGGCGCCGGTGCAGGTGTTCTGGTCGCTCAAGTACCACGCGGTGCGCTCGCCCGCGATCGACGGGTATCTCACGTATGGCTCGTGGGGCGAGTCCCGGCGCGTCTTCCACGGGCAGGCCTGGACCGTGTGCCCGGTTCCGCTTGCCCTCGACCCGCGCCCTCGGACCGCCGACGCGATAAAGGCGCTGCGCGCGCAGTTTCCCGAGCGGCTCCTCGCCGGCACGCTCGCGCGCGAGGAGAAGATCGCCAGCCGCCCGTTCCTCGAGAGCGTCGCCGCGCTGCTGCGCCGCCATTCCGACGTGGGCTGGCTCTGGACCGGGCACGCGCGCAATCCCGCGGTGCACGAGTATTTGCGCGCGCAGGGCGTGGGCGACAGGGTGCACTTCGTGGGCTGGGTGGACACGCCGCTCTACGCGGCGGCTCTCGACCTCTTCCTCGAGACCTTCCCGCTGGGATGCGGCATCACCGGGTACCAGGCCATGGGCGCGGGCGTGCCGCTGCTCTCGTACGCGGACGCGAACACGGTCTTCGGGATGCAGTACTGGGAGGAGGTGGGCGGGGGCCGCCGGCCGCTCGGGCGTGAGACGCTGGATCGCTACCCGGTGCTGGTCGCGCGCGATCCGGCCGAATACGTCGAGCTCGCCTCGCGCCTGGTCGAGGACGGCGCGTTTCGCGAGGCGTGGCGCGAGCGCGAGCGGCGCTTCCACGACGAAGAGATCGCGGACATCGGCCGCTACTCGCGCCGCTTCTTCGAGACCATCGAGGCGATCGCGCTGGCCCGGGGGGCGGCGTGAAGTCCCCGGTGCGGCTGATCGTGCTGGGTGCCGGCGGGAACTCGCTCGGCATCCTCGACGCGGTCGAAGCCAGCAACGCGCTCGATCCGCAGCGCCCGCGCTACCGTCTCGTGGGCATTCTCGACGACATCGCCGAAAACCTCGGCAAGCGCGTGCTCGGTCACGAGGTGCTCGGCCCGATCGACACCGCGCGGCGCTACGGCGACTGCCAGTTCGTGAACGGCATCTCCAGCCTCGCGAGCTTCCGTGCGATTCCGAAGATCGTGGGCCGGACCGGCATGCCGCCCGAGCGCTTCGAGACCGTGATCCACCCGCGCGCGACGGTGGCGGCGAGCGCGCGCGTGGGCCGTGGCGCCGCGATCCTCGCCGGCAGCGTGATCGCCCCGGAGGCCGTGCTGGGCGACCACGTCATCATCCTGCAGAACACGAGCGTCAATCACCACTCGCGCGTCGGCGACTTCGCCACGCTCTCCGCGGGCGTCACCGTCCTGGGCTACGTCGAGATCGGGCGCAACGCGTTCGTCGGCGGCGGCACCACCGTGATCCCGCGCATGCACATCGGCGACTCCGCCATCGTGGGCGCCGGATCCGTCGTGATCCGCGACGTGCCTGCCGGGCGCGTGCATGCCGGCAACCCCGCACGCGAGCTAACCGGCAGCCAGTACGCGCTGGACTGAGTCGATCACGTGGCCGGCCTCGGCCTCGGAGAGGTGCGGGCCCATGGGAAGGCTCAGGACCTCGTCGTGGATCGCCTCCGAGACGGGCAGCGATCCGCGCGTGAGGCCCAGCCCCGCGTAGGCCGGCTGCAGGTGCGGCGGCACCGGATAGTGGATGAGGGTGTCCACGCCTCTTGCCGCGAGCCCGCGCTGCAGCGCGTCGCGTCGCGGGGTGCGCACGACGAAGAGGTGCCACGTGTGCACGTTCCCGGCGCCGATCGCGGGGAGCACGAGGCCGCTCGCCGACAGCGACTCCAGGTAGCGGCGCGCGACACGCTCGCGCCGTGCGTTCCACGCGTCCACGACTGCGAGGCGCGGACCCAGGAGGGCCGCCTGCAGCTCGTCCAGGCGCGAGTTCGAGCCCTGCACCTCGTTGTGGTATTTGGTCCGCGAACCGTAGTTGCGCAACACCCGCACGCGGTCGGCGAGCTGCGCGTCGGCCGTCACGACGGCGCCCGCGTCGCCGAAGGCGCCGAGGTTCTTGCCGGGGTAGAAGCTGCACGCGCCCGCGTCGCCCAGCGTGCCGGCGCGCGCCCCGCGATACGTCGCGCCCGCGGACTGGGCGGCGTCCTCGAGCACCCGTAGGCCGCGCGCGCGCGCGATGTCCATGATCGGCGCCATGTCGGCGCACTGGCCGTAGAGATGCACCGGGAGCAGCGCCTTCGTGCGCGGCGTGATCGCCGCCTCGATTCGCGCCGGGTCGATGTTGTACGTGCGCGCGTCGGGCTCCACCGGCACCGGCCGGGCGCCCACGCGACTCACCGCGAGCCAGGTGGCGATGTAGGTGTTCGAGGGCACGATCACCTCGTCGCCCGGGCCGATGCCCCAGGCGCGCAGCACGAGCTCCATCGCCTCGAGGCCGTTGCCCACGCCCACGCAGTGCGGCGCACCGCAATAGGCCGCGAACGCGCGCTCGAAGGCCTCCACCTCCGGGCCGAGCACGAACCAGCCCGATAGCATCACGCGCGCGAAGGCGGCATCGAGCTCGCCCCGCAGTTCCTCGTAGATCGGCGCGAAGGCGAGGAACGGGACCTTCACCGCGCAGCGCCCGCGAGCTCGAGGAAGCGCGGATACTCGCGCACGTAGTCCGCGGCATCGTACTCGTGCGAGGCGAGCACGAGCAGCACGGCATCGCTCGAGTAGTGGTGCTGCGCGCCCCATGTCATCGGCGGCATGTAGAGGCCGACGCGGGGCGTGTCGAGCACTACGGCGGCGCGACTGCGCCCGTCATCCACTTCCGCGGTGACGCGACCGGTGAGGCAGACGAGGAACTGGTGCAGCTTTCGGTGCGCGTGCTCGCCGCGCATGTTCTCGTCGGGCACGGCGGAGATCACGAAGAAGCGCCGCACGTCGAACGGGACGTGGCGTGCGGCCTCGCCGACGGTGAGGAGCCCGCGGGCCTCCTGCACCGCGTGCAGGCGCACGAGGCGCGCGCTGCCCGCGCCCAGCGGCTGCGAGGCGGGATCCGCGTGCCATTCGAGCGCCGAGCGGGGGGTCACTCGATCGTCCTTTCGATCGCCATGGCGGTGCCGGGAAAAGGCAGACTCTAGCCGATAACGCCTAGAATCCTCATCCCGTCCACGGAGCCAGGCAAGACATGTCGTTGGTCCCCCTGCGGCCGGCAAGCGAGGAGGAGGCGATCGGCAGTCACGGTGCCGAGGAGATCTTCCGCATCCCCGCCGAGCCGCATCCGCCGATCACCTTTCTCGATACCGACGGCACTCGGCACCAGGCGGATCCCGAGGCCACCTACCCGGTGTTCGGCCTCGTGCTGCGGGATGCCACGATCTACTTTCCCAACGTCGTGTCGCTCCCTGGCGGCATCCTGCTCGATGCCAACACCGGCTACACCAGTTCGGAGCTGTGCGACCACGGTCTCCCAGACTACCCGCTCATTCGCGGTGGCGAGGCAAGCGGAATCGGCCTGCGGACGGGGACGGCCTGCGCGTACCACTGCAGCGATCCGGCGGGCGCGATCTGCGTGGCCGCGCAGGGCAACTTCTCCGCTTGGCTGCTGGGCGAATTGCCGCGCGTGCTGCTCGCCGGCAAGCACGTGAAAGACCTCAGGGTGATCCTGCACGGCGACGCCCGGCCGTTTCACTTCGACTCGCTCGAGGACGCCGGTGTGACGGCCGATCGCATCCAACATGTTCCCGCCGGGGACCATGTGAGGGTCGATCGGCTGGTCTGGGTGACACCGACGTACTTTCACCGGATGCCGCACCCGGCCGGCACGCGCGAGATCGCGCGCCTCGATACCGCGTCGGACCGTTCGGATCGGCCGAGGATCTACGCCTCCCGCTCGAATCCGGCGGTCACCATGCGCCGGATCGTCAACGAGCCCGCGGTGGAGAAACTCCTGGAGGCCTGGGGATTCTCGGTCATCCGGCCGGAGTTGCTCTCGTACCGCCAGCAGAAGGGCTACGCCGCCGGCGCGAAGGTCTTCGCCGCGCCGTTCGGCGCGGCGCTTGCGAGCACCGTGTTCTGCCGGGAAGGAAGCGTCGTGCTCCATATCGCGACCAAGTTCTCGTTCGAGTTCATCTGCCTCGCGGCGCAACGCAACCTGCACCTGGTCCAGGTCCGGACGTTGCGGCGAAAGGTGCGCGACGAGCCCAGCTACTCCGCCTCGCACGAGTTCATGATCGAGCCCGCGGAGCTGGAAAAGGCGCTCGCGCTGGCCGAGACGCTGTAGCGGCGCGGGGGAAAGCGCGACGCCGCCTGATAAAATCGCGCGGCGATGCGTATCCTCTTCGTCACGATGGCCCAGGTGGACGTGGGGCCGGCGGGACCCACCTCCCAGTTCGCCTCGACGCGCTATCGCGTGCTGATGCCCGCGCTCGAGCTCGACCGGCTCGGCCACCAGGTGCAGATCGCGACGCTGCCTCCGGGGCCGGTAGCGCCCGCGTTCCTGCAGCACCCCTGCGACGCGCTGGTGTTCTCGAAGAGCTTCCGCCCGGAGCACGAGGTGATGGTGAACGCGGCGCGCGGCCGGGGCGCCAGGATCGTGGCCGATTATTGCGACGACCACTTCGAGCGCTCCGACATCGGCCCCTGGTACACCAGGCTCGCTCGCACGGCCGACGTGGTGATCGCGAGTACCCCGGCGATGGCCGAGGCGGTGCGCCGGCACGCAGGACGCGACGCCGTGGTGATCACCGACCCGATCGAGGGCCGGCGTTCGGGGCCGTCGTTCCAGCCGCGCCTGCCGCGCCTGCGTGTGCTCTGGTTCGGCAACGCCAACAACCTGATGTCGATCGTCGAGCGCATCGGCGAGGTGCGCGAGCTGGCCGCGCAGGTCCCGGTAGACCTCACCATCCTCACCACACCCGGCCCCGCGGTCGACAATTTGCTCGCCGACGTGATCCGGCAGGATCCGGCGCGCATCTCGGGCCGCGTCCAGACCT
>Ga0111539_10013637_pt1 | contig 10152 bp, 10 predicted proteins | sample RhiMethybrSRZTD1_FD_79667 | JGI IMG/M metagenome (GOLD analysis project Ga0111539, IMG submission 79667) | Populus rhizosphere microbial communities from Tennessee, USA - Rhizosphere MetaG P. TD hybrid SRZTD1 (version 2) (version 2) | ecosystem: Host-associated > Plants > Roots > Rhizosphere >... | reverse complement strand
GGAAGCCGGCCGGTCACCATCTCGTACAGCGCCACCCCGAACGAGAAGATGTCGGCGCGGGCGTCCACGACCTCGCCTCGTGCCTGCTCCGGCGCCATGTAGGCGGGCGTGCCGAGGACGGCGCCCTCTCGCGTCAGCTCTTCTGTCCGGGTTTCGTCCCGGCTGAGCTGCGAGCGCAGCGCGTCCTGCTGCTGCTCGATCAGTTTGGCCAGCCCGAAGTCCAGGATCCTGGGACGGCCGTCGGCTCCGATGATGACGTTCTCGGGCTTCAGGTCGCGGTGGACGATGCCGTCCTTGTGGGCCCGCGCGAGGCCTTCGGCGATCCCGGTGGCGAGGCGCAGAGCCTCGGGGATCGGCATCGGACGACCGCGGATCACCGAGCGCAGCGTTCTGCCCTCGACCAGCTCCATGGCGATGAACGTGATGCCGTCGGCCTCGTCGATCTCGTGGATGGTGACGATGTTCGCGTGGCTGAGGGCGGCGGCCGTGCGCGCTTCGCGCAGGAACCTCCGCCGGCGCTCGGGATCGGCGGTCACTTCCGCCGGCAGGAACTTGATGGCGATGTGCCGGTCGAGACGGGTGTCGAGCGCCTTCCAGACCACTCCCATCCCGCCCTCGCCGACCTTCTCGAGGAGCGTGTAGTGGGACAATCTCTGGCCTGCCTGGAAGGTCAAGTCGGCACGCCCCCGGCCCGTGTTCCCACTCGAGAGCCTCGCAGGACAAGAGGTCCTGCTGCCTGCATTGGTCGCACCATGCCACGCTCATGCACTTTCGTTTTGTTGACACGTGGGGAAGCGTGGCCTATATTCGCCGGCTTCGCGACGAGGCGAGAACGCATGGCATTTTGTCAGACGAAATTGTCGATCGATCCGACGGCCTGGGTGGCGCCCGGGGCGGCGATCGTTGGCGAGGTGACGATCGGGGCGCGCGCCTCGGTGTGGTTCCAGGCGACGGTGCGGGGAGACCTGGCGCCGGCGGAGATCGGCGAGGAGAGCAACGTGCAGGACGGCTGCGTGCTGCACGTCGAGCGGGATGGTCCGGTGCGCCTCGGGCGGCGCGTGACGGTCGGGCACGGAGCCATCGTGCACGGCGCGATCGTGGAGGACGAGGTGCTGGTGGCGATGAAGGCAGTGGTGCTGAGCGGCTGTCACATCGGCCGGCATTCGATCATCGGAGCCGGAGCGGTGGTCCCGGAGGGGACGCGCGTGCCGGAGGGGTCGCTCGTCCTCGGCGTGCCGGGGAAGGTGGTGCGCCCGCTGAAGCCGGAGGAGATCGAGCGCGTCGTGCGCAACGCCGCCTCCTACGTCGCGCTGGCCGCCGCCTACCGCGCCGGCGAAGTGAGGGTCCCGTGAGCGGCGCCGGCGGCGACGCGTTCTCCACGCAGGCGGCGGAGCGGCTCGAGCCGCTCCTCGCCGCTGCGAAGACCGCGGTCCTCGCGACCCACGTGACCCCGGACGGCGACGGCATCGGGGCGGAGATCTGCCTGCACAGCTACCTCGTGTCGCGCGGCATCGAGGCGCGCATCTTCAACACCGAGGAGACGCCGCTGCGCTACCGCTTCCTCGACGAGCGGGGGGCGATCGAGGTGTACGACGAGGCGCGCCACGGCGGGTTCCTGCGGTCGGCCGATCTCCTGTTCATGCTCGACAACTCGGCGCCGTCGCGCTTCGGGCCCCTGGAGGCCGCGGCGCGCGCCTCGCGCGCCACGAGCATCTGCATCGATCACCACAACATCACCGATCCGTTCTGGAAGGTGAACCTGATCGATTCCTCCGCCGCCGCCACGGGCGAGATGGTGTACTTCATCATCGTGGCGCTCGGCGGGCGCCCCGACTTCGCGGCGGCGCAGGCGGCGTACGTGTCGCTGGTCACCGACACCGGCTCCTTCCGCTTCGGCAAGACCGCGCCGCGCTCGCACCGCCTGGCGGCCGATCTCCTGGCCGCCGGGGTGAGCCCGCCGCGCGTGCACGAGGAGGTCTACGAGCGGTCGAGCGCCGCGCTGGTGCGGCTCGCCGGCATGGCCCTGGCGGGGCTGCAACTCGGGGAAGGGAACCGTCTCGCCTGGATCACGCTGACGCTCCAGCAGGTGCGGGAGAGCGGGGCGATGAACGAAGACACCTCGGACGTCGTCAACGAGCTGCTCACCATCGACGGCGTCCGCCTCGCGGTCCTGGTCAAGGAGCTCGAAGGGGGGCGGATCAAGCTCTCCTTCCGCAGCAAGGGGACGCTCGACGTCAACCGCATCGCCCAGTCGTTCGGCGGCGGCGGCCACACCAACGCCTCGGGGGCGGTGATCGCCGGGACCATCGCGGAGCGGCTCGAGGCGATTCTCGCGCCGTGCCGGGCCCTGATCCCGACCGGCTGAGCGGCGGCGGTCCCGGGACGAGCGTCCCGCCGCTGGTCCTGCGCTGCCGGACCGCGTGGCGTCTCGGCATCGGCGGCCTGGCCGCCGCGTTCCTCGCCCTCGCCACCGTCTGTCTCGCCGCCGGCGGCCCGGAAGGCCCGTTGGGTGCCGCCGTGCTGTTCGTGGCCGGGGCGCTCACCACGAGTTTTTTTCTGCGCTACTGTCTCGCGGCTCTCGAGCTTTCGGACCGCGGCTTCCGGCTGCGCGGTCCGCTCTACGCCGCCGTCGAGATCGGCTGGAGCGAGGTGCACGCCTGGCGGCGCCGCGGCCCGCCGTTCGGCCCGGGGCTCCTCCGGGTCCAGCCGCGGGGCCGGCGGCGGGTCACGATCCCGCTGCTGTACGAGGACGCGCACCTGCTCGAGCTGGGCCTGCACCAGGGGGGCTTTCCGGCCTGGTAGGCCGGTCCTTGAGGCGGGCGGCGAGGCGCTCGATGTGCGCCGGCGTCGTGCCGCAGCAGCCGGAGGCGAGGCGGGCCCCATCGCGGACGCGCGCCGCGGCCCAGTCGGCATAGGCCTCCGGGGCATGCTCCTCCGGGAGCTGCCAGCCGTCCTCCGGGTCGGCGTGGCCGAGGTGGGCCGACAGCCCCCACGGCAGCGATCCGAGCAGACGATCGAGGATCGGGGCCGCCCGTTCCAGGACCTCGGGCGGGGCGCAGTTGAGCAGCACGCCCAGGATCCGGTCGCCGCCGTCGTCGAGGAGGCGCGGCAGCGCGTCCTCGATCGGCTCGCCGGAGAGCAGCCGGTCGGGCTCCCCCGGGCAGAGCGCGAGCAGGATGTCGAGCCCGGTGCTGCGCGCGGCGAGGATCGCGGCGCGCGCCTCGCGGCGGCAGTTCATGGTCTCGACCAGGAACAGGTCGACCCCGAGGCGCGCCAGGAGATCCGCCTGCCGCAGATGCTCGCGCAGGCAGGTCTCCTGAGAGGGGACGCGCTCCGGCTCGTAGCAGTCCTCGAGCGGCGCCAGCGATCCGGCGACCAGCCCGTCCTTCCCGGCGCCGGCGCGCGCTGACTCGACCGCGCGGCGGTTGAGCATGGTCCAGCGCGGGAGCAGCCCGGCCCGCTCGAGCGCGCGCGGCGTCGTCCGGAAGGTGTTGGTCGTGAGGATCTCCGCGCCCGCCTCGGTGTACTCCCGGTGGATGCCCGCGAGGACGCGGCGTCCTGCGTCGCTCGTCAGGGCGCGCGCCGACCAGAGGGGGAGGGTCGTGTCGACGCCGCGGCGCTGCAGCTCCGTGCCGGTGGCGCCGTCGAGCATCACCGCCCCCGGGCGGGCCAGGAGGCGACGCAGGCTCACGGCATCGACGCGAGCGGCGGGAACCCCAGGGCCTTCATGAACAGGTCGTTGAAGTCCTCGCGCCCCGACAGCTCGAGGTACTCGACGCGCAAGGGCATCCCCTCCGCCGCCTCGCGTTCGCGGTAGGAGAGCAGGGCGATCTTCGCCCCTTCGCCGGCGGCGTTGCCGACGGCGCGGATGCGCTCCAGCGGCACCGGCGGGACCAGCCCGATGGTGCGGGCGGAATCGGGGTGGATGTAGGAGCCGAACGCCCCGGCGAGGAGCACCTCCTGCAGGTCGCCGGACGAGACCCCCATCTCGTTCATCAGCACCTGGATGCCGGTGGCGATCGAACCCTTGGCGAACTGCAGCTGGCGGATGTCCTTCTGGCTCAGGAGGACGGCGGCGCCGCCGGTTTCCTCCTGGGTCGCGAGGATGAAGGCCCGTACGCCTTCAAGGGTGACGAGCCGCTGCTGCAGCGCCTCCGAGTGCGTGGCGCGCACCTCCTCCGCCGAGCGCATGCGGCCGGTCTTGTCGAGCAGGCCGCGACGGTAGAGCTGCGCCACCGCGTCGATGAGCCCCGATCCGCACAGCCCCACGGGGGCCGCGTCGCCGATGGTCTGGAGGGTCACGGCGTCGTCGCCGATGCGCACCCCCTCGATGGCGCCGCGCGTGGCGCGCATTCCACAGGCAATCTCCGCCCCCTCGAAGGCCGGCCCGGCGGGGGCCGCCGTCGAGATCGTCCGCTTCTCGTAGCCGAGGGCGATCTCACCGTTGGTGCCGACGTCGACGAACAGCCGCAGCTTGTCGCCGCGCGGGACGGCCGTCGCCAGGAGGCCCGCGACGATGTCGCCACCGACGTAGGCGCCGAGGTGCGGGAACAGGTAGGCGCGGCCGTTCGGGTGGATCGCCAGGCCGAGGAGATCGGCACGCACCTCGACGCCGCGCGTCACGACCGGGGCGAACGGGGTCACCGAGATCGGCTCCGGGTCGAGCCCGAGCAGGAGGTGCTGCATGGTGGCGTTGCCGGCGATCGTCACCTCGTAGATCCGGTCGGCCGGGACTCCCGCCTGCCGGCCGAGGTCCTCGAGCAGGGTGTTGAAGGTGAGAACGGCCATGCGCTGCAGCTCGCCGAGCCCCTCCCGCTTCCCCATGGTGTAGGAGATCCGGCTGAGCACGTCGCCGCCGTGCACCGCCTGGGCGTTGAGGGACGAGGCGACCGCGCGCGCCGCGCCGGTGTTGAGGTCGAGGAGCGTCCCGACGATGGTCGTCGTGCCGAGATCGAACGCCGCGCCGTAGGAGGCGTCCGTCGTGTCCCCCGGCTCGATCGCCACGAGGTCGGCGCCGCACAGGACCGCGGTGACGTCGAAATCCGCGTCCCGCAGCGCCTTCGGGACGATGCGCATCGCCTGCAGGTCGGCGGCCAGCGGGTACCCCTCCACCTCGAGCGCCTCCTTCAGCCGCTGCAGATCGGACCGCTGATCGTGCAGCTCGGGTGGGACGAGCTTCAGGTGCACCTTGTGGACGTTCGGATCGAGCAGCACCTGCCGGCCGACCCCGAACATCGCGGTCTTCGGGGTCCCGAGGAGCCGAGGAACTTCGACGACGGTCTCGGCGTGCACCTCCGCCTGGCACGACAGGCGCCAGCCGGAGGCGATCTCCTCGGAGCCCAGGTGATGCTGGTCGGCGGTCGAGACCGGCGCCGGCCCCGAGACGATCCGCACCTTGCACTTGCCGCAGGTGCCGCGCCCGCCGCACGTCGACTCGACCGGCTGGCCGATCCAGGCCGCGGCGTGAAAGAGGGTGGTGCCGGGTGGAACGCGGGTCGTCGCGTCGCGCGGCTGGAACAGCACGCGGATCTTGTCCGATTTCAGCGCTGCGGCGTCCATGGGTCCCTCCGCCTCAGGCGGCGGGCCCCGTCGCGGCGGGCTTCGCCGCCGCCTTGCGGTAGTGCGCCACCCAGCGCCGGCCCATCGGGTCGTGGCCCAGCATGAGATCCGCGGCGAGGATCGCCTTGCGGATCTCGGCCTCGATGGGATTGGTGATGGCGGCGGTCAGGCCGTGCATCATGGCCAGGACGAGGAAGGTCGCGGTCAGCGGCGGGCGATCCGGCAGCGCGAAGCCGACGTTGCCGGCGCCGATCGACATGTTGACGCCGAGCTCGTCGCGGATGAGCCGCATCGTCTCGAGGGTGATGCGGCCGAACGTATGGTTCGCGCCGATCGGCATGCACAGCGGGTCGATGACGACGTCCTCCGGCGGGATGCCGTGATCGCCCGCCCGCTCGACGATCTTGCGGGCGATCGCCAGGCGCTCGCGGGGATCGTTGCTGATACCGGTGTCGTCGTTGGCGATGCCGATGACCGCCGCCTTGTGCTTGGCGATGAGCGGCAGCAGGCGATCGAGCACCTCGTCCTCGCCGGTGACCGAGTTGACCAGCGCCTTCCCCTGGTACGCGGGGAGCGCCGCCTCCAGCGCTTCGGGGGTGGAGGAATCGATGCAGATCGGCACGTCGACGGTTTCCATGATCGCCCGCACCGCCGCGGTGAGCATCCCCGGCTCGTCCGCCCCCGGGATGCCGGCGTTGACGTCGAGCAGGTGCGCCCCCGCCTCGACCTGTGCTTTGGCGTCCAGCCGCACCCGTCCCATGTCGAGACGCCGCAGCTCCTCGGCGAGCTTCTTGCGGTTGGTCGGATTGATCCGCTCGCCGATGATCGCGAACGGCTCGTCCGGGCCGATGACGACGGTGCGCGTGGCGGAGGAGACGTCGGTTTTCGTCAGGCGCGTGCCCCCTGGAGCCGGGTCGCGGCCGGGATCGGGGGGACGGGTTCCGTCCCCCGCAGGCGGGCGCGCGACACGATCTCCGGCACCGCCTCTTCCCAGTGAATCGGCATGAGATGGAACCCCCGCAGCCCCGGGATTGTACGCAATTCCTCCAGGATCTCGAGACAGATCGCCAGCCCCTCTTCCTCGGCCCGGGCGCGATCGTCGCCGGCGCCTTCCATGCGGCGGACGAGCGCCGCCGGCACGTCCATCCCGGGGATGTGATCGCGCATGTGGCGCGCGCCGCGCGCCGAGCGCAGCGGGGAGACGCCGGCCAGGATCGGCGCCTGCCGGTCGATCCCGAGGTCGACGACCCGCGTCATGAACTCGCGGAAGCGCGGGACGTTGTACACGATCTGCGTCTGGACGAAGCGCGCCCCCGCTTCGATCTTCTTGCGCAGCCGCAGGGGGCGGAACTCGTAGGGTGGCGCGAAGGGATTCTCGGTCGTCCCGGGGAAGAGATCGGGGGCCGGGACGATCGGACGCCCCGAGAGGTAGCGCCCCGAGTGCACCGTGCCCGCGAGGCGCAGCAGCTGCAGCGAGTCGAGGTCGAACACCGGCTTGGCCTGCGGCTGGTCGCCGTGCGCCATGTGATCGCCGGTGAGACAGAGGAGATTGCGCACCTTGAGCGCCGCCGCTCCCACGAGCAGGCTCTGCAACCCGATGCGGTTCACGTCGCGGCAGGTGACGTGCAGGATCGGCTCGACGCCGGCCGAGGCGAGGATCGCCGCCGCCGCCAGCCCCGACATGTGGGCGATGCCGGCGGTGTTGTCCGGGACGTTCACCGCGTCGACGTGCTCGCGCACCAGCGTCGCCCGCTTCAGGAGGCCCGACGGATCGGGACTGTCCCCGGCGGCGATCTCGCACGTCAGGACCGGCCGGCCCGAGGCGAACGCCTCCTCCAGTCGCCGCGTGGCCGCGGCGGCGGCGCCGGTCACGGGCGCGCCTCGCGCGCGGTCCCCTTGAGGGCGTTGACCCAGGAGGAGTGGCCGCGCTGGGTCCAGTCGAGCGCCGGCTGGATGCGCAGGATGGCGCCGCGCCAGGGGAGGAAGCGCGCGCGCCGCTCCGCCTTCACCCAGACGCAGGCCATCTCGGGGATCACCTCGCACCGGCCGTCCAGCCGCACACCACCGCACGGACCGTTGCGCAGCGTCTTCGGGCATCCCATCGGGCAGGTGAGCCCGGTCTCGTGCAGGGTGCACTGCCCGCACATGCGGCAGCCGAAGATCGGCTTCTTGATCAGGAACTCGAGAGGCCGGGCGGCGCGATCGAGGAACCGCGACCACGCCGGGTGCCGCGCCAGGACGCCGCGCACCCCCGTTGCGACGGGGGAGCCGGCGCCGGTCATGACCCCTGTCCGGCGGAGGTGCTTCCCGCGCCGACGGCGGCGGCCGAGGACGGGGCGATCGGTGCGGTGCTCGCCGCGGCGGCGGTCGGGGAGGCGGCGCCGCCGTACGGGACGGCCGCGGTCGGCTTGGCGGGCTGGAACTGTCCCGCCCTCTTGAGGAGCATCAGCTCCTTCGCGATCCGGACCGCCTCGGTGGCGTTCTCGCCGTAGCCATCGGCGCCGATCTCCTTGGCCCAACCCGGGCTCGTCGGGGCGCCGCCAACCATGACCACGTACTCGCCGCGGATCCCCTGCTGGATGAGCTGCCGGATCACCTTCCCCTGGTTGGGGGCGGTCGTGGTCAGGAGGGCCGACATCGCGACGATGTCCGGCTTGCGCGTCTTGATCTCCTCGACAAACCGATCGACCTTCACGTTGACCCCGAGGTCGACGACGGAGAAGCCGTTCGCGGAGAGCATGGTGCAGACGATCCGCTTGCCGATGTCGTGGATGTCCCCCTGCACGGTGCAGGCGAGGACGTTCCCCATGTTCTCGCGCGCCGCGGAGCTTTTGGCCAGCTCCGGCTCGAGGATGGCGAGCGCCGCTTTCATCGCCTCGGCGCTCATCACCAGCTCGGGCAGGAACAGCTCGCCGGCGCCGAAGCGATCGCCGACGACGCGGATCCCCTTGACGAATCCCTCGTCGATCGCGTCGAGCGGCTTGATGCCGAGCTCGAGCGCCTTGTGAGCGAGCGCCGCGGAGTCCTCCGCCTCGCCCGCGATGACGCTCTGGGCCATCTTCTCGAACAGTTCAGTGTGATCCACGTTCCCTCCTCCCAGGCAGCCCCTAGGGGGGCGGGTTGACTTAGGACATCACCACCGGCCGCGGCCCGGCCGGCTTCGAACCGAGCGGACGCGGCAGGGACGGCCCGTGGTACCCGAGCCGCGACGAGATGCGTGCGCAGGTCTCGAGCCCGAGCCGCAGCAGCGCGGTGAGCTTGTCCGGGGCCAGCCGCGTATCCGGGCCCGAGATGCTCACCGCCGCGACCGCGTCGCCGCTGCGGCCGCGGATCGGCATGCCGATGGCCACCAGGTGCTCCTCCAGCTCGCCGAACGACAGGGCGTACCCCTGCTCGCGCACCTTCACCAGCTCGCGCGCCACCGCCTTGGCGTCGGTCAGCGTGCGGGTCGTGAAGCGGCGCAGCGTGCGCGACAGGATCTGCCGCTGCTTCTCGGTCGACAGGTGCGCCAGCAGCACCTTGCCGTTGCTCGTGGCGTGCGCCGCCCACGGCATGCCGATGGCCCCGGTCGCGGCCACCACGTGCTTGCCGGCGATCTCCTCGATGGTGACGACGTTGCCGCCCGACAGGACCTCGAGGTCGATGGTCTCGCCGGTCTTCTCGGCCAGCTCGCGCAGGAAGGGGAGGGCGACGCGGTGCACCTCGGTGTGACGCAGCACCTGCTCGCCGAGCACGATGAGCTCCGGACCGAGGCGGTACTTGCCGCTCTCCGGGTTCCGCGCGATGAGCCCTTCGTCCTCGAAGGCCGAGAGGAGGCGGTAGACGGTGCTCTTGTGGAGGCTCACCTTGCGGCTCACCTCCGTCACGCCCATGTCCGGCGTCTCGTCGCTGAACGCCTTGAGCACGGCGATGGCGCGGCGCACCGCCTGGTTGCCGCTCACCATCCCGAGCCCGCGCTCCGCCCGCTTTTTATTTCCCGTGATCGCCGAGTCCTGCGCCATGAGGGCCATCCCTTCTTCGCCTGGCTTCCCGCCCGTGGCGAATATGCGTACGGAACATCATGCCGGACAGGAAGGCACGCCCCGATTGTCCGTCGAGGCCCCCCTGATCCGCAACCACTATCCGACTACAAATGACGTTACGGCAACGCTTTACGAACTTGCGGGCCGCTCCGAGGCCGTAACAGCATCACCACCGCTCCCGCTCCGATCCACGGCGGCGCCGGCCCGACCCGATGGTGCGGCAGCAAGGCGAGCGGCGGACGCCTCGCCTCGTGTCAACGGTGATCGGACCATATTGAGAAACGGCGCTTTGCAATGCGCGACAAGGGTACCGCGAGGGGAGGGCTCCGTCAACCACGATGCGGAGAGACCTCCTTTTATAATGGCGGGTATGCGCGTCGGGGTGCTTCTGGCCGGCTGCGGTCCGCTCGACGGGAGCGATCCCCAGGAGACCCTCCTGCTGCTGCTGGCGCTCGAGGAGGCCGGAGAGCGTCCGGTCGTGCTGGCCCCCGATCGCCCGCAGGCCCGCGTCGTCGATCACCGCAGCGCGTTCACCGACGAAGCCGCGACGCGCGGCGTGCTCGCCGAGTCG
>Ga0111539_10013634_pt1 | contig 10153 bp, 9 predicted proteins | sample RhiMethybrSRZTD1_FD_79667 | JGI IMG/M metagenome (GOLD analysis project Ga0111539, IMG submission 79667) | Populus rhizosphere microbial communities from Tennessee, USA - Rhizosphere MetaG P. TD hybrid SRZTD1 (version 2) (version 2) | ecosystem: Host-associated > Plants > Roots > Rhizosphere >... | reverse complement strand
TCCTGCTTTTTGTTAAAGAACGAAACAAATCTAAGAAGTGCCTGCCTTTAAACCAATCTGGTTATCTTGAAAAGGCAAGTCTAAAGATTCACAATTCTTAGAAACAACAAGTTACACTACAATTTGCGCACAAAACGTACTTGAATAGCTCGACTTCGTCAAGGGGTATTTAGGCAAGCCCAAAGCGCAAGTGGTTTCCCTGCGGTTCAAACACAAAGTAGGCTTCACAGAGCCCGTTCCGTGGGTTTTGATCGCTGCGAGAAGACTCCGAGATTCTTGGCAAAATTCAATAAGTGTTTGTAATCTTCCCCCAGTGGTGTCGTCTCGTTCGAGTCGCACCGTCTCCGCTTCCTGCTGGAGTTATTGCCCGGACTGAGGTCAAAGAAAGAGGTAGGCGTGTCGCGAAGAATTCTTGGAAAGCTAGTCGGAAAAGGTGAACTGAGCGAAATTACCGTTGCTGGACCTGCGATTCATAGTGTTGAATCGGCTCGGTCGCAATTGACCAACGCTGTCGGGCAAACCCACTGCTTAATTGGCCCTGCGTTCTTCGACGTGCAGGTGAATGGGTTTGCCGGAGTCGATTTCAACTCGCCGGGACTCTCATCTGATGCCGTCTGGCATGCCATCCAAAAACTCCGGGAAAAGGGCGTTGTGTTGTTTTGTCCAACCGTCATCACCCACTCGTTCGAGCATCTGGCAGCTTGCCTTGGTGCTCTCGATCGTGTTTGCCAGGAGCCCACCGTTGGCTCTTGCATCCCCGCGATTCACCTGGAGGGCCCATGGATTTCCCACGAGGATGGGCCTCGTGGCGCCCACCCGCTGGCACACGCTCGCGACGCGAGCTGGGACGAGTTCCTCCGCCTGCAGGATTCAGCCGGTGGCCGCATCCACATGGTGACCCTGGCACCGGAAGTCCCGGGTGTGCTAAGGGTGATCGAAAAGCTGGTGGCGGTAGGGATTGTTGTGGCCATTGGACACACAGCCGCGAGCCCCGAGACCATTCGCCAGGCCGTTCAGGCCGGGGCCAGAATGTGCACCCACCTGGGCAATGGTTCGCATCTGCAAATGCCTCGACACCACAACTACGTCTGGGAGCAACTGGCGGCCGACGACTTGTGGGCCAGTTTCATCGTGGATGGCCATCACCTGCCGCCTTCGGTAGTGAAGTGCATGGTTCGCGCCAAAGGGGGGCAGCGCTCTATTCTCACGAGCGACGCCATCTCTGCGGCCGGAATGCCGCCAGGTCGCTACAGGCTGGGTGCCGTTGACATTGTCGTACAACCCAACTATCGGGCCGAGCGAGCCGACGGCGCCGGCAGCGGTATTCTGGCTGGATCTGCGATCGATCTCCTACGCGGAGTGGAGAATGTCATTCGCTTCGCAGGCGTCTCACTTTCGGAAGCCATTACGATGGCGTCAGCCAATCCTGCCAGTTTGATGGGCCTGTCCAATCGGATTGGCACTGTGGAGCCCGGTCGCGATGCCAATTTGATCGTTTTCGATTGGAACGAGGAGTCTGGAACCCTTAGGTTGCAGCAAACCATCAAGGAGGGACAAGTTGTCTATGACGCCACCAACGTTGGAGCGGCGTGAAGGCGAAGCATGGGGGAGATTGCCTTTCCCGATCCGATTGAGGCCGGTTGACCTATTCGGGCACGCACCCTATAATTTTGCGGTAGTTCAAGAACTCTACCGTTCTACGGAACTCTCCAAGACATGAAATTAGGAAACGTCCTTGTCGTTTTGGTGTTGGCAGTAAGCTGGCAACCGGTGGATCCAACTTGGGCACAGACACCCACCACCCCTCCTACTGAAGCGACTGTGCCAACATCAAACAAAGAGTTGGTCGTCGATGTTGACCTCGTCAATGTGGTCTTTTCAGTTCTCGACAAGAAGGGAAAAGCCATCCCGGACCTCAATCAGAATGAGATTTCCGTTGTGGAGAACGACGCCACTCAGAAAATTACGAACTTCACTCACGAGGCCGGCGGCCCTGTTGCACTGGCTGTGCTCATCGACACCAGCAATAGTATTCGAGCCCAGTTCAAGGTAGAGCAAGAGGCAGCCATCGACTTCTTCCACACAACGGTGCGGCGCCGGCAGGACAAAGCGATGTTGATGAGCTTCGATTCAACCGTCGACATCCTGCAGCCGTTTACAGACGACGCAGACCTGCTAACCAAGGCCGTTCGCCGACTTAAGACTGGCGGCGGGACCAAATTGTTCGACGCGGTTCAGCTCGCTTGTCAGGAGCATCTGAGGAAGCAGACGGGGATGCGCAGGGTGTTGGTTTTGATTAGCGATGGCGATGATAATATGAGTTTTGAAATGCTGGGCTCAACAATCGAAGCGGCGCAGCGGGCAGAAGTGGCGATTTACGCCATCAGCACAAACACCAGTGGTTTCTTTGGGATGTCAGCACCCAAGAACGACAAAGTCTTGAAGCGGCTGGCCGAAGAAACAGGCGGGAGAGCCTTCTTCCCTGCCAAGATCGACGAGATGGCGATTAACTTCCAAGACATCAGCACCGAACTCAGAAATCAGTACTCGCTGGCTTATCGTTCCAGCAACAAACAGCGGGACGGCAGTTTCCGGAGCATCAAAATCAACACAATCCGCAAAGACGCAAAGACGTTCCACCGAAAGGGTTACTACGCAGCCCCGAGCTAACGAGCCCTAAGGCCGACTCCAGCTATCGGCCGCTTCTAACCCCAAAACCAGAAGTACACTCCTGCCAGCACTGCCAGCAGAACCAGGATCAGGATCGGCAACCAGCTCTTCGAAGAAGATGGCTTGATCGCAAAGTCCGGTGCCCCGGTTTCGATGGGTGCCGCAACAACTGGGGGTTTCACTCCGATGTGCGGTTGCACGTCGTCCAACTCAAGCTCGCCGTTCCCGACTTCTGGTGGAGTCATTTGCGCTGGGTTTGCGATCGAAGCTTCGAACTCCAGGATGCTCTGTCCAGATAGCCCCAGTTCTTGCTCGAATTGGTGTGCCAACATTTCATCTCGCTGCTGAGCCTCCTGATGCAGGTCCACAGGCAAGTCCACGCGAACTGCATCCAACGCGTCATCAATTTCCTTGCTGTCGATTGAAGGCATCAAGGCCGTTTTGGTCTCAACTACTGGGGCCTCCAGGACAACAGTGGCTGCGGAGTTCGAGATGGCGGGTTCGGGCACAGGAGTCGATGCGGGGACGTCAAACAAGGTATCGATTTCAAGGGGATCTCCCCAATCGTGTACTGGTTTCACCGAATCTATCCCAGGAAGCGGAACGACCTCAACTTCCCTGGCTAGGTCCTCGACTGCCGCCTTTTTCGGTGTTGGTTCGCTCAGAGCAGATCGCACGGCCTTCAACAAGAGCCATTTGGGAATCGGCTTATCGAGAAATTCCGCGGCTCCGCAGCCGGATACAGCTTCTTTCTGGTACTTTTCGCCCTTGTAAATGGCCGAGTACATGATGACTGGCCGAATATCCCGTAGTTCGCCCTTCGTGATCTTCTTGCACAGTTCAAAGCCATTAAGCTTGGGCAGCAGTGCTTCGGTAAGGACCAAGTCGGGCTTTGCCGCTGCAAACACAGACAGCGCCTCTTGTCCGTCCACAGCCCTCAGAACCAGGAACTTCTCACTCTGCAGAACCTGCTGCAGCTCTTCAAGGGATTCCTGTTCAAAATCCACGATAAGGATCGTCTTCTGCATTGGTTCCATGTCCTATTTCGTTGTTGAGTTATAAGACCGCAGTGGTTTCGGGCGCAACCTCTTTATTGCAACCTCTCAACAGAGGGCTTCATCTCTCAAAAGAGCAATTGCCTCCGCGCTAACTGCAATTCTGTGGAACCCCAGGAGCCTGTGGTATGCTTTTCCGATGTATGCAAAGATCCTCACTGCGCTTGTCGCGTTCTGAACCTTTCTTTGCCAGACAACTCTGAATGAATCTGAATCGCTATCGGAAATCAATCCTTCCCGCTGCCTGCGCCATTCTATTGGCCGCTTCGCTATTTGCCAACTCATTAAATCATCTCCAGGAGAAGGAGAAGCCCTTCAGTCTGCGCGTGCCGGTTGAGTTGGTGCTGGTTCCGGTCACCGTTGAAGATGGTGACGGCAAGCTGATCGCCGGTTTGCAGAAGGAAGATTTCCAGTTGTTCGAGGAAGGCGTCCAGCAAACCATAACGTATTTCTCGTCGGATCCGGTACCGCTTTCCGCAGTCATCATGATCGATCGCTCGACCGATGCCGGCACGCAGAGCCTGCTAAAGGAGACCCTGCTCTCCCTGATTGAATCCTTCAGTCCGTTTGATGAAGTGGCTCTCTTCCAATTCGAGCACACAACCGACAAGGTACAAGACTTCACCTCAAACAAAGACGAATTGTTGAAAGCCTTTGATAAGGTCACTCTGAAGGGGTCGGCGCCCGGGTTTGGCGGTGGGCCTTTCGGAGGCGTAGGAGGGGAATTCTCATCAGAAACTACGGTCGGAGGCAAGCCGCTGGAAACAGGCCAAGGCAAAGTCCCGCCTCCAAAAACACTCAACACGCATATTCACGATGCTGTATTCACCGCCGCGCAAGCGATACGCGGGCGCGATCGCAATCGCCGTGGAAGTATCATTCTGATCTCAAATGGCCAGAATGCTCCAGGCAATCGCAATTCCTATGATCGAACGATGGAAGCGCTGCAGCAGAGAGAGATCACGGTCTTCGGAATTGCTCAGGGAGCCTCATTGCTCTACCGCAGAATCAACACCTTGACTCGGTATGCCAATCCGACGGGCGGCGCTGTCTTTTATCCAGCAAAGAACAGTGGGTTTGCTGAGACCTATCAGAGAATCAATCAGATGGCACGCAACAAGTACGTGCTCGGCTTCATGCCGACAGGAACCGTTGAAGGCACTAAGTTCCGAAAGCTTGAGGTTCGGTTGGCGAGCAAGAGTATCAAAGCCGATCGTATTCGGAGCCGGAACGGTTACTATGCAACACCGCGCTAAAGGCTAAATCCGTCACTCCCGCGAAAACGGGAACCCAGAATCTCTAAATCCCGGAACACAAGTAGGGACCAGGTTTGCGGCAGGATGTGCCTGCCACCGTGTTTCCTTGCGTTCACCGCAACGACAATTTCTCAGCCAGCCATTTTTTTTGGGTCTATAATCAAAGTCGTACTTTCGTGGATGTGTCCTATGTCTCCCCGTTGTCGTCTCGCAGCTTGTGCCAATTTCCTTCTGTCCGTTCTCTGCTTCGCTCTTTCACTGTGGGCTGACGCCCCATCGACTTTGGACGCAGATGGACGGATGAAGATCATCCGTACTCTGGGCAGCGAGTACGTCGCGCTGAAGGTTCCGCTGCCCATCAACAAGAACGGCCTTGTCATCAACTCTAAGGGAGAGTTTGACTGGAAGAAGAACGAGGAGTCCTCCATTACGGCTGGCCAGTTCATCGCGCCTGGCATTACCGTTCAGGTCACAAATGTTACGTTCGCGGGCAACAAGATGATGTTTGAAGTGAATGGGGGCGGCAAGAAAAAGAAGAAGAGATTTTTGGAGAGAATTCAGATTGGTGGCGGTGGTGGCATGGCGCCAGTAGCACGTCCCACGGATCAGGCTCCACCCCAAGGCTCCTATGTCTCCATCCAGTTTGACAAGCAAATCCCAAATCTCACTCCTGAAGAGGTGAAGGACCTTCTCTCGAACGTTTTGGACTTCAGCAAGAAGTCAGCGACTAAGTCTTTCATCGAATCCATTCCCGACGAGTTTCAGGAGGCGGTGAAGAACAAACAGGCTGTGGTGGGAATGGACAAAGACCTCGTCTTGGCGACTCTGGGCAGGCCGCTTCGCAAAGTAAGAGAGCACAAGGGCGAGGAGGAGACGGAAGACTGGATCTACGGCGAACGGCCTCACAAGATTATCTTTGTTACGTTCCTTCGCGGCAAAGTCATTAGTGTCAAGGAATATTGAGCCTGTGCCGACTTCGACCTCGATTCAACGAAGACGAAACTCCTGGCGAATTCCGCCAAACCTGTCATACAAGGCTTAAGACCCTCCAATATCCTGTCCCAATTCCTCTGTGTTCCGTAGGACATCCGCGTCCCGACCTCCGCATTCTGAGGATGCGCGACACCCCCAATTATTGTATTGTCTGACAACAATACGCTGCATTGATTACTTGAGTGAGGCTCGACGAATTTTCCACGCTCGAACAAACCCGGATCTGAAATGCACGAGATCGCACAAGCCGCGCTGATCCGCAGGGCTCGGCTCCCAATCGGCATCCAGAACGAGCGCAGCAGTTGGGTTTTTCGGTTACTGATCCTGGGGCTAATCGCGATCCCATCCGTGGCCGCAGCCCAGAGCCCTCCACCTCCCCAAGTCCTGATTCTCCATTCCCATCACCTCGGCTACGAGTGGACTGAAGACATTGCAGCCGGCATTCGCTCGGTGTTTCAAGAAAATGGTGTAGCCGCCGATCCTCATGTCGAATTCATGGACGGGCGGCGCCATGGATCTTCGGCGGACCTCGAACGGCTGCGCGACTACTATGAACACAAGTTCCAGAACTTGAAATTTGGGGTGATCATTTCATCCGACGACACGGCGCTGGGATTCCTCTTGCAGAATCATCAGAGGCTGTTTCCCCAAACGCCGGTGGTTTTCTGTGGCGTGGGCATGATCGAGCGCTACGACTTATCCAGGCAGCCGCTTTTCACAGGCTTCGCCGAAGTCACAGACAACCAGGAAACCGTGGCGCTTGCACTGAAGCTGCACCCTCAGGCACAGCGTGTGGTTGTGGTCAGTGACTTGCAAAAGAGATGGTCAGATCTCGAACAGGCGTTTCCTCACCGGAAGTTTGTGTTCCTTGATCCTCAGAACCTGGAGCTGTCCGAGCTTCTCAACCGGCTGAGGCAGATACCACCCGACAGCGTTGGGTTGCTCGAGGCATTCTTCGGCAACCGATTTGGCCAGACGTTTACCGCTTCGCAAGTGACTCGCCTGATTTCAGAGAATTGCCAGTTTCCGGTGTACGGCGTCAATGCCAATACGTTTCGCCACGGCATCGTCGGCGGAAAACTCAATGACGGCTACTTTCAGGGAGTGGAGGCGGCGCGCCGTGCTTTGGCAATCCTGAAGGGAACTGCCCCAAGGTCGCTGCCCATTGTGCGTGAAAGCATGAACCATTTTCAGTTTGACTATAAGCAGCTCCAGCGTTGGCAGATCGACCCGTCGCGGCTGCCGCCAGGAAGCCTGATGGTGAACCGGCCAGCTTCTCTTTACGAGCAGCACGCTGCCATTATCTGGACAGGTGCTGCATTTCTCGCGCTTCAGAGTGTTGCGATCTCAGTGCTGTTATTCAACATTCGGCAGCGCCACAAAGCGGAAGTGCGATTGAGGGCTAGCGAAGACAACCTGGAGAAGGCGCAGAGTATCGCTCACATCGGGAGCTGGGATCACAACCTGTTGAACGGGCGGCTCTGGTGGTCTCCTGAGACTTACCGGATTTTCGGCTATGACGAGGAGAGGCCGGTCGTCTCGCTGGAGTTCTTCCTGGCGAGAGTTCATCCGGAGGACTGCGCGGCGGTGCTTCGTGCCTCCAGTGAAGCCCGGCAACACGGCAAAGCCTATAGCGTTGAGCATCGCATCCTCCGTCCCGACGGAAAAGAGCGGCTGGTTCAACAGCACGCCGAAGTCATCACCGGTCGCGACGGCAAAGCAGCGCGCTTGGTTGGAACCACCCAAGACATCACGGACTTGCGCTCCCTGGAGGGACAACTGCGCCATTCTCAAAAACTGGAGGCGGTGGGGCGGCTGGCCGGCGGCATTGCACATGATTTCAATAACCTGCTCACTGCTATTAATGGTTACTGCGATCTGATTCTCGACGACCTCCCTGCTGAGGACCCCCTGCGGTCGGATCTTTTCGAGATCCGCCGCGCAGGCGAGCGGGCTGCGACGCTCACACGCCAGCTGCTGGCTTTCAGCCGCAAGCAGGTGCTGGAGCCACGTGTCATCAACCTGAACACGATCGTTGCAGGCATGGACAACATGCTGCGCCGTCTGCTGGGCGAAGACATCGAACTTCACACGCATTTTGAACCAGACCTCGGATTGGTCAAGGCAGATCCAGGTCAGCTGGAACAGGTGATTCTCAACCTGGCGGTGAACGCCCGCGACGCCATGCCCAACGGAGGCAAGCTGACGATAGAAACCTCCAATGCGGTGCTGGACGAAGACTACGCCCGTAAGCACCAGAGCATCGTGCCCGGCTCGTATACCTTGCTGGCGGTCAGCGATACCGGCTGTGGTATGGATTCAGAAACACAGGCGCACCTGTTCGAACCCTTCTTTACCACGAAGGATCTTGGCAAAGGCACGGGCCTCGGATTGTCCATGGTCTACGGCATTGTCAAACAAAGCGGCGGATCGATCTGGGTTTACAGCGAGCCAAGGCAAGGCAGTACCTTCAAGATCTACCTGCCGACTCTGCAGGAAACTCGGGAGGCAGACGCAACCCTGGAGCCTCCTGAGAAACTCGCCGACGGTTCCGAGACCGTGCTGGTAGTGGAGGATGAGAGCGCGGTTCGCAGCTTCACGCGCATGGTGCTGCAGCGGAGTGGCTATCGGGTCATCGAGGCCAGCAACGGGGAGGAAGCCCTATCCCGCTCACGTGCGCACCGTGGTGAAATTCAACTACTGGTGACTGATATGGTCATGCCGGGAATGGGGGGCCGGCAGGTGGCGGAGGCGTTAGAACGACAGCGGCCCAGGGTGAGGGTTCTCTATCTGTCGGGATATACCGAAAATGCCATCGCGCAGCGCGGTGCCCTGGGCTCGGAGCTTCCGTTTCTGCAAAAACCGTTCACGATGGAAGCGTTGTTGCGCAAGGTGCGCCAGGTTCTGGATCAGCCCGCGAAAAGGGAATCAGTATAGGCGAAGTTTGTGTTTGGTAGATCGCTCGCCCTAACCGGATTCGAGCGTCACTATCGCATGTTGTTCTCCAGTCTCATCCCAAGATCGACCGGGGTTGGGAGCCATCGAAACCTCGACCTGAAGGATCGAAGCTTGCTATCAGGATAGTCGGGAGAGGGCGAAGAATGGATCGATTCGAGCCGTGCCCAACACCAAGGCTGCCGCTCGTTCTCCAACGGCCGGACCGTGCTTGAAACCGTGGCCAGAGCCACCGCCCACGATCCAGCAATTTCCCGCGCCCGGATGCTGGTCGATGATGAAACGATGGTCAGGAGAGTTCTCATACTGGCAGACTCTGGCCTCCAGCAACGGAGCTCCCTTTAACGATGGGAAGCGAAACTCTAAATAGCGACGCGCCGCCTTCACACCCTCAAGCGTGGGCATTCGATCGCCGTGGGTTGGATCAAAACTTGGTCCGCGGGCATCGTCCGCCAGCTTGAACCCGCGCCGCTCATTTCCCGGAATGCCATAAAAGAACTCTTTCCCGTTGTCGATCCACACCGGCAACTGCTCTTCGAGGAATCTGGGATCGCCAGCCGGCGTACCAAAGAAAAAGATTTCTTGTCGAGTAGGTTTCACTCGATCGCCAATCAGCTGCGGAAAAAGACTTCCCAGCCAGGGGCCGCAAGCGAAAACGTAACAGTCGGCTGCAAACGTCGAGCCATCGGATAGTACCAGCCCTTGCATTTCCTTTCCCTTGATGGCTCCCGGCGTGGCAGACAATTGGCGGTATTCACCGCCTTCCTTGAGAAAGCCTTCCAACAACGCTTCGCAGGCGCGGCGGGCCAATAGGTATCCCGCGTCCTGTTCGTAGATGGCCCACGCCACTCCTTCAAAGTTGATTTGCGCATAGCGCTTGCGAACTTCTCCCAGACTCAATTCTTCAACTGTGAGACGAGCCTCGCGCAGCAAAGGTACGGATGCCTTCTCATAGGCATCGTTCTGGCTCGCCATCCAAAGAGCTCCCGTCCTCCGGTAGAGCTTCAACCCCCAGCGCGTTTCGTTCTCGCGCCAAAGCTGGAGGGCCCTGGCGACCATTTCGACGTAAACACGGTCCGGCCCATAGGTGGCTCTTATGACGCGCGTCTCGCCACCAGAACTGGCCCGCGAGTTTCCCGGTCCCCACGCGTCCAGCAACGTAACGCGAGCGCCTTGACGCAGGAGATGCAGCGCGCTCCAGCCGCCAAACGCGCCTGCACCAAC
>Ga0111539_10013633_pt1 | contig 10153 bp, 6 predicted proteins | sample RhiMethybrSRZTD1_FD_79667 | JGI IMG/M metagenome (GOLD analysis project Ga0111539, IMG submission 79667) | Populus rhizosphere microbial communities from Tennessee, USA - Rhizosphere MetaG P. TD hybrid SRZTD1 (version 2) (version 2) | ecosystem: Host-associated > Plants > Roots > Rhizosphere >... | reverse complement strand
TTGCTCGCGCACCGCCCAAGCTGGCCGAAAGCGGCCGCCATCGGCAAAACGCTCGTGTCGAGCAGCTTGATCGATCGCGTCGTGGCCGATGCGCAAGCCACGCTCGCGGAGGTGCCGGTCGGCTTCAAGTGGTTCGCGGACGGCTTGCTGCATGGCACGTACTGCTTCGCCGGCGAGGAAAGCGCCGGTGCAAGCTTCCTGCGGCGCGGCGGCGGCGTTTGGACCACCGACAAGGACGGCTTGATTCTTGGGCTGCTCGCGGCCGAGATCGTCGCGCGGACTGGCAAGGACCCCGGCGAGCAGTACGCGGAGCTCACCGCGCGCTTCGGCACGCCCTACTACCGGCGCATCGACGCGGCTGCGACGCCCGCGGAAAAAGCCATCCTCGGGCGCCTCGCCCCGGAAGCCGTTGCGGCCCGCGAGCTCGCGGGCGAGCGGATCGTCGCCAAGCTCACACGCGCGCCGGCAAACGACGCGCCGATCGGCGGGCTCAAAGTCGTCACGGACAACGGGTGGTTCGCGGCGCGGCCCTCGGGCACCGAGTCGCTCTACAAGATCTACGCGGAGAGCTTCAGGGACGAGGGCCACCTCGACCGAATCATCTCCGAGGCGCAACTCATCGTTCGCGACGCCCTCGCCGCGAACGGAGCGTGACCCCAAAGCAGCCGGCCCTACGCGTCAGTACTTCTCGTCGACGTACTTGTACGGGTAATCCGGGTCGCGATACGCGCCGCGCTTACCGCGCTTCGGCAGCTCGATCTTGTCGCGCGGTACCTTCTCGTGAGGAATCAGGCTCAGCAGATGACTGATCAGGTTCAGGCGTGCGCGCTCCTTGTCGTCGGTCTTCACGACGTACCACGGCGCCCACGGCGTGTCGCTCGCTTTGAACATCTCGTCGCGCGCGCGCGAATAGTCGTACCAGCGGCTGTACGACTTCAGATCCATCGGCGATAGCTTCCAAGTCTTGCGCCGGTCGTCGATCCGATCCTCGAGCCTCTTCGTCTGCTCTTCCATGGTGACTTCGAGCCAGTACTTGATGAGCAGGATGCCGGACTCGACGAGCGCCTTCTCGATCCTCGGGATCAGCTCCAGGAACTCCTGCGCCTCCTTCTCGGTGCAGTAGCCCATGACGCGCTCGACGCCCGCGCGGTTGTACCAGCTGCGGTCGAAGATCACGATCTCGCCACCCGACGGCAGGTGACGAACGTAGCGCTGCATGTAGATCTGGCTCTTCTCGCGCTCGGTCGGCGCCGGCAGCGCGACGACACGGAACACGCGCGGGCTGACACGCTCGGTGATTGCCTTGATCATGCCGCCCTTGCCTGCCCCGTCGCGACCTTCGAACACGATGCAAATCTTCGTGCCCTCGTGTTTGACCCACTCCTGCACGGCGACGAGCTCTTCATGCAGCTTGCGCAGCGCCTTGGAGTACTCCTTGCCGGACATCTCCTCCTTCGGCGCGCCCTCGCCGGCTGCATTCGATTTCGCCTCGTCGTTGTTGCGATTCTTCCGGTCTTTCTTGCTCATTTGGTCACCGCTATCGATTTGCGGAACTGGGCGACGCTGTAGGTAAAGAAGACGACCCCGATGATCGCGACCATCAGGAACTCGCGCCACACGGCCATGAACCCTCCGCCGCGATAGATGATCACTTGCGAGAAGCTGACGAAGTGCCGCGACGGCAGCAAGTAGGTCAGCGACTGGAGCCAGTCGGGCTGGCTTTCGACGGGCGTAGAGCCGCCCGACAAAAGCTGAAGCACGACGATGACGAGGATGATCAACAGCGCGAACTGCGCCATCGAGCGCGACATCGTACCGAGGAAGACGCCGAGCGCGGTCGCGAAGAACAAGTACAGAACGACGCCGAACGCCCATAGCGTGACGGAGCCCGCGAACGGCACCTGCAGCACCGTTCGCACGATGATGAACAGCGACGCCATCGTCGCGATCAAGATCACGAGGCCGTTGGCCCAGACTTTCGCGAGCGCGATCTCGAGCGAGGAGAGCGGCATGACGAGCAGATGCTCGAGCGTGCCACGCTCGCGCTCGCGGATCACGGCGGCGCCCGTTAGCACGACTGTCAGCAGCGTGAGCTGGTTGATGATGCCAACGATGCTGACGAACCACGCGGAGACGCCGTTGGCGTTGAACAGCTTGCGCACGACGAGATTGACGGGCGCGGGGCCCTCGACGTCCGTGCTCGACATGACGGTTCGAATGCGATCGTCGATGATGTTCCTGATGTAGTTCGCCCCGATGCCGGCCTGCTGCATCGCGGTCGCATCGATGTTGACCTGGATCTCCGGCCTGCGGCCGGCGCGCAGATCCCGCTCGAACTGCGGCGGGATCGTGACGACGAACATGTAGAGGCCGCGGTCCATGTCGGTTTCAACGTCGGCCGGCCGAATCAGCTGCGGAAACTGGAACCGCGGCGGATAGAACGCGTTGAAGAGCTCCTTTGAGAGCACCGACTCGTCCTCGTCCGCGAACGCGATCGACGCGTTGTTCACTTCGTTGGACGTGCCCGTCGCTTGGCTGTAGATCGCCAGAGTGAACGCATAGACGACGAACACCATGAGCACCTTGTCGCTGAGCAGGCTCTTGATCTCCTTGAGCCCCAGCCACAACGTGTTCAGTGCCGAATCCATGGCTACTTTTCCTGTTTGCGCAGCAACAACGCGCTGACGAGGTACAACACCGGGATGCAGGCCGCGAGAAAGACGAGGTCTTGCAGCATGAGCCCCGGCGCCAAACCCTTCGTGTACGCGCCGACGCTCGAGTGCATGTAGTACGTCGTCGGCCAGATCGAGCCGATCGCTTTGGCGCTGCCCTCGAGCGTCGAAACCGGCTGCAGGAGCCCGGCGAATTGCACGGTCGGCTGAATCGTCAGGATGGCGGTCACGAACACGGCTGCGACCTGCGTCGAGGTGAACGTCGAGACGAGCATGCCGATCTGCGTCGTCACGATGACGTAGAGCAGCGTGCATACGGTCAACAGCAAGAAGCTGCCCTTGATCGGCACGTTGAAGACGATCAACGCGATCGCCGCCAAGATGAAGAAGTTGATCATCGCGATGGCGACGTACGGGAGCTGCTTCCCAACGAGATACTCTAGGCGCGCGGTCGGCGTGACGTAGAAGTTGATGATCGAGCCGAGCTCCTTCTCGCGCACGATGGCGACCGTCATCAGGATCGCCGGGATCAGTATCAACAGCAGCGCCGGCACGCTTGGCACGACCGAGTAGATGCTCTCGACTGTCGGGTTATACATGAACCGCGCCTGGATCGATGCCGCGGGTGCGGGCGGGGGTCCACCGAACCCGCTGCTCGGGTCGTTGATGTAGCCTTGGTGCACGCCGCGAATGTACTGAGCCACGGTCTCGCCGCGGAACGGATTCGCACCGTCCACTTGCGCGAGGATTTCGGGCGCCGAGTCGCGCCGCAGATCACGGCCGTACGACGGCGGGATCTCGATGATCGCCGTGACGTCGTCGGCCTGCAGCCGCTCGAGCCCCTCCTCGTCGCTGAGCACGGGCGGCGTCGTAGCGAAGTACTCGGGCGAGCCGCGAAATTGCTCGACGTAGTCGCGGGAGAGGCTCGTCTGGTCGCGATCGAACACGGTGTAACGGATGTTCTTGACGTCGGACGTGATGCCGAAGCCGAACAGCAGCATCAGCAGCGCCGAGCCGACGAACGCGAACGTCAAGCGCACGGGGTCTTTTTGGATCTGCACCGTCTCGTTGCGCGCGTACGCCAATAGCCGTCGCAACGGCAGCGGCAACACATCGCGCTTCGGCTTCTCGGCAGCCGGAGCCGGTGCCGCGTCTCTCTGCTCTGCGCCCGGCGTCGGAGCCGGCGCTTCCGCCTTCTCCTTAGAACCGGGAGCCGGAGCCGGCGCCGCGCCCTTCGCTTTCGCAGCTTCGGCCGCCGCGGCGGCGATGCCCTCCTCCATGTAAGCGATGAACGCATCCTCGAGGTTCGCGGCTTTCCGCGAGTCGATGAGCTTCTGCGGCGCATCGGCCGCGAGCACCTTGCCGGAGTTCATCAGCGAGATGCGGTCGCAGCGCAGGCCCTCGTTCATGAAGTGCGTCGTGATGAAAATCGTCACGCCTTGGTTGCGCGAGAGATCGACCAGTAGCTCCCAGAAGCTGTCGCGCGCCACGGGATCGACGCCGGAGGTCGGCTCGTCGAGGATCAAGATCTGCGGCTCGTGCAGCACCGCGACGGCGAGCGACAACCGCTGCTTGAGACCCATCGGCAGGCTGTCCGTCTGCGCGTCGATGTGCGGCTCCAAGCCGAAGCGCTTCACGAGCTCCTCGATGCGCGCTTTCGCCTTGTCCGGAGGAATGTGGTACAGGCGCGCGTCGAGGATGAGGTTCTCGCGCACGGTGAGCTCGCCGTAGAGCGAGAACGCCTGCGTCATGTAGCCGAGGTTCTTGCGCACCTCCATGCTGCCGGCTTCGACCGACTGACCGAACAGCGTCGCGCTGCCTTCCGTGGGCGGCAGCAGGCCCGTCAACATCTTCATCGTCGTCGACTTGCCGCAACCGTTCGAGCCCAAGAAGCCGAAGATCTCGCCTTTCTCGATCTGCAAGGTGACGTGATCGACGGCCGTGAAGCTGCCGAAGCGGCGAGTCAGGCCCTTCGCGTCGATCACGATTTCCTGCTTACCCTCGGGCCGCGGCGGCACGACCAGCTGCGTGTGGCCCGCGCGTTTCTCTTCCGGCAGCAACGCGATGAAGCACGCCTCGAGGTCCTTCGTGCCGGTTCGCTCCATGAGCTCCTTCGGCGTCCCCGTCGCGAGCACCTTGCCGGCGTCCATCGCGACGATCCAATCCCACTGCTGCGCTTCGTCCATGTAGGCCGTCGCGATGACGACGCTCATTTGCGGACGGTCCTTGCGGATCTCGTCGATGAGCGTCCAGAACTGCCGGCGCGACAGCGGATCGACACCGGTCGTCGGCTCGTCGAGCACGAGCAGGTCCGGGTCGTGCACGAGTGCGCCGCAGAGTCCGACCTTCTGTTTCATGCCGCCCGAGAGCTTGCCGGCCGGGCGGTCCGGGAACGGCGCGAGGCCGGTCGCCTCGAGCAGCTGCGTGACCTTCGCTTTGCGCTCGCCCGGCGACAGCCCGAACAGCTGCGCCATGAAGTCAACATTGTCGTAGACGGAGAGCTCGAGGTAGAGATTCTTGCCGAGGCCCTGCGGCATGTAAGCGATCTGCGGGCACACGGTGCGGCGGTGGCGCACGTCGCCGATGTCGCCGCCAAGCACGGTCATCGACCCTTCTTGGAGCTGCTTCGATCCCGCCATCAGCGCGAGCAAGCTCGACTTGCCGACGCCGTCGGGACCAACGATGCCGACCATGAGGCCCGGCGGGATATCGAGGTCGATGGCGTCGAGCCCTTTGACCTTGCCGTAGTGATGCGTGACCTTTTTGACGGACACGACCGGCCCGCCGGCCGACGTCGGCGCGGAATCGGCCGGCATCGCGGCTGCCGCAGTGGACATCGGGCCCTCTTACCTCGCGGCCGTCGGCGATGACGCGGGCCTTCCGACGCTGCCCTGCCCGTTGCGGGTTTCGGGCGCGCGGATCAGGTTGTCGTTGAGAAAGCTCGGCCACGCGACGCTGTCGTTGATCCGCACGTAGCCGACGCCGCGCACGCCCGTCTTGATGCTCTCGATGAACTGGCCGACGAGCTCCGGCGGCACTTGGATCTTGACGCGGAACATCAATTTGTCGCGCTCGCTGCGCGTCTCGACCTCCTTCGGCGTGAACTGCGCCTCCGGCGACACGAAGCTCACGAAGGCCGGCGCCGCGCGGTTCGGAATCGCGTCGACTGTGAGCCGCGCCTCGGCTCCCATTCGGATGGCAGCCGCTTCCTCGGACGGCAAGAAGATCTCCATGTACACGTCCTCGAGGTTCACGAGCGTCAGCGCTTTGCCGCCCGGTCCGAGGACCTCGCCGGGCTCGGCGAGCCGATAGAGCACCCGGCCCGTGACCGTCGAATAGAGCGTCGCGTCGTCGATGCGCGTCTGGATCGTCGCGACCTTCGCTTGCGCGACCTCGACGTCTTGCTTGGCCGTCTGGAGCTTGGCCTGCTCCTCGGCGAGGGCGGCGCGCGTCGACTCGACCTGCATGTTGCGCACGTCGAGCTCGCGCTGCGACCCGGCCCTCTGCTGGACGAGGTTGCGAGCGCGCTGGACCTCGATCTGGGCGAGCCTGATCTCGCTGTTGCGCCTAGTGATCGCGGCCTCGGTCGCCGCGATCTTCTCCTGCGCCGCGGCAACGCTCGCGCGCGCCTCCGCGAGCTCGGCATCGAGCGTCACCGTGTCGAGCAGCACGAGCACCTGACCCGGTTTGACGAGATCGCCTTCGTTGACGAGGATCTCCTTGATGCGCAGCGCCTCTTTCGACGCGGCATCGGCGAGCTTGGCCTCGAGACGCCCGTTGCCGTACGCGATTCCCGGCGGGATCGCGGACTGCGCCGACTGCCAGTAGCGGTAGCCGAGGAACGCGCCCGCTCCCACGACGACCAACCCCGCGATCACCACCGTAGATGTCTTGGCCATGATTGCTTACCTCTTCGTGTCCGATACGACGTCGGACGGCGTCTCTGAGAAGTACTCACCCCAATTCGTGCGTTTCTGCATCTGCTCGCGGATGGCATCGTTGATGTACGGCTGGTTCTGCTGCATCTCCCAGCCGCCGCCGAGCGCCTTGTAGAGGGCGATCAGGTTCGTTGCGACCGAGGAGTCGATGTCGGCCAACGTGTTCTCTTCTTCAAGCAGCGAGCGCTGCGCATCGAGCACACGCTGAAAGTCGACGGCGCCTTCGCGGTACTGCACGAACGCGAGATCGACGGACTGCTGCGCCGAGTCGGCTGCGTTGCGCGCGAACACGGCGGCTTCCTGCGAGCGCAGGAAGCCGGCGAGCGCGTCGTCGACTTCCTGGCCAGCCCGCAGAACGGTGTTCTGGTAACTCACGAGCGACTCCTGGAACCGCGCGTCTTCGACCCGGACGTTGTTCTTGATGCGGCCATAATTGAAGACGGTCCAGAGCATCCGCGGCCCGAACGTGTAGAACCAGCTGCCGCTCGAGAGCAAGTCGCTGAAGCTCGACGACACGTTGTCGCCGTCGCCGACTTGGGTACCGACCGAGCCGAACAGCGCGACCCGTGGATAGAAGTCGGTCTGGGCGATGCCGACGCGATCGGATTGCGCCATCGCATTGAGCTCGGCCGCGCGAATGTCGGCGCGCCGCCGCAGCATCTCGGCCGGCACGCTGATCGACACTTGCGCCGGGGGCATCGGTATGGCCACCGGCCCTGCGAGGATCTGGCGGATGGAGCCCGTCGTCTGGCCGAGCAGCGTCGAAAGGGCGTTCTCGGCCTGCTGCCGGCTCGCCTCGAGCTGCGGGATCGTCGCGCGCGTGCTTTCGAGGAGCGTGCGCGCCTGCGTGACGTCGAGCTCCGAGGTCGCGCCGTTGTCGAAGCGCGCCTGGGCGATGCGCAGGCCTTCCTCTTGAACGGTGACGTTCTCCTGCGCCAGTTTGATGAGAACCTCGAACGTGCGCAGCGACGTGTAGGTGCGCGCGACCTCCGAGGCGAGCGAGACGAGCGCGTTGTCGTAGTCAGCGACCGTGGAGAGGTAGCCCGACTCCTCCGCCGTTACGCCCTTCTTGTACTTGCCCCAGAAGTCGATTTCCCAGGACGCATCGAACCCAATTTGATAGTCGTAGAAGGTGCCCGTCTGGATCGTGTTCAGCGCGAGCTCGCTCGGCTCGTTGATGGTCGCGCCGCCGACCGCGGCTTGGACTTGGGGATAGCGCTGGCCGTGCGCGTAGCCCAAGCGAGCGCGCGCTTCGAGAATTCTTAAGCCGGTGACTTGCAGCGACAGATTCTGCTTGTAGGCGAGGTCGACCAAGTTGTTGAGCACCGGGTCGCTGAACGTGCTCCACCACTGCGCATCCGGGGCGGTCTGCGTCGCGATCCGGGAATCCTGTTGCTCGGACCAGTTGGCGTTGAGCTGGACTTCCGGTCGTTCATAGGTCGGCCCAACCGCACAACCCGCCAGCGTCAAGCCCGCGCAAGACACGAGACAGAAACAGCGCCCCACGAAATGAGAATCCCTCGCGCTCTTCAAGGGGGTGGCTCCTCGGTCTTCTCGTAATTTTGAGGAACCACATCGTTGCGCAAGCAGCGGTGGCGCGACATGCGCCTTAAGGCCCACGCGCTGGAAGGTTCTCAGTTGTAGGTCCAAGGTCCGACAGCCACCCAGGCGGGAGCCGCCTAGATTCCCGTGAGCCCTTTCACTCTCTAATAACGCGCCTCGCGAACGCCTCGAGACCAAGGAGTCGGCCATGTCGAAACTGCCCAGCGATTCTCAGCATCCAACCCCCAATGCAGGCGAGTTCCCGGAGGTTCCGGAGAACGCTGATCGCCGCTCGTTCCTGATGCGTAGCGCCGTCATCGGCGCCACGGCCGTCATCACCGGCCGGACCGTCTCGGCCCAGCAGAACCGGGCTCCCGCCGCCGCAGCCGCGCCGGCGAAGCTGAATACGGCCCTCTCCCAGAACCTCGATGTCGTGAAGAAGGAGAAGCAGCCGATCATCACGACGATCGACGAGTTCTACAAAGTCGGCCCGGGGCCGTCGAGCTCGCACACGATCGGCCCGATGCGCATTACCTATGACTTCTATCAACGCTGCACGAAGCTGCCGGCCGCGACCCTGGCGAAGGCGACGGCGTTGCAGGTTCACCTCTACGGCAGCTTGAGCGCCACGGGCCAAGGCCACGGCACCGAACGCGCCGCGCTCGCGGGCATCGTCGGCAAGGAGCCGGCCACTGTCGATCCGGCGTTCCTCGACGGCCTCGCGGCGAACCCGAATCAGACCTTCCCGGTCAAGCTCGGCGACAAGACCTTCAACGCCTCGCTGAAGGACATCATCTACGACGCGAAAACCGGCGACTTCCCGCATCCGAACACGATGACGTGCAAGCTGATGGGCGGCACCGAGACGCTGCTCGAGCAGGAGTACTACTCGGTCGGCGGCGGATTCATCGAGTGGAAGGGCTACACGCCGCCGAAGAAAGGCGCGCCGAAGTATCCGTACCAGACGATGGCGGAGCTGCTGAAGCACGCGGACACGGCCAAGATCTCGATCGCGCAACTCGCGATGGCGAACGAGGTCTCCGTCTCCGGCAAGACCGAAGCCGAGATCAACGCCTTCATCGACAAGGTCACGACGGCGATGGTCAACATCGTCAAGACGGGCCTGTCGCTGCCCTCGGCCACGTTGCCCGGCCCGATCAAGCTCAAGACCAAGGCCGGCGACGTGTACAAGCGCGCGATGGACGACAAGTACGAGAAGCAGCGCGGCGTCGGCGTCGTCGCCGCCTATGCGCTCGCGGGCTCGGAGGAGAACGCGCGCGGCCATCTCGTCGTCACGGCTCCGACGGGCGGCTCGGCCGGCGTGATGCCGGCGCTCGTGTACTCGATCGGCGAAGGCGGGCGCAACCTGCCGCAACAGAAGATCCGCGAGGGAATGCTCGCCGCGGCCGCCATCGGCTATCTCTGCAAGCACAACGCGACGTTGTCGGGCGCCGAGGGCGGCTGCCAAGCCGAGATCGGTGTCGCGTCTGCGATGGGCGCGGCGTTCCTGTCGCAGGCGCACGACTTCCCGAACCAGGTCATCGCGAACGCGGCCGAGAGCTCGCTCGAGCACCACTTGGGCATGACTTGCGACCCCGTCGCGGGCTTCGTGCAGATCCCGTGCATCGAGCGCTGTGCGTTCGGCGCCGTGAAATCGTGGACCGGCTTCCTGATCGCGAGCAACGAGATCCCGGCGAACCGCCGCGTCGACTTCGACACGACCGTCAACGCGATGGCTCTGACCGCGAAGGAAATGAACTCGAAGTACAAGGAGACGTCGGAAGGCGGCCTGGCCGTTTCGTTGACGTTGTGCTGATGCTCACAGCACGCCGCAAGGCACTATAGAAGGACAGCGGCGATGGGCAGCGCCGCGAAAACGGCCGCGATCGCTTGGTTGATCGCGGCCGTTTACTACTTCTACCAGTACGCGCTCCGCTCCGCTCCGGCCGTCATGATGCCGGAGCTTTCCGATGCTTTCGGCATCAGCGCGCTCGGCGTCGC